>Ga0272443_10001250_pt1 | contig 38840 bp, 34 predicted proteins | sample SSMAcet12_FD_193581 | JGI IMG/M metagenome (GOLD analysis project Ga0272443, IMG submission 193581) | Marine sediment archaeal communities from Little Sippewissett salt marsh, Falmouth, MA, United States - SSM-Acet-12 | ecosystem: Environmental > Aquatic > Marine > Wetlands > Sediment ...
GAGCCGCAGAGAAGGCATGTTGAAAAGAGTGTCTGTTTTACCTCTTCAGACAGGTCTAAATTGCCCTCGTTGATCCATTTCGCAATCTGGACTTTCCCGCGCGGACTTGCATCTTCCAGGAGGATCTCCTTATAGACCGGACAATGGGCGAGACAGAGGCCGCATTTGATGCAATGGTAAATATTTTCCGTGGTGATATCACTGAGCGTGACCGCTTTTTCCATAATTGCTGACTCCTTCCCTAATCTCATCAGATTCCGCCGATGAAACGTCCCGGCGAAAAGATGCTGTTTGGATCGAACCTCATCTTGAGTCGTTCCATGACAATGCCATCTGTTCGCGGCGTACCCCAGACATCGATGGACGCCTTAACGGCGGTGGGTGCCGATTCCACGATGAGGGCACCTCCGCACGATACGGCGTTGTGCCGCATTGTCTGTATGAGTGCGGGAACGGCGTCGGCCGCTTCGCAGTACGTCCGAATAATGCCGTTTCCCGCGTGACAGGAGAATGCCGCCGCCACATGCTCCTTCTCCGCGGCGGAACGGGCGGCGGCGAGATGTGCGGTGCAGCGGGAAAGAGGAACAGACGATGTGAGCATGACCGTTGCGGGAAATTCACCCGTCCATGTGACGGGATAATCACGCAATTCCCGGATGAAGATTTCATGCGCGTCGTCCATTATGTGCATAGTGGAACGCGCGCCTTCCCTTTCTCCCCATTGTGCGAGATCGTTCATCTGACGTGCGACGGCCTCTTCGACGCCGCAGAACCCGATGGCCACACAGTATGGTTCCTCCGCCGGCACTCTTGATAACCGGGCTGCATACTCCCTGTCAAAGAGTTCGATGAAAGCGGGTGTGTACGATGAATGGACGATGTCATGAATGTATGATGCCGCATCATCGAGAGAAGCGAAGGGAACGAGCAGCGTTGCCGCCGCCTCTGGCAGGGGCAGAAGACGGACGGTCACGGCTCCGATGAATCCGAGCGTTCCCAGTGCGCCGATCTGGAGTTTTGTCATGTCATAACCGGTGACGTTTTTAACGGTTTTCCCACCATAGTGAACAGTTGTACCGTCCGGTGTAATGACGGTCATGCCCAGAACAATATCGCGTGCCGTCCCGTAGAGGTATCGATGCGGTCCGCTGGCGTTTGTCGCCACAATGCCGCCGAGCGTTGCGCCTTCAGTGTAAGGAGGGTCGAGAGGGACGCAATATCCGTGTCCCTCCCGTGCGAGGTGGCGCTGCACATCGTTCAACGTTACACCGCTTTTCGCCGTCAGAGTCAGATTTCCCGTATCGCAGTCATCTATCTCGGAGAGCGCCTGCGTTGAAATAACAATATCGATATCCCGGTCAGGCACGTTTCCCCGCGCCATTTTCGTGCCACCGCCACGGGGGATTACGGCCCACTTTTCGCGATGGGCACAGGAGATGACGGCCGCCGCCTCATTCAGTGTGCGAGGCGTGACGATGGCCCGGGGTGTCATGCCGTCGACGGAAAAGTCGGCTGGGATTCCGCTGCTTTCGATCATGACGGACGTTCCTGCTACCTCACCCATCATGATACGTATATCGTCCCTTCCTGTCATCGTGCCTCCTTTCTCTCTGTCAGGCGTTGAATATCTTGCCCGGGTTCAGGATCCCCGCGGGATCAAAGACCTCCTTGACCGCCGTCATGGCGGTAATGTCGGCGGGGCTGAGGACGAATGAGAGGGCATCCCGCTTCTCCGTCCCGATGCCGTGCTCGCCGCTGATAGTGCCCCCGTAATCGGCGCAGAGTTTGAGTATTTCATTTCCCGCCGTGTGGACACGTTTCACGTCATCCGCGTTTCGTTCGTCGAAAAGAAGCAAAGGATGGAGATTTCCGTCACCAGCGTGAAAAACATTGGCAATGGGAAGATCATATTTTTTACCGATTTCCATGACTTTTGCAAGAACCTCCGGTAGTGCCGTCCGCGGAACCGTCCCGTCGCAGACAAGATAATTGGGTCGTAACTTCCCCACAGCGCCGAAGGCTCCCTTCCGTCCCGCCCACAATTTCGCACGTTCCGCATCGTTGCGTGCCGCTGTTACCTTATAGACATTATTCCGGCGGCATATGTCAATGATCCGTTCCGCCAACCGGTCCATGCCGTCGCTCACACCATCCAGCTCGATGAGGAGGACAGCCGCGGCATCCAGAGGAAATCCCACGTGGAATGCCTCTTCCACAGCTGTAATCGTCAGGTGATCGATCATTTCCAGCGTTGCCGGAACGATGCCGTCGGCGATGATGGCGGACACCGTGTTGCCCCCGTCTTCGAGGGTGTTGAAAACGGCGAGAAGAGTCTTCACCGCTTCCGGTTTCGGCATAATGCGCAGTGTCAGGCTGGTCGCAATACCCAGCGTTCCCTCGGAACCGACGAGAAGTCCTGTCAGGTCGTAACCCGGCAGGTCCGACGCCTTTCCCCCCACAGTGATGACCGTGCCGTCGGCCAGGACAATCTCGGCACCAAGAATATGATTGGTCGTCACGCCGTATTTCAGGCAATGGGGACCACCGGAATTCTCGGCAAAATTGCCGCCCAGCGTCGTTACCTTTTCACTGGCGGGATCGGGTTGGTAGACATACCCGTAACGTGCGAGTTCGTTTTTCAGATCGAGCGTAATGACGCCGGGCTCAACAACGACACGATGATTTTCTATGTCGATTTCGCTGATGCGGTTCATGCGCGAAAACTGAAGAAGGATGCCACCCTCCATTGGTACACTTCCGCCGCTCAAATTCGTCCCTGCGCCGCGGGCGATGAGGGGGATTTTATTACGATGGGCAAGTGCGGACACCTGCGCGACATCGTCTGTCGATGAGGGGAGTACAATGCAATCGGGTTGTGCGCGAAAAAGAGATGCATCATAACCATACAGCCGCCGCTGCATCTCGGATGTGAGCACGTTTTCCTTCCCTACTATATGTTCAAGGTCACGAATGACATCCTTCCCGCCCATATATTTCCTCCTTCCGGCCGCAGCCGGCTTAGACACCATACAAATAACGGCCTCTTTTACAATGCAGGCAGAGGCCGCCGGACTATTACAGGTTGTCTTTTAATGCTATGTGCAGGAAGAAAAATCGCGTGGAGGCGTCACGGGAGAAAACGGTACGTGGCACTGGCCATTTCGGTATTCGGGGGATAGCATAGCGGTACTTCAAAGGTACAACTTCTCCCAAATCATATCATTTCATCAGTACTGTAAAGTGTCTTCGCACGAATCGCAAGAAAAAACCTTCCGGCATCGTCATCGGGAAACGACGTAGCCATCTTTCTTCTGAATAGTAATGCGGCACTCAAGGCCTCTCTGTAAACTAACGAACGTCACAACACCTTTGAGCTGTTGCTTGATCAGGCCGGTGATGGTTATCAGTCCCAGTTTGCCGTCCCGTTCCGCATCGAAACCCTCCGGGAATCCCACACCGTTGTCCGATACTGTCAGGGTGAATGCCCGCTCATCGTCTCGGGCAAGCTCCACCCGTATCGTCCCGCCCCGGTCGTCGGGGAAGGCATGCTTGATGGCGTTTAACACAAGCTCGTTAAGGGCCAGTCCGAGGGGAATGGCCGTTTCAATCTGAACGTATACATCGGCGGCCTCAAAACTCACGCTGATACGGGAACCAAGGAGATAACTCTTCCTAATCAAGTCAATCAAATCAGCGCAGTACGACTTCAGATTGAGTGACGACAGGTCTTCCGATTCGTAGAGCTTCTCGTGCACCATCGCCATGGAGAGTATCTGATTGTTGATTTCCTGCAGGGCAGCCTGCGTGTCGTGGTCATTAATAGATCGGGCACGAAGGCGGAGCATCGAGGAAATGACCTGCATATTGTTCTTCGTGCGGTGGTACAATTCCCGTAGAAGGACCTCCTTTTCTCTCAGATCCTTCTTTATCTGTTCCTCCATTTTTATGCGGTCGGTTATATCCAGGACACTTCCGAAGAAACAGAGAGGATTGCCGGCAGCGTCGCGGGTGAGATTCGCATCGAGAATGCCGTTGATAATGTGTCCGTCTTTGTGAATGAACTGTTTTATCATCCGGTAATGATCGATTTTACCCGCCGCCAGCTGCGCTTGCTTCTCCAGATTTGTTTCAACAATATCCGGATGGGTAATGTCTTTGATGTGTTTGCCAATGAGTTCGTCTTCACGGTATCCCAGCATGGCACAGTATGGATCGTTCGCGCTTTCAATACGAAAGTCGAGAGACACACGGGCCACGCCGACTGCCATGTTTTCGTACACCTGCCTGAAGCGCTCTTCACTTTCCTTCAGGGCCGCTGCCGCCTTTTTCTGCTCGGAAATGTTTCTCATGACAGTATAAATGCGCTGATCCCCCGCTTCCGGGAGGTGCGTTAACGCCACGTCGAAATAGGTTCTATTCCCTGTGTTGTCGAGATGAACCCATTCGAAGCGGCTCTGACCCTTTTCCCGGGTTGTGTCTATGAATTCCCGTGCCTTAACTTCGGATTTTTCTCCGTCAGGCTGTTCTGCTGGTGACAAATCCCACGGTGTTTTTTCGATTAAGTCGTCCTTTCTTATATATCCGAAGGCCGTAACGGCCGTATCATTTGCGTCTATGAAACGATGTCCGTCCAAGATCAGACAGGGATCCGGTGATCGTTCGAAGAGCCTCCGATATTTTTCCTCGCTTTTTTTTAGGGCCTCCTGAGACTCCTTCCGTGCCGTGATATCCCTGATGGCCGTAACCCGAAGATATTCGTTACCCACCGTGACATTCCTCGATTCGAGCTCGATGGGGAAGAGACTTCCGTCTTTGCGTCTGCCCATGGCTTCATAGGGCCTTGCGCTCCGTTTGACGATGTTCTCTCTAATTGATGCGCGATACTCCGGCGGCACAGAGAGCTGAATGATGTTCTCTCCCACGAGTTCCTCTTTCGAATACCCGATCATCTGTGTCAGGGATTCGTTCACATCGACAACCACGCCGTTGTTATGAATAAGTATTCCCTCGAAAGTAAGGTTAGAAAGTTTCTTGAACCGTTCCTGTGCTCGTTGTGCCTCCCGCTCATCGGTTTGGTCCCGGAAAACCACTACGACACCGATGGTAACCCCATTTTCGTCTCTGAGGGGAGCGGCACTGTCGGCGATGGGGGTTTCTCGCCCGTTTTTGGTTATGAGCACGGTGCGGTCGGCGAGTCCAACGATGTTTCCTTCGGAAAGGACTCTCGAGACTGGATTTTCCGCGGTAGTGCGGGTTTCTTCATCGATAATGGTAAGCACCCTGTCCAGATTTTCCCCTCGGGCCTCGGTTTCGGCCCACCCGGTGAGTTCTGCAGCGACTGGGTTCATGAACTGAACGATGCCCTGCGTATCTGTCGTAATCACCCCGTCACCGATGCTGTAAAGGGTGATCTTGAATTCCTCCTGGGATTGCCACAATCGCCTGTAGATGATTCCCTGACGGTATGTGTACAACAATGAGGAGCCTGCGATAATGACGATGATAATCAGAAGGATCAAGAAGATGATATATGTAATCCGCGACTGGAGTTCCTCTAAAAGCTCCCCTGTGTCGACCTTGGCGATCATATACCAGGGCATTTCGGGGACGGCCATGATCTCCGCTAGGACCTCTTCGCCGCGGTAGTCGCGCCCTTTCCATGCCCCGCGGTGACCCAGGACGGCTTCAACGGCGGGAACGCCCTTTTGCGACAGGGGAATCCGCAGTTTCAGGGCGGTATCGTTGCGATGACGCAGTTCGTTCAGGAAAAGGATGTGGTCGCCATCCCGCCTGACGATTATCGTTTCCGATGTGACGCTGGGCGTCGGCCAGGATTGAATGAACGGGAAGAGGTACTGGTGCGGTGTGACGCGGAAAACCAAGGCGGCCACAGTTACTTCCCGGTCATTGATCAGGGGTGCAATGATGTCATAGTGAATAGTTTTCCCCTGTTCACAGTAATAAAAATCCGTTGTAGTCAGCCGTCGCTGTTTAAGGGCTTCTGCAATTTTTTCAGACGTCGCCGTTCCGAACCGATGGAGATTAGTGCCGATAGAAAACTGTAATTCACCCGTCGGAGAGGCACAGTGAATCGATTCGTACTGATAGGCGGCACGGGGCACCGTCAGGTCCTTTTTAATGTCTTCCCACAATCGCGTATTCGCGGGATCGACAAGCCAGCGTTCAATCCTCTCTATAAAAAATGACCTCTGCGAGATAACCTTGGCGTTGGCGATACGTTCATGACGCCATCTTGCCAGCTGGTCGACCTTCAACTCCGCGATAGCTTTGAGATCGTTTCGCCTGAAGCGGCGGATGTCACGTGCCTCGATCCGGTAATACAGATACCCGGCGATGATGGTGCCGATAGAGAGGATACAGATAAGCACGACAACGGCGAACTTCCATGATACTATGTTTTCATGCCAGTGTGTCATACTATCAAAACCGTCGTTCCGATGCCGGCGGTTATTCTTTCATAATCGCCTTTTTTTATCCAGGCACGAAACCGTATTTTTATCCGCGCTTGGTCCTTCGTGTTATTCATTGGACTCTCCACGACTGTCGTCGTGATACGTTGCCGTTGAAATTATGCGTCCAACCAAACATAATGACGACATGTGAATACCACAGCATATATAAAGAAAAAAGTAAAAAGGGGGAACGTCGATATTGACCAGGACGCTTCGTGATTCATGATCTATTGTTGAAGGAATCATTTACCGCTGGTATAATAATATTAAGACATGCCGTTAGCCGCTGTCAGGTCTGATTGGGACATACTGTTCCGTTAACATATACCATACATAATGTCGAAGGAGGAAATACCATGAAGAGCTTTGGCAAGAAACCGTGGTCGCCGTATGTCGCAGGTGCACTGGCGGGTGTCGTACTCTGCTTGTCCGTCTTCGTGGCGGGGAAGTATTTCGGAGCATCGACGACGTATGTCCGCGTGGCGGGTCTGATCGGGCAATCGGCGGCGCCGGAACGGGTGCCGTTAATGGACTATTTCATCAAGACCGGAATAAAAATTGACTGGCAGATGATGTTTGTCATCGGCATTGTCATCGGCTCGTTTGTATCGGCGCTCCATTCACGGAATTTTGCCGTTACCTTTGTTCCTCCCATGTGGAAGAAGCGCTTCGGCCCGGGCATTATCCGGCGATCCCTTTACGCGTTTGTGGGTGGCGTGGTTGCGCTTTTCGGCGCCCGGCTTGCTGGCGGGTGACCCAGCGGGCATGGTCTGAGCGGTCTGGCTCAGATGTCGGTCAGCGGATTCGTATCACTCATTTTCTTTTTCGGTGTGGGTGTTATCGTTGCACGCAGTCTCTACAGGAAAGGAGCATAATCATGGCGGCCCTTTTCTATGGTTTGGTGACGGGTGTCCTTTTCGGTTTTCTAATGCAGAAGGCGCGGGTAATACGATACGAAAAACAGGTTGGTGCCATGCGCCTACAGGACTTTACCATCTTTAAATTCATGTTCTCCGCAATTATCGTCGGCATGGTGGGAATCTACGCCATGAGAGACGCGGGGATCGTCACGCTCAGTATCAAGTCGACGGTGCTCGGAGCAAACATCATCGGCGGGATCATTTTCGGTGTCGGATGGGCGGTTCTCGGGTATTGCCCCGGTACAGCGGCCGGAGCTCTCGGCGAGGGTCGATGGGACGTTATTCCCGGCATAGCTGGCATGATCATCGGTGCCGCCGCCTACGCCGAAGTATATCCCTTCATGAAACGCACGATCCTCAAGTGGGGCGATTATGGCAAAATGACTTTCGGTGACCTGACAGGTATCCCGGCCTGGCCTCTTATACTGGGATTGTCCGGCGTGTATATTCTTTTATGCGTTTTTTTCGAGGTCAAGGGTCGCTGAAAGGGGTCAAGTCTGCTCTTGACTCTTGGCAATTAATTCTTCAAGGTATGATAGTGTATTGAGCATTTATTCATAGAGGTGATGTTTGTCCCGTGACGCATACGTTGCACCTCTCTTTCTCCACCATCATGCGATAATAATATCCCGATTGGTATTATGCATTCACTATTAAAATCAACTTTTTGTTGTTGGATGCAATGTACGCTGCATCGGTAACTTCATTCTGAAGATCTTCGCCAATGAAAGGTGTAAATTTTAAAAATCATAAACATTGAACACGCCGCACTTAGAAGTGCATAATTCAACACGGTCAAGAGTCAAGAGCAGACTTGACCCCTTAGCGGAGACCCCTTAGCGGAGGGTGATGTGATTGCGCTCTGAGCCGTTTCCCTTTTCTTCCACGACCGTTTTCCAGTTGTTGCGAATCATTTGAATGGCATCGGTTATTTTTTCCGTTTTGACGGCGATGCAGACAAAATTTTTCAACAGCCGTACAATATTGGGACCAAATTTCCGTCCCGCCATGACATCCACACCCTCCAAGGCCGACGACGTGGCCCGGGCCTTTCCGGGGTCTCCGTGCTTGATGGTTTCATCTTCTTCATACTTAACGTTCTTCCGGATTTCAATAAACTCGGGTTCTCCCTCGTCGGTAAACCGGTACACGCGAAAATAGAGGGCCATCCCGAAATGACTGTTGTTAAATACCTTCCCGTCATCGGTCGAAAATGCAATCGTCAGATCCATAAAATACTCCCTTCCATGCACTATAAGCGATACGTCCCCGGCACCGTGGCACCGGGGACGCGACATTACCGATAAGAGTTGATTTTTTCCAGCAGTTGTGTCTCAGGCATGGCGCCGATAATATCGCCGACTTTTTCACCGTTCCGGAACACTAGCATGTTCGGGATGGAGCGGATGCTGTATTTGGCCGCCGATTCGCGGTTGCTGTCGACGTCAAGCTTTCCGAAAACGATATCTCCCTTCTGTGTCTCCGCCAGTCTTTCAATCACGGGCCCGATCATCTTGCAGGGGCCGCACCACTCGGCCCAGCAGTCCAAAACGAGGAAGGGATACTTGGCAATGGCTTCATCGATGTTTCCGTCCGTAATCAATACGGGTGTATCGGGATCGTCCGTCAGTTTTGCCCTTTTCTTTTGCTCTTCTTTCTCATGCGCGAGAATGGCCTCTGCGTTGGCCGATCCATAGGTGAGCACCTGATTGACAAAGGATGCTTCCGGCTGCACACCGATGGTGATGGAGCCCTTTTCTTCGTTGATTACCTGTTGGGGTACGGAGGATACGTCGAAACTACGTGCCCGTTCCATCATTTCCTGTGCCTCGATACACCGCGAAACAATTTTGCCGTTGCTTTCGATGGCAAGCTGGTTGGAGAGGATAACGGCCCTCGGGCAATGGGGACAACTCGGGGTGACATATGTTTCGATGAGAATGTCCCGTTCGACATTTTTCAGTTTTTCCCTGGATGCACTGTCGAGACCGCTGTCTTTGCGGGAAATCATGGAAATGGCTTCGATGAACGAACTTGCCTCATATCCCGCGGGGGCACCATAATACTGCACAGGGTGCCACCCGTTGCCGTTTCCCATGATAACCGTGGGCGACACGGAGATATTATGCTTCTTCGCCTGTTCGCCGTACATGTTTTCATAATTTATATGTATCTTGTCGTTGATTTCCCCCAGTTCCTTGAGGAACTTTTCCGTGAATTCCGCGTACTCGTTACTTCCATCCATCGTGACCACGCTATTGGCAAACAGAGTGATGTGAACGTCGTTGATGAGTTCCGCATCGAATTTTTGTTTAATCTGTCGGCGCGTCTGCTCGTCGATTATCATTATTCATGCTCCTTTTCCGAGCCCTTCGGCCCTCTCTGTCATTCTCTCTTTTTTTTCTTTTTGTTAAATAAAATACCCGTGGCGAAGACATCATGGTCTCCCGTGTTTTCATACTTTCTCGCCACAGTCAGGATCGCCTGTATCAATTCCGGTTGCCTGAGACTGTAACACCGCATGTTTCCTTGCTTGCAGCAATCGACAATACCGTATTCCTTCAAAATTGCCAGATGCTGTGAGACACTTGCCTGACTTGCCCGGACACAGTGTTCCACCTCGCCGACGCACTTGTCGCTTTTCGTTAATTCCGACAGTATTTTCATACGCGTGGGGTTTCCCAGCGCCCGGAAGAAAGACGCCGCTTTTTTTATGTCAATGCCGAGCTCGTCCATGCAGTATATTAGGCTCTCCTTATATTCGTTAAAATTAATATAGTGTACGAGTCCGTTTTGTCAAGGGGTGGTATGGCGCTCTCCCCAGAGGCCTGTTTCGGGAAGGCGGGTGACAGTGCGGGAAAACGCGCGACACCATTGGTTGCATATTTGCAATCTTTTTGTGACTATTAGTTGCAATAAAGCAACTTTTTTGACACACTATTGATGTCACGGGGAGTGAACGGCAAGGTTTCGTTGACATTATTACATCGATAATCAGTACGTTATACGTACCGGGCAATGACACTGTGTTTGCAGGAACGGTTTATGCTTATCCTAAAGCAAAAGGGTGACGGCAGTCACGCGTTTGTTGACCAGAGGAGGTGATACATATGCCGTGGGGTGATGCAACAGGACCATGGGGCATGGGACCGATGACGGGACGCGCCGCCGGTTACTGTGCCGGGTATCCCGTTTCCGGCAGTATGAACCCCGTGCCCGGACGAATGTTTGCAGGAAGATTCACCCGGGGCGGAGCGTATATGCCCTATCCGGCGTATTACGGTAACGGTCGACCTATCGGCCTTGGACGCGGAGGATTCACCCGCGGCTGGCGATGTTTCGGCCGGGGACGCGGGCGTGGCCGCGGACGGTTCGCGCGATTTCGGCTCTGGTAGAGACCATGATGATCGTTTCTGTGCGACGGTGATTGCAGCGAGGATGCGCTACAGGATATGGGTGAATCGCACGAGACAAGCAACAGAAATAATATGATAACATATTATAAGTTATAAGAAAATGACAGTATGACCGACATCACGGGGCCTCTAACAAAGTAGTAGGCGTGGCCTAAAAGATGTCGTCACGAAAAACAGTAAAGGAGTGAATACTATGCCACGAGGCGACGGAACAGGGCCGGATGGCCAGGGATCACGGACGGGACGAGGTCTTGGACCGTGCGGGACCCCGCCGCAGGATACGGCGAACCCCGTCCCGAATGACGGATTTTTCCAGCGATTGGGACGAGGCCTGGGGTTTGGCAGAAATACCCAGGGACGTGGAATGGGACGACGCGGCGGACAGGGTCGCGGAGGAAACAGACGATAAAGAGGAATGGAAGGCAGCGACGCGGCCTTCCATTCTTGAGGAACAGCAAAATAGTACATGATAAAGGAGGATTATCGATATGCCGGGTGGAGATAGAACAGGTCCCGCGGGAATGGGACCCATGACAGGACGAGGTGCCGGTTTCTGTGCGGGGTATGGTACCCCCGGATTTGCCAATCCCGTTCCCGGCGGCTGGGGTTACGGCCGTGGCGGTGGTTGGGGATTCGGACGGGGTGGTGGCGGCAGGGGCCACCGGAACTGGTTTTACGCCACGGGTCTGACGGGCTGGCAGCGTGCCGCCTATGGGACACCGCCGATCTGGGGTGCGCCTTATGGAGCGCCTGCCGCTGCGCCGGCGATGACGAAAGAGGATGAACTCGACACCTTGAAAGGACAGGCCGAGTACTACGAAGACGTTCTCAACGGACTCCAGACTCGCATCGCGGAGCTGGAAGGGAAATCGAAGGAATAGTAACAAAGGGCGGAGAGTACCGGGTATCGTTCTATGCCCGGTTCCCCCCCCTTTTTTTTTGAACGGTTACGTGTCACTCTCGTCGCGGGCGGTTGACTGTGAGACAATATATCCATTTGACGCATCGTTATTCTCATAATACACTGCCAAATTCTGAGCCGGGCATATGAAAGCCGCGGGAAAAGGCATTTTTGTCCTGCGGCATATCACGTTTCGCTTTATTTCCTTGACATTGCCATAAAAAGCGTTGATTATTAGCATCTCGAGCCGGGATGGGGACAGCCCACGCGGCCCGTGAGAGTTAGGATAGGCCACGCTACAGTCATAAATATCCGTTCAGTCGTGACTCGGCATTTTACCTGTACCATGGCGATCCAGCTGCAAATTCCATGAAAGGAGGATTGCCGATGCAGGAAGGTAAGGTAAAATGGTTCAGTGAGAGCAAGGGTTTCGGTTTCATCGAAAAAGATGAGGGCGGAGATATTTTTGTACACTACAGCGCCATTCAGGGTGACGGTTTCAGAGTGTTATACGAAAACCAGCGTGTATCCTTTGACGTCGAGCAGGGACCAAAGGGTCCCTCAGCAGTGAATGTGACGGTGCTGTAAGACAGTTCCGAACAAACGAAGGCGCCGCAAACCGTTTCGGTCGCGGCGCCTTTTTTCATGCGCCCGGCGGTGCAGACCCGCCGGAATAGACGTGATCTTCTCCATCCCCCGGGAAGAGTATCAGTCGGACGGCGCGGTTTCAGCCGTTCTTTCCCCGCCACCAGTCATCGCGGAGAGGAGCTCCAGGGATGCCTGCAGGTCCGTGAGGGCCTTGGACGCATCCTGAAAGCGTTTCTCGCCGATAAATCGCAGGTACCGTTCGAACGCGTCGTTCGCCGCGCCGATATAATCTTCGACCGTTTGCACTGCGTCGCCGGCCGCTTCTCTTTCCTCCTCAAGGGCCCGACTTTCCCATTCTTCATCGGTGAAGAAACCGCGCAGGGCCTCGTCGAAAGATTCGGCGTAACTGAGACGGTCGTTATGCATGACCGCCACGAGCCGCAGTTCAGGATAGGCCGCCGTTTCCGCCTGCAGATAAATGGGTTCTACGTAGAGCAGTGTATCTTCGACGGGAATGACGAGGACATTGCCGCGTATCACGTTCGATCCCCGCTGATCCCACAGGCTGAGCTGGCCGGAGAGGAAACGGTCCTGGTCGATCTTGGTTTCCACCTGCTGCGTACCCAGGACACGCTTTTCCTTCGGGAACTTATAGGCGATCAGTCGGCCGTAATTATCCCCGTCGCACAGACCGGCGATCCATCCGATCATCACCTGCCTGTTTTTTGGCGTGAAGGGCAGGATGAGGACGAATTCCGGTCGCGGCGAATCGGGCAATTTCCACATGATGTAGTAAGGATCCACATACTCCACGTTGCTGTAGTACTTCTCCGTTGCCCTGACCCAGAGATCTTCTTGGTTGTAGAACACCGTCGGTTCCGTCATGTGGTATTTCGAATAGACAAGTCCCTGGATAAGCAACAGTTTGCTGGGATAACGGACGTGTGAGGAAAGGGCCGGCGGCATGGTGTCCCGACCTTTGAAAAGATCGGGGAAGACACGCTGCCAGACCTGAATGATGGGGTCCGTTTCATCGAAGACGTAGTAATCGACAGATCCGTCGAAGACATCGACGACGGCCTTGACGGAATTGCGGATGTAATTGGTTCCCTGAACGGAAGCGTCGGTGGTGCCGGTCATGAAGCGGATAGGACTGGTTTTCTGATAGACCTGACGCTCGAAAGAACTGAAATGCTCGCTGTAGGGAAAGTAGGGTGACGATGTGTAAGCGTCGATAATCCAGTAGAGTTTGCCCTCTGCGAGAACAATATATGGGTCGTCATCAAAGGTGAGGAAGGGGGCCAGCGTCTCAACACGGTCCCGGATGTTCCGGTGGAACATGATCCGGCTTTCCGCCGTGGGATAACTGGACAGAAAGAAGCGGGTACCGTCAAACATCCATCCGTAAATGAACCGGCGCCAGATATTGCTAAGCTGAACACCTCCCGTCCCCGGATAACGGATATAGATGTTCTGCTCGCCGCTGGGATAGTCCAGTTCTTCCTCTTTCGTATTGACCACGGCGGGAGTATTGGTGAGCTGTCCGTAGTAGATCTGTGGCCGTGTCACCTCCAGTTCCTTATAGACACTCTTCGGCGGTATGTCCTTGACGATCAGGTTGGGCAGCCCTTCGGGCGTGAAATCGCTGACTGTGGTCAGCGTGATCCCGTAGCCGTGGGTGTATTTGAAACGCTGGTTGACGAAGGTCTGGCTCTGCGCGGGCAGGTTGGAAAGTTTAAGTTCCCGCGCGGAGACCATGATCTGGCGATACGTGTCGTCGACAGTGTACCTGTCGATGTCAACGTCGGTGAATTCATAGTAGAGGCGAATTTCCTGGAACTGCTTGTACACCGCGTCGAGGGCGCGCCAGTCCCAGAGTCGCACATTGTCGAAAAGGTCACGGTTTCGTTCCACCATGTCCTGGGTGAATGATTCTGACGCGGCAAATTCCGTTTCTTCTATGTCATCGAGAGCGAATCCCTGCAGAGTGAAGTCGATATTGTGCGCGATATATGGTTTTTCGTAGGTAATTTCATTCGGCTCGACGACCATCCACTGAAAAATGTTGGGCAGGATGCTGAGAGAGAGGAAGGACATGAGAATCACGAAGCCGAACAAAACACCCGCCGTGAGAAAGGGACAGAGCCAGTCCGCGCGGACGGTGAACCGTTCGACGAGGACCTGAAGGCGGGTTCTCAGCGGTGGAAGGACGATAACCAGGGCGCAGGCGAGGGCGATGAGGGCGATCACGATATAGGCGGGCATGCGGATGTGCACGTCCGTCCAACCAGGGCCGGACACGACACCCCAGGTGGAATACATGAGATGAAAGATGTTTAATGTTTCCCAGAGGGCGATAAGACAGAGAAGCACAGCGGTACTGACGTAGAAGGACTTCTGCGAGGGAACATGTTTCTCCGTACTCGTGCGGATCTGCTCCGCGAATCGTTTCTTGATGAGGCCGGGGAGCAGGGAAAAGGCCGTGGCGATGAGGGCGAATATGGTGAGAAGGAATAAGAACGAGAGTACTTCATCGTAGAAAGGCAGGCGAAAGAGATAAAAACCCGTATCCATGGAGAGGATGGGGTCCCTCATGTCTGTGGATACTGCTTTGATGAAGGTGAGGATGACGTCCCATTGTGAAAAGAACCAGGTGCCGCCCGTCACCATACCCAGAATGTAGGCAAAATGTTTGATTCGTCGATCCTCGCGGGGAATGCTCCAAGTGAGGAGGACCATCACCGCGAGACCGACCAGGGCACCGACGACGGCGAGGCCCGTGCGCGCGATGATGACCGTCCAGAACCGCTGCCCGTATCCGACGGCGTCGAACCAGAGATATTCGCCCCAGAAGCCGAGAAACCAGAAAAACAGAATGGTTGCGACAAGGAGAACGACGCCTCCGACGACCGGTCTGGTTCGCCCCCGGCGCCGTCCCGAGTGAATCATGGTGACGGCGATGACCAGCAGGATAAGCATGAGTGCCACGTACATGGTATTTGCTCCGTTCCCGTTATCCGGGTGTTCTATGACCGTCAGGATGGCCGGTCACAATATCGTTCTATTCTCTCCGCTCTTCCCGAGGCGGATGTCGCTCTATCATACGCTTTCTTGCCCGTTGCGTAAACCTTTTGCGCGGAGTATACTATGCCCGTTTATTCTCGTTATTCCAAGGGTGTACTTGCGTAGGCTCCGCTTATTCTCCCGGTGTATGCCCTTATGATTACCCGTTTTACTCAAAACACTTAATATTTTATCAATTATGCCGATAGGATTCACAGAACATTTTCCGAAATCAGGAAAGCTATTGCGGTTTTCTGTGTAACCAGGCGGCGTCTGTGCGATAATTGCCGTTCACGGAAGGGGGGTCCGTATGAAGAGGTCCAGTACATCCGGCACCGCACCGATGGAAATGAGGAAGGTCGTCGTGCCGGAGTTTATCTTCGGCACAGGGGCCTTGTCTATGACGGGTTCCTATATCAGGCACTTTGGCACCAGCAAGGTGCTCCTGGTAACAGGACCGCACCTGCTTGAGATGCCCTGGGAAAAGGAATATATCGCGTCACTGCGCGCGGCGGGTGTGCCTCTCGCCGTTTTTCATGACATCACGCCAAACCCCAAAGACCATGAGGTCATGGCAGGTGCCGACATCTACGAAAAGGAAGAGTGCGATATGATTGTCGCCATCGGGGGCGGCAGCGTTATCGATTGCGCGAAGGCCATCGGCATCGTCACCACAAACAATAAGGAGGTCCTGGAATTTGAAGGAGTCGATGAGGTCGACCTGCCGGGGCCACCGATGATCTGTATACCAACAACGGCGGGAACAGGGGCGGACATTTCACAGTTCGCCATCATCTTGGACACGAGGCGAAAAGTCAAAATCGCCATTATCAGCAAGACCGTCGTGCCCGATGTGGCGCTCGTCGACCCGGCCGCAACCATAACCATGCCACCAATGCTCACGGCCCACGTGGGGATGGACGCCCTCGTCCATGCTATAGAGGCCTATGTGTCCAATGCTCGTTCGGCTTTTACCGACCTCTATGCTCTGGAGGCGATACGCCTCATCTGGGCAAACATCGGCACCGCATACCGCGAGCCCTGGAATTTGACGGCCCGTGAGAACATGATGATGGGAAGCCATCTGGCGGGCATGGCCTTTTCCAATGCGAGCCTGGGACTGGTGCACGGGATGGCCCACAGTCTGGGCGGACTGAAGGACGCACCACACGGCCTGTGCAACGCCCTGTTACTGGAGTATGTGGTGGACTATAATTATGATGCGTCGTCGGACCGCTACGATGACATCGCCGTCGCCGTCAATCTGGATATTGCCGGTATGTCTTCGGAGGAAAAGAAGACACAACTCGTTCACGCGCTGACGGAACGGCGTCGATCCCTGGGTATTACAGAAACCCTGTCCGACCTCGATGTTACCCGGGACGACCTGTCACCCCTGTCCCGCCATGCCTTCAACGATCCCTGCCTTGCCACGAATCCCAAGGCGGTGTCGGAAGAAGCCATAGGAGTTCTCTATGAGAAAGCACTCTGATTCCGGCCATTCAAAGCAACAGTTGAGGGACAAGATTGTTGGCCTGGGAGAGAAGTCATTCAGGAAGAGTTATTATCCTCAGCTTCAGGAGCAGGTCCACCTCCTTCAGGAAAGCGAACGCAAGTACCGAAGTTATATCGACAACGCGCCGCACGGCGTCTATATCATGGATACCACGGGCCGGGTTATGGAGGTCAACCCGGCAATGTGCACTTTGTGCGGCAGGACGAAAGAGACACTGCTCGGCGCCTTTATTACCGACATACTGGCGCCGGAATCTCTGGACGATACCGCTCGCTGCATGCGCGACCTCGCCGCGGGAAAGCCCTGCAACATCGTCATTACGGTCATTCACGCAAACGGCGAGCGCCGTATCTGGGATATCGACGGGATCACGCTGGACCATGACCGGTTTCTCTGTTTTGCCAAGGACCGGACGGAGATCACACGATACGAAGAAGAGCTGAAGTTTCTCACGTCCGCCGTGAAGCAATCCATTGACGGACTCTATATTATCAACCTGGATTTCGAGCTCGTCTATTGCAATGATGCTTTTGCCCGCATGCACGGTTATGAGAAGAAGGAACTCGTCGGCGTGAAAAGCGTGAACCTCGTGGACGAGAAACTGAGTGACTGGTACGCCGTGTTGAGATCGGCCCTCCTGAAAAAGGGAGTATGGACGGGAGAGATCATGCGGCGCCGACGCGACGGCAGCCTGTTCCCGGGTTTGGTTTCCGCGACACTCGTTCGCACAGATGACGGGAAGCCATCCGCATTTCTCTCTGTGATCCGGGACATTACGGAGCGGAAAAGGCTGGAGGCGCAGTTCCAGCGCGCGCAGCGACTTGAGTCCGTCGGGACGTTGGCGGGCGGGATTGCCCACGACTTCAACAATCTTCTCACGGGGATTCAGGGGAACACCTCGCTCATGCTGATGGATATCGACGAGAAGCATCCCTTCTACGAGCGACTGACCTTCATCGAGCGTCATGTGAAAGACGGTGCGGCGCTGACTCGCCAGCTCCTGGGGTTCGCCCAGGGAGGAAAATATGAAGTGACGGCCACGGACATGAATGATGTCATCAACAAGCATACCGACATGTTCATCCGGACCAGAAAAGATATCGTGATGACGCGGAATCTCCGGGAAGGGCTCTGGTCAGCCGAGGTCGACCGGGGACAAATCGCCCAGGTGCTCCTCAACCTTTTTCTGAATGCGTCGCAAGCTATGCCCAACGGTGGGGAAATCTATCTGGAAACAGATAACGTCATCCTCGATACGTCCTACACGCGACCGTACGGGCGCGAACCGGGTCGGTACATCAAGATATCCGTGACCGATACGGGTGAAGGAATGGATGAAAAGATCATGGAGCATATCTTCGATCCCTTCTTCTCCACGAAGGAACGCGGACGCGGGTCCGGTCTCGGGCTCTCATCGTCATACGGCATCATTCAGAACCACCAGGGCATCATCAACGTCTACAGCGAAAAGGACGTTGGTTCCACCTTTAACATCTATCTGCCGGCAACGGGTGTGGTGGTGGAAAAAGGCGGTGGTCGGGACGACACGCCCATGTGGGGTACGGAAACAATCCTTTTTGTCGATGATGAAAGGCCCGTTCTCAAAATAGGCACGGAAATGATATCCAAACTGGGATATACCGTCATAGCGGTACAGGGAGGGACGGAGGCGCTTGATGTCTACCGTACGCAGAGTGCGTCGATCGATCTTGTCATACTGGATATGATCATGCCCGGCATGGGCGGTGACGAAGTTTTTGATGCCTTGCTGAGCATCGATCCCGACGTGAAGGTGCTTCTTGCCAGCGGGTACAGTATCAGTGGCCGTGCTCAGGACATGCTGGAGAATGGATGCCGCGGCTTTATCCAGAAACCCTTCACGCTCTCTGCCATCTCGCGGAAACTGCGGACTATTTTAGACAATGATACGGTCCTAACATAAGAGAGCGCTCTCGTATGAGAGCGCTCTCTTATGAGGATACCTACGTTAAGGAGAAAGGCTCGAGTATCCCCGAGATTATGAAACATCCACGTTCTGATTTTCTCTGTCCGCCTGTCGTTTCTGCTCAAGTGCGCTGAAATATTCATTCATCTTTATCTTCGTCCAGGTCAAGTGATCGTCCATGGCGTCACGGGCCGCATCAGCGTCGCCGTCGATGATTGCCTGAATCAGTACATCGTGTTGCTGGACAGTGGAGGCGGCGTATTCCGGATTCGTCATATAATCGGCGATGATTTCCTCCATGAATTCCCGGGAAAAATCAAAGATGTCGAGCAACACGTGGACTCGGAAATAATTTTTTGATGCCGATGCGATGGCATTGTGGAAGGACCTGTCCCTGTCCCAACTGCAGCATATACCGTTCTCGTTCTTACTGAACCGTTCGTTGCTGCGCCTGATGTCATCGATATCTCGCTCCGTTTTGTTCAAGGCGGCTTCGTATGCTGATGATTTTTCAATATCGCTACGCAGATCGTACATCTGAACGATTTTTTTGCGGTCTTCCTGTATGAAAGACTTGAGGGGATCCATTTGAAAGGAGGCCGTGATTGATTTGACGTAGTTCCCACGCCGCTTCCTGATCTCAATGTACCCCAGTGTTTGAAGTGTGTTCAATGCCTCTCGCAGGGAGGACCGACCCACGCTGAGCATGTCGATCAACCGTCGTTCGCCTGGCAGTTTGTCACCCGGTTGTAGTTTCCCTTCAATAATAAGGGTCCGGATCTGGTTGACGATCTTATCGGAGACCTTATCAACATGGACCTCCTGAAAAACCTCGTTCATGCTCCTCTCTCCTTTAATTGCGTGGTCTGACCATAAAAACATCTAATACCCATGAGTTCAGATGTCAAGCGTTATTTTTAATTGCTTCAACAAATCTTCTTTTTTATATACCACGACCACGTATTCGTATTGCTGATCGGAACATTATTTCGGTGATGGTAACCATCTTTATGTCGTAATATTAATATAATCCGTTGTCATTGGACGCGATGTTGACAGAAAGATTCTCATAATCCATTACATTTGTTTGCCGCGTAATTCGCTGTTTCTATGACAATGTGCGAGAAGGCCAAAAAAATCTTGACAACGCAGTAAAGAAGATATAATTGTATGGTCAGACCATTATACAATAGGATCAGAAAGCTGATAGGAGAATAGCAACGAACATACACAACACACACATTACATTGTTCCCGACAATGAATATTCACACTCACGATGCATTGATCTTAAGAAACGGTTAAAAGAAGGAGGCCTTTTGGCTTGGTACACGGGATTTTGGGCGTACTTTGTTTTGGTGGAGTGGATACTGGTGGGTCTGCTCGGATAATGCTCGCACACATACGATTTTCAGCTTTTGAGTAGATATGAAGATTTTGAGATACTGCGAATAAGCCATAGTCAGAAAGTCAGACCACATAAGCACTATGACGGATGAAAGATTGGGAGGTTTGCCATGAAGATGAACAGTACACACATTACAACGTTTCCAGAAATTCATACAGATAGTTTCAGTGCCGCCGATTTTACGGCGCTTGTGAAAGATATCACCCTTTTCGGATGGTACACGGGATTCTGGTTCTTATTGGCGTGGATTGTGGTGATGAGCCTGCTCGGATAATCAGTCCATGCATACGTTCCACACGTTCAGGGATGATAAAAAAGAGCTTGACAACACCACAGTGAAATTATATTAGATGGTCAGACCAGCCAATTCGTTTGATCGCACCTGCTTTTTGGGATGTTGGCCATGAATATGCTAAGCTCATACGCGACATCGTTTACAACATCGCATATCGATAGTTTCAGTGCCGCCGTTTTTACGGCACTTGTGAAATAGATCGCCCTTTTCGGGTGTTACACGTGAATCTGGTTTTGCTGGCGTGGGTCGTGCTGATGAGTCTTGCAAGGTGGGGCTCTCACGCATACGTCGATCACATAACCGCAAGACCAAACAAAAACCAGAAGCTGCTCGATTGGACAACACCTATAATTGCGGCTTAACTGGCAGGCGCCCTCCCCAACGGGCGCCTATTTTTTTGATTTTCCTATCACAAGAGTCTCTGTCATCATAAGCTGGCAGAACATCGCGCCTGACCCTGGACGATATGACATTAATCGTTTATAATTATTAACAATTGTATTCTTGTCGACTTTACACTGAACGACGTCGTCATCGATTGACCTGTCAGGAAATAATGATGCCCCGTCTTTGTGTCATGTATCGCCGGTACCGCAGGCGGGAGATTTTCCTTTGGCCGGGCGAGTGACGCAGCGAAAGGAGGAACGTCTATGAACCGGGAGTTTCATTATTACATGACCGGTATAATCGCCCGGGCCGCGGGGTTTCGCGAGGCGGAGGCGCGGACCATCGCCACGGCTGCGGAATATGTGGACGAAAACGATGTCGCTTTCATTATTCACGACAGGGCGGGTGGGCCGTCATATGAGTGCTACATTTCTCAGACGATGAATATCCTGAAGCCGAAGCATACGCTCATGCGCATCTATCCCGTTTTTCACTTTGTTCCCGGTGATCCTGGCTGCGACAGCGCCTGTCGGTGTGACGGGAAAATGCACCTCCTCAATACCACTCCGGGGAATGAAATTGCCATGGAACTGCTCAATCGAGCCTTCACGGCCCCGGAGGGGATGCGATACCACCGTATCGGCGTCGCCTCGCACGCCTTTGCCGATACATGGGCGCACCAGAACTTTGTTGGATGGTATGACGTGTTCAATGATGTGGGTTTGGACCCGAAGCCAAACATCGGTCATGCCGATGCGGAACACCATCCCGACTGGTTTGCCCACCGATGGGACGACGTGCGTCTCGTGAAGGGCGAGATCGATAACACGGAACGCTTTCTCGACGCGGCGGAGTCCCTCTTCAGGGAATACCGTCGTTACTTACGGGGGAAAAGACGACGTGTTAAGACGACGTGGAAGACATTAAGGGAGACGTTTCTTACCATCGCCGGACCGTCCCGGTCCGGCTCCTATAATGTCAACGAAGAGGCCCGGCTCGATGGCTACAGGGCTGAGGTACCCTGGCTCGGCGATTTCAGCGAGGATGACTGGCTCTTCTCTGCCATTGAAACAGAAGTACACGGGTTGCCCGACACGAAAAAAGGACTTTTTTCGCCCTTCACCGTGCTGAAGGACCGCCATTTCTGGCGTACCGATGTGGAAAAAGAGAAGACAGACTGGTTTCGTTTCCAGGAAGCAGCAAAGGCACATCAGCGGGACGCCATGGAACTCATGAAACCCCGCTTCGAGCGCATGGGTATCGACCTGCACCGTTATTGACGAAACGGTGATCTCTACAGGAAGGCCCCGTACCATATTCACGTGTCGTCAATTCCGTCTTGCCATTGCGGGAACCGCCGTGTAGCATGCACGGACAACCTGTCATTGCCGTTCGCGGGAGATGATGGCAATGCGCGGGTGATTTTGCAGGAGGAGACGACGGAACATGATAGAGGTGACAGTACGCACCATCGGTTATCTCAGGACGGATACGGTCACGGTACCGAAACACTGGACCGATTCAGACACGGTGGGAACCATCGTCATTGACGAGGAATTCACCGAAGGACTCATGGGCATCACGCCCGGCGACACCATCACTGTCATCTTTCTCTTTCACCGGAGTGCTCCCTTTACGCGGGATCTCATGACGCAGCATCCCCGGGGTGATCATACGCGGTCGAAGTGCGGCGTCTTCGCGCTCTGCTCACCGCGGCGCCCCAATCCCATCGGCCTTTCCGTGGTCACCGTCCTCTCTATCACGAGCCGGGAAATCACGGTCCGGGGCGTCGATATGATAGACGGTACGCCTATTCTCGACATCAAACCGGCTTTCACCGTCGGCTGACGGTTACCCGTGACGTATCATCAGGCAACACTGCAGGCGGCATGAAATGGCTTCTCCGGTGTGATGCGGAAGCCGCGGCCCCAGAATTTTGTTGTGTAGTCGATGGAAATGGACCCCACCGTCTGCAAGAGGGATTGATCGACGATGAACGTCATGCCTCCCTCACTATGCACGTAATCGTTTTCGTGTGGCTCGTCCAGAGCCATTTCCAACCGCGGTCCGGATCACCCGCCCGGCTGAAGGTATATGCGGACGGCCGTGGGGGCCGTGTGCTTCGAAAGTTCTTTCATGAGCACGGGGAGTGCCGTCTCAGATATTTTTATCATGGAGTATCTTTCCTTTCTGCTTCGTTGGCTTAAGGTAATGACTTCTCCCCGTATGTCAAATGTGTCCCGCATTTCCGCGCCGTCTCCGGATACAGAAATACATCAATTATCGGTGTGAATATGAAATCCTTCGTTTTCTCTAGGACAGGATTCTTTCGAGATACCGCGATCGGAGCTGGCGGCTCGCAAGGGCCTGCTTCGCCGGCGGCAGTTTTAGAATAACGCCGAGAACGGCCGCCATGGCGCGGTGATTCCAGTGAACCTGGTTATCGAAGATGAGATTCTGCAGTTTTCCCCGCTCGATGGCCATGAGGACCGCCTTGTGCGTGGAGTTGACGGGTGTGATGACGCGTTGGTCGCGCTCCGTAAGGCGGATAGCGGAGACGGGACAGTTGCGGACGCAGACGCCGCACCCGAGACAGATATCCTCGTTTACCCGGGCGACGTCCGCCGCCGTGTCCTCTGTCCCGTTCTCAGAGACGAGGCCGATGGCGTCCACGGGACAGACATCGATACAGAGACCGCACCCCGTGCAGGCGCTCGTGTCGATGTCTGGCAGGTAGTTGGTCGTGTGCACGGGATTGAGAAACCCGAAGCGGCGTGCCGCCGTCAGGGCCTCGCAACAGCATTTGCAGCAATTGCAGATGAAGTTGACGCGTTCACGGACGTTCTCGCCGAACTGAACGAGATTATGCTCGTTCCCCAACTGGATGAGGTCGAGACACTCATCCACACCCACCTCGCGGGCGATGCCGTGTTTGACGAGCGACGCCGCCGTATTGTTGAAGGTCATACAGATATCCTGAGGCGCGTCGCAGGCCTTTCCCAGGTGCTCCATTTTGTGCCGGCAGTAGCACAAACCCACGCCGATGTGACTCGCCGTGCGAATCACCTCCGATGTTCGCTCGTAATCGAGGACGTGGAGGGACAATTCCGGCGTTAATGCCTCTTCATTGACGAAAACGCGGCCAAGCTGCGTCTCTCCGCCACGGAAGAGTCCCGAGATGAAGTCCTCCTCAACGGTAATGTACTCGTAGAACAATTCGGCGAGAGCCTTCTGATTCACGTCCGTGCGGATGCGCATCATGGAAAATTCGAAAAATCCCGCCATGGGTGGAGGGAGGACGTATACGGAGGTTCCATCCTCGTCGATGTCCAGGAGAATCCCCTTGTCAGCCAGTGTATCCAAAAGGACCTGTGCCTCGACGAGCGTTGTTTTCCACCGTTTTGCCGCCGTGTCCGCCGTAAATGGCTTTATGGGAAGGAGGGCGACATACCCTGCTTCCTCTTCCGTGAAGAGCATTTCAAGAATATTGTAAAGGCGTTCCGACGACGGCGCCCCCTGGGGAAACTGGTTGAGCCGGTCCACGAGGTTCCGGTAGCCCGATCTGACGGTATGGTGTGCCATATGATCCTCCTCTGCGGGAGGTATCACAAGACGAGGCGTAGGAAAAGTGCTATTTTTGTGTACAGCACGATTCCGATGTGGTATGGGCTCATTTCCTTTATGGTGACCGAGGACACGCATGTCTGAAAAGACGGAATGGAAAACCTATACGGCCCTCACGACGACCGTCGTCCTGTGGGGCCTGTCCTTTGTGGCGACGAAGGTCGCCCTGGAGAGCATTCCCACGTTTACCCTCATATTCGGCCGCTTCGCCCTGGCGTCGCTCTTTTTTGTCGTCCTCATCGCCCGCCGTGGCCTTCCCGCCCTCACCGTGGCCGATCACGGCCGGGTGCTCCTCATGTCTCTCTTCGAGCCGGGTCTCTATTTTGTCTGTGAGACATTGGGCCTTCTCTATACATCGGCGCCGAAGGCATCGATCCTAATCGCCACCGTTCCCGTGGTCGTCACCATCGTCTCGGCCGTGCTTTTAAACGAGCGCACGGGCCGCCTGGGCATCGCGGGCATTGTGCTGTCCCTGGTGGGGATCACCGTCCTCGTCACGGCGGATCCCTCTTTCGACGGGACCTTCGGCGGTTCGCTGAAGGGCGACCTGCTCATTGTGGGGGCGGTCCTCTCGGCGGCTTTCTATATCGTGGGGGCACGCCACCTCGGACGGCGATATTCCGCGGAAACAATCACTGCCCTCCAGACCTTCTATGGGGCCCTCTTTTTTGCCCCCGCCTTTCTCTGGCAACTGCCGAACCTTTCCTGGACGGATGTAAGCGTCCGGTCCTGGGGTGCCCTTGTCTATCTCACCCTTTTCGCAACCATCGTCGCCTTTCTCTGCTACAATTATGCTTTGACGAAAATTCCCGCGCCCCGTGCCGCCGTATTCATCAACGGTATCCCCGTGGTGACGGCCGTGGGCGCCTGGATCATCCTAGGCGAGCGTCTCACCCTCCTGCAGATGGTGGGGGGTGCTGTCGTCCTCATCGCCGTCTGGCTGGCCAACCGGCCGCGGCGAGCGTCACGACCGCAAGAAATGAAGACACCGCCGGTGTTCTGAGGCGGTGGAAGGACGGATGGATCGGTACGGCGATATCTTCAGTGCCGAGGTTCATCATCACCGGTCACATCCTTTTCCATGGCTTTCATGCGGCGCCAGAGCGTCGTCCGGCTGATGCCGAGGTCCCTGGCCGCGTTCGCCTTGTTGAAGCGGTTTTTGAGCAGCGCCCGGTACAGCAGGGCATCATCGTTCCCACCACGGTTCGCGTCGGCGCGAGCCTGCCTCTCCCCCGTCTCGACTCTTTCCGATACATCTTTCTTCATTTTCAGGGAGTAATTCACCAGGTCCGTATGCAACTCGCAAAAGATCTGGGCCGAGAAACGACCGTCGCTGAGGATGACAAGCTTTTCGATGAAATTCTCGAGTTGTCTCACATTGCCCGGCCAGTCGAGTGATTGGATTTTTTCGATGTAGACCGCGGGGATATTCAGCGGTGGTGTATCGTAATACCGTGACGCCGTCCCGGCAAGTTCCGTCACGAGGACGGGGATGTCGTCGCTCCTCTCTCTCAGGGGCGGGATGGACAGTGTCAGGACGTTCAGGCGGAAGAACAGGTCCTCCCGAAAACGGCCCGCCCAGATCTCGTCGCTGAGGTCTTTGTTTGTGGAGGCGAGGACGCGGACATCGACGGGTATCAACCGATCTCCCCCAACGCGCATCACCTCCCGTTCCTGCAGGACGCGGAGGAGACGGTTCTGCAGTGTCAGCGGGGTGAGCCCGATCTCATCGAGAAATATCGTCCCCCTGTGGGCGAGTTCGAACAGACCGGGTCGGCCGCCGCGCCGCGAGCCCGTGAAAGCGCCCTCCTCATAGCCGAAGAGTTCGCTTTCCAGCAACTGGTCGGGTACGGCGGCACAGTTGATGGAAACGAAAGGTCCCTGTTGCCGGGTGCTGGAGGCGTGGATGCTCTGTGCCAGCATTTCCTTGCCTGTGCCCGTTTCGCCCGTGATGAGGATGGTGGAATCGGACAGGGCGTATTTCTGCGCCCGGGAGATGAGTGCCTTCATGGGTGGACTCCGGTATATCAGGTCGTCGAAGGTGTACCGTGTCCCCATTTTCTTCTTGAATGACCGCCGGACCTCGTGTTCAGCGTGGGTAACATGGGAAATGTCCTTAAAGGTGGTAACGGTCCCCACGAGCCGGTCCTCCTCGATGAGAGGCACGTAATTGGCCAAAACCGTTTCGCCGCCGATGGTAACGATCCTGTTGCGTTGCGGCTGTCGTTCCTGAATCACCTGTGCAACGACGCTCTTCGGCATGATGTCGGAGAGGTGCGTTCCCTCCAGTCCGTCCTGTCCTTTCAGAAAATCCCGCGCCGCCTTGTTAACGTTTGTGATGATGCCGTCGCTTCCGGCGGCGATGACGCCCTCCGTCGTCGCGTCCATGATCGCCTGGTACATGGCGTTTTCCCGCTGCCCCTTGCGGCGGGACTGGACGACGGAAATAGCGTCGTTGATACACGATTTCACCGCCTCCTGGGTAATTTTCATCATGGAGTACTGCATGCCGTGTTGTTCCGCTATCCGCATCGAGTACCCACCGCCGATGACCACATCGCAACCGCCGGCCTTTCCCCAGAGGATCGTATTTTCCAGACTTCTGCTGTCGTGGAATTTGCCCACGACGATCTTGACGCCGAGGAGACCTTCGAGAATGTCCGTTTCAATAGCTTCCTCCACAAAGGAGGTAAGGAGGATGGTCTTGCCGAACACCGAGGCCTCTTTGATACTGGTGATGAAATCGAGATAGCTGATGCGCGTCGAAAGGACGGGAATGGAAAACTTTCGCGACAGGAGATAGCCGGTCCCTCGCCAACTGATGATCGTCTCCACTCCCTCGTCGATCATCCATTCCGCCTCGGGGATAGCGTCTTCGATGGCACTTTTGGCGTAGAGCGCGTCGATGTCGAAACGGCGGGCGACATGGAAACAACTGTTAATGAACTGGTCAGTGGAACCGATAAACCCGATTTTGATTTTTCTGTCCTTCATGGCCGTACCTCATGTTCCAAATAAGACACACTAATGAAACAATACGTTGCGCCATGTGAAACTGAGCAATCGAGACAGACGAAATATGAAAAGTAATTACGGTGTGATAGATGATCCGCTTCCGTGGCATGATTTTTTCACTATTATACGGGAAACTCACCCAGAAAGAAAGAAAAGGAGGGTCGATGATGAAGAAAAACGTATTTTTTTTCGTAGTGGTTTCGTTTCTGGCTTTCTTGTTTTTCATGCCCACCTCGTCTTTTTCCGCTGATGGTCTCAACATGCGCCTCACCACGGATACGCCGGACACCATGCCGCAAGGGGAAATGGCCACCTGGTTCGGCGAAGAGGTGATGAGACGGCTGCCGGGCAGCGCGGTGAAGGTCTTCAACGCCAGTTCCTTGTACAATAACACGGATTCCCTTGAGGCCATGCACGCGGGCACGCTGGAAGCCTGCTGGGCGAGCCTGAGCAAAATCAGCGCCGTCCTGCCCCAGGGGCTGTGTCTCCGGCTCCCCACGCTCTTCAGTTCCTATGACGACGCGAAGGCGATACCCACGACCGCCGTCGCGGAGTACATCGAGAAGAGTGCAGAAGAGAGAGGATATATCTGTCTCGGTTGGGGTATTCTGAGCCCGTACATGGGTGTTGGGGCGCGGGAAGGCCGCATCCTGATGGTGGAAGACTGGAAGGGTAAAAAAATCAGGTGCTATGACAAGGTTGCCCAGGTCCTCATGGTGGAAATCGCCGGCGGGTCCCCCGTGGCCATGCCCTGGGGCGAGTTCGTTCCCTCGGCGCAGAGCGGTGTCGTCGACGCGGGCTTCACCAGCCTGAGCAGTTGGAGCAAGGTGAAGGAAGTTCTGCCTTACTTCTCCTGTGTCGGTATCGTTCCCGACTATTACATATTTCTCGTCGCAAAGCGATGGTGGAATGGACTCCCCGAGACGACACGAAAAGTGGTGGCCGAGGTGGCCGACGAGGCCTGCGCCAAGCAGCGCGAGATGCAGTTTAAATCGGATATGAAGCTTCTCGATGAACTGGCGGCAAAAAAAACATCCGATCCCGGCGTTTATGTCCTCTCCGGCGACGAGTTGACACCGTACCGGAAGATCTGGATCGACAAACTGCGCGCGCGGATCATCGAAAAGATCGGCAAGGGCGGCAAAGAAGCCTTGGATCTTGCCGTTTCCGTCAGCGAGCAGCTCGGGAACAAATAACATCATACTGCGGCGGCATGGGCGCACGGCTTCGCCGGTATTGTCCTCCGTGTGCCCGTGTCGCATCCGCACCTGACAGGGTGAAAATGGGTGACATATGAAAGAGCTGAAGACCCTGTGGACATTCCTGCAAGAGGTTCTCCTGGAAAACATTTGCCGCTTCGGGCTTCTCGCCGTGATCCTCCTCGCCTTCCTGGAAGTGGTCCGGCGGTATTTCTTCGGCCAGACCTTTCTCTGGTACCAGGACGTGGCGGTCTATTTCAATCTCGCCCTCGTCTTCCTTTATTTCGGTGTTGCCCAGCGTCACGGTTCCCACATTCGCCTGGATATTATCATCGCCGTTCTCGCCCGGAAGGGTGACCGCTACAAAAGGCATGTCACCATCCTGGAAACACTGGGGTCCCTGGTCAGCCTCATCATCTGCACCCTCTTTGTCTGGGTGGGGATTGATTTCGTGCAGGTTGGCATGGACTTCGGGCGGCGTACCGACAACGCCGAACTCCTGCTCTGGCCCTTTTATCTCCTGCTCGTCGTCGGGTTTGTGATCTTGTCCGTGGAGTATGTTATCGCCGTCGTCAAGCGTGTGGGCGAAGTCAAAGGAGGGAAGGACTCATGCTGATATTTCTACTTTCCCTTATCGTGCTCTTGGTCCTCGGCGTGCCCATCGGACTGTGCCTGACAGGGAGCACCATGCTGTATGTCTGGCTTTTTACCGATTATCCCATGACCATCATCGGTCAGAATTTCCTGTTTTTCATGCATAAATACAGTCTCCTCGCCATACCTTTCTTCGTGACGGCGGGTTTCGCCATGGGCCGGACGGCACTCATCGAAAGGCTCTTCGATTTCGCCCATGAACTGCTCAGGTGGCTGGCAGGCGGTCTCGGCGCTGCCACCATGTTCACTGCTGTGATTTTCGCAGCCTTTACCGGTTCCAGCGTGGCGGAAGCGTCCACGCTGGGCCTCATCGCCTATCCGAGCATGAAGAAGCGCGGCTACCCCGACAGCCTGTCCACGGCGATCATCACCGTCGGTGGTACCCTCGGCATCCTCATACCTCCAAGCTGGCCAATTATCCTCTACGGCGTTATCGTGGACGTGAGCATTACAAAGCTTTTCATTGCCGGTATTATTCCCGGCGTGCTCCTGGGATTTCTCCTGACGGTGATCATCGTCATTATCGCACGGCGTCGCGGTCTCGCCGCGGAGAAAGTGGACCCCTCACGGGTCTGGCGCACCTTCCTGCCCGCCATTCCCGGCATCCTCATGCCGGTGATCGTTCTGGGCGGGCTCTACGGGGGATTTTTCGCGCCGACGGAGGCGGGGGCCTTCGCCTGTGTTTATGCCTTTGCCTATGGCCTCGTCTCCCACCCTCGGCGCTTTTTCCGCCTTCTGCCCTCTATTCTCACGGATTCCCTCAAGGTGTCCACCATGGTGTTCCTCCTGCTGGGCGGGGTGGGTCTCTTCAACGGTATCCTGGCGAACGAATACATCCCCCAGAATTTTGCCAAAATGATTATCGGCTACGATCTGCCGCAACCCATATTCCTTGCGGCCTTTATGGGACTCCTCCTCATCTTGGGCTGTTTCGTCGATGCCTCAGGAATGATCGGCCTCACCGTCCCGATCATCTTCCCCACGGCGGTAGCCATGGGGATCGACCCCATCGCCCTGGGGGTCATGATCGTCATCAACTGCGAACTGGGGGCCATCACGCCGCCCATGGGGATTACCCTGTACGGCGTGAGCGGTGTCACGAAAGTGCCCATAGAGACGATACTCCGCGGGGTGATTCCCTTCTTCATCGCGGTGCTTCTTTTCCTCCTCTTCCTTGTGAACAACCCCGGCCTGGCCACGTGGCTGCCCAATACGGTCTATCAGCCCATCTTTTAGGAGGTGACGCGGTGCGTGGTGAAACAATGACTGTCGCACAGAGAAAACGAATCCTGGAGGTCAGCCATGTCCCGGCTCTATGAATATCAGGGAAAGGAAGCGCTGTCCCGCGTTGGCGTCGCCGTTCCAGAAGGTATAATCGCACGCACGCCCGACGAAGCCCGGGCCGCGGCGGCACGGATCGGGAAGCCTGTCGCCGTGAAGGCGCAGGTCTGGGCGACGGGGCGGTATCACGCCGGCGGTATCAAGTTTGCCGCGGACCCAGATGAGGCCTTCAGGGCCGCGGCGGAGATCCTGGAGACCACCATCAAGGGTTACACGGCGCGACAGGTCCTCGTGGAGGAAAAGTTGGATATCGCCGCGGAGTACTATGCCGCCGTCATCGTGGACGGTTCCGTGGCGGTGAAGGCGCCCGTGCTCGTCTTCAGCTCCGAGGGGGGAACGGGCATTGAGGAAATCGCGAAACGGCGCCCGGACAGCATCGTCACATATGTGATCGATCCGTTGACAGAGATGAGTGAGAGCGATCTTGCCGCGCAGATGCGGACGGTTCTCACCGCCGCAGACCATTTCGACCGCCTTGTTGCCGCCGTGTACGGACTGTACCGCTTCTTCATGGAATTCGACTGTTCCAGCGCGGAGATCAATCCCCTCGTGGCGACGCGCGACGGCATGGTCTATGCCGCCGACTGTCACGTCACTATCGACGATAATTCCGTGTTCCGGCACCCCGAGTTCGAGATTGACGTACCCCGCGACATGGACCGCGAACCGACGGAACTGGAGCAGCTCGCCTGGCGGAACATCGAGGAACAGGACTACCGGGGAACGGGCTACTTCGCCCAGATGATCACCGATTTTAAGGATGACGAGATCTACGTCGGTTTCCACGGCATCGGCGGCGGCGGATCCATGCTCGGGGCCGCTGCCCTGCTCGCGCGGGGCATGAAGATTGCCAACTACGCGGACACGAGCGGTGACCCGCCGGCGAGCAAGGTCTACCGGGTCGTCAAGACGATCTTTTCGCAGCCCATTTCCGCTTACGTTCTGGCCGGTGCCTGCCTCGCCAACCAGGAGCAGTGGTATCACGCCTTCGCCATCGTCAAGGCATTGCGGGAGGAACTAGCGAACAGGCCCGGGTTTCCCGTGGTGATACTCCTGGCGGGCAATAAGGAGGAGGAGTCCATGGCCATCATGCGGGAGGGGCTCCGGGACCTGGACATCCGCCTGGAACTGTACGGGCGGGACTACATTTACCGGTCCGACTACATCGGCGAGCGCGCCGAGGTGCTGATCACAGAATATTTGAATGAGCAAAAAGCGGGATAGAGAGGGGCGAGCCATGACAGGCGACGATCGTGTGGAATTCGAAACGCGGGGGATGAAGGTCATCATCGATTACACGCGCTGCGAGCCGGCGCGGACGGGTGACAAAAACCCCCGGTGCGGTTTTCAGTGCATCAAGGCGGACAGAATGTACGACCGAAATGTCCTGCGCATCGAGAACAACCGGCCCGTTCTCGCCGTGTCCCCGGAGGACGCGAAACGGGTGTCCAACGAATCGCTTTCATGGGAGTACGCCTGTGCCATGACGGGGAACAGGGCCATCACCATTCTCATACCCTATCCCGGCCTCCGGGAGTACCGGGAGAAGAACCATCTGAAAGGCGGTGACACCATTGTCGATCATTATTAAGACCGGTACATCCGTCATGATCCAGGGGATTACTGGCCGGTTCGGCCAGTTCATCGCGCGGAACATGCTCGATACGGGAACGAACGTCGTGGCTGGTGTGACGCCGGGACGCGGCGGCCAGCGGGTGTGGGATATCCCCGTCTATGACAGTGTCCGCGAGGCCTGGGAGGCACACGGCCCCGTCGAAGCGGACGTGATTCTCGTCCCCGGACCGGAGGCGAAGACGGCCCTCATCGAGGCCGTGAAGGTGCCCTTTACCACCATTCTCATGGAGATCGAGCGCGTGCCCCTTCACGACGCCCTGGAGTCTATTGCCCGATGCCGGGCGGCGGGCATCCGTCTCCTCGGTCCCGGTTCGGCGGGACTCGTCTGTCCGGTAAAGGGGTCTCTGGGCATCTTCGGGTCCCCGGAGGAGATGGCGCGTATCGCCTTTCAACCGGGCCGGGTCGGCGTCATCTCGCGAAGCGGGGGACAGACGAGCACCTTGGCCTTTAACGTCTGCCGGGAAGGATACGGCATCAGCACGGCTATCAATCTCGGGTCCGAACAGGTGCTGGGAACGACATTCTCCGAACTCCTCCCGCTCTTCGAGGAGGATACCGACACGGACGCCGTTGTCTACTACGGCGAAATCGGCGGTGTCATGGAGGAGGAAGCGGCGACGGTCATTGCCGACGATCGTTACACGAAGCCGCTTATCGCCTATATCGCCGGCCGCGGTCTCCCCGCGGGCATCCGTTTCTCCCACGCGAGCGCCATCATCGAAGGAGGGCGGGGCACGGCGGACGGGAAAGTCACCGCCCTGCGTGAGGCGGGGGCCGTTGTTGTTGATACACCTGACGAACTCGGCCCGGCGCTCTCCGCCGCACTGGGCCCGAAGGAGGAAATGGCGTAATGTACGATGCAAAACCCTGGCGATCGCTCCTGTTCATGCCGGCGAATAACTGGAAAATGCTGAATAAGGCCGCCGCGGAACGGGAAGACGGCGTCCTCATCGACCTGGAGGATGCCTGTCCCGTGGCGGACCGCGAAACGGGGCGGGTTTTCGCCCGCGACATCGCGCCCGTCCTCAAGGAACGGGCCGTCGATGTCCTGGTGAGGATCAATTCGATGCAATCCGGTGTGGCGGAAGACGATCTCGACATTGTGGTGACTGATGCCCTGGACGGCGTCATGCTGCCCAAATCGGAGACCGCCGACGATGTCATCAGCCTGGATGAGCTGTTGACGAAGCGGGAAAAAGAGGTGGGCCTGGCGAAGAAAAAAATCATTCTTCCACTCATCGAATCACCGAAAGGCGTCGTCCATGCCTACGAGATCGCTTCCGCCTCCAACCGGGTTGTCGCACTGGGGTTCGGCGCCGGCGACTTCATGCGGGAGATGGGCGAGGGGTTCGCCGTCACCCAGCTCACGGCGGACGAGTATTTCCCCTACGTGGCCTACGCGCGCTCGGCCATATCCGTTGCCGCCGCGGCCCGGGGCATTGCCGCCATCGATACGCCCTTTTTCGGCCTGCTTATCGATCTTGAGGGCCTGGAGCGGGAAGCGCGGAAGGCGAAGCTTATGGGCTTCAAGGGGAAAATGCTCACCCATCCCCGGCACATTGACGTGGTTAATCGCGTGTTTTCGCCGTCGGATGAGGAAGTCGCGGTGGGGCGGAGAGTTCTGGATGCTTATGAGCAGTCCACCGCGGCGGGCAAAGGGGCGGTCGTCCTCGACGGCCGCATGATCGACAACGCCATGCTCCGCATGGCGACGGACGTCATTGCCAGGGCCGAGACCATTGCCGAGCGGGAAAAAACCCGCGTGGGTACGGACCCGGCGCAGGGAGGTGCGCAATGATAACGAAGACTGTCCTGGCGGATACCATTTTTCAGACGATCAAGCAGGGGTCGTGCTATATTTCGCCCGACGTTCATTATGCCTTCGAAGAAGCGGTCCGGAGCGAATCGGCGGAAGTCCCCGCGCGTGCACTCACGGATACGCTGGCAAGTCTCGATCGGTCGCGGGAAAGAATCAGTCCCGCCTGTCCCGATACGGGCTGGCCTCTCTTCTTCTGCAAGGTGGGGAACGAGGCTGTTATCGAGGGGGGTATCCTCGCTCTGGAAGAAATTTCAAAGGAAATGGTGGCACGGGCGACGAAAGAAGGCTTCCTACGCTCTACCATGAAGCATCCTCTGAGCGGCGACGATCCGGGCACAAACGTGGGCGTCAACGTGCCGGGCTTCACGTACAAGTTCGTGCCGGGAACGGACCTGCAGATCACCTTCGTCGCCAAGGGCGGCGGCTCAGAATGCTTCGGCGGGACGCGCTATCGCGTTGTCGCCTTCGCCGACGGGACTGCGGGTATCAAGAAGACTATCGTTGACTGGTACATCGCCGCGGCCCGGGCGGGCGCCATCTGTCCGCCCGCCATCCTGGGTATCGGCATCGGCGGCACATCGGATATTGCCACACACCTGGCGAAGGAGGCGGCTTCACTGCGGATTATCGGTAGCCACCATCCCGATACCGAGATCGCCGCGATGGAGAATGACCTAACTGACGCGCTGAACGGCCTCGGGATCGGGTGTATGGGGCTCGGGGGGAAGACGTCGGTCTTTGCCGTCCACGTGGAATACTCCTATACCCACATCGCGGGCATTGCCGTGGCCATGAGTGCCAACTGCATGGTCGCCCGCCGGGCGACGGTCCGTATAGACGATGCGGGGCAGGTGGAACAGCTGGCCGATCCCCACTGGTTTAACGGGAGGTGAGACAATGGCACTCTACAATCTCAATATTCCGGTCACGGACGACGAAGTAAGGACTCTGAGGATCGGAGATATGGTGAGTTTCAGCGGTTCCGCGTGGACCTGCCGCTCGCGGCTCCACCGGTATATTTTCGACGAGGGGCACCGCCTGCCCTTTTCCACGGAGAATCAGAACGTCCTCATCCACGTGGGACCGATCATCGTGCGGGAAAACAACGCCTGGCGTCTCGTGTCTTTTACCCCGACGTCAAGCATCCGTTTCGAGAAATGGGGCGCGCGGTCCGTGGAGGAATGGAAGCTGAAAGCCATCGTGGGGAAAACCACCATGGGACCGGCAACAATGGCGGCGATGAAACGGTTTGGCTGTGTCCACTTAGCGCCCGTAGGGGTGACGCCGGAACTCTTCGTCGACCGGATTACGGTGAAGGACGTCTATCTCTTCGACGAACTCGGTTCCATCGAGGCCTCATGGCAGTTGCACCTGGAAAAGATTGGCCCATTCATCGTCGATATCGATACGGAGGGCAACAACTACTTCGAGCAACTGGATCGTGTTATCGACGACAACAGGAAAGATGCCTACAAAAAACTCGGTATTCCGGAGGATTTTGAATACACCAAATTGTACTGATCCCGCGTCGCGTGTGCAGGAGCTTCCCCGCCCGCATGGCCCGTGAACTGTCAACAGAGCATTTTTAACATCACAAATCGTCGTAGGTATCGTTTCTCCCATTGTGAACCATTCGTTTTCGCGATATAATCACGCCTGCCATAACAGAAGACGTTCCCGCGCGTGAAAGAAGAATGCGTGCGGGAACGATCAGAAAAGACACCATTCGACCCTGTCGTCCCCGCATGTGGTTCATGCGAGGTGGTGCTTATGTCGTCTCTTCTTCGCCTTTTCTTTGAACGATCCCTGGGGAAGTCGCCCGTCCCCTTTTCCGTGACCTTCGTCGACGGGACCGTCTACCGGAACGCACGGCGAAAGCCCGCCTTTCGCATTGTCTTCAGGCGGCGCTCCGCCGAGTTGAACGTCCTTGTCAATCTCGGGTGGGGCCTTTTGGAGTCGTATTTCAAAGGGACCGTCGATATCGATGGCAGCCTGAACAGCCTCATCCAGGCATCCGCCGAAACAGGGCCGACACTGGCGCAGAGTTCACGGGAAACACACATTTCCCATCCTCTTATCCGGCTCCGCAACATCTGGCACGAGATCCGTTTCGGGAACCGCACCATACGCCAGGCCCGTAAAAACGCCCGCTTCCATTACAACCGGGGCACAGAGATGTTTCGGTACTACCTCGATCCAGCTCTCACCTATACCTGCGCCTACTGGGCGGAGGGAACGAAGACCCTCGAAGAGGCGCAGCGAAACAAGATCGATCACGTCTGCCGGAAGCTCTTGTTGAAACCGGGCGACCGGGTCATCGACGTGGGCGGCGGTTGGGGGTCGCTCCTCATGCACGCCGCGGAACGATACGGTGCCGCGGGCGTCAACATCAGCGTCGCCCCCGATCAGAACGCGTGGCTTCAGGCGGAGCTGGCGCGTCGGGGCTTGGAAGACAGGATCACCATCGAGGACAAGGATTTCCGGCAGGTCACCGGCCGATTCGATAAGTACGTCTCCCTGGGCGTCGTGGAACACGCGGGCAAGAGCTGCCTGGAGGATTGGGTCCGGGGCATGGCGGCGTGCCTGAAAGAGGGCGGCCTCGGCGTCCTGCAGTTCATTGCCCACGACCGAGCTATGGATACAGACTTCTTTATCAGGAAGCACATCTTCCCCGGGGGCTATCTCCCGGGCCTGACGGAGGTCGTCGACCTCATGGCCCGGCACGGACTGGAAATCCTCGATATCGAGAACCTCCGGCGGCACTACGCGCTTACACTGGACGCCTGGGCACGAAATTTCGACCGCGCCTGGCGGTTCATCCACCGCCTCGATCCGAACCGTTACGACGAACGTTTCCGTCGGACCTGGCGCACCTATCTGCACATCTGCGCCGAATACTTCCGGACGGAGAACAGCATTCTCCGTCTCTACCAGGTGACCTTCTCGAAGGGCATAACGACCGTCTATCCCATGGACCGCGGCTTTCTGTACCGGTAATCCCCAGCGGGGGAGCACTCGGCGATAGCGTGGGCGGACACACCAGAAAAGGAAGGAGTCTCATGGAGAATCGATCGAATCTGTCCATCGCCGTCATTGGGGCCGGCGTGGCGGGCATCGTCGCCGCCTATCTCCTCCAGCGAAAGCACGCCGTCACTCTCTACGAGAAAAACGACTATCTCGGGGGACACACACATACCGTGGAAATCCCCGACGGACCCGACCGGGGCATGCCCGTCGATACGGGCTTCATCGTTTTCAACGACCGGACCTATCCGAATTTCATCGCCTTTCTCGACCGCCTCGGCGTCGCCCGGGACAGGAGCGTCATGTCTTTCAGTTATTACGACCGGCACAGCGGTTTCGTCTATTCCAGCACCCACCCTTTCGCAGACCGGTGGAACATTGTGAAACCCGGCTTCTGGTTCTTCCTCAAGGAGATCACCCGCTTCAACCGGGAGACGAAGACTCGTCTCGAGGCGGGCACGCTCCGCGACATCAGCCTCAACGAGTATCTCGCCGAGAGGCGATTCCGGCGGGATTTCATCGAGCGCTTCATCGTTCCCATGGGGGCCGCCATCTGGTCCACGCCGGACCGCCTCATGATGGAGTTTCCCGCGGAGACCTTCGCGCGCTTCTTAGACAACCACGGGCTCCTCACGGTGTCCCAACACCCCCAGTGGTATTACGTGACCGGCGGCAGCCGGTCCTACGTGAGGGCCTTTGCCGAACAATTCACGGGCCATGTCTTTGTCGATGCGCCTATCCGGGAGATCGCGCGCGATGAAAAGGGTGTCCGCCTTCGGCGGGACGACGGGACGGAGATGTCCTACGACGCCGTCGTCATTGCCGCCCACGGTGACGAGGCCCTGTCGCTTCTTGCCGATCCGTCGCCGGAGGAAGATGCGCTACTCGGACCGTGGCGATATTCTGACAACCGCGTTATCCTCCACCGCGACACATCCTTACTGCCCCCGAACACGCGGGCCCGGGCCTCCTGGAACTACCTGCGCGAGACAAAACCCATGGAGATATCGCCGCTCTCCATGACGTACTATATGAATTCCCTCCAGCACCTGCCCAGCGAGACGCCCTACCTCGTCACGCTGAATCCCGCCCGGACCGTGGACCCCGGCGCGGTCATCGCGGACTTTCTGTATACGCACCCCATCTATTCAAAGAAGGCCCTCGACGCGCAGTCTCTCTTTACGACGGTGAACGGGGAGAAAAATACCTATTTCTGCGGCAGCTATTACCGCTACGGCTTTCACGAAGATGCCGTGACGTCCGCCGTCAGTGTGGGGGAAAGGTTCGGCATCGCGCTATGAACTCCGTCATCTACGAAGGGTTTGTCGAACACATCCGCTATCAACCCGTCCGTCACCGGCTCCTCTACGCGCTCTACGTCTACGCCCTCGATCTCGACGAGCTGCCCCTCCTGGACACGTCCCTGCCCCTTTTCGGCTACAACCGCTTCCGGCCGTCGTCCATCTACGATGCGGACTACCTCGACGAGTCGCCGGGCACGCTCCGGGAGAAGCTTCTGCGGTTCCTCGCGGGGGAGGGTGAAGACAGCGATATCAGCCGCGTCATTCTTGTCACCTCGGCGCGGTACTTCAACTACGTTTTCAATCCCGTGAGCTTT
>Ga0272443_10001251_pt1 | contig 38829 bp, 57 predicted proteins | sample SSMAcet12_FD_193581 | JGI IMG/M metagenome (GOLD analysis project Ga0272443, IMG submission 193581) | Marine sediment archaeal communities from Little Sippewissett salt marsh, Falmouth, MA, United States - SSM-Acet-12 | ecosystem: Environmental > Aquatic > Marine > Wetlands > Sediment ...
GCGGACCTCTGCCGACGTTCTGACCATCACCACGGCCGACGTGCAAGGCACCAGCCTGGCAGACGCCCTGATGACGGACACCCCGGTGGAGATCCTGGTCTACCCGGCTGACGAATAGCGGGGGGCCACCCAGGCACCAGTAATAACCAGCCTCCCCAGAGCAATCCGCTCAAGGGGAGGCTTTCGCCAATAGGAGAGCAGTATCATGAGCGACCTGACGAAACAAGAACTCATATCAGCGCCGGAGGCCATCGAGGTTCCCGCCCTGACCCCGCCAGAGGACAAGCGGGGGAACATCATATCCGCCAGCGAGATCCAGGACCTCTACCAGGCCACGAACCAGCAGCTGGCCGCAGTGGTCGAAGCCGTGAACACCCAGGTGGCCTCGCTGATTTCCGCTGCGAACACCCAGCTGCGGAACGTTATCGACGCCATCACCGGAGGGGCCGGATTCGACAACCAGCTGATGCAGATGACCGTTATGGAAATCACCGGAGGTGCCGACGGGAGCCCCGAAAATACTGTGGTCGACTACATCGTTGACCAGATCGGGATTGAATCTGCGGTCAGTGGTTTAAGCTGGTCGGACGACGACGACGAACATCATTATTTGGAGCTGACCCAAGCCCTCTCCGATAAGCTCAGTCGGGTGTCAACGATGGGATGGGTGAACAACTCGGAGCCATCGGGACCACAACTGCAAATGGCAGGGTCAGCGCTTCAAATGGTTTCGGGGGAGCAGGGGGCTCCCAGCCAAATTTCTATCGGCTACGAGGAGGTCGGATTGCTGACCCTGATCCATTTTCCTGCTGTCCATGACTGGATGGAAGCAAGCGGCGACAACGATGGGGTTGCCCCTCCCACTATGGCAATGTCTGCTCCAAGCCAGGAATAGGGCTTTCCGATGCGTCTGGCGGAGCTAGCAGAACGGGGAGCCATCCCTTCATTTCTTGAGATCGCTCTCCGGGGATCAGAACGGTGGCGTGTGGAGCGGATCAGTCGCCCATACCCTTACGTCTACCAGCTTCGCCAGTACGACCTATTCTACGCCAGAGACATCGAACCGCAGCAGGGGCCAACGAAATACCTACATTCGGCAAGGGTCATTAATCACGCCGCGAGAAAAACATCAAAAACCGTCGTATCGAAGGCATATGAGCGGGTATTTCAACGCCCGCTCCTCGTCTACTATGACAGGGACCCAGACCCCGGCCTCGTGGTTTCCAAAAGCGAAAAACAGACCATCGGGGTGGCCAGGATCGAGGAGCCCACGTGGAGGGGCCGCTGCTACAATCGCATAGCGGGCAAGCTGAACGAGACCTACGGGGCATACATCATCGACGGCGAACTGGTCTACCTTTACAAATTCACAGCGCCAGAAGGGACGCCCGCAAAACTGAAATCGGTCATCGAGCGAACCTACTACACCCCAGAGGAAAGCCACCGGATGCTGGACCCGCACATGGACCAGATCCGGACCATGCTGGACCTCCTGTGGGTGGACCTTTGCCGCATCGACATGGGATTCGACCCGGACGGGACCCCCGTCATCTACGACGTCAACTCGTCACCCTTCGAGGAGAACCACAAGGACCCGATGTACCAGAAAACAGGGCTTCAGGAGTATGCCAGATCCGTGGTGGAGAAGGCCCTGGACGCAAGGATGGAGATGGCCAGATGAAGGACCTCTACCCGCTCCACATGCCGCCAGGTTTCCACCATTGGTACGTCGGGACGGCCATGAAGGCCCTGGCCTGGGTCCTGGTTTTCCTGGGGCATTTCTGGAGCGGGATAGCGCTGCACATTGCCGGCCAGGCCCTCCGGGACGATGACTTCTACCAGCACACCAGGCAGCTGGCAGATCCGGACTACCACAGCCCGCTGCACAAGCTCTACGGCCGGACCCTTTACAGGTGGGAGCCGATCAGGAAGCTGAATGAGGCAGCAGACGAAATCATAAAGGGATTCCAAGCATGGAAAAGCTGAGACAGGCATTTGATATCCGCCTCGGCATTCAGATCGTCGTGATGGTTTTCGCCGCCGGCGTTGCCTGGGGAGCAGCAACCCTGGGCATCGAGGACAACAGCCGCCAGATCGCCAGCCTGGCCAGGGACGTGGACAGCCTGGCCATCATTACGCAACGGATGACGCCGGACGTCAAGGAGAACACCGCACACCGGAACGATGAGAACGTCCACATGCCGCTCCAGGAGAAGCTGGAGATCTTTGTGGCCAAGCAGGTTTACGAGGAGAACAACCTGGCCCTGCAGCGCCAGCTTGCATCCATTGAAACCCAGATAACTGAGCTACGCAGGGAGGTCCTGCGGGCCATCGGGAACAGACCAGAGGGAGGATGAGATGAAACGAACAACCATGATCATGGCCTTGCTTTTGGCTTTCTCTATTGTCGGGATTGCCGTCGATGCCATTGGTGCCCCGGCCGAACCGGAGAGCCGGGACGTTGAGGTCCCTTATATCCTGGATGAGGTCCCCGGAGTCGGAGATTTGACCCAGGAGGAGGAGAATATCGTCCTCCATGACATTCTCGAACTCATTTCAATTTTGCCCTGGTTTCAAAAGGCCGTTTCCTGGTTGGTGATCGCTCTCGCTGTTTTGGCCGTTTTAAACTATATCGCCCTTCTGACACCCGTCCCGTGGGATGATGCGATAATCGGGCCGCTCTACACCCTTGTTACCCGACTTTATTTATTGATGAGGCGACGATGATCAACATCGAATCGCTCCGAACCCTGGCTGTCCGGTATGCCTGGCAGTTTATAGGAACGCCATACGAATGGAGCGGGGACAATGCCCAGGGGGCCGACTGTTCCGGTTTCGTGGGAATGGTCCTCCGGGCCGCCGGTCTCATGCGTAACCGTGAGGATCTCAATTCAAAAGGTCTGCATGAGAGATTTATGGAAGGCTCAACGACTGAGACCCGACCGGGGAACCTTGTGTTTTATGGGGAACTTGACAGAGGCGGGATTTCCCATGTCGGAATCTTCATTGAGGACGGAATTATCCTGGAGGCCGCCGGCGGCAATTCGAAAACAAAAACAAAAGCCGACGCCGACCGGGATAACGCATTTGTGAGAATGCGGCCATATACCTACAGGAAAGACCTGCTCGCAATCGTTGACCCATTCAAGGCCAGCAAGAAGCACTAGGCCAAGCGGAGGCCGTCCAGGATGATGTACCAATGGGGAACTACGACATTGAGCATCCCCGACCAAGTCGAGGCAGATCCGGCTGGCCAGGCCGGGTACCTGGGCGGCCTTCGCCTCGAACAGATCCTGCGAATCGTGCAGGAGAACTTCAGCGATATCGACCACGACCACGATGGCGACTACGCCGCTGCGGGGCACGACCACGATGGCGACTACCTCCGCACCGACGGGGACGGTACCATCGAGGACGCCGGGGACAATACAATCCTACATCTGAAGCCGGGAAGCGGGAACAAGTACACCGCTTTGATGCTAGGTGAAGCAACTCAGAACACACAGTACATTATCGCCTACGGTCCATCTTATTCAACAGCGAACCCTACCTCGTCCTACCCGTACCGCCTGGCATTAAAAACAAACCACGCCGACGGAACCGTCGCTATTCACACGGGAGTACAAGCTCTAGCAATCCTCGTAGACGCCTCACAAATCGCCATGTTCATGAACACCCCGACGGTGCAGGGGGAGGACATCTACCATGAGGGAAACCTTACGATCAACGAGGTCCCTGCGGTGAACCAGATCAACCACCGGACCATGAAGATCGACATCAATGCAAGCACCGGGGCAAACATCGACATCCCAACGAATTGTGGCGGCCAGATCACCATCCTGGAGGATGGAGCGAATCATCAAGCATTCGGGCTATTCAACAATGAAGGCGGGACCCTGGACTACCAGGAGCTACGGGACACGGGCGGCCACGTTTCAATGAGCGGCAATAGCATAAGGATCTACAACAACCACGGGGGAGTCGCCAGTTACTACGTCTACATCGCAGGGCGCAACCTTTCAGGAATCACCGTGACGCCAGATTAAGGGAGGACGGCATGAAGAAAATAGAGCGATACAAGATCGAGGGGCTCCACCCGGTCACCAAGAAGAAGGTGACCGTGAAGGCAACCCAGAAGGAGCTAACCCTGGGCCAGGACCTGGCCCTACTGGACCTCCTGGACGGATTCAGCCTGGAGGCGCTGATGCTAGAGGGGCGGAACGCCCTGCTGCGCTTCCTTTTCGACGGCGGGATCTTCGGCGAATTCATGGACATCATCATCCAGACTGAGAGCGGCGAACGCCTCACAAGCCAGGTGGACCTGAACACCACCGGAAACAGCTTCATCGTCCCGGCGGTGGCGCATTTTTTCAGCTTAAACGGTCCAGCAATGAGGCCGTTAACAGGCTTTTTCCAGAAAAAAGACCTGCAGGAGGTGACGATGGAATTCTTCAGCAACTTGATCGTCTCTCTGCGGAAAACAGCCGCAATTCAGCAGAGCCGGGAGAGCGGGAAAGAGAGTCCATAGAGGACCTGCTCCATACGCTATCCGGCGGGGATCTGTGGAAAGCCCAAGAGATCGCCAAAAGGACAACCCTGACAGAAGCAGCGAAATGGATTAAACAATGGGAACGCAGCAAGTCGGCATAGAGATGTTTCTGGACGATGCCCGGTGGAAACGGGAATCGGGCCAATTTGACAACCAGGTGAAGTCCTGGGCCGGCGGGCTTACAACCCAGATCAACCGGGTAACCCAGACAGGCCAGAGCCTATTCTTCATCATCAACGGATTCCAGGCCGGATTCAGGATTCTGGAAGCAGCGATGATGGGGCCGGTCAACGCCAGCAGCGACCTGGATGAGATTATAAACAAGTTTAACGTCGTCATGGGGCCGCATGCAGAAGCCGTCGAGGCATGGGCTGCCGCATACGGCGACGCTTCAATCGGGATCGGCCGCTCCAAGAGATCCCTGCTCGAAATGCTTTCCACCCTTCAGGACACATTCGTGCCATTGGGATACGCCAGGGGTGAAGCCGCCGAAATGAGCAAGACCCTGACGCAGCTAATCATCGACACCGCCAGCTTCAACAATAAGCTGGATACGGAAGTCCTGGCGGATTTCCAGAGCGCCATCGTGGGCAATCATGAGACCGTAAGGAAATACGGGATCATCATCACAGAGGCCAGGCTGAAGCAGGAAGCCTACAGGGCCGGCATCATCGACACCAAGCGAGACCTGACTGCCCAGGAGAAGGTCCAGGCCCGGCTGAACCTTATCATGGATGGAACAAAGGATGCCCAGGGCGACGCCGCCAGGACAGCAAACAGCTACGCCAACGTTTCTAAGCGCCTGGACGCCATCACAGAGGACCTGGTGGGAACCCTGGGGCAAAGGTTCATCCCAAAGGCTACCGGGGCCAAGCTGGCCATTATTGGCCTCTTCAAGTCGCTGCAGGACCTGATCGAGATCCCGGTCACAGAGCAGCTGGAGGCACAGCGCACGGAGATGGCCGACCTCTTCACCGTCGCAAAGGACCTGAACGCAACAGAGGAGATCCGCAAGGCAGCCCTGGATGAGATTAACACCAAGTACGGGGACTACCTGCCGGCGCTGCTCACAGAGAAGACCAGCCTGCGGGACATCCGGAGAGCCCAAGAATCCGTGAACACAGCCCTCCTGGACCGCATCGCCATCGAGATCCAGGGGGAGAAGATCCGGGCCAAGATGAAGGAGTACGACCAGCTGCTGGACAAGGAGGAGTCGTTAATCCACCAGGTAGCGGCTGCAGAGGCCAAGCTGACCCAGGAAAGGACGGATGCAGCGGAAGCGGCCAAACGGGTCAAGGACACAATTGAGAAGACAGATGGAGTGGACCCACGGGTGGCATCGGCCAACCAGGACCTCGCTGGATCGATGCAGGCCGTCGCTACCGGGGCGGACATGGCCGGCACGGGGATAATTGCTGCAGAGGCGAACCTGGCAAGCCTAAAGCAGCGCTTGGTGGACGTCCGCAAGGAACAATCTGGCCTGGTGGATGAGACAAAGGCCCTGAAGGATCGTCAGAAGGAACTAGCTGATGCTTTCGACCTGGGCCACGGCGGTGAAGGTGGGGGGAATGACCAGGAAGCCGCCAGGGAGGAGGCCGCACAAAAGGCCAGCGAAAACATCAAGCTCAACCGCCGCAAGGAAGCAGACTGGATCACGAAGGAGAGCCAGCGGGCTGAGAAGGAGGAGGCCGCCAGGCTGGCCAAGATCGCAGAGCTTCGGCGCAAGGAGGCCAGAGAGACCGCACAGATTGAGATGGAGGAGCGGGAAAAGGTCCGGGATGCATACAGGCGGGACTTTGAGACCGCAGCGCAAGTGGCAATGCAGATCGGGGAGGCATTCTCTGGAGCCATCAACGAGCATGGGATCAAGGGAGCCCTGAAACAGGCCCTGTACGTTTACCTGGATTACCTGCAGAAGCTGGTCCTGGCATCCCAGGTGGAGGCCGGGGTCCGGACCATGAGCGGCGATATGACGGCGCTTCTGAAGATCGCCGGGATAACAGCCGCCTTCCAGGTCGCAAAGGCCGCTATTCATGAATTCGCAGAAGGAGCAATCGTCACGGGTGGGACCGGCGGGGTGATAGCCCGGGTGGGAGAAGGCAAGCACGACGAACTGGTGGCTCCGCTGGACGGGCCAAAGTCGCCTTTTGGGCCAATGATCACAGCAATCGAGCGCCTGGAGAAGGCCGTCAGGGAAACACCTCCCACGCTGATCAACTCAAGGATCTCCGGCAAGGACCTCCTCCTGGTCACAGAACGAGAGCAGCGGACAAGGATAGGCAACTAGGATGGGAGCATTCAGGCTACAGATCCAGCCAGCAGATACCCTGCTGGATTTCAGCGAATCGGTCCCAATGGATGCAATGCCAGGGGTGAACCTTCGCTCGGAGGGGGAGATGCTCTGGGATTTCAGGGCGGACAGCATCACCATCGAAGCCACCCGGCGCTTTCTGGACATTACAGGCAAGCAGCCAAGCACCCTCCATGAGCTACGGAAGAAAAACGTGGAGATCCATTACTACGGCACCCGGGTCTTTGTCGGGGCGGTAGAGGAAATCGAATACAACTATGACACCAGGCGGACGGCCATCCGGGTGGATTCAGCCGGCCTGATCGTTAGCCGCATCCAGGTGGAGGAATTCAGCACCGTCCAGAATACGATGGTTGCACCCCTCACGAACGAACAGATCCTGGAGCAGATCCAGACCCTGGCCAACCAGGCCCTGGAGGAGAAGGAATACGACTTCAGAGTCACCGGATACAGCGATGATGCAAGCAACTTCGCAGCCAATACCACCATCGTCTGGGCGAACGCCGGGCTGTTTAACCTGGAGCCGCTCCTGGACAGATACCAGCTGCAGGCCATCGCCCAACAGGATGACAACGAAACGCCCTTCCTGCTTTTTAGCCGCCAGGAACCCGTGACCGTGGACGGCGGGATCTACGTGCCGAACGCCACAGTCTACTACCGGGCTCCTTTCGACGGGAGCATAGAGAGCGACCTGGAAGACAACCTCGAGAGAATAGGGAGCGATGCATCGGCAACCACATCCTCCGGGGATGACTTCGTGGAAGCATGGGCATACCTGAACGGCCAATGGGTGGAAGACCTGGGCAATGGCCAGATCAACATCCATGACATGGAGAGCACCGGCCAGAGCGCCGGGATCGCCAACCGATATCGCTACTACCCAAGCGGATACCCGTACACCATGGACCCGGCGAACCCGATACACCTGATCACATCCTTTTTGATCCAGACCTACGGTGCAAGCGGGGATTTCAGGGGAGGAGTAAGCATCGGGGATCGGGTCTATTTCGACGGCACGGGATCTGAGCATGAAAGCGTACCAGGCACCCCTGGCCACCGGACCATCTACGGGGTGGAACTGACAGAGGATGATCGCCACAACTACCACTACGCAAGCGGCACAACCCTGGGTCAGGTGATGAAGGACCTGGCCATCATGACGGACAGCATGGTGGGCTTCCGATACGACGAAGGGGTCATCGTTTACCTGGAGGGGAGGGATTCAGGGCCAGAAATTACCACGGGGCCGCTTCGGAGATTGAGAGCGGTGAGCCGCAACCAGGAGGAATACGAATTCGAGATCCCTGCAGCATACGCAGACTACGTGCACAGCTTCAACCGCCAGCAGATCGCAGACTATTACGAGGCAATAAAGAACGGGGGGAGCGTGCTCTTTGAAGGAGAGATCCCGATAGCTGCCCTGGAATTCACGCCGCTATTGCCGGGTCACAAGATCATCACGCCGGCCGGGAGCCTGGGGAAAGCCAGGGACATCGAACTCAAGGAGCGGACGGTCACGTTTAAAGCAGAGAAGCGGGGGGACCCAGATCCGGGGACCCTGCCACCCATGAGGTAAACCAATGCCAATATTCGGAACAGACATGCCTATCCTGGTCGTCAACGGCCGCCAAACCCAGATGCCAAACACCATCCAGGGAGGCCGCTACGAGGATTTCATAAAGGAATCAGACATCTACACAGACGTAAACGGGGACCTGCAGGAGGACATCTACGGGTGGCGGCTGCGGGCCGAATACGAGTGGCACAAAGTGACCAATGATTTTCTGGAAGAATTGGCGGATGCCGCCGGCCGGACGTCCGGCGTGGGGATCCTTTTAGGGCCATTCCCGGTGGTGATGAAGACCAGGGTGGTGGAATTCAAGAAGGGTCTGCGGGATGGCCTGAATTACGAGGACGCCGCAAGCATTCGCTTAAAAGGGGTCCGCTTATTCCAGCAATATCCGAACCCGGACCTATTGACAACGGCAATGACCAGCCTGCCGCCGGCAATGGCGGTGGTCTCATAGGAGGAGCAGCAAGATGAGCGCCAGATTCACGTTTTTTCTAACCCATGAGGACGGCGATGGCGACGTCGTCTACACCAAAGACAAGATCGAAGCCACCGGGGCGGGAGCCCTGGGGGATTTCCACGTATACAAGGACGGGGTCCTGGACACCAGCCTGCACGTAAAGAACAACCTGGACGGGTCCTACTACTTCGAGTACACGGCAACGGCCAAGTACACCATCCACATCGGTAGCTCGGGAATTGGCCACACGGAACAGGACGAACTGAAGGACCTCTACCTACCCGGGGAGGACCTTCTGGCCACCAGCGACATCGTCAATAACCTGACCAGTACGGACACGGACAAGCCGCTATCTGCAGCACAAGGAAAGATCCTGGAGGACGGCAAGGAAGATGCCGACGCCACCATCCTGAAGGAAGCGGACGTGGTCAACGACCTGACCAGCACAGACACAGACAAGCCGCTGTCCGCTGCGATGGGAAAAAGCCTGGAGGACGGCAAGGAGGATGCCGACGCCACCATTCTCAAGCAGGCGGACATCGTGGATGACCTGGTAACCGCCGATGCTACTGCGCCGCTTTCCGCCAAGCAGGGAAAGAACCTGGAGGACGGCAAGGAAGATGCCGACGCCACCATCCTGAAGGAAGCGGACGTGGTGGATAGCCTCTCCAGCACGGTAACCACCAAGCCTCTCTCGGCGGCCAAAGGGAAAGCCCTCAATGACCTGATCGATGCCCTGGGGGACCTAGCAGACCTGGGGTACGATGCGGATGACTTCGAGGAGAGCGGCTCCGACCTGAAGATCAAGATCGATCTGAGCAGCGAGGAGTACATCACCAACGAAATGAGCCTAAGCCAGATCCTGAGCGTTCTGGATAACCGGATGCGGGAGGCTTTGACCGGCATCGCTGCCGGCGGTGGCGGGAGCTACAAGGAAGCAATCCTCTGGGCCGGATTCAACGAGGATGACACACCATCGTCCGGGAGCCTGAACCCGAACATTTCCGTTACAGACAGCACCTACGTGAACAGGGTGGCAATCCCATTCATCCGAAAGCCGTGGATGCGCCAGGCGGTCCTTTACTTCGAGGGAGCCGTCAGCAGCGACACATACGATGCCAGAGCACGAATCCGGATCGACGGGGACACCATCAAGGAAAGCGCCCTAATGAACAACGAGACGGAACAGGTCCATGCGATCTACGCCAACCTGACCGGCCTGGCACCCTGGACATTCCACACCATCTACATCGACTACAAGATCAGCGGTGGGATTTTCACCATCAGCGGCGAAACCCTGATGGCCAGGGAGTCGATCTCCAGCCTCGCAGGAGAGAGCGACTACACCATCGAATACCCAACGACATAGGCTGCGGCACCTCCGTCCTCCCCTACGCCAGCCGTGGCCAGGCCCCAGGTATCGCCCTGGGGCCGCTTTTTTTTAGCACCAACAGAGTAGGCCCTCCGGCCAGCTGCTACCAGGAACAGCCTAACCCGTTGAAAAACAAGCGGATTATTCCGTTATTTTCTGGATTGTTTCGTTGACTTTACCCCTACGCTGTAGCATATTCACCAGTGAGATGAGACAGAAGAACACAGAACGAAACAACGACCAGGGGAGCAAGACCATGAGCAAGCCTAGCGAAACCATCAAAAGCCACCCGATGTACAGCGAGAGCGACTACGCCTACCTCACCGAGAAGGGCTACAACGAGAATGAGATCATGACCATTTGGGATCGGGACCACGCCAGCGGCTGCGACCCGGTCCACCACCAGCCCGCCTTCGACCTGGTCGGCTACCTGAACAACAACAACAGCTAAGAGAGCAGAACCATGACAACGAAGACAAAAGACTATTACGAGAGCGTCAGACAGGAAACCATAACCATGATGCTCGTCAGCCTGGCTCAGAAGGCATCGGAATTGGACGGGGCCGCCAGGGGAACGAAACGATACAACCAGGACGTTAAGCCCTTCAGCATTAACACCGCAGCTGAGATCAGCCACCACATCAGAACAGCCCTGGATGCCATCGGAAAGGCGATGGAGCACCTGGACAAAGCAGAGGCAGTCGCCAGGCTGGCAAGCAGGAAGTGACAGACTTTCCCGTCGGTGCGGGCCGGCCTGCGGGCCGGCCTTTGGCAGTAGATGGACTCGAACAACAACAAAAGGAGAGACCCCATGAAACAACAGATCGACGCCACCCTGGTGGAACGAGAAAAGGCCCGGCTCCTGGCAGAGGCCAGCAGCGACAGGGAAAAATGGATGATCCTCGCACGGAGCCCGCTACACCGCAAGCAGGCCATCGTCCGGCTGGCGATCATCAGCGAGATCGAAAAGGCCATCAACGAGGTGAAGGTGGAGGTCGCATGAAGGAACTAAGCCTGAGCGAACGGGCCGCCGAATTGGCCGGCGAAATGGAGTGGGGACCTGAGATTACCAGCGACCACATGCCCTACCGTCAGAAGGTCAGCCGGACGGGTGGGATCATCAACAAACAGCTGCAATGCATTGCGACCATCCTGAACGAGATCGAATTCTCCGCTCCGGACGGACACCCGGAACCATTGAGCGTGAAAGCAATCGCAAGCATCACCCTGGCGGACCAGAGCATGGGAGTGGTCACGACCACCAGGTCAGCGAGCACCACCCGCATGGCCATCGAGAAGGCCCTCCAGGCTGCAGAAGAAGAATACGCAGAACGCAAACGAAAGGCATCACCGTGGAAATGACAACATACCTGAAGATGGAAGGCGACAACCGCCTGACCCTGGACGAAGCCAGCCAGATCATGCGCCTAATCGAGAGCTACGACGAGCAGATCACCTGGAAAGGCCCGGTAAAGCTGCGCAAGGCCATCGAAGCGGCCGTGGATGAGCACAACCGGAAAGCGCTGCTCCTCGACCTCGCAGACAGCCTGGACAAAGCGCTGCAGAAGGCAGGGTATCGGGCCGGGATGGTCACAAAGACCACCGGAATCATCGTCAAGGATTCAGCAGCAGAAATGCCAGGGGCCGCCATTGCCCGATGGCTGGTCGAAAAAGCCCGGCCGGACCTGCTGCTCGAAGTGGCATTCGATGAATACAGCGAGACCCTGAACCTTCCGAACGGGGCGGGATTCTACACCATCTACGTGAAGGAGGTGAAGTGACCAGGGCAAAGATCAGACGGATGGATAACAAAGCCATTCGCCAGTACATCGACAACCTCGGTGAAGAACGGGCGGCCAGGTTCATGGCTGCCCAGGGCATCGAGGAGGAGGAAGCACGAAAAGTGGTCCACCGGATAATGCAGCGACGGACCAGCTACCAGAGGAGAAAGCGCCGTGGACAGTAGAGAATCAATCGAAGCCCTGAAACGTATCGAGGACGTCCTGGGAGAGATGAACGTCAGCACCGGGGCCGTCCAGGCCAGGGGAACCATTGCAGAGGTCCGGGACCTGATAAACAAGGCCGTCCTCGAGATCCAGGTCGGCATGGTGCCAGAGATGCCGGCGGGCCAATTCAAGCAGCTTCGAGCAGAGGCCGGGATCACCCAGGATGCCCTGGCGGAATTGATCGGCGTCTCGGTCCAGGCGGTCCAGCATTGGGAGCAAGGGATCAGGGAGATACCCAGGTACGCAATCAGGAGCCTGCTGCGATGCCACAATGAATACGAACGGATGAAAGGGAGGATAGGATCGTGACCAAGAAGATCCGGGAACACAAGCGGGATGCCCTGCGCCACCTGAAAGCCGCCAGGAAGGAACTGGCAGCGGCCACCAGGAAGGCCAGAGCCGGGACCCGGGAATACAAGGCGGTGAGCAACCAGGACCTGGCAGACCAGCTGGATATCGCAGACACCGGAATATGGACTGCAATCGAGGACCTACAGGAAGCCGGGACGAAGACCTGGTAGGAGGAATTTATGTGGATATTCACAAGCAACGCATTCGTCAGCATCGTCGCACACAGAAGCTACCCGGGCCACCTCCTGGTGCGGGCAAGGAAGAAGGAGCACCTGCAGGCTTTTCTCGTCAGCGGCCAGGAGGCAATCCAGGAGAACCCACGGGCGGACTACAGGTGGCGGATCACGGTCCACCGGGACAGGGTCAAGGCCATACTTGAGAGCCAGATCCAGACCCTGGGCTATGACAATTTCAAGAACAGCATCAAGGACAGCGAATACCATAGCGCCTGCCACCGGGTCTGGGCCGACATGCTCCCGCTGCAGGAAGGAGCAGAGGACATGTGGGACCTTTTCAGTTACACGGCGGATGCAACGCCAGAGACAACCATCGATGGCGGGCTGCTGATTATGGGGATTCCCTGGCCGGTGGTCGAGGAGGAGATCCGGGACAGGCACATCCAGAACCAGTATAAACCGGAAGGATTCGACGGCGCATACCTGGCGGTGCTACGTTTGAAAGATTACCTCGAGGACCACGGCACGCTGCCGCCGGCTCTGGACCCGGACACCCTGGCGGATTTAATCACCCTAGAGGAATTCGTGATAGAGAACCTGACATACGACCCGGGTACCGGGGAGGCCTTCTGGCTGAATTGAAGGAGGAGGAGATGAGAGTACAAATCAACGACCTGAGCTATGACCCGACGCTCTGCTATTGGATGGAGAGCCAGGAGGACGCCAGGGAGAGCCTGCACCTGGAGGTATTCGACCTGGTCCGGGAGCACGGGAACACCATCACCCTGGGCAAGGTTATCGGATGCCCGGAACACCTGGTGGACCAGGAGCAGGGAGGGATCAGGAACCGGCTGCATGGCCACGACGCTGAATTCATCGATGACGAATACATGATGGGTCCAGACCCGAGCCCTTACGACGGGACATACAGCGAGGAGTAGATAGAGATCCAACCAACAAAGAAAAGGCCCCTGCAGCGGGGCCTTTTTCAATCAGTACGGGATCGGATCACCAGGCGGTGGCGGGCCACCAGGACCACCAGGGTCAGATCCTCCGGAATCCCGGCTTTCCTTTTCACCGACGTACATCACGAAATCGGGCTGATTGTCGGCGGATTTTCGGTTATTTGGGAGGATGACAAGTCGAGCGCCTCGGCCAAGATCGCCTGAGAGCATCTCCTCGCCCTTTTTGGTGCGGGATTTCCAGAGCCCGCCTAGTGGGATGAGAGCCATGTGGCCTCCTTTCGCTTTTAACTTCAAACAAAACAGCAACCTAAGCAAAGGACCATCGGTGCGCCCAATCGGTCTACCGACTGAGCTACCTGACCTGATACATCCGGGGACAAGCCAGGACGAATCAACGACTTAGGCCGTTATTTTAACGGCAAATTGTAGCGCTTTTCAAAAGGCGGACGCAGTATAACCTTCACCCGCCTGGGTGACAACAGGATTTCAGAGACCACCAGGGAGATCACCTCCCGCATTTCCGGCTGATTGCGCCAATCCAGATCCAGATCCATGACCCATTCCAGGGAACCAGCCTCCAGCGGCTTTGTGGCCTCGGCAATCGAGACCTCTACCTGCTGCTTTTCAGCCCTGAGCGCCCGCAATTGGGAACGACCTTCGGATTCAGATACCAGATCGTCCAGGATGAGACCCAGGACCCGCTGGATTTTACCGTCAACCAGGTCCAGCCGCCGGGACAGATCGTCCAGGACACCAGATCGACCACCATCCAGGTCAACGCCCTTAAGCCCACGAACCACAGCCCGGGACACGGCCTCGTCTACAATGTCGCACGGGACGTACCTGCGGGAATTGCACGGCACGCCGGATTGGATCGATGAGCAGGCATAATACTGCAGACGGGTCCCATCCTTCCGCTTCCGACCAGGAAAGGATTTGACCGTGGAGCCACAAGACAGGCACCTGAAGACGCCCAAGCCGGTCAGGAGATGAGTAGACACCCCGACAACCTGTCGAGCACGTCGGGCGGATTTCGCAGCGAGAACAGCATCACAGAGAGAGCCGTCCAGTATTGCCGGCCATTCAGCTGGCACAATTTCACCTTCATAGGTTTCTACCCGTCCAGAATAGAAAAGGATCTTCCGACGCTCGAGCATCCGCCGGATCTGGCGGGCCGAAAGCTGGTGGTCCAGGACCCGCTCTATTTTCGCCGGCGACGATTTCAGGGCCAATTCATACACCCGGGTCACCACCGGGACCGCCTCCGGATCTGGGAGAAGTGACCGGGACGCCGGATCGAAACGATATCCGAACGGGGCATGGCCACCAAGCCACCCGCCGCCGGCACGTTTCTCCACCCGGCCAGCCTGGCACCGCTCGAGAATTCGCTTTCTCTCATAGTCGGCAATTGAACCAAAGAGATTCTGGGTCAGATCGTGTTCGGAGGAGGAGGGATCGAAGTCCTGGGCCGGGGTGGCAATCCGGACCCCGGCATTTTTCAGGGATTCACGGATGAACAGGTTGTCGGCCAGATTTCGAGACAGCCGGTCCAGGGCAACGACCAGGACCACCCGGAAAAGGCCAGAATCGGCATCGTCCAGGAGATCCTGCATCTTTGGGCGGCCGGCAAGGGACTCACCAGACACCCCTCCCTCGTTGTATTCACGAATTACATGGAGATCCCGGGAAGCGGCCAGGTCACGAAGGGCACGGACCTGGGCATCCAGGGAGAACTTCTCCGCCTGGTCGGCCGTGGATACCCGGACATATATGGCTGCCGGAACAGCCACGGCACCTCCCTACTGTTTCCCGATATAAACGACCTTATGGTAAAACACCAGATTCTCGAAGCTGACCTTAAATTCTGCGTTTGGCCGGCGGATCTCCAGACCGTCACCCGAAAAGGTCACCTGCCCAAGCAGCAGAGCGCCATCAATGCGCTTTGCGAGCACCAGGTCTCCACTTTTCACAGCTGCAACCGGCGACACGACGATGTGATCTCCTGGGGTCAAATACCCGCCTGGAGGGGCCAGCTTTGAGCACAACGTCAATGCATAAGCATGAATATCGGAAAGGCCATGCGGCCGTGGAATTTCGCCGGATATGCAATCCGGATTAGGCATTCCCATTTCAGTCAATACCTCCCCACCATAGGAATTCATATCAAGAAGCGGAATCCCTGGTACGCCAGTATTTTGTAGAGCCCTCGACCCTTCAGGCAAGTAGCCGGGGAGCGGATTCAGGGAATCATCGCCAGGCCCCACATCCAAGAATTCAACTTCACCATTCTGGCCAAAGCGGGCATGCTTCCCGAGAGCAGACGCAAGCGCTTTCAGATTTGAGCGTCTGATAAAGGATACCTCACAGCGACGCCACCGCCTGATGTTGGAACGACCAATCCCGGTCAGCTTCTCCAATTCGTAATCGGAAAGCCCTGACCGTTCAATTTCAAGAGCGACCATTTCAACAACCTGACTGGTCTCCACCATAGGGCCCTCCTCCCATGCCAGGGGGAAATATAGAATACAAAACAAGCAATAGTACTGGATCATTCCGTATCGTTTCGGTATGTTAGCCCACGAAATGGACGAAAAAGCACAAAGCAGCGAGACGATGACCAGGGCGGAAAGGGACCGGCTGGCTCGGCTGCTGGCGTCCATGAAAGCAAGAATCGCTGAACAACACAGCAAAAGGAGAAGCGCATGAGCGAAACCACCATGCAGGCTCCCATCGAGGAGGCTATCCCGGCCTTTGCAATGGAAGTAGAGCAGCCTGAAAAACAGGACCTGCTCCCAACAGCCATGAACCCTCTAACAGGGGAGGAGATCGACCTGACAAACCCGGATGAGGTCGTGGAATCCTGGCGGGACATCAAGGACCAGATCCGCCTATTGGTAGACGTCCAGGATGAACTCGAGCGGGTGATCCTGGCAATGGCACCATTCCAGGGCGATGCAAAGACAACCCGCCTGGAGGCATCCACGGCAACCCTGAAGCTCACGAAGGGCACCCGCCTGGTCTACGATAAGAAGGTCCTGGAGGAGGCAAGCGAGAACCTGCAGGCTGAGATCCGGGACACCATCATGGAGCGCCAGGAGAGTTACAAGATCAAGGCGGCTCCAATGAAAAAGTTTCTGGCATCATGCCATACGGACCCACAGACGGAGGCGATGCGACTGAAGATCCTCGAGACCAGGACGGAGGTTGAGAACAAGACCCGGATCGAGGTCGAGAAGGTCAAGCTGCATCAGAGGATGAAGGAGGAATTGGAGCGGTGACGGGAGGATCACCAAAGCAAAAGGGCCTGGAAACAGGCCCTTCATACAGAACTGAACAACAACAGGAGCAAGATACCATGACAACAGTATCTGAGCAATTAAAAACCGGGAACGGCGACCACCGGGACCTCCATGAGGAAACCCTGCTCACCACCCTGGAAGAAACCACCAACCAGCAAACATACTCACCATTCAACCAGAAACCAGAAGACCTCCTCGCCGGGATGACTCAGCGGCATACGGCATGGGGAGCCTTCAAGGATTGGGTCATGGAGAACCTGAAGGACGGCAAGGACTACGGCTCCATTACCGGAAAGACCAAGAAGGGCCGGGAATACACAACCAAGCCATTCCTCCAGAAGCCGGGATCTGAGAAGATCCTGAACGCCCTGGGCGGCATGCCGGAATTCCCGAACCTGGGCAAATACGAACAAATGGCCATCGAAGGCCACATGCCAAGCAGCGTCGTCCTTATTTGCGAGATCCGGGACCACCTCGGACGCAAGATGGCCGTCGGCGCTGCGGGGCGAACCCTGCTCCAGGACGATGATGACCTAAACAAGTGCATCAAGATGACGCTGAAAAGCGCACAAATCGATGCCACCCTGCGCCTGGGCGGCCTTTCGGAGCTATTCACCCAGGACGAAGACAGCGTCACCCCGGGAGGCGGAAACAGCCAGGAGCGAACCTTCAGCCGGGACTTCGTGATGCCATTCGGCAAGCACCAGGACACAGCCATGAAGGACCTGCCGATGGGTTACCTAGAATACATGGCCGGGAGCGCCAGGGAGGCATGGCTAAAGAATTTCTGCAAGACAGAGATCCAGATCCGCCAGGGCGACCTGCAGGACCGCTCGGATTTCCAGCAGGGTGAATTCGACAAGATGGCCAGCCACACCAACCAGGTGAACGGGCCAAAGGAAGGACATGACTCGCAGGCCAAGCCAGAGCAAAAGCCCGCCTTTGAAGTGGCCAGCCAGGAACAGCGGGACCTGATCGAGAAGATCCTCAAGAGTCATCATTTCACAGACGATGAGCGCCACCAGGGGCTCGCCTTCGCACGCAGCCAAACAGCCTCCAAAGCAGGGGCAACCCAATTCATCGACCGCCTCACATCCATGCAGGCAGAACGACGGGCTCGTGAAAAGGCAGAACAGGAGCAGAGCGGCACATACAACCAGCAGACAGAGGAGCTAATCCAGGCGGTCCTCGACACCTTTCCAGCAATAAAGACCAGGAATGAGGCAGAGGAATGGGTGGCCAACCGGGCGATGGAGCTACACGGGGTCACCTTAAGCAGCCTGCGGCAAACAGACGCCGCCGCTTTGAAGATCAGCGTCCTCAACGAGCAGGAACTGCCCTTCTAAGGGGAGAGCGACCATGAAAGCATACGGATTCAAGAGCAAGCCCAAAGCGACCAGGCTGCGGGCATTTCTGAGCGGGGACCACTTCCGAGTGGTCCTCGTGCTTTTGCTGATGGCCCTGGCGGCTCTGGCAGCGATCTGGCTGGAGGGGAGGCCGATATGAGCGACGTTTTCAGCCCTCCCGCCTTCCTGCTTTACACCGCTGACTTCAAGGAGGCAACCCAGGAGTGGACAGACGATGAAGTCGGCCGATACATCCGGCTCATGATGGCGGAATGGGAGCTAGGGAGCATCAGCCCGGACCCTCGACGACACAGCGCCGGGAACCTGGAAGCCTGGGAAACCGTCAAGGGCAAATTCAAGCCAACAGGGCCAGGTGGCCGGCTCCAGAACGCCAAACTGGAGGAGGTCAGGGAGGAAGCCAGGCAGAAATACCTGAAACGCAGCAATGCAGGGAAGAAGGGAGCAGAGGCCAGGTACGGTAGCGATGACGATAGCGACGCCAGTAGCAATGCCAGTAGCGACGCCAGTAGCAATGCCAGTAGCGACGCCAATAGCCCGGCCACCCTAAACCATAAACCTATAAACCATAAACCTAAAGAAGAAACCATAACCCCTAAACCAGAACCCGCCGATGGCGGTGGGGTGGACCTTTCCGGCGTAAACGCCGCTCTGGAAGGAAGACCCCTGGTGATCACGAAAACAGCGGTCCTGCGAATCCTGAAGAACCAGGTCCTGGACAAGCACGGGCCGAAAGCCCTGGCATACATCCTGGACCAGATGGAGAACTACCAGGACAGCAAGAAGGTGAACCACGCCGGATACGTCCGGGCCACCATCGAGAACGCTCCCCTGGCAGAGATCCAGAGGGGTGAACGTGACAGCAGCGGAAACCCGCACAGAGTCTACACATACCAGGAAGCCTCGCAGAAGGCAGAGAAGATGCGGGTGGTTTTCAGCCGCTACTTCGCAGCCCGGCTGGATTCAGAAGGCAAGAAGCTGCAGCGAGATGACCAGGGCGGCCTGCTTTACTTCTTCTACCCGGACGGTGATGCCGACAAGGACCCGCTCCGGATGAAGATCAAGAAAAACAGAAAAGAGCGGACCTGCGCCGTTTCCCGGTACATCGCAGATCACCTGATCAACTACCACGGGGCCACAAAAGAGACCTTCCTGCCAGCACCGGAGTCGGAATACGGGAACAGCTGGTTCCTCGCAGATCCGGACTTCGTGGACAAGAACAAGCTGGCCGATACGATAGCAGAACTGAAACGAGGATGAGATGGACAGAACAACAAAGCTCAAGCTGAAAAGCCACGGGACCATATACGACCAGGTACTGAAGACCCTGGTCGAGCACCCGGAAACCCGCAATGACGATGACAAGCTACTCTGGCAGATCTGGTCGGACCAGGGGCTGGCACAAGCGGTCTTTGGGGCCGACGGCCGGCTGGTGAAATACATCACAGCAGAGGACTTCCTGAGAGCACCTCGCACGGAATCGATACGCAGAGCCCGCCAGAAGGTCCAGGAGGAATACCAGGGCCAGGACGAAAAGCACCCGGACCTGGGGCCAACATCGAAGAAGGTGGCCGAACGTCGAGGCCGCAAGCAGGCCACCCGGGGCGAATTCATCCACGAAGAACCGGCGCATGGACGCCAGGCGGCATACGCATGAGCGGGGAAAAATACGGCCAGGTAATCGAACTGCTGTGGGAAGGGGAGCCACCCTGGGAGGTCATAAAGGGCCATACGGGGAGCATCGAAGCCATCAATGAAGCATGCAGAAGCACCGGGCTGGATAAAAGCGCATTTGGCCGGGTCAAGCATCGATATGCCGGATACAGGATGGACGGATCGGTCGAATACGACTACGTCATGAGGATCTACATGAAGCCAGACAGGGGACGGTTCCCGGTCACCCTGGTCGAATACAAGCGGGAGGATGTATGCAGATGAGATACCGGATCGGGATAGACCCAGGTTGGAACACCCTGGGATTCGCCATATGGGACCGGGAGAAGCGGGAACTGAGCGGCCTAAGACAGACAACCTTCTGGGACGCCATCGGCATGATCACCGCATTTTACCAGGAACACCAGGATGACATGGCGGTCCACATCGAGGACCCGAACAAGAATAAGCCCGTATTTCACAGACCAGGTGAATCTCCCAGGGAGAAGCTGAAGCGAGCGCAGGACGTCGGGCGGAACAAGCAGACGGCGACCTACCTGCTGGAATACTGCAAGCGCCAGGGCATCAAGGCATATGGGCACCGTCCAGGAGCGGGGAGCCTGACCAAGCTGAACGCCGACGAATTCAACCGGATAACCAGATACCAGGGCCGGTCTAACCAGCACAGCCGGGACGCCGCCATGTTGGTGTTTGACAGATGACGCACATCGAGAGAGAGAAATCAGCATACCTGGACGGCATGGGAGCCGCCAGGCTCGGGCTGAAGAAGGACAACCCATGCATCGATGGGACTATCGAGCACAGCCGGTGGGAGGCAGGCTACAGACACTACATGGAGCGACTGGAACTGATAGCACAACTGGAGCAGCGAGAGAAGGCCGCACGGGAAAGGAGAGCCGGTGCATGAGCAAGGGCTGGCTGGCAAAGGAGATGGACCTGGCCCTCCAGGACTTGAGCACGGCACGCCGGAATCCTACCCGCTGCATGCGATGCGGCCGGCCGATCTACGCTCCAGAGAGCCAGAGAACCGGCCTGGGGGAGAAATGCCGCCGGCGGACCCTGGCAGAAGGCCGGGACGTTTCGGAATTCAACCCTGCACAGATGGCCCTGAGCCTACCAGATCCGCCGCTGCAGATCCGCTTCGAGGGATCATGCGACAACATCATAACCGACATGCAGACAGCAGGACCGTCAAGATTTACTGAGATACAGGAGGACGAAAAGTGAAAGAAGCACAGATGACCCTGAGAACCCTAATCAACCAGAGCGGGAGATCAGACACAGATCTAGCAAAGGCCACCGGGATCAGCCGGCACACCATCGCCAGGATTCGAGATCCAAAGAACAAGGCGGACATCCGCAAGGGCACCGTGAACAAGCTGGCCGCTGCCCTGAACGTCGAACCCGTCTATCACCCGGACACCGGGGAGCTTTCTGGATTCCTGGCCATGCAGGAACAACCGGAAAAGCAGGACGTCCAGGAGATGCAGATCCTCACCCTGGTGTTTTCAGGCGAAAACATCGTCAAGAAGACCACCAAGATCACCATCCCGGTCCCGGCATTCACGAATCAGATCGGCGGCAAAAACATCAGGCTCGAGAACCTGCACATCGGCAAGCCACAGCCGGTGCCGTCGGGGATCGAATTTGAAAGCCTGGCGGTCCACGAAGAAGATCCAATCACGGGGAGAGCGACGGCATGAGCCCATACGACAAGGTCCAGCTGCTGAAGAAGCAGATCCTGGAGGGGCCGCTGCCGATCACCATAGGGCCAAGCTACTGCCTGACCAGGAAGGAGCAGCGACGCCTGATGGCATGGCTAAAGACCAAGAAGGGTCTGCGGGTGGACGTGAAGACAAATGAGCGAGCGATCACCATAGGACAGGACGGCACCCTGTGAAAAAGCGAAAGCCGTACACCGCTCTGTGGTGGCTGATCTCGAAGGCGATCTGGTGGATGATCACCGGACGGGGAGGCTGGCTATTTATGCGAATCCTGGACCATAAGGAGGATGAAGCGGGGGACACCATCTACCAGGAAATGCACGTTAAGCGGCTGACAGCCAAAGAGTTATGGCTGATAAGCGAACATTTAGATCAGGTCCTGGAGCCTGACGCCGGCGGGCGGGTCCTTTTGGCCCACGCCAGGAAGATCGCTGCAGAACCAAAAGTAGAGACAAGACAACAGGAAGGAGGCGGCATAGAGTAGGAATTCGGATCAATAGCACAAGCGAGAGCGGCCGGGGCACCACCCTGGCCTTCTCTCTCGAGCCGAATCTATGCAAAAGCGTATGGGACCAGGACCAAGAACAGGACAGTGGATGGTGATATCGGACAAGGATCACCCGGAATACACGCAGGCCGGGCCGCTTCAATACATAACCCAGGGTGGAGAGTACGTGATCAAGCTAGACACCACGCCGGCCAGGCAGGTTGTCCAGGTGCGGGCCAACCAGGCCATGACCACCCGGGAATGGGGGGAAAGGGGCAAATGAGCGACAAACTGACAAGGCTGATGCAGGCAAAGGAGGTCCTGGAGGCATTCGCCAGGGCCGGCCTTTTAACGCATACCGGGGTCCGGGACCTGGAGGTCATAACAGACCACGAACTGATAAACACCAACTACCCAGGGACGAAATACAAAGAGCGCATGGCCTTTCTGGCAGAGCGCCATCACACGTCAGAGAAAACAATTGAGCGCATCCTGCAGAAAAGCAAGGACATCGAGAGCGCCCTGAACCCTCAAAACAACTAGGTAATTCAGGCCGGGACAGCCCGGTAATTTGACAAAGGAGCCAGAATGAAGACCCTCGACACCATATTAAGAGAGCCATCCAGTATCAAGCCATACGAGAACAACCCACGCCACAACGATGACTCCGTGGACACCGTCGCCGCATCCATTCAAGAATTCGGATTCAGGCAACCCATCGTAGTGGACAAGGACAGCGTGATCGTTATCGGCCACACCCGCTGGAAAGCATCCCTGCGCCTGGGCCTGGAGGCGGTCCCGGTCCACATTGCAGAAGACCTGACACCGGAACAGATCGCTGCCCTCCGCATTATGGACAACAAATCGCATGACAGCAGCGAGTGGGACCTCACCAAGCTGGCCATCGAGCTACAGGCCCTGGCCGACATGGACATCGACCTGGAGTTAACCGGATTTGACATGGACGATATAGACCGGATTACCGGGCGGCACGAACAGATCATCGAAGGCCAGGCAGATCCGGACAAGGTCCCGCCATTGAATGAGATCCCGGAACGAGTGAAGGCCGGCGACGTCTGGATCATGGGGGACCACGCCCTTATCTGCGGCGATGCACGGGACGAAAAGGCATACCGCCGCCTGCTGAACCTGGGGAAATCAGCAGCCCTCTCCAGCGCTTCTGTTGGAATCCTCCTGACAGATCCACCATATAACGTGGACTACGAAGGAGCAGCGGGGAAAATAGCCAATGACAAGCAGGCCGGGCCGGCATTCCGACGCTTTCTGACAGATGCCCTCCGGCTTTCGAGCGCCACCATGAAGCCAGGAGCATGCGCCTACGTCTTCCACGCCGACACAGAAGGCCTGAATTTCCGCCAGGCATTCATCGAAAGCGGCTTTGAGCAGAAACAGACCCTGATCTGGAACAAACAGGCCGCCGTCCTGGGCCGCCAGGACTACAACTGGAAGCATGAACCCATCCTCTACGGATGGAAGCCAGGTGGGCCGCATTACTTCTCGGAGGATTTTACCCAAACCACCGTCTGGACAGAACCAGACAACCTGGACGAACTGGACGAAGACCAGCTAAGGGCCCTGGTAAGCGAAATGCGGGCACAGATCCCGGTGACGGTCATAGACCAGGACCGGCCGACAAACAACGCCCTGCACCCAACCATGAAGCCCGTGGACCTTCTGGTGCAGCTGCTAAAGAACAGCAGCAGGCCCGGGGACCTGGTCCTGGACAACTTCGCCGGATCGGGATCGACCCTGATGGCCGGCGCAATGCTCAAGCGAAACGTAAGGCTTATCGAGCTAGAGCCTCGGAACTGCGATGTGATCATCCACAGATGGGAGGAGTGGAGTGGCGACAAGGCCAGGAAGGGGTAACCGATGGCTGCCAGAGGGAAATACACCCCTGAACGGGTGGACCGGATCTTCCGGGCAATCGCACAGACCGGAAAGGACAAGGAAGGCTATGAAGCCGGCGGGATCACCCCTGAGACGTTTTACAGGTGGATCAAGGATAAACCTGAATTTTCTGAACGGGTCACGCACGCAAAGGATCTATTCAGGCAGAACGCATACCAGGATGACCCTGAACGCTTCAACCGGGCCGTGAAGGCCCTGGACCGGATGATCGAAGGGAACAACGAAGTGTGGCAGAAAACAAAGGTCGTCGAGGAGGCTGGAAAGGCCGTGAAGACAGAAACAACGCAGCATGTGGTCAAGCGGAACCCGAACCCGTGGGCTGTGGCGCTGATTCTGGGCGTCCCGGGGCCGGGATCACAAGGACGGACCACCGGGAGCAACGGAGCGGACGCCGGCATCACCACCGTCGACTTTGAATTCGAGGTAGTGGGCCAATGAGCCAGGCAACAACAGCAGGGGCTGCAGACCGGATGACCAGGGAGCAGTTAATGAAGGCCAATGAGGTCCTGGAGAGAGCGGAACGAGGGGAAACCAACCCGTTTCTTCCTTTCGATGCACCGGGCCAGCAATGGATAGACAGCGTCCTTAAGGCATACACCGAAGGGATAGACAGGGAAATAACCGGGATGCTGGAACAGCGTCCAGGGCGGGAGCAGGGTGCTCGTTAAAGCCAAGATAACAGCCCTGCCATACCAGGCGGACTTTGCAGTATCGGGCATCGAGACCGATGACAGGTACACCCTCCTGTTGGGCGGATACGGCTCCGGCAAGAGCAAGGCCATTCCCATGAGAGTGATCAGCATCATGAAATGGCGGACAGGCCGGGGAGAGCGGGCCGATATCCTGGTCATTGCGCCGACATACGACCTGCTGCAGGGCATTACGGTCCCGGACATGGAGGAATTCCTAGACCGCTACTGCATCCCGTACCGATACCACAAGCAGAAGCGCATCATGCAGATCATGGGGCCAGGATTCAGCGGGATCGTGCGCTTCAAGACAGCACAGAACCCAGAGCGGATCGTCGGATTTAACTGCTCGGACTTCATCATCGAGGAATACGACATCATCCGGTACGCAGACCAGGAGATCGTCTGGAACAAGGCCCTGGCCAGAATCCGCCTCTACCACGACGCCACCGGGGCCGTGGTCACCACCCCTGAAGGCTTCAAGTACACTTACGAGCTATTCGAGGACGGGATCGGAGAAGGCGACAAGAAGAAGATCGTGGGGAGGACCATCAGGGCAAGGACATACGACAACATTTTTCTGCCAGATGACTACGTGGACAGCCTATACGGCATGTACGACCCACAGCTGGTGAAGCAATACATCGAGGCCCAATACGTCAACATTAACGGCCGGGCCGCATACTACAGCTTTGACCGGACCAGCACCAGCCAGGTGATCCCATTCGAGCCCATGCAGCCGTCGGCCTTCGCCCTGTCGGTGGATTTCAACGTGGACCCCATGACAGCAACGGCCTGGATTCGGAACGGGACCACCAGCATCGCATTTGATGAATTTTTCCTGCGGAATTCGAACACAGAGCGCCTGGTCGAGGTCGTGAAGGACAAATACCCAGGCAGCGAGATCACAGCATACCCGGACATGACCGGAATCCGGCGACAAACCAGCTACGGTGTCAGCATCAGCGACATCAAGCTGCTGAAAAACGCAGGGTTTCGGATACGGGGGAGCAGGAACCCAAAGGTACGGGACCGCCTGGCCAGCGTAAACAACGCTTTGAGCAAGGGATGGGTCCAGGTCATGGACAACTGCCACCATTTGATCAAGGATTTTGAACAGGTCATCATCGATGACCACGGGGAATTGGACAAGGGCGGCAACAAGCTGCTCACCCACCCAAGCGACAACGCCGGTTACTACATCAGCAAGGAATATCCCATCAGACAACCCAGGAGTAGACAGAAATGACCACATACGCAGAGCAGGAAGTAGTCAAGAGCTACCTCATTGCAAAAGGCTTGGCCGCAAAGGCCCGGATGCAGAGCGCCCAGGTGGCGCAAGATTTCATGGAGAAGGACAGCACCAGAATCCTCGGGTACCTGGAGGAAGACCTGAATAAGACATTTCAGGCAGAGGACGTCGCAGAATTCCAGCTGTCATACACCAACATCATCCCAAAGATCGTGCGAAAGCTGGCCCTGTTGAAGAAGGCACCGGCCTCCATTTCGATCCCGGACCACGATAGCGAAACAGAAGCCATAAACAAGCTGCTGCGGGGCGTCGGGTACCACCAATTCATGACAGAGGTCCACCAGGCAGCGACGCTGCATAACACAGTCATGCCCGGGGCCGTGCCAGATCCGACAAACGAATACGGGGTCCGGCTGGTCCTGCTGCGGCCATCGGTTACCTACGTCCAGCCAAAGCAGAACTGGTACGAAGCGGAATGGCTGAAATACCCGACCATCCGCCGGGTGGATTTCAGGGAGCAGATCGTCTGGGAGTATTGGTCGGATGAGGAGCACAAATACCTGCAGGACAACGGCGCTGTGGTCACCGGGGAAGGGGTCAAGGACCCCATGAAGGGCCACCCCGGGGAGAACCCGTTTATTCCCTACCGGCTGGAGCAACACAATGACTTCTGGGGAGAAGGCATGTCGGACCTCGTGAACGCCAACCGCATCCTGAACTTCGTGCTCACCGCCGGATTGGTCGAAAACATCATCATGGCCGGATTCGGCCAGCTTTTAGGGGTAAACCTGAATCTCGAAAGCCTGCGCCTGGGGCCGAAACACCCGGTCCTGGTGGACGATGTAGGGGTGGATGACAAGGAGCCCAAGCTGGAAAGCATCGATTTGAGCACCCATGCCGATGAGATCCAGGGCTTTGTCGATTGGTTCCACAAGCTGAACGGGACCCTGCAGGGACTACCAGCCTCTTCATTCGCCAGCGCAGAGGTGGCCATGTCCGGATACGCCAAGATGCTAGACAGCATGGAGCTTCTGGAGCGCCGTGAATCGGAGATCCCGGTGATTGAGCCGCAAGAGCGCCGGTTTCTGAGGAAGATCCTGACCGTCGCCAACAAAAAGCGCCAGGTGCTAGATCCCAAATGGGCCGATGACCTGGACATCGAATACGCTCCCGTGACCTTCCCAGAGATGCACAAGGAGAAGGCAGAGAAGTGGGAGAGCCGGATACGAAACAAGATCGCAACGCCGGTGGACTGGATCATGGACATTCACAAGGGAATGACCAGGGATGAGGCAAAGGAACATTACACCATGATCCAGGAGGAGGCTGCAGAACTTCGGATGACCCTGGGGAACGAGGAAGTGCCGCCTTTCCAGCCCGGTGACAGCGGAAATGGCGATAACGAGGAGGACCAGGAATGACCAGGCCAAGCAAGGACATCCTGCTGACCCTGCCGGACTGCCCAAAGTGCGGGGAGGCCGACAACGATGAATTCAGGTGGGGAGGCTGGCGCAAGCTCGGCATGTTCTACCTGAAGTGCACCGCATGCGGCTACACAACAGCGGCATATCGGGACCCAGAGCAAGCCGTCCAGGAGTGGGAGGATGCGTCCGTGGAAGCAGAACAGAAAGGACTTGATGATGACAGCGATGAATGAGGAAGCCATGTGGCAGGCTGAGAACGATGCCAGGACCCTGGCGAACGCAGAGGCCATCAAGGCGGACAAGGGCCGCCTGGAGCGTGCCCGGGCTGCAGCCAAGCGTATGGCACAGCAGGAGCGGGAGCAGGCAAATGCCATGAACAAGGTCGCCGGCGGAAAGGCCCTGAAGGAGGACCGGGAGGAAACCACCCCGAAAAAGCAGGCCAAAAAGCCGCACGTCGAACGCAGCAGCGACGGTGGGCACAAAGTGACCCTACCACCCACCTACCGACGCCGGAACCGTTAAACGCCAAATCTGAGCCCGCCAGGGAGAAGCCATGCCGACACCAAAAGCAGAGAACCACTACAGCCTGACCAACGAGCAGAAGTGGGCCATCAAGGCAAAGGACGAACTGTTTGCAGCCAAGCAGGCGACCTTCGAAGCCGACATGATCGCCGTCCAGAACAACCTCATGGGACGGATCAAGCACCTGGTGCAAGGCATAAAGACCTCCCCGGCGGGCAAGATCCTGGAGAGCGACCAGGCTAACCTGGCATTTGCACAGAGCAGCCTGGCTGCGCTGCAGACATCCCTCAAACAGGCCAAGTACCAGGACGCCATAGCGGGCTACATCAACGGATTCGATGAGACGGTCTGGGAGCAGGCCAAAAACATGGCTGACGCATTCGGCACAGAGATCACGCCGGCGGCCGTGGACACCCAGGAACTGAAGCGCATGAAAGCCGGATTCATGCAGGAATTCGACCAGATCGGCGAACAGGCCGTGATGGAGGTTTTCAGGGGCATATCGGCAAGCATCTTCGGCGGGGCACCAATCTCACACCTGGAGAAGGTCCTGAGAGAGACCATCACCGGGACAGACGTCAAGGGCGGGAGCCTGAAACGCTACACGAAGACCTACGCCCGCAGCTATTTGATGGGATATGACCGGAAAATAGGCCAGATGCAGGCAGATGCGGCGGGATATACCAGGTTCTTGTACCTGGGACCAGAGGACAGCGAGACCAGGTCCTGGTGTAGCAGCCATATCCGCAAGGTTTACACCAAGAAACAGATCGAGGAGATGAACAACGGCCAGGGAATCCCGGTAAAAACCTACGGTGGCGGCTGGAATTGCCGGCATTTCTGGTACGGGGTCCCGGATGATTTCGAGCAGAAGGCAGAGAAGGAGCCCCAGAAGGCCGCTCCTCCAGCACCACCAAAGGACCAGGTGGCCATCAAGAACGTCCACGGCATGATCGCACAGATCCCAACAGACACCATCAAGAACCCGGCCGGTTACCAGGCCCTGCTGCAGGCAACCCAGAACGCCATGAAGAAGGCCGGCGACCATTTCACCGCCGGCGACATCGATGAGCAGCAATTCAAGGCCCTGTTGGGCCATGTGGAGAAGCCGCTGAACAATTGGCGGGAATATTTGAAGGGCCAGAAGGCCGCCGACCTGAAGACCATCGCCAAGAACGCCAAGCTGCACCATTGGCAATGGGCTCCGAAAAGTGAGATGATCACCCTCCTCTCGCAGCAGCCAGGATCGGAGAAGGTCACCATGGCGCTAGAGACCGTCGAGCAGAAGTGGATGGCCTGGAAGGGAGTCACGAAGGCAACCAAGCAGGCGAAAAAAGCCGCTGTGAAGCCGCCGACCCCTGAGAAGGGACAAGTAGAGCCTCAACCCGTTAAAACGCCGCCAGCGGCGACGTCGAAAGCCGTCACCCCAAAATTAGAGTACCAGGGGAAAGCCCACGTGGGTGGAGCGCATGCCAAGCACTTCTACATGGACAAAGAGACCGGGGATCAATACCTATTCAAACCGAACGACCTGCACGTCGCTGAAGCGGAGGCATCCGCCAGCAAGATCGCAAGGATGATCGACCCATCCAGCGTCGAGGTGAACACCGCCAAGCTCACCCTACAGGGCAAAAAGCAGACGGGGTCCCTGCAAAGGATGGTACCGGCGAACCAGATCCGTGAAGATGGGATCAACCAGGACAGCCTGGGCAAGCTCTCGAAGGAGCAGATCCGCCAGATCCAGCGGGAGCACGTGGTCGATTGGCTCACCGGGAACCACGATGGGCACGGAAAGCAATTCCTGGTGCTCAAGGACGGCAATATCAAGGGATTGGACAAGGGCCAGGCCTGGAAATACAGCCAGAAGGAAAAGCTCGCCTGGGATTACCACCCGAACAGCCAATACGGGGAGCAGGAGCCCATCTATAACCGCCTGCTGAAGGATTACATCGCCGGCAACATCGACCTGGACTTCGACCACATCGAGACCGCCATCCGCCGGGTGGAGGGGATAAGCGACGCTGAATACACGGCCGCCATCAAGCCATACGCAGACGCCAGGTTCGGCAAGGGGAGCAATGAGGCGCAAGCCTTCACAAAGCAGCAGCTGGATAAAAAGCACACTATCCGGGCCGATTTCGAGGAGCTAATCAGCCAGGCACAGAGCAAGAAGACCGGCAAGGCTGTCCGTTTTCGCTTTTCAGATCCGCCAAAGGAGGTCGCTGCGGCCGCAACTGCCGTGGAGGCAGAGGACCTGGACGGCACAGATAGCCTTTTTGCACAGAGGGAGATCCAGAAGGCCGCCAAGAAGGCCGGTGCCAATGGCGGCCAGGGGTACGAATTGGACTTTGATGGGGACCAGGTCGAGGACCAGGCGGCTCTATTTTACACCAGAAAAACGCCAATAGGTGAGATCCAGATAGTGGCCGAAATGAAGGTCCTCCCGCACGCCCAAGATGCCATTGTGAGCCGCCTGGACCAGGGTGGCGTCAAAGCCGGCGGGAGCAAGAAGGGGGACGTCCTCGCAGAGGATGAATACTGGCCAACCATCCAGGGCTACGCAAAGACCGTCGGATACCACAAAAATGATGGGGCATTCAACAGCGGCAAGGTCAAGGCCGCCAAAGAAGTGCAGAAGAAGATCGCTGCAGCCCTGAAGAAGAAAAACCTGGACCCTGAACAGGAAACAATGCTCAAGGCTTACATGAGCGCCCTGGATGCCATCGACCTGGCTGCAGAATTCGGCGATACACCAGACAACGTGCTCTACCTGGCAATGGAAGATGACGAGATAGCGCCAGGAATCAGCTACCCAGAACACCTAAAGAAGATCGCCGGGGAGGGGGGGAGGCTTAAGCAGTACACCCGCCAGGCAGACGAACAGACAAAAAGCAAAAAGCGGACAAAGAGCAAGCTATCCTACCAGGTGGAAGGCGAGACGGATTGGGATTTAAGCCGCAAAAGCGACGGAACGATTGTGATGAAGGGCAAAAACAGCAGCTTTGGAACCGGGCAACAGGTCGTGATCGACCTGGGCGATGGATACGAGGCTATCTGGAAGCCGTCGGTGGAGGGAACGGTACCAAAAGGATCCTCACCGGGCCGGTGGGCATGGCAGCGGACGCTCGAAATCACGGGTCCGGTGACAGACAAAGCACCAACCCAGGCACAGATCAAGAAGATGATGGCCAAGATCCAGAAGCTCGGGATCGATACCCGGGTCCCGACGGCAAAAGACCGGGAGATTGTGTACCTTTCCCGCCAGGCATACCTTACCAACGATGACGCCACCCCGCAATGGAGGAAGATCCTCGAGACGAAGGACCAGGCCACCAAGATCAAGAAGATGCAAGCCTATCTCTCCACGAAATACGGGCACGATATCACCAAGCACCCCGATTACAACCCGGACGGCCAGCGGGAAATGGAATACGCCAGGGGGAAATACAGCCAGAAGGCAGGCCGCAAACATTACAAGCGCCTGGACATCCGCAAGGAGGACGTGGAAGACCTAGCGCTGTACCATTCAACCAGGTTCGGCGGGTACACAGAATCACAAGCCCTGAGAAACATCCTACTCGGGAACGGCATATTCTCGACCACCGCAGAGAAGATCCGTAATGGGATTGCAGACATGGGAGGATCGGCAGGCTCAGACATGCATACGGGAGGAGCGACCTACGCATTCACCCGGATCACCTTCAAGGACGAAGCGAAGCGGAGATATTACCACAAATACGGTCTAATTCTCAACAACGACCTTCTTATGCGCCAGGACGCTATCTCATACAACAGCGACAAATACGGCGATACCGGGGGAAGGCGGGGGAAGGACGTCGTCAGGAAACAAAGGCTCCGGACGGTATCGGACTACAAGAACGCAGCCAGGCTGGACGGAAACGAGACCAATCTCAAGCACGGATGCAACCTGCTGGAGTACCTGGAGGAGGTCCTGGTACCGGACCAGGATGAGCGGAAAAGGGTCCTGCAGGTATTCAAGGAGGCTGGAATCAAAAAGCTGCCGAACGGGCGGACGCCAGCACAAATAGTAAGGGTGAAATGATGAACGAGAAGATCCAGGCAGAGATAGACAGAGCGAACCAGGCCATCCAGGCCGTAAGGAGCAACGGGACCAGCAAGGTGGTGGATGCGTCCCTGGAGTGGGAGGACGGCGGGGTCCTCTATTTGACGTTTTTGGTCCTGGAGATCGCCGCTGCCAGGCCGATTATCACCGGGGACGGGGAGATCGCAGGCTACAAATACGGGGTGATCGCAGCAGAGCCAGGCTTCCGGGGGAACTCACACAGCACGCATGTATTCCCGGCAAAGGAAATCAAGATCGTGAAAGAAGGACAGGCCGTCACCATCCTCCCATGGAGAGATGATGATTTCACCATCTACCTGCGGCCAGGAGAAAGCGACAAAGCCAAGCGGGACCAGGAGCAGATCCCGGATAACCCACCCGGCCTGGAGGTTATGCTCGAAGCAGCCCGGGATGCAGCGAAAGGGGTGGCGGAATGACAGCCATCGGGGCAAAGGTCACAAAGACCCCGAACCTGACAGCCAGCCACCTGATACCGCTCTCCCTGGGGAACAAGATCGGCCAGGACGTGCGCCGGGAGATCGTGACCAGGACCAACCGGGGCCGTGGGGTGAAGAAGGTCGGACCCGGCAAGTACAAGGAAGCCAAGCATACAGATGGATACAGCACCGCCGGCGCATTGGTCCCGATCACAAGCTCGAAGCTGCGGACCTACTACCGTAAGCACGGGCTGAAGGGGCTGAACAACGGCGGCCTGGTGGCCAAGAGCGCATCGAAGGCCCGGTACGTCTACCTGCAGGACGGATACCGGCAATTCCGTCAGATCCACGGCCGGCGGGTGGACATCATAACGCACAGCTTCACCGGCCAGATGCTCGCCGGGATCAGAGTCAACGCAACCAGGAAGCGGATACGGCTGACATTCACCGCCAGCCAGATGAAGAAGGCATACTATACGGACAAGCGACGCCGATGGTTCCGGATGACCATGCAGCAGACAGACCGGCATAGCCAGCGGGTGGTGGACCACATCGTGGCCAACATCAAGAAGGGCAAATAACCCAGGCCAGATAAGGCATAACAGGGTAGGACCCGGATCTTCAACCAGGTCAGCTGCGCCGGCAGAACCTAACTCCAACAAAAACAACAAAGGCACCAGAGCACCCCGCATAGGTGGCACCACTACAGGGTAGCACAAGCACGCCCTGTAACCCTCAAATCAACTAGGTAAACCCGGACCTGGACAGGCCCGCAAATTCCCTGCATGAGAACCAGGAACCATACAGGGAGGATTTAATCGATGGGTCTCTCAAAGGAGGAGCAAGCCAGGCTCCAAGAACTGGCAGGAAAAGACGCCGGGAGTTTAACCGACGAAGAAAAGGCCGAACTGGCCGATCTGAAGAAGAAGGACAAACCCCTGACGCAGGAAGCCTTCGACAAGCTGTGGCGTGAATTGCAGGTAGAGCGGGATGCAGCCGCTGAGATGAAGCGGGACCTCGACACCATGAAGCGCAAGCAGAAGGAAGAAGCAAAGGAATTCAAGCCGCTGTACGAGGAGGAAGTCAAGGCCCATGAGGCCACAAAGGCCCTCCTGGAACAGTACCAGAAAGCTACCACCGCACAATTCAAGGCCACCATTTCAGATCTGCCAGAGCGGGTCCAGGAAAAGCTCGGCCAGGTGGACGAAGCCAAGCCTGATGAAGTCCTCGCCGCCATGAGCAAGGTGGCGGAATGGAAGGAAATGGGCTTTCTGGATCAAAAGCAGGACGGCGATGGCCAGCAGAACGGCGATGACGGCTCCGGGATTCCCGGAGGTGTCGCCAACCTCTCCTGGGCCGACCTGATCAAAGACACAGCCCTCATGAAGCAGGTACGGGACAAGCATCCGGCCGTTTATGAGCGCCTCCGTAAAGAAGGATTGCGCAAAAAGCGCTGATAAGGAGAACCAATCATGGCAAAGACCAAAATCGCTGACATCCTCGACCCTGAGATCCTCTCCGACAAGGCCGCTACCTACTTTCCCGGCAAGGTTGCCTTCGTGGGGACCGGCGTCGCCGATGTTGGCGGGAGCAAGATCGACCAGGGCGGCACCCGCCTGACCGTGCCCAAATTCAAGAAGGCCGCTGACGAATTCGATGACCTGAGTGAAGACACCGGCCTGACGCCCAAGAAGCTCGAGCAGTACAAGGAAGAAACGCCTGTGATCCGCCGGGGCATCGCATACGAGATCGGTGACATTGCCGACCTGGTCATGCTGGATGACCCGAACGAGGAGGTCGCCGTTCAGATCTCCACGCAGGCCGGCCGGACCATCGACCGCAGCTTCATCAACGTCACCATCGGTGCCACCCCTGCCGCAAATACCTACGACGTTTCCGCTGACAGCGGGGCAAAGGTATTGATCGAAGGAACCCACGTGATCAACGCCCTGCTCAAGGTGGGCGACGAACTCGAGAACCTGCGAGCGATCATCATGCACAGCAAGGTCTACGGCGACCTGCTGCAGAACAACCTGATCGACTACGTCCAGGAGAGCGAAGTGGACCGCATCCCGACCTACATGGGACGCCGGGTCTTCGTTTCTGACCGGACGCCTGTGGACACCAGCAACGACAACAACATCTACAGCACCTACCTGGTCGGAAACGGTGCATTTTTCCATGACTTCCAGGCCGAACTCGACGTCGAATTCGACCGGGATATCCTGGACAAGAGCGACCTGATCGCCGCCGACGTGCACTACTGCGTCCACCTTCGTGGGACCAACTGGAAGACCTCCAGCCCGGACAAGCCCACAAAGGCCCAGGTGAAGGATACGGCGAACTGGGAGCAGGCCGCTGAATCCAACAAGGAGATCAAGCTCGTCGCATTGCTGACCAACTAGGCCAGCACCGCCGGCGACAAGGGAGGTCGCATGTTGTACTCACGAAAGCGGGCCAGGAAGCTGGCCGCACAGAAGGCCGCTGAAGAAGCCGCCGCACAGAAGGTGGAAACCTTCGACCCTGAAACCTTCGAGGATTTCAACCAGGAGGCCCTCGAAGCCCTCAAGGTCGGTGCGGAACTCAAGCCTCTGGCAGCCCATCTGGGCATCGAGGGAGCAGAAAAGATGACAGGGGCCAAGCTGGTCGCTGCCATCCTGGAAGCCAAGCAGGACCCGGACCCGGACCCGGACCCGGAATCGGTCCAGGGGTAAACCGTGGCTCTGACCCTCACCATAACGGACGATGATATCAGAGAGGCCGCTGGATTTCTCGGCGGCCTCGATGATCACCTGCCATCAGGGGAAACCGATTACAGCAAGTACATCGATGAAGCCCTGGACCAGGTCAAGGATGACCTGCAGAACGATGGCCTAGATCCGGACGATATCGACGCTTCGGATACGACCCTCAAGTACGCCGTGATCTGGAAGGCGACCGCAATCCTTTTCTACGGGATGATGCGAGCGCCAGGTGACGTCTGGGAGGCCCACGCCAAGCGGGCCGATGACCGCTACGCAAGCAAGTATCGCAGAGCGACCATCACCCTCGAGGACGAAAGCCAGGTCAAGGTCGGCCAGGGACGGGCAACCAGATGAGCAACTACTCGGACCAGAAGGACCGGATCGACACCGTGATGGACGGCCTGGGATACGAGGAGGCTCCAACCCTGGTGCACAACGAGACAGCGCCCAGGACCGGGATACACAAGGAATACAGCGTCCTGGTGGCCGGAATGGCAGAACAGAAGCTGACGCAATCGCTTATGGTAGAGGTCCCGTGGGACCTGGCCGTGATCGTGACCTACAGCACGCCAAACCCGGCAAAGTACAAGGAAGCCATCGAGAACCTGGAGGCCGCCATTACAGGCCTCGCCGCCATTGGGGAGGTTGAACCACCCCTGGAGCCAGAACTGGACCAAGAGCAAGGAATCCTCACGGCGGAAATACCAATTAGATCAAGGAGGCAATAATGCCCGGCATCGACAAAACCAAACTTCTGAAAGGACCCATCGAGGTCATCCTGGGCGACGATAGCGATATCACCATCAGCCCGGTGCCAGAGGTCCAGCTGCGGGTCACGGCCAACGAAAGTGAAGAAACCCTGTCGGACGGGTCCGGCGATACCCACGTGACCGGCCGCAAGGTTGAACTGATCGTGCCCCTGGATGAATTCGACCCTGCAGGAGCAGACGCAGCAGAGGCCCTGAAGGGAGAAAAGGTCACCCTCGAATTCCTCGACGTTTCGGCACCAAACAGCCTGGTCACCATCGACGATGTGGACCAGATCGTTGTGGATCTCGAAGGGACCCGCCAGCAGATCAAGATCACCAAATACGGCCATGCAGCCAGCACCCTCGCCAGCCTGCTGACCGTCGGTGCACCGCCTGCCTAGCGGGGCCAACCAACAAGACAACCTCAACGGGGGATGACACCCCTGACCTTTTGAAAGGATGAAACAATGGATACAGTAGCATTAGAGGCACCAACCTCCCGACGGGGCAACCTGACCAACCAGCTGCAGGACCTTTTCTCCGTGATCATGGGGACGAAGATCGCCAGCAACTGGAAGCCGAACGGCGTGAAGGTTTATCGAGCCTTGCTTACCCAGGCCAGCACCGATGACCCGACGGCAAAAGTCCTGGAGAACACCCTGGGCGGCACCGTGGTCCTCGCCCGCTCTGGAGCCGGCACCTACACCCTGACCCTGGAAGGTGCCTTTACAGCGGACAAGACCTTTGCGATCATCGGGAACCTGGATGGAGCAGTCGGATCGGTCGCCGAAATGGCAAAGATCGAGCGGACCTCTGCCGACGTTCTGACCATCACCACGGCCGACGTGCAAGGCACCAGCCTGGCAGACGCCCTGATGACGGACACCCCGGTGGAGATCCTGGTCTACCCGGCTGACGAATAGTTGCCACCAAGCGCCCATGCCTCCCCGGAGTGACCCACTCACGGGGAGGCCTTCACCAATAAGGAGATAGTCAAATGAGAGATTTAACAAAACTGGCAATCATCGTTTTCTTTGTTTTTACCGCCTTTCTGATCGCCGCCGACCTGGACCAGCCGGAAAATCGACACGGCAATATCATTTCGGCCGACGAAATCGCCGACCTGTATCACATGATCCTGGGAGATTCGACTTTCGACAATATCAACATTAACGGAGTGATCGACGTCGGGAGTGATTCGGTTTCGATTGACGCCCTTTTAACCATTGCCGATATCGATGCCGACTCCGCCTCAATCGACGAATTTACCTCTGTCTACCTGGTCGCCGATTCCGTCCTAGTTGATAGTTTTCTGACGGCTGAGTACCTGGTCGCCGATTCCGCCGCCATTAGCTATGTCGATGCCGATTCCGTTTTTGCCGACACCCTGGCCCTTACAGGTGGGGCGACTATCGCCGGTGATTTAACTGTTTCTGGAGCAGAGGCTGGAGCGGTTGCCATAAACCTTTATGCCGATGAAGGTGATGACAATGCCGATAAGTGGCGTCATGCGGTTGCTGATGGCGGGGCATATTCTCTTGAAAATTATGTTTACGGATCATGGAAACAGTTTTACGGCCTCGGAAGGAAAGAGTTTGTACTTGGTGAATGGGGTCTAGCATCCGGCTTTGCTGCATTCAATTCAGATTGGTATGAAATCAATCTGAATGGACCGGCTACAATTTTTGCGAAGAACGGCCCTACTAATATTTCGCACCCATTCATATTGCTTAACAATGTTAAACTGGACGGCGGGATCAAATACGCAACCACAAACATGGGAGCTTCTTCGAGTGCCCAGTGGTTAGAAATGGACCCCGACGATGGGAATGGTGGCTTCATTTTCAAGACTGCACCGGCTGGTACAGATGGCGACGCCATTACCTTCACTACTTCATTTGAGATCAGGCAGGGATATGCCCAGATTGCCGGAACTGAAAGCAATTCTGCTGTCTTAAATCTTTATGCCGATGAAGGCGACGACAATTCAGATAAGTGGCGGCATTCAGTTGCTGATGGTGGAGTTTATACAATCGAAACCTATGCCGGTGGAAGCTGGCAAGCTGCGGCTGAATTTTCCGGCGACTCTTTATCAGTCACCGACCTGGGCGTATCCGGGACAATCAACGGGGTGAAAGTTTACCGGGCCATTGTAAACCTGTCAGGCACAGACGACCCCGTCGCAACTGTTCTAGAAAACAGTCTGGGTGGCATACCTGTATGGGATAGACAGAGCAACGGGTATTACAACATCGATCTTGCCGGTGCGTTCTCGGTCGAAAAGACCTTCGTCTCGGCACTAGCGCATTTCGATGGCGCTGAAGGTATTGGCTTTAAGGTTGCAGAAGTCTCCAGCGCCAGAACCAGCAACCACCTCGAATTGGTCGTTGCAGAATGGGGTGCCACCGCCCCAAGCGACCCGAACCCAGAAGAAGAAAGTGAGATGTTTATCCAGGTCGAGATCCTGGTCTACCCCTGATCCAATCCATTTGACCTTTAAGGAGCAACCATGCGACTGAATGCAACCAATCTGAAATGGGCTTGAGCAGGTGCTCCGCCTTTACCCGCTCCACATGCCGCCAGGTTTCCACCATTGGTACGTCGGGACGGCCATGAAGGCCCTGGCCTGGGTCCTGGTTTTCCTGGGGCATTTCTGGAGCGGGATAGCGCTGCACATTGCCGGCCAGG
>Ga0272443_10001252_pt1 | contig 38824 bp, 37 predicted proteins | sample SSMAcet12_FD_193581 | JGI IMG/M metagenome (GOLD analysis project Ga0272443, IMG submission 193581) | Marine sediment archaeal communities from Little Sippewissett salt marsh, Falmouth, MA, United States - SSM-Acet-12 | ecosystem: Environmental > Aquatic > Marine > Wetlands > Sediment ...
TCGCGAAAAAAATACCAAAGCAGAAACCTGCGAAGATTGTTGGTTTTGTCAAGGGTACGCGTCAGGAAATCAGCGCTGAGCGTGCGGCTGGACAAAAATCCGAGGTCGCGAAAAGTACACTCGCTCCAGCGAGTGCTCCCGGGATTCCCGGCAAGCCAGCCGCGGAAGAGGGCGGTAAACCGGGCTCAGAAACGGTCACTGAAGGCGATCACAAGGGAAAACAGAAGAAGAAAAAAACCGTCGATGTATCCACTGCTGATGAAAAAGTGCCGCGTAAAAAGGCTCTGTTCAAGCAAAAAGGCGAGAAAAAAACGAAGAACGTGCTATGGCACGCTGAGCCTGAAAAGGAAGGCCGCAAGGTTCACAAGGTGGAGAAGAAAGTCGCTCCCGCCGTCATGAAGAAAACGGAAATAACGACACCGAAGGCCATAAAGCGGCGCATCAGGATCGAAGATGCCATTCGTGTGGGTGATCTTGCCAAGAAGATGGGTGTGAAAGCGAGCGACCTCATGAGCAAGCTGATTGCTTTGGGCATGATGGTGACCATTAATCAATCTATCGACAGTGATGCCGCAGCCATCGTCGCCGCTGAGTTCGGGTATCAGGTTGAAGCGGTGGGCGTTGAAACGGAAGAAATCATGCCCCGGAAAGAAAGTGCGCCGGAGGATCTTCGGACACGAGCGCCCGTTGTCACCGTTATGGGACACGTGGATCACGGGAAAACATCGCTTCTCGATGCCATCAGGCAGACAAATGTTATCGATGGTGAAGCGGGTGGAATCACGCAGGCCATCGGTGCGCATCATGTGCGCATCAAGAATCGCGAGATCGTCTTTCTGGACACGCCGGGCCACGAGGCATTTACCTCAATGCGGGCGCGGGGTGCGCAGGTAACGGATATCGTCGTTCTCGTCGTGGCCGCCGATGACGGTGTCATGGGCCAGACCGTTGAAGCGATCAATCACGCACGGGCTGCCGGTGTGCCGATTATCGTTGCCGTCAATAAAATGGACAAGTCCGGCGCTGATCCGGAACGTATTACGCAGCAGTTAAGTGAATATGAACTTATTCCCGAGGAGTGGGGGGGCGACACCATTTACATACGGGTTTCCGCAAAACAGAAGGAAGGCATAGAAGAACTCCTTGAATTGATCCTCCTGCAGGCGGACGTGATGGAACTCAAGGCGGATCCCACTGGTGCGGCTCAGGGCGTTATTATAGAATCGACACTGGATAAGGGGCGCGGTCCCGTTGCAACGGTTCTTATCCAGCAGGGGACATTGAGAGATGGTGATGCCTTTGTATCAAAGGCGGAATACGGGAAAGTCCGTGCCATGATTGACGATACGGGCAATCGTTTGGAAGACGCCGGTCCGTCCCGTGCCGTGGAGGTGATCGGCTTTTCAAGCGTGCCCCAGGCAGGGACGACTATAACGGTCGTCGAGGACGAGCGGCGTGCCCGCGCCATTGCGGAACACCGCATGCAGAAAACACGGGAAAAGGAATTGTCTCAAACCTCAAAAATCACTCTCGAGCAGCTCTATGAACGGATTAAGGAAGGCGTTAAGGAGCTGAATGTCGTTCTCAAGGCGGATGTCCAGGGTTCCATCGAGGCACTCAGGGAATCTCTCGAGAAACTCAGTACCGATGATGTCAAGGTTGCGATCATTCACAGTTCGACGGGTGCGGTGACGGAGACAGATGTCATGCTCGCATCGGCGTCAAATGCCGTCATTATCGGTTTCATGGTACGGCCGGACACGCGCGTCTCCGAACTGGCCGTCAACGAGGGCGTGGAAATCAAGTATTACGACGTCATCTATAATGCCATTGCCGATGTCAGGGCGGCGATGGAAGGTCTCCTCGAACCGGTGTTTGAAGAAGTTAGCGAAGGAAGGGCCGTTGTCCGTGAGGTATTCAAGGTGCCCCGCATCGGTGCTGTTGCCGGATGCTATATTACCGACGGGAAGGTGTCCCGGACCTCAAATCTCCGCCTCATCCGTGACGGAGTTGTTATCCATGACGGGTCCATCCTGTCATTGAAACGATTCAAAGATGATACAAAGGAAGTTACCCAGGGTTTTGAGTGCGGCATTGGTATTGACGGTTTTAATGATATCAAGGTCGATGACGTGATCGAAACCTATACGACGAAACAGGTCGAGAGAACACTCGAATCGTAATCATGGTCGTCGGAATCGGAATTGTTGATATTGCCATTCACGAAAGTCGTTCTTTAAAGGAGAAGAGATCGGTGGTGCGGCGCATCCTCCGCCGGACGGAGGCAGCCTTTTCCCTTGCCATCGCGGAAGTCGACCGCATGGATAACAAAAAACGCGCCACCATCGGATTCGCCGTTATCGGGAACGACCGGCAATACATCAATTCCAAGGCGGACAAGATCGTGCAGTTCATTGAACGATTGTCACTCGCCGAGGTGGTCGATTCGGCCATCGAGATTATGACCGTTTCCGACCTGTACGGAACCGTGGGTGAACCGCCGGAAAGCGATTGTTATGACGTATAAAAGGGCGGACCGCGTGGCCGACAGTGTAAAGGTCGCGTTGTCACAAATTCTACTCCACGATGTTCGTGATGAGAAGCTCGCCCTTGTCTCCATTTCCGATGTGGCGATGAGCGACGATTTGCGGCAGGCCCGCGTGTATTTCGTTCCCATCGGATCGGCCGTCGAGCCCGATGAGGCGAAAGAACATCTGGAGCGAGCCGCGGGTTTTCTCCGGCGGGAACTGGGACGGCGTGTGAAACTGAAATACGTGCCTGAACTACGGTTTTTTTATGATCAATCCTTCGATTACGGCGAGAGGATTGAGAAAATACTGTCGGATATTACGGAATGAGTACGCACCAAACCGCCATGGACCGCATCGCATCTGTTATACGGGAATCACAGGTATTCCTTATTACCACGCACGTGCGGCTGGACGGCGATGCAGTGGGATCTGAGTTAGCACTGGCCGAGGTCCTTCGGAACATGGGAAAAGATGTCACCATCTACAATCAGGATGAAACGCCGGCCATGTTCGCCTTTCTGCCCGGAGAAGCAGCAATTACCCATGCGTTTGACGGAGGGAGTCATTACGACGCCGTCTTTTTTCTCGATTGCAGCGATCGCGACCGGGCGGGTGATAATGCCGCGGCACTCGAAGGGGCCGGGCTGGTGATCAATATCGATCATCACGTGTCGAATGACGGTTTCGCAGCCTTGTCTTTTGTGGATTACAGGGCGAGTTCGACGGGTGAACTGCTATGCAGACTTTTTACTCATATGAATATTCCCATAACGGAGACTGTTGCCACGAATTTATACACGGCCATCATGACCGATACGGGGTCATTCCGCTATGCCAACACCGCCAGTGACACACTCCGTGTTGCGGCCGAATTGGTGGACTTGGGTGCGGAATTTCTTACTGTTGTCGAAAACGTTTACGAGAAAACGCCTTATGTCCGCATAAAGCTCATGGCACTGGTCCTGGAGACTCTGGATGTGACGGATAACGGCTCCATCGGGACGATGACGGTGACCCGGCGCATGATTGACAAGGCGAAGGCGGAACCGGAACACACTGAAGGCATCGTGGAGATGATCCGGTCGATAGACGGCGTGCGCGTGGCCGCTTTTTTCCAAGAAACGGGGCCCGATCGCTTCAAGGTGAGCCTCCGCTCGAAAGGAGCCGTTGATGTGGAATCCGTTGCCCGGCGATTCGGTGGAGGCGGGCATGTTAATGCTGCGGCCTGTCGCATGGCAGGCCCGTTGCCTGATGTGAAGGCGCAGTTGCTTGACGCGGCGCGGTGTGCACTCTCATGAACGGTGTGGTGATTGTGGATAAGCCGTCCCGGTGGACGTCCTTCGATGTGGTCCGTGAAATCAGGCGGACGCTGTCCGCCCGGAAAGCGGGTCATGCAGGGACGCTGGACCCTCTGGCAACGGGCGTTCTCCCCGTCTGTGTCAATGAAGCGACGAAGCTGGCTACCTTCTTCGCCACAGGGGACAAAGAATATCGAGCGGTCATGAAGCTCGGTGTTGAAACGGACACTCTCGATGCAGAGGGGACCGTCATCGCCCGTCGGGACCCGGCGGTTGATGAGGCCAGTATCCGTGAGGCAATAGCGCGTTTCACGGGGACGATAACGCAGGAGATTCCCCGGTTCTCCGCGGTGAAGTACCAGGGAAAGCCCTTATACTGGTGGGCGAGGAAAGGAATCGACGTATCCGTGCAGCCACGGGAGGTGACGATTCACGAAATCGACTGCGAGGACATAAATTCCCCCTACGTGACGGTGCGCGTTCATTGTTCGAAGGGTACCTATATACGACAGATCTGTGCCGATATCGGCACGCATCTGGGATGCGGCGCTCACCTTGTCTCACTGCGGCGGTTACGGTGCGGCCACTTCTCGGTGCGCGATGCCGTCGCTATCGACGGTTTGGGGGACGAGGAAAAAAGGAACCTGGTGGAACGCCGGTTTCTCACGATGAACGAAGCGGCCTCCATGATTCCATCCATCGTGGTTGACGACAACGCGGCGATGCGCATACGTCGTGGCGTCCAACCCACAGCGTCCATGGTCGGCGGTGGAACAGGAGCTTCACTTGGAGAAGGAGATGTGGTAAAATTTATTACTTTTACGGATGATATCGTTGCCTTTGCCACGATGACCGTATCGAGCAACGCCATGTCTTCCTGTGCCGATGGCGTGCAGATTGCCAAAATTGCTCGTGTCTTTCATGAAAAAGGAAACGAAAAAGACTCGCGATAGATGGGAGGAGAAAAAAGAGTGTTAGACGAAACAAAAAAGAAAGAAATTATCGGTAATTTTCAGTCACACGAGAAGGATACTGGATCTCCCGAAGTGCAGATCGCACTTCTCACGGAGCGGATCACCTATTTGACGGATCACTTCAAGGTTCACAAAAAAGACCATCACTCGCGTCGCGGCCTGCTGAAACTCGTGGGAAAGCGACGACAGCTTCTCGGATATCTGAAAAGAAAAGATATTGAACGCTATCGAACCGTTATAAAACGTCTCGGTTTGAGAAGATAAACACACAATGAGGTACAACTAATCTATGAGTAAATACTTTACAACGCAATTTGCCGGACGTGATATCAGTATCGCAACTGATTACGTAGCCGGACAGGCCGACGGGGCAGCCTTTGTCACGTACGGCGATACCGTTGTTCTGGTAACAGCGGTTTCACAGAAGAGCCGCCGAGAAGGGATTGATTTTCTGCCCCTCACGGTGGACTATCAGGAAATGACATCGGCAGTCGGCAAAATACCCGGTGGATTTTTCAAACGCGAAGGACGGCCCAATGAAAAAGAAATCCTCACATCACGGGTCATCGACCGTTCCATTCGTCCCCTTTTCCCAAAGGGATATGCCCACGAAACGCAGATTATCGCCACGGTGTTGTCCTATGATTGTGACAATGCCTCCGATGTTGCTGCCATGCTCGGTGCATCGGCGGCGCTCACCATGTCCGATATTCCCTTCAATGGACCAATCGCGAGTGTCCGTGTGGGGCGTATTGACAACCGGTTTATCTGCAACCCGACGAAGAGTGAACTAGAGGAAAGTGACGTCGATCTCTTCTTGACGGGTCGCAAAATTCCCTCTCCGGACGGCGGTAACGACTTTGATGTCAATCTCGTTATGGTCGAAGGTGGGGCTAATGAAGTGCCCGAAGACGTGATCCTCGAAGCGTTTAATGTAGGGTTGGAAACCATGCGGTCGATTATCTCGCTTCAAGACCGTATTCGTGATGAAATCGGCAAGGTAAAGCGGTCCTTCGACGCCGTTGCCATTGACGACGAGATAACAATAGCCGTGGAAGAAGCTTCTAACGATCCGATACGAAAGGCCTTTTCCTGTCCTGCCAAACAGGAACGGTCGGAAATACTTCGTGAAACGAGAGAAAAAATCCTGGAGAAGTTTGTATCGGAGGATGTTCCCCCGTCGGTTGTGGAATCCATCCTGGAAAAAACCGAGAAGATCGTTCTCCGTCAAAGCATCCTCGCGGAAAAACGACGGATCGACGGCCGTAGTGTAACGGATGTTCGCCCCATTACCTGTGAAGTCGGCCTTCTGCCGCGGACGCATGGATCGGCCCTTTTCACGCGGGGAGAAACACAGGCACTTGTGGTTCTTACTCTCGGCACGTCGGCGGACGAACAGAGACTGGATTACATCAGCGGCGAGGAGATGCGGACCTTCATATTGCATTATAATTTTCCGCCCTTCTCGGTGGGAGAAGCGCGATTCCTCAGAGGTCCGGGGCGACGGGAAATCGGTCACGGGGCACTTGCGAGACGGGCACTGATACCCGTGCTTCCCTCACAGGACGACTTCCCCTATACTATCCGTATTGTATCCGACATCCTGTCGTCCAACGGATCGTCATCGATGGCGACCGTCTGCGGTGGATCCCTCTCGCTCATGGATGCCGGTGTGCCCATCACGGAAGCCGTAGCCGGCGTTGCCATGGGACTGCTTAAAGAGGGCGATGATGTTGTCGTTTTGACGGATATTCTCGGTGACGAGGATCATGCAGGTGACATGGATTTCAAGGTCTGTGGAACGAAAAACGGCATTACGGCGTTGCAGATGGATATCAAGGTGGACGGTCTCACGCGCGAGATTCTGCAGATGGCGTTGTCTCAAGCCCGGGAGGCACGCTTGCACATACTCGACAAAATGAACGAGAAGATCAGCCGGCCGAAGGACGATCTTTCCACCTATGCACCGCGGATCACAACGATCACAGTCAACCCGGACAGAATCAGGGATGTCATCGGTACAGGCGGCAAAACGATTCGCCAGATTATAGCCGATACGGGTGTGTCCATCGATGTGGAAGATGATGGAAGCATCATGATTGCGTCGAACGATGAGGCCTCTTCACGGAAGGCCATCGAGATCATCCGTTCTTTGACGGAGGAAGCGGAAATCGGCAAGATCTATCAGGGTACGGTCAAGAAGGTCGTCGATTTCGGTGCTTTCGTTGAAATCCTGCCCGGTACGGACGGGCTCGTTCACATTTCACAGTTGGCGCCTAACCGTGTCCGCTCGGTAACCGATGTGGTTAATGAGGGCGATACGGTGCGCGTCAAGGTACTCGATATTGATAAAACGGGACGTATCAAACTCAGTATGAAGGATGCTACACAGGACGAAGCATCGTAGCTGCTGTTTCGTTCATTCCGTTTATTACGATGATTGCTGTCGGGGACGCAGGGTGTTCGATGCGTTCCCTTTTTTTTGAGGCCGGGTGACGATGTGATCGATCCGGGTGAGGAGTGGATGTGATGAATCGTGATTACGACGGGGACAGACCGACGGGAACGTACGGCACCATGATATCCGTTGATATCGTTACGCTGGACGGGGCGCAGGATATCCCCCTACCCTCGTACATGACACCCGCTGCAGCCGGTATGGATGTCCGTGCAGCCGTGACGGAGGACACGGTCATTGTTCCGGGAGGGCGTCGTCTTATTCCCACGGGCTTCACCATCGCCCTTCCCGTCGGTTATGAAGCACAGTTACGCCCCCGCAGTGGAATGGCCCTTCACCACGGGATAACGCTTCTCAATGCCCCCGGAACAATCGACGCGGATTATCGTGGTGAAGTATGCGTTATTGTTGTCAATCACGGGAAGAAGTCCTTTACTGTAAAGAGAGGCGACCGCATCGCTCAGATGATCGTTCAGCCGGTGGTGCGGGTTGTTTGGAATCGGTGTCATGATCTTGAAGGCACCGAGCGTGGGGACGGCGGTTTCGGACATACGGGCTGAGCTCGTTCCTTCGTTCTCCTCTTGTGTGCGGAGCTCATTGTAATAATTGTTGAAACTTGTTTTTTTTACGAATATGGTGTAACGTCCTTTCACGGTGTGTATCAGTGCATACCGTAACAACGGACGCTGCGATGACATGGTTGAACCGTTGGATTGTCCGGTGATGGGGGATGCATGAAGACTCAGAGAGCAACCAAGTCATATCGGGAGATAAACGAGAAAATACGGTCGGGGACCGTCGTCGTGGTAACGGCTGAAGAGATCAGTGATATCGTTGACCGCCATGGCCCCACCGAAGCCGCCCGACGTGTCGATGTCGTCACGACGGGTACGTTTAGTCCCATGTGCTCTTCCGGTGCCTTTCTGAATTTCGGCCACACAGCTCCCAAGATACGCGCCTCCCGTGCATGGCTGAATGATGTCCCCGCTTATGCGGGCATCGCCGCCGTCGATTGCTACATCGGTGTGACGGAAGTGGCCGAGGGCGATCCTCTGAACCGGATCCACCCCGGTGAATTTAATTACGGCGGCGGACATGTTATCGAGGACCTCGTTTCGGGCAACGTGGTGAAAGTACGTCTCGAGTCATACGGCACCGATTGTTATCCCGCGCGGAAGTTTGAGAAGAATATGACGCTCCATGATTTCCGTAATGCCATACTTTTCAATCCGCGCAACGGATACCAGAATTACAATGTTGCCGTTAACATGTCTGATCGAACGATCTACACATACATGGGCGTGTTGCGCCCGCGCATGGCCAATATTACCTATTCAACGTCGGGCCAACTGAGTCCTCTGCTTAACGATCCCTACTTCACAACGATCGGTGTGGGAACGCGGATATTCCTCGGCGGTGCGCAGGGTTTTGTCTCATGGCCGGGCACACAGCACAGCTATGACGTGGAAAGGACGGCAAACGGCGTTCCTTCGGAAGGTGCCGGCACGATTGCCGTTGTCGGCGACTTGAAGGAAATGAGCCCCGAATGGCTCGTCGGTGCCAGTATCCTCGGATATGGTGCGTCGCTTTACGTGGGCCTGGGTATCCCCATTCCCCTTCTCAATGAAGATATTGCCCGGGCCACCGCCGTGAGAGATGCGGACATACGGGCGAAGGTATTCGATTACGGTGTTGATTATCCCAGCGGCGTGTCGCAGAGCATTGCCGAGGTAACCTATCAGGAATTACGAAGCGGGGAAGTGACCATCGATGGGAAAAAAATACCTACAGCGCCCCTGTCCAGTTATTACAAGGCGCGTCAGATTGCAAATCTTTTAAAAGAATTGATTGAGAAAGGCGATTTTTTCATCGGCGAACCACAACAGAACCTCCCTACCTCACGAGGCAATTGATTTGTCTCCATCGTGCCGATAGTCCAAATCGCATATCGGGAGAGCACTGGTGATGAGAATCGGCAAAGTATGCATGATCCTTTTTCTCGCCCTTCTCCTGCTCACGGTTTTTGGCGATGAGGGTCTGATCGATTATTTTTCCTATCGCAGCAAAGTAGCCGCATTGAAATTGACGAATAGCGGTCTCGAAGCAGAGGCGAAACGTCTTCAGAAGGAAGTGCGCCTGCTCACCGAACCGCACTACATCGAATCAGTCGCCCGTCATCAACTGGGTATGGTCCGAGAGGGCGATACGGTTTATCGATTCATGGACAGACGGCGAAAATACCCGATAAATGGGGCAAATTCACCGGCTATGACAAGTGATGTGATAGCGCCGTCCCGTAGCACCGACAATTCAGGCAGGGAATGATGCGTCGAACAAGAAACCATCTTTCGTGGCAAAACCATGTGAAGAACCATGTGACAGACAGATGGCGGGTAATAACAAATTCCTTTTCCCGACAATCGACCATTATCCATACCCAGGCTGACCACGCATTACAGGCAGGAATTTTGCATGGAATTTTCACCAGAGGAGTTAACTGATAGGGGGTCTGTCATTGAAAAACCTATTTACTCCCGGCAACCGGGTTGCCGGCATTGACGTCGGATCGCATTCCGTACAGCTTGTCGAACTTGCCGGCGATGCCGGTTCCTATGAGCTTGCCCGTTATGCCCGTGTTCCGCTGAATCGCGGCATCATTGACAAAGGCGTCATGAAAGATCCCGCCGGTGTGACGGATGCCGTCAAAAAACTCTTCGCCCGTTCGAAATGCCGTCAAAAGAATGTCGCCGTCGCCCTGCCGGGCCACGTATCGATGATTACGAAGGCGACCTTTCCCGCAATGGATGAGAATGAACTGCGTGACCGTATTATCGATGATGCGAGAGAATTTTTCCCTATCGACGATATCAGCAACGTGGATTTCGACTTTTTCGTTCTCGGAGAGAATGCCATTAATCCTGATATGATAGATGTCGTTATCGGCGCCGCAAGAAAGGAAATTATCGCGTCTTATCGCAACGTCATTGAGAAGGCGGGGTGCAAGGTTACGATCATGGATATCGATGCCTTTGCACTGGAAACGGCTTATGAGGAGAATTACGACTTCGACGCGAACAATGTCGTCGTCCTCATCCACAGCGGGGCAAGCATCACCAACATCACGATTATCCGCGGTGGAGCATCCGTATTTACGCGCAATATTTCACAGGGTGGTGATATCGTTACCGAGACGATTCAAAAAAAGCTATCCGTCAGCTTCGATAACGCGGAAATGATCAAGAAGCACGTCGCTGAAGGATCGGAACTTACCGTGGATGACCTGGTGGGCTTTGCCGAACCGATTATCCAGGAGATCAAGAGATCCATCGATTATTTCAATACGGACTTGGGTGGCGCCCTGGTTTCGTCGGTCGTTCTGAGCGGTGGAAACGCCCTGCTGGCCGGATTTCGTGACGCTCTCTCCGCCCAACTGCGGGTCGATGTGCAGCTCTTCGACCCCTTTCAGCGCATCGCCGTCGGCAAAAAAGTGCTGTCGGGGGATGCGCGTCGTGAGACGGCCGCGCGCATTCCCGTTGGCATGGGGCTTGCATTAAGAAAAACGGATGACAAATGATAAAAATTAACCTTCTACCCTATAGAGAAGAGCGACGGAAGATCACGCTGGCACGGCAGACCTTCTTTCTCGTGATTGTCGTGGGTGTCTTTCTTTTTCTTCTCGGCTCTGTCCATACGGTCATGGTCCTGTCCGTGACACGCGCCGAAAAGAAGGTTGCCCAGGCTGAAAAAATATTACTTGAATTGCAATCGATTACCGGTGATCTTGAAAAGTTTAAGAAGGACAAGGAGATTGTCGAGAAGAAACTGAACATAATCGACAACCTCGAGAAAAACAGGCATTTTACCGTTAAACTCTTGACGGTACTGGCAAAGGAATTGCCGTCGGGCGCTATGTGGCTTACCCTGCTCGACGAGCAGGAAACAAATCTGCGTATAGAGGGGATCGCCCGCGATAATGAAACGATCGCGCACTATATGACAGGCATCGAGAAGACACCTATTATCGAATCCGTCGATTTGCTGTCCTCTCAACAGACGATCATATCGGGCGAGAAATTAAAGAGTTTCAAGATTGCCTGCCGCATACGGGAAGGTGCATAGATGGCGTTATCCTTTGATGACATCAAGAGCATGTCCCTGAAGAAAAAGATTGCCACCGTTTTTGTCGCCTTTATCCTTTTCGGAGCGCTCTATTTCACCTATTTGTACCAGCCCATTGCGGAAAAACGGTGGTCGCTGATAGACCGTCTGCAAACCCTCGAGATGAAAATCGCCGCCCGTCGCCGCGTCGTTGCCGAAATAGAGAAGCATAAAAAAGACATTGAGAAATTGAGAAAAAACCTGAAGATTGCCCTGGCGAAGTTGCCCGACAAGAAGGAGATACCGCCTCTTTTGAAGGCCGTCTCCCAAGCGGGAACCGATGTGGGACTGGATTTCGTACTCTTTCAGCCCGTTGACCCCATATCGAAGGATTTCTTTGCGGAAATTCCGGTGCAGATCACAGTGGAAGGCTTATATCAAAACATCATTGCTTTTTGTGACGCTGTGGCAGTTTTGCCGCGTATCGTCAATATTACGAAAATCAAGATAGTGCCTGAAAAGGCCGGACATGAAAGCGGATACACGCTGGTGACGTCCTGTACCCTGAAGACATATATGTTTATTGAAGATGCCGATGAAGAATCACAGGAAACAGAAAATGAGTAGGTATTCCCTGTTTCGCATTATGCTGATCTGTACGACTTTCCTCTGCATAGTGACCGTTGCCGTCCCCTGGGCGGGGGAAACAGAAAAAGCGGGTACCGTACCGCTGGTGGTAGGAGAAGTGCCCGACCCGTTTCAGCCCTTTATTAAGATTATATCACCAAAAGAAGAAAAGAAAAAAGCGGCTGAGAGGGAACGGCAGGAGAAAAAACCGCGCGTTCCCGTTCCGCCCCTTCAGCGGTATGCCGTAGAAGAGTTTATCCTGGTCGGTATCGCGCGAAGCGGTAATGACAGTATCGCCATTGTCGAAGACTCGCGGGGGAAAAGCTATCCCCTTCATAAAGGCACGCACATCGGCATGAACGACGGTGTTGTGAAATCGATTCGGCCGGGCAGTGTCATCGTCGTTGAAAAAGAGACGGACGAAAACGGGGACACTCGTACCCGGGACGTCGTTTTATCATTCGCACGGGAAGAAAACGAGGAAGGACCATGAAAACAAATCAGAGCATCACAGTGGCGGGTATCATTTTAGTTGCCGTTTTCCTCTTCTCCGGGTGTGCCGTCACTCCCACCGGCATGAAAGATGATGTGGCAAGCGCACCGGCCGGAAGTAGCAAGGATGCCACTCGTCTCACATACGTGAAGGATATTGATTTCAAAGCGGTCAAGGGAAAAGAACGTGTGACTATATCCGTCGCCGGTGAACCTGAGGTCAGTGTGTCGCGTGCTTCGGAGACAACGATTCTCATAACCCTTGCTCGCTGTTTCGTGCCCGACGATTTCAGAAAGCGACTCGGTATGGGGAAACTCCACAATGTGCGCTATGTCAATGCGGAGCAGACAACAATGCAGGAAAGGCAACAGGCCTCGGTCACGGTCTCTCTCCTCACCATGGTACCGTATCGCCTGAAGAATGAAGAGGGTGCGGTGGTCATTGAGTTCGATACGCGGCTGCAACAAAGACCGTCCATGACCGGTACGGAGGGCACCGTGCCGCAGATATCGTCATCCGCCGTGACGCCGTCGATGGCCCGGGAAATCATCGCTGAAGGTGACGACACGGTCAGGGGAGACATCGTGAAGTATCACGGTGCGCGCATGTCCATCAGTGTTCAGGATGCGGCATTGAGAAGCGTGTTCCGGATGATATCCGAGGTCAGTGGATTCAGCATCGTAGCCCAGCCCACCGTTCAGGAACAGCGTGTTTCTCTCCACATGATCGATGTGCCTTGGGACCAGGTCCTCGATACTGTTTGTGAAATCAACCGTCTCGGCCAGAAAAGTTCGGGAAAGGTGATTACCGTTCTTCCCGTAGAGGATCTGAAAAAGGCAGAGAAGGAACAACTGGAAAAGGATGCCACGGAGGGGAAACTTCATCAGATAGCCATCGAGGCGAAAATAGTCGAGGTCAGTACAAACTTTGACGAGGAGCTCGGTGTCCGCTGGGGGGCGGGCTACCAGGGGACGTGGGGTTCGAAGGATTATGGAATCATGATCGGCAATGCCGCATCGTCGGATTATACCACCACCGCCACGCTACCCGGCGGTATCGGTCTGACGAGCAGCAACGTTGCCGTGAATTTTCCCTCCGCAGCCGCGGTTGCTACGCCGGCTCTCGGTCTCATCCTGGGAACGAGCAAGCTCATTCTGGATGCTCAGCTTTCCGCACTGGAGACGCAAGGCAAAGGCAAAATCATATCGTCACCGAAAGTAACAACTCTCGACAATGTAACGGCAACGATTAAGCAGGGTGAGGAGATTCCCTATGCCGTTCTTGATAGCGAAGGGAACAGGACGATTGAATTCAAGGATGCGGCCCTGCTCCTGGAAGTGACGCCATCAATTACCGACGAAGGCAAAATTTCCATGGAAGTGGAAGCGACGAATGACTACGCGGACTGGACGAAGACAAATGTCAGCGGGGAAAATCCGCCGATCAATACGAGTTCCGTGGAATCAACGGTCGTTGTCAGAAACGGCGATACTCTCGTCGTGGGCGGGGTCTACAAAACAACGGAAAATGACAGTCTATCCGGCGTGCCGGTTCTGTCTCACGTGCCCGTTCTCGGCTGGCTTTTCAAATACAAGACAAAATCGATTGAGACGCGGGAGCTTCTTATTTTCATCACGCCACGGATTCTTACAGAGGGGTAAAAACACGTTTGGGTAGAATGGGCGGTAATGTGATGGATGACGTGCACAATGATTTTGTGACGGAGACCGTGGCCATGATTGACGAAGGTCTTTATAGTGATGCGCTTGCCCGGGCCGAGGCGCGCCTGCAGGAGGACCGAGGCGATTCCCATGCACACCTCGTGGCGGCGGTGGCTCAGGTGCGCATGGGTAATCTCGACGCGGCCGGGGAGATGCATCGTGCGGCCAATGTCACTTTGGAGATGAATGCCCGCCTCTACGATCGCCTGGGAGATGCCTACTGGGACAGGGAGCAGACTGACTCAGCTCTCACATGTTATCGAAAGGCATTATCTCTTGATCCCGCAGGAGATGATGCGACGGCGCGTGAGCAGAAAATTATCGATCTCACCGATGATGCTGAAGAAGTGATAATGGACGAAACACGGATTACGTCGAATTTTTATACCCTTACACTGGCAGAACTCTACGAGAAACAGGGACACCAGCAGCAGGCGGAAGAAGTCTACCGGGAAATCGTAAACCGTGATCCTGAAAACCAAGAGGCGAAACGACGGTTGGCGGCGTTGACCACGGGTGGTGATACACTGGTGTATGAATTGGAGCAGTGGTTATACCGTCTCCACCAGATTCATAGCTATGAATAATAAAGCGCGTTACGAAGCGCTCCGCCGACACCTGGCGACATGGGGTGTTGACGGGGTGCTCTTTTTTGATTTGACCGTGAACCGGTATTTCTCCGGATTTACCGGGAGTGACGGTGTGCTCTACGTCAACGGGAGAAACGCCGTCCTACTCGTTGACGGCCGCTATACGACGCAGGCGAAGGAGGAATCGCAGGGTGCATCTGTTTTCGAGTATGCTGAAAAAATGCGTGGAATCAGCCGTATCGTGAGTGAAACCGGGGATGGGGCCGTCGCTTTCGATGCCGCTCATCTTTCTTATGACGGTTATATGAAACTGGTCTCCGCCCTGCCCGATATCACATTTACGCCGATCACCGACGAAATAGACGGGCTGAGGGCCGTAAAAGATGACGATGAAATTGAACTCCTGCGAAAGGCGGCCCATGTTGCCGCCCTTTCACTAACGGAAACGCTGAGGAACATCGCTCCCGGCATGCGAGAGACAGAAATCGCCGACCGGCTGGATGTCTCTATGAAAGCCCACGGCGGGGAGAGGCCGTCCTTCGACACCATTGTTGCGTCGGGCTCGCGGTCGGCACTTCCTCACGCACGGCCGACGACACGCGCTGTCGAACGAGGAGATTTTATCATCATTGATTACGGCACTGTTGTGGGCGGATATCATTCCGATGAAACCTGTACCGTTGCCGTGGGCGGTGCGACGGAGGAAATGCGCCGCCTCTACTCCGTGGTGAAAGATGCCCATGACCGTGCCATCGGCACCGTCCGTGATGGTGTTGCCGCCCGCGAGGTCGATCGTACGGCCCGGGAATACATTGCCGGGAACGGTTGCGGTGATTATTTCGTCCACGGAACGGGCCACGGTGTGGGGCTTGACGTCCACGAATATCCCCGTCTTTCGCTGACATCGACGGCGACGCTTGAAGCGGGCATGGTCATCACCGTTGAGCCGGGTGTCTACGTACCGAACCGGTGGGGTATCAGAATCGAGGATACGATTGTCGTTGAACGCGACGGATGTTCGTTCATTACTGAGATGCCCAAGGATCTCACTATTGTCGGATGAGATGACTGTCGGTGCCAGGCGTTCTACGCGGGCATGAAAGACCGTGCCGGCACCACGCGCTCTCCGTATGTCGACGCTTAAAGGGATACGGATGCCTGTGACGGTCGTCACGGTTCCGTCACTATATATGAGGAGAATGGTACATGAAGGATGTAATACGGCTTTTTCGCGACGGCGTTCGCCGACAGACGGCCTATCCTGTCGAGACGGGATCATACGATGTAAAACTCGATGCAAACGAAAACCCTTATGCCTTTCCCGAATCGCTGAAAGAGGAATTCGGGCAGTGCCTGTCATCGGTACCCTTAAACCGCTACCCCGAGGCGGGCTCGGGAACGCTGAAGAAACTTTTTGCCGCCGATTTCGGGGTGACGGAAGACCGAATTCTCATCGGGAACGGGTCCGACGAACTCATTTTTATCCTCCTGGCGGCCGTCGACCAGACACACAGCGGCGGGGTGCTCATTCCTTCTCCGACCTTCGCCATGTATCATATCGGTGCACTCAACACGGGACACCGCCTGATTGATGTTCCGCTGGACAACGCGTTCAAGCTTGACGAGGGGCGGCTTCTCGAAACGGTGCGCCGGGAGAGACCGGGAATCGTTTTTTTCAGCTACCCGAACAATCCCACGGGTAATTGTTTCGATGAGAAAATTATGCGTGCCGTCATCGAGGAAAGTGACGGGCTTGTCGTCGTCGACGAGGCCTACGGCGTCTTTTCGGGGAGAACCTTTCTTCCTGATGTGGATCGCTATGAAAACCTCGTGATCCTGCGAACACTCTCAAAAATCGGCTTTGCCGCCCTGCGTGTCGGGTTTCTTATAGGTCAGCCTGCGGTGCTCCACGAACTCAATAAAGTGCGTCTGCCGTACAATCTCAATGCCCTTTCCCAGGTAGCTGCGGCGTTCTACGTGACTCACAAGGAGACATTCGACCGGCAGATAGAGATGATTGTCCGTGAGAGGGAATGGCTGTCCCGGGAATTATCGTCGATCAGCGCCCTGTCCGTCTATCCCACGGATGCAAATTTTGTCCTTTTTGGTTGTGATAGAAACGAAAATGATGTATACAACTATCTCTTGACACGTGGTGTTCTCGTTAAGCACTTTTCGTCACCGGCATCGCTGGCGGGTAAATTTCGTGTTACCGTCGGGACAAAAGAAGAGAACATCCGGTTTCTGAAGGCGCTTAGGGAAGCGCTTCAGCAGTAAGGAGAGTGATACACTATCTGAAAACAATTCGGGGAGTATCGACGTGTTCACGGAATGTCCGTGTGCGTCGTGCTGCCCTTTTTTTGTGCTTAAAAGGGAACGACGCTGCCGTCATAATTGATTTCGGCGGCATCACCGGAATAAATGATGACACTATAATGAAAGGATGTGACATTCTTGGAAGTCAAAGTTATCGACAACGATGTTGAAAAGGCGTTAAAAGTTTTGAAGAATAAACTTTCAAAAAACGGTTTCTTCAAAGAATTGAAATTGCGCAGATCCTACGAGAAGCCGTCAGTTCGCCGAAAGAGAAAAGCCCTCGAGGCACGCCGGCGAATTGCAAAGGCGGAGCGAAGACGCCGTCGATCACGGTAATCGGGGTATGCATCACCAGAGACGCACAGTAAACCGTCTTAGAAGAGAAAAGAGGGATAATGCGCGAAAATCAATATGTTATTGATGCCCTTTCCATTGATGAATCGTGGCGTGTCTTTCGTGTCATGGCGGAGTTCGTTGATGGGATCGAAGAACTCTCAAAAATAGACCGTGCGGTCAGCATTTTCGGATCGGCGCGGGTGACTCCCGACGATCCGTACTATCAAAAGGCGGAAACATTGGCGCGTCTTCTTGCCAATGCGGGATTTGCCGTTATTACCGGTGGTGGTCCCGGCATCATGGAAGCGGCCAACAAAGGTGCCGGTGAAATGACGGGGAAGTCCGTCGGCATGAATATCGAACTTCCCTATGAACAGAAACCCAACCCCTACGCCAATGTTCGTATCAATTACAAGTATTTTTTCATCCGAAAAGTCATGTTTGTCAAGTACGCTGTGGCGTACGTCATTATGCCCGGGGGGTTCGGAACCATGGACGAACTTTTTGAGGCATTAACCCTTATCCAGACAAAAAGGATCAAGAGTTTTCCCGTGGTTCTCATGGGAAGCGATTACTGGCGGGGGCTTTTAGACTGGTTGAAAAGCACCATGCTGACCGATGAAAAGATATCCCCGGAGGATATCGACCTCATTCAGGTCATTGACGAACCTGATGACGTGATGCGGTATATCTCGAAATACGTGATCCTGTAGACAGAAAGAGGTCGTGTCGGGAACGATGGATTATGTTCATGGGACGACACCTACCGCTTGAGCGACGTGAAAATCGTTCTGAGGCATGTCCGGTGTTTCTTGGTGAAGAATTGTATGGATTCATCGCTTGAAAAGCTGATCACGGATATTCAAAACGGAGCAGCCCTTCCCTGCTATCTTATTTACGGAACCGATGAATTTCAGGTCAAAAAATCTGCCGAGCGGATTATTGCGGCCTTCGGGTCCTTTCCCGACGAGGAACTCCGATATTTTGTATACGACGGTGAATCGGCCGATGAGGGCGATATTGCCGGTGCACTTCAAACAACGTCCCTTATCCCGGGTGCGAAAATCATTTCTGTTCGGAACTCTCGTTTTTTCCAGTCGCCCTCACCGGCACGGACGAGTATCGCTGACATCATCGTGGCCCTCGAGTCGGATGAAAAGAAGGCGGTCCGCCTTTTCATGATGTTTCTGGAATCCGCCGGCTGGACGCTGGACGATATGAAAGACGATGGATGGCGGCGGATAACGGACAGGGCATGGTCGGCGGCGACGGATGATGCGACCGGTACCGATCGGGCGACGTGGATTCCCCGGGTCCTCGATGCCGTCCTGAAATACCATGTTTCGCCGGTCAGTGCCCCCGGACGGGGGAACGGTGCCGTCGAGGAGGTTTTGAAGACGGGTTTGCCCGCAGGCAATCACCTGGTGATGACGGCGGAAACCGTCGACAAACGGAAGGCGCTCTACAAGATAATCGCCGATAAGGGGGCCGTGCTCTCTTACGAACAGCTGAAGGTGGAGGGAAAGAAGAGAGCCCTCGTGAGAAATACTGTTCGTGACATCCTATCCGCACGGGGAAAAACAATGGCCCCCGATGCCTTCGAGGCATTCTGTGAAAAAACAGGACTCTCGCTGCCGGTGGTTATGGCGGAACTTGAAAAACTGGTGACGTACACGGGTGACAAAAAAGCCATCGAGGTGGAGGACGTCTGTACCGCCATCGGAGGAGACGGCGAGGCAACGATTTTCGACCTGACAAACGCGATAGGCCGTCGGGATGGAGCCACGGCACTGGCCGCCGTTCGTTTCCTGGCCGACAGAAGCGTCTCACCGCTTTTTATTCTCTCGATGGTAACCCGTGAAGTCAGGCATCTCCTGCAGGCGAAGATACTCCTTGACTCACAGTGCCAGGGCCTTTTTTCATCGGAGATGACCTACGGACGCTTTCGTGAGAGGGTTTATCCTGCCGTGACACAGTGTCGCCCGCCCTCGGGAAGCAGGGAAGGATGGCTCTGGGCACAGCATCCGTACCCCGTCTATTCCGTATTCAAGGAGGCTTACCGGTTTACCGTGGACGATCTGGTTGCAGCCTTGGAGAGAGTATCAGAGACCGATGCCGCCCTGAAGACATCCGCAGCAGACCCGTTTCATCTGATTCGCCGGCTGGTGATCGATCTTTGCCGGCAGGCGGCCTAGAGTTTCTGGAGGCGGTGACGTGCCTTTTTCTCCCGTTTGGACAGGCGGTGAGCCGGCCCTTTCTTTCCCGATCCCCGTCTGTCGGAATCAACGTCGTCCTTAGCGGCGGGAAGTGAATCTTCTGCCGTGATAAGCCGCATTTCAAAGTCGGGCGAGGGCATGGAGACGCTGCCGGCCCGTTCCGCGGCATCTCTGATCTCCCGGTCAGAGGTTACAACGAGAGTTTCCTCGCCGCGCCGCGCCCGGACAAGCCGCTTGATTACCTCGTCGGCGCTTTCGCCGATCCGTGAATAGATGACTCTGACGCCGGCGGTTTTCTGCTGTTCCTCGCGGAAACTTCCTCCCTGCCATCCGTCAAACACAACGGTAATGGCATGGCCTTTCCTCTTTTTATACTCCGTCAAAAGTTGCAGGAGCGCCTTCCGCCCGTCTTCGAGGGCGGCGCGTTCGAGGGGACGAAGCGTGTCCGACTGCCTGATGAGGTTGTATCCGTCGATGATGATATGCATGATAGTACCGCCGTTTCGGAAAAATCACTTTATGTGCCCATGGCTTTCGCGTTATTTCATATCAGCTTCACCATATTCCGTCAAACCGTCTTCGTTCAAGATACCCCTGTTACATACTGTCGTGCTGATGTCCACGACGGGAGATACGATGGACACCCACAAAAAAAGGGACGCTTAAAACGTCCCTTTTTCACACGCCTGTTTGGGTTTAATGCCGTCCCTAGTAGGTGAGCACAACACCACCGTCGAAGAGGAGATCACCGCCGACCAGATATTTCCCGTGGCACGACATGCCGAAGACAAAGAGATTGGCGACTTCAACAGGGCTCATCATGTCCTTGACGCGGGACTTGCCCATCATGACGTCACGGACCACTTCTTCCTGTGTAATGCCGCGCTGTTCTGCCTGCGCAGGGATTTGTCCCAGTGCGAGCGGCGTCTTAACGAAGCCGACGCTCACGGTAAAGCCCCTGATTTTGCCCTCACCCTCGGCCGCCGTCGATTGCGACAAGCCGCGAAGGCCGAATTTCGTAATATTATATACGGGTTTGTTCAGAGTACAGATGTGGGCGTGAATGGAAGCCATATTGGCGATTGCCCCGACGCCGTCGGCACTCTTTTTGATGTACGGGGTGACGAGCTGTGTCAAATAGAAGGGCGCCCTCAGCATAATCGCCTGCATGAGATCATAGGTTTTCATGGGAAAGCGTTCGATCGGGTCGATATGCTGGAGACCGGCGATGTTTGCCAGGTATTTAATATCTCCCATGTCAGCTGCCGATGTAACACATGCCGCCATGGACTCGTCTTTCGTCAGATCCGTTGAAACGAAAACGGCCTTTCCACCCAGTTCTTCCGCGAGTGCGACCGTTTCTTCACCCCCCGCCTGATTTATGTCGGCGCAGACCACGGTTACCTTGTTGGCTGCCATAGCCAGTGCCACGGCGCGCCCGATGCCGCTGGCCGCACCGGTGACGATACAGACATTTTTCTGATTGAAGTAGGGATCGTCGATGTGTAATATATCCTTTTGTGTGATAACCGGTTCACGAAGATCGATGGTACCATCTGACATTGTTTTCTCCTTTCTTCCGTCCTTACTGCGAGAACTGTCGGTGATTCACGGCTCTGGTTCGTCGGCGCAGCGCCCCCGTGATGTATGCGCCGTGATTGATTTGTCTTTGCGCTACGCACTTACCAGTATACGCATAACTTATTTTCGCTAGCAGAAAATACCGGACCTGTCAACAGCATACTTCCCTTGACATTTTTCTTGTTATGCATTACGGCATGCTTATTCACCGCCCGTCTGATGTGCCGGGGAGCACTTGACCGGCGAGTGTGTTAAGAGTCTCTATAGTATTTTCCATAAACGACAGGACGACTGTAAGGAGGAACTGTTATGAGTCGTACGATAGAAAGAATGTCTGTTGTCGGAACGGGTATTTTGGGAGCGCAGATTGCCATGTTGGGGGTGCATGCCGGGTATTCCGTCAAGATATACGATCCGCGTGAGGGTGCGTTCGAGGAAACTTATGAGAAACTCTACAAAGATCTTAAGACAAAAGGCGTCGAAAAGCCTCTGGTTCCCTGGGATAGATGGGAATTCTGCCGGCAGGCGATTCACGCAACATCGAATCTCGATGAAGCCGTCGGTGACGCACAACTCGTCATCGAGGCGGCACCGGAAAATGAAGATTTGAAGAAAAAAATATTTGCCGATCTGGGTGCTAAGACGCCCGCCGGGTGCATCCTTGCGACAAACAGTTCGTCCATGCCCGTGTCACGTTTCGAAGAGGTATGCGAACGGGCGGAGATGTGCCTGAATATCCACTTTTATTTTCCTCTGCAGGGCGTCAACATGGTGGACATCATGGGTGGCTCGAAAACGACAGCCGATGTGATAGAAACGGGTACGGAGTGGATTCGTTCGATCGGATGCATTCCCCTCACCGTCAAAAAAGAAATACTCGGTTTCTGCTTTAATCGTATCTGGCGTTCCATTAAGCGGGAGTCACTCTATATGTGGGGAAACGATTTCGTTGACTTCAAAGATATCGATCGTGCCTGGATGGTCTTTACGGGTATGAAGGAAGGTCCCTTCGCCCTGATGGACAAGGTCGGTCTGGACGTCGTTCACGACATAGAGATGGTTTATGCCAAAGATTCGAAAGATTCCAAGGATCTCCCCCCGGATGCTCTGAAGAAGAAAATCTCCGCCGGCGAACTCGGTGTGAAGTCCGGCAAGGGTTTTTATACCTATCCCGATCCCGAATTTTTGAGTCCCGATTTTCTCACGCCCGGGAAGTGACGAGCGCGGACAAAAAGATGATACCGGCTGCGGCTATTCCTTCCGTGAGTTCATTTATACATGATGATCCCCGGATATAAACGGATTCATCTTATGGGGGAGGAAAAGGTCGTTGCGTTTTTCGTACAACTGTGAGAAATAATAAATGGAGGTTAACGGGCGGCGGGTTTTCGGAAACCCGCCGTTCGTGTATGGTTCCACGCCGTGGGGAGACGTCGTCGGGGGGAAGGACAATCGATAAAGGAGGAAATGGACAATATGGAATTGCAGGACGTTGTAATTGTCAGTCTCTGTCGCACAGCGATTGGAAAATTTCTCGGCGGTCTTAAGGATGTTCCCGCCCGCGACCTTGCCATCGCTGCGGGGCAAGAAGCCATAAATCGGGCCGGCATTTCAGCGGATATCATCGACGAGATTTGCATGGGACAGCTCTATACAGCCATGCAGGGATCGCTTCCCGCCCGCCAGGTGGGCATGCGGCTCGGCCTGCCTCACCGGAGCGGCGCCGTTTCGGTGAACCAGAACTGTACCTCGGCCATGCGGGCACTCGAAATCGCCTGTCACAACATCATGCTGGGGAAAACGGACATCGGCCTCGCCGTCGGTGTCGAGAGCATGACGACGACACCCTATCTCTTGGCAAAGGGACGGATGGGCTATCGCATGGGCGCCGGTCAGATTGAAGACCACATGATTCACGACGGTCTTCATGATGAACTCGTTCCCGGTCACATGGGGATGACGGCGGAGAATATCGCGGAACGATACAACATCACCCGCAAGGAATGTGATGAACTGGCACTTGTCAGCCATACCCGTGCCTGTACCGCCATCGAAGAAGGTCGTTTTGATCGAGAAATTGTTCCTTTCGAGATAAGAAAGAAGAGAGAAACAGTCATTTTTAAGGAGGATGAGCACCCGATCCGCGGCGCGAGTATCGAAAAAATGGCGAAGCTGCCGGCGGCTTTCAAGAAAGATGGCGTCGTGACGGCAGCGAACGCCTCGGGCATCAACGACGGCGCCTGCGCGGCCGTGGTCATGTCGAAAAAGAAGGCTCTTGAACTGGGCGTGAGACCCCTCTTAAAGCTGGTCAATATCTGCGGTGAGGGTGTGGATCCCATCGTCATGGGCCTCGGTCCCGCCGCGGCGATACCGAAATGCCTCTCACAGGCGGGAATGCAATTCAGCGATATCGACTACTGGGAAATAAACGAGGCCTTTGCAGCACAGTGGATCGGTGTGGGCCGCATGCTGAAAGAGGATTCTGGAATTGATCTTAAACTCGATCATGTTAATCATAACGGATCCGGTATTGCCCTGGGCCATCCCGTGGGGTGCACGGGGCTCAGGATTATCGTGACACTCTATTATGAAATGGAAAGGCTGGGCTACACGACAGGTGGTGCATCACTCTGCGTGGGCGGCGGCCCGTCCATGGCATCGCTGTGGACACGGGATATATAGATATGGGTTATACCTTGTGACAAAAAAGGCGGCCCTTCGGCCGCCTTTTTTTTACGCAGAGACACGTTTACATTCGGATCACACAATGGCCTCATCAATACGGCGGCGCATGGTCTCGATGGTGGTCCGGTAGTCGTCTGTTCCGAAAATGGCTGACCCCGCAACGAAAAGGTCGGCGCCTGCCGCGCTGATGTGGGCGATATTATCGATCTTCACGCCGCCGTCTACTTCGATACGCGCCGCCAGGCCCGTTCTGTCCAACATCTCTCTGAGACGCCGTATCTTGGACAGGCTCGACGGAATAAAAGATTGTCCCCCATACCCGGGGTTTACCGCCATAATCATCACGGCATCAACATCACCCAGTATTTCCTCAATAGAAGCCAGCGGCGTCGATGGATTCAGTGCGACAGCAGCCTTAACGCCTCGTTTTTTAACATGATCGACGGAGCGGTGACAATGCACTTCAGCCTCGATATGCACCGTGAGCATATCGGCGCCGGCGTCGATGTAATCGTCCAGGAAGCGACCGGGATTCTCAATCATCAAGTGAACGTCGAAGGGGAGCTTCGTGGTCTTCCGAATGGCGGCGATTACGGGGGGACCAAAGGTCAGGTTGGGAACAAAGTGTCCGTCCATGACATCAATATGGATCATATCCGCACCCGCCTGTTCGACACGGGCTATTTCATCAGCGAGCGCGCTGAAATCCGACGAGAGAATAGAGGGAGCAATGCATTTCATATCAAAAACCCATAATGATGGCATGCCGCACGCCGCTGTCTTGTTCGATGATCGTCAGGCGCAGTTCCTGTGTCTTTGCTGCCTCACCGGGAAAGAAAATGAACCCGTGAGCAATTTCATGGGGCGGCACCGGTTTCTGTTCCAGTGACCGGCTGTGCAGGTCTTCGCTGATCTGCCGTCGTACCGTTCTGTCCCCGTAGCCCTCGGCACCGCCAATCGTGGCGCCTGCCGCCGCACCGACAGCGGCACCCTTCATGGCCGCATCGCCGACGTTTTCACCGGACACGATACCGATGGCTGCACCGATAATCGCGCCTGCCGTGCCCAGGAGCAGGGCCTTTTTCGATCCTTCCGGAACGATTTCACCGTACTCCGTTTTCTTTTCGATGCGGTCATAGGCGAGAGAAGCATCCAGTATGGGCCAGAGATTATTGTCGCTGTCAACGAGATAGGTTTTTTTCGATTCGATCTCCAGGGGATGATTTCCCCTGTTGTCAAAAACGACCTGAACAGGCAGAATACCGGCACCTCTGATGTCGAAACCGAAAGCATCCGCGGCACGTTTGACATCGTCGAAGGCTTCGGCTGCAATAACGGCCCCGGCGACAGGGGTTGCGTTAGGGTAAGCCTCCGCCATTTTAAAAGGGACGACCCTCCGCTCGTAGCGAGTACAGCCGGCGGCTGCGAGCAGGACGGCCACAAGAAGTACCGCCACGCCATACATGCGATACCGTTTCATCATGGCTCGTTTCCTTTCTCTTTCTATATCGGTTGTCGGTGTTTCGCCTGTCGTTACGGTTTGTGGATCACGGACCGAGTTTACTCAGGACCGACAGTTTCCGATCACTGCCAACTCTATATGAGAGAGGGGTGACTGTCAACGATTCAGTAAGATCACCCATGCAATGATGTATATCATTCCGACCGTCACGCCGTTTTGTGTCTTGACATGTTACGTGGGTCACATTATTGTTCCATCCATATGCGAACGGTACTATACAATATTTTTCTCGTTGCGGCGCTCATCGTGCTTGCCCCGTATTATTTCGTCAAGATCGCCGTTACGGGAAAATACAAAGAAAGTATCGGGCCGAAGCTTGGTGTGGGAGGACCGTGTGATGTGCCGGCGACAGGTACACCACGTATTTGGGTCCATGCCGTATCAGTTGGAGAGGTCACGGCGGCCCTTCCCATTGTGACGGCACTCAGGCGGCGTATGCCCGATGCCATGATCGTCCTTTCCACGAGTACGGAAACGGGGCAGGCACTGGCGCGTCACATCACCGGCGATGCCGACCTCGTATTCTACTATCCCCTTGATCTGCCTTGGGTGGTGAACCGTGTTATCGACCGAATCCGGCCCGACATCTTTGCCGCCGTGGAAACGGAACTCTGGCCCAATTTCCTCACCGCATGCCGTCGCCGGGGTACGCAGTGCCTCCTCGTGAACGGCCGCATATCATCACGGTCATTCCGCCGGTACCGCCTCACGCGCTTTTTCTGGCGTCCACTCCTTCGGTCACTCAATCTGATCGGTGCCATATCCGCCCGTGACGCTGAACGATTGATTGCCATTGGTGCCGACGAAGCATCCGTCTCCGTTGTGGGCAACGCGAAGTACGACGGGTTTGCCGCGCGCACGTCAGCGGTGCTCAAGCAATCGATCGCCGCGCGTTTGGGGCTTACCGGTGACGAACGTATCTTTGTCGCCGCGAGCACTCACTCTGGCGAGGAAGAGATTGTATTGTCCGTGTACAAAAAGCTCAGAGCCGTCGATGGGGATATGATCCTGATACTCGTTCCGCGTCATGTGGAGAGGGCGGATGCCGTTGCCGCTCTGGCCGAGGATAGGGGTTTTGATGACCTTATCAGACTGACGGACATTGATGCAGGGCGGAAGCGCCGCGACGAACAGATTATTCTTATTGACACCATCGGCGAACTTTTCAAGGTCTATGGTCTTGCAGCGGTCGCTTTCTGTGGAGGCAGCTTGGTTCCCCGAGGCGGTCAGAATATCCTCGAGCCCGCCGCATGGGGCGCGGCGATTTGCTACGGGCCGTCCATGGACGACTTCCGCGATGAAAGCCGTCTTCTTGAATCCGTGGGTGCCGCCGTCAGGGTATCCGGCGAGGACGAACTATATGATGCCGTCCGCTGGTTTCTGGATAACGATGACGAACGTCTGGCGCGCGGCCTGCGCGGCCGCGATGTGGTTATGCGTAATAACGGTTCTGCCGCCGTCTACGCGGGGATGATTCAATCTGCCGTGGAACGATCGTGCGGTTTTCGGGAAAGACAGAGATAACGTCACGTCACATTACGATGCGCGCCGCATCATTTCCTCCCACCGGGTGTCCACCCACTTCTGTATCTGGCTGAGCTGTTCGATGCTCATCTTCCGGAATCGACCCTGCCTCTCGAAATAGTGGATAAGCGGGATCCGCTTTCCCGTTTCACCTATGCGCCGGCTCCGGCCGGTCAGACGGAGTTTGCCGTCCTCTATTTCGAAAAGGATGTAGAGACCCGTCTCCACGGCGAGTTGAGAGATCTTGACCGTATCCTTGGGAGGATACAACCAACCGGGCGGACAGGGAGAATCGATGTGCAGATAGCGAGTGCCCTTGATGCGTTTTGCCTTGACGAACTTGTCATAGAGGTCGGAGGGATAGCCGGGAGACGTCGTCGCAATATAGGGCAGATTGTGCGCCTCCATAATGCCCACAAGGTCCTTTTTGAAATCCTGCTTCGTCTGCGGTGTCGTCGTTGTCAATGCGCCCAGCGGCGTCGATCCAGAGCGTTGCGTGCCCGTATTCATGTAGCCTTCGTTATCGTAGCACACGGCGATAAAATCCGTTTTTCGTTCCGCTGCGCCGCTCAGCGACTGTATCCCGATATCATAGGTGCCGCCGTCACCCGCCAGGGAAAGGACGGTTATGTCCGGTTTGTTCAGCGCCTTTAATCCCGCCACGACACCCGAGGCGGCCGCCGCGTTGCCCGCGAAGGTGGTGTTGATGGCGGGGACCGTCACCGATGTTGTGGGATAGAGACCGTGGAGCACGCAGAGGCAGCTCGGAGGGATCACAACGATGGTGTTCTCCCGCAGCGCCTTCAATACAAAACGGTAGGCCAGTGTCAGTCCGCACCCCTGACAGGCGCGGTTTCCCGGAAGGACGTATTCCTTTTCGTTTATCTTGAAGATGTTGTCATGCATGGTAAATAATGTCCTTGTTTCGTCTGTGAAGTCTGTGTCTTATTGACGCAAACGAGCCGTCTAATTTCTGTCGCAGCCGAGCCAGTATGTCTCCTCGAAGAGACCGCCGTCAATAGACCGACGTGCCGTCGTGACGGCCTCAGCAATATCGGCCGGTGTCACGTTGCGTCCTCCCAGCCCCGCGATGACGTTGTGACAGGGCGGCACATCAGGCATGCCGTACAGGGCCGTTTTGATTTCCGACGAGAACCCTCCGCCGTTACCGTAGCTCATGCATTTTTCAAATACGATGACAGCCGTCTTTCCGCCGAGAAGCGACCGCAGTTCCTCTTTCGGAAAAGGTCGGTACGATCTCAGTGCAACGACTCCTGCTGAAACGCCCATTTCGCGCAGCATATCAACGGCGACGGTTGCCTCTGAGGCAAGAGAACCCATGCTGACGAGGGTGACATCGGCATCGTCGTTTCGATAGTCCCACACCAACCCGCCGTAAGTGCGGTTGAAACATTCGCCGAATTCCCGGTCCGCTTCCTGGATGGTCTGCCGTGCGTCGTTAATGGCTTTATCGAGTTTCAAACGCATATCCATATACCCGTCGCAGGAGACACCGTCAGCGTTGTCGCGACGCCAGGGAAAGAAAACGGGATTGATGGTGATAGGGTCCTCCGGAACAAGGGGTCGTGCCGGCGTGAAGGGCGGCAGGTAGCGCGAAACATCTTCCTCCGCGGGGATGGCGACGGGCATCTTCGTGTGAGACAGGATGAACCCGTCGTAACAGACCATGACGGGTACATACACCTGCTCGGCAATGCGATAGGCCTGGATGACTGTGTCGATGATTTCCTGATTGTTCCGGCAGTAGAGCTGTATCCACCCCGTGTCGCGCTGTGAAAAGGAGTCCTGCTGGTCGTTGAAAATGGACCAGGGCGCGCCGACACCCCGGTTAACACAGCACATCACCACCGGTACACGCGATCCGGCAGCCCAGTGCAGTTGCTCGTGCATATAGAGAAGACCGTTAGAGCTGGTGGCCGTAAAGACACGCGCTCCGACGGCGGACGCTGCGATACAGACGGTCAGCGACGAATGCTCGCTTTCCACCCGTACATATTCGCTTTCAAGCTCGCCGTTTTCGACGTATTCAGCGAGCATTTCTGCGAGTTTTGTCTGCGGTGTGATGGGGTATGCCGCGATCACGTGAGGCCGCACGAGCTTGACACCGACGGCGGCGGCCTCGTTTCCTGTCATGATTTTAACGTTATCCCTCATCGGACACCTCGCTTACCATGGTAATAGCGTTGGGGGGGCATTCCTCCGCGCAGATACCGCAGCCTTTGCAGTAGTCAAGGTCGATGGTGACGGGAATGGACATGCCGATGATACCCTCCGGGCAGTAGAGCCAGCAGAGGTAACAGGCGTCTTTGCCTTTTACATTGGGAATGCACTTCGCGTGATCGATGACGGGCCGCCGGTCCCGCCAGTCGCCCGTATTTCCCGCTTCCCCCGGCGCGGGCGTGCAGATACCGAAGATATTAGTGTCCTGTGTCATTGTACCTCACCTGCGTGTCACGGTGACACGGTTGCGCGCCGCCTCGGCGGCCGCCGCGTTGTCGCGTGCCGCATTGCTTTTCATTTTTCCCTGTAATGCAGTAACGATGCTTGAAAAAGAGACGAGATTGGTGACGCCGGCAAATGTGCCCAGTAACGTGGTGTTCACAATGGGCGTCCCCCGGATGGAGAGACGATGCTCGGCGGCGATGCCCGTGGCATCCACCGTGGCGATGACGGTGGCGCCATTGACGGACCACTCCTTGGCCGGTTTCGCTGTATTGATGATGATCGTTCCGCCGTCCTTGATGCGTCCCGATATGTCCGTCACATGGAAGAGCGATTCGTCCAGAACGACGGCGATATCCGCCTCAGTGATCTGCGCGAAGGACCGCAAGGCTTCTTCGGCGATTTTTGTCGAAGCCGTGAGCGGGGCACCACGCCGTTCGGGACCGAATGTCGGCGCCGCCGTAACGCCCCGGTAGCCGTCGCGAAAGGCTGCATCGGCCAGTATTTCCGAGGCCAGAACCACACCCTGGCCGCCGCGTCCGAACCAGAGAATTTCATACATAGCGGTATTCCCTTCAAAAAAAAAGCCGTGAACTTTCGTCCACGGCCTTGTTTCTCCATATTATTCCTCTAGACTCTTCTGACAGGCCGCGGGTATGTCCCGCGCGTAAGAGCGAGGAGAAGTACTACGTCCAATAATGTGCTGATATACGCTGCCATGGGGTGACCTGTCATTTTCACTTAGAGTGCCATTCCTATATGATGGATACACAAAAGTCAATATATTTTATTTGACTATCATCGTTGTCTCTTAACAATGCCGTAATGCACGGCGAGATTCATTTGTTTACAAGGAGCGGGTACTTTCATCGCGGTCATGTTCAGGCCATGACCGACCGCTGCGCGACTGAAAAAGCAGTTCCTCGAGGCGGTTGATGAGTGGCGGAAGGGTGCTTTCATCGAGAGCGGAGATAGTCAGTGCATCGTAGCGACGACAGAGATTTGCAAGATATATCACATCCGTGCACATATCAGCCTTGTTGAAAACGGTAACGGCGGGGACTGTATCGATAGAAAGATCCGATAGAATGTTTCCCACGGTAACAAGGTGGTCTTCGCAGCGGGGGTTGGAGGCGTCGGCGAGGATGATGAGGACGTCGGCCTCTTCCAGTTCCTCCAGCGTGGACCGGAAGGCGTCACGCAGTTCCTCGGGGAGGTCCTTGATAAAGCCCACCGTGTCCGTGATGATAGCTTCCGTGTCCCGGGGAAAACGGAGACGGGCGCTCTTTGGGTCCAGCGTCGCGAAGAGGTGGTTTTCAGCATGGACGTGACTCTGCGTCAGTGTATTAAGCAGGGTCGATTTACCCGCGTTCGTATACCCTACGATGGATATGACGGGGAGAGCCCGTTTTCGTCTCCGGCCGCGGCGCGTCTGACGATGTTTCCGGAGCGTGTCCAGTTCACGTTGGAGACGGCCGATCCGGTCGCGGACGCGGCGGCGATTGATTTCCAGCTTCGTTTCACCGGGACCGCGGCCGCCGATGCCGCCGGTGAGGCGGGACATGGCCGTGTTTTTCGTGATGAGTCGGGGCAGGAGATACTGGAGCTGAGCAAGCTCCACCTGCAGTTTTCCCGCCCGGGAATGGGCCCGCTGTGCGAAGATATCCAGAATGAGCTGGGTGCGGTCGATGACCTTCAGGTCCGTCTCATCGGCGATGGACCTGACCTGGGCAGGCGTCAGTTCATGATCGAAAATGAGGAGGTTGGCTCCCTGCTGAAGCGCCTTGATCACGAGGGACGAAAGTTTGCCCCGGCCGGCGACGTACCGGGGGTCCAGGCGATTTCGCCGCTGCAGGACCGTATCAAAGACGGAGACGCCCGCTGTCCGGGCAAGCTCGACAAGTTCAGCCAGGGATTCCTTTCCCTCCTCGTAGGGGTCAGTTTCCACGTGAATGAGGAGAGCGCGGTTCGTGGCGGAAATGGGGCGTGTCCGCTGCCGTCGTGTGTATTCCGTTTCCAGGGCCTGGATAAAGGAGGCGAAATCGATATCAATGGCGGACGGCGACACGTGGGAGACCGTCGTCCAGTAGGTTCCGTCGGGATTTTCCGGTAGAATGTGAGCCGATTCCGTCCTCCCGGGAAGGCCGTCATCGCCGACGGAAATGGCCGTGATGAAATCGAGACGCAGGAGGGCGAGGTCCGTAAAGTCGTCCCGCGTCAGCGATTCACCGGCGAGATGGGTATGGACGAGGCGGAGGCCGGACAATCGCTCCGACGCCATGCGTACGCCGTCGAGGGAGGGTATCACGATCTGATGGTGGTCCCCGGCGATGACATATTCGATGATCCCTTTTCTCGTGATGAGGATGCCCACTTGACGGTTGAGATCACGGGAGACCTCAGAGAGCGCCCGGGCGCATTCCGTCGTAATAACAAGGGACGGGGGTATTTTCCGCCGGTATATATTCTGGAGACGTTTCAGGTCGCGGGGCCGAAGGCCCGCGGTATTGCCGTAAATACGTTTTATGGAATAACCTCACTGTATCGTGTCGGTGACGAACCGTCCGGACAGGAACTTAATGGGCTTCTGCCCCTTTCGGAAACGCCATACACAAGGGATCGTTGACGACATGACTGCCGCTTACCGCAAGCGGCGTCCGTCTATGCTGATTCGCATATTACTTAGTACCCTGTATCTCTTAAGTTTTTCCTATCACGCGGGGCGGCTGACCGTCAATAAAAAAGCCCCGGTGCCGTTAGGCACCGGGGCCGTTTCATCTGCGGTTACACAGACAATAATCGGAAATTTACTAGAAGTTCCACTGCAGGCTGTGGTGCAGCAGGTAGGTGTCTTCCAGCTCGGCGGCTGCGACATTACCCTTCCAGTAATCGCCCGTCCACAGGTAGCCGAAACCGGCATTATAGGTAACGGCTTCGTTAATCTTGTAGGTCAGCTCAAGGTCGAATTCCTTACCGAAATCGTCATCGAGGGCTGAACCGGCTGTCTCATCGGCAGAACCCGTGACAAACGCGGCCTTGACGGACATACCTTCCATGACGGTCATGCCGGCATAGATTCCGTAGGCCTTTCCACCGTCGTCAGCACCAGCACCGCTGTTACCGAACTCAGGGCCCATGTTCAGTCCGGGACCGGCAAGATTTACGTTCCAGTCTTCATCGCCGAAGAGAATAAGACCGAGATCCCAATCGTTACCCGTGGGTCCCAGTTCATTGTCGTCGGCCGTGTTGGGATCGTCACCCTCGCAGTAACCGTAGAAGGCGCCTACGTAGGCAGGACCCATACTGTACTTCACGTTGACGTAGAAAGCAAGACCGGACACATCGACATCAGGAGCGGCAATGCCGTCTTCCCATTCGATCGCGCTACCGAACCATTTGTTGACCTCGGCCTCGACATACAGAGGACCGAAAGCCTTTTTCACGTACGCCGCAGTCAGGATGGAGTTTGTTTTCTGGCCAGCCGCTGAATTGACAGCGCTTCTGTTGTAGAAGAAGAGACCACCGACTTCGCCACCGTCCATTTTGTAGATAACGGGAACGTAATAGTGGTCCGTATCCGCATCGGCCTGATTCGTCAGCCAGTCGGTTTCCACTCGTTTTTCCACGAAAGCCATAACCGTCAGGTTGCCGAAAACGTTCCTGTACATGATTCGGTCAGCACGGCGCCATTCGTCGGCCCATGTCAAGCCGAAGGTTCCCCCCGCCATTTTTCCAATCTGGAAGTAACCGAAGGGCGTGTTGAACCAGCCGTAAGCGTAGTCAAAAGCGATCGCACCGACACCGGCGTTCGTGCCCCACACGTGGCCGTCATAGATATCACCGCGCGTCAGGATACCGACACCTTCCGCCGGCTCGGCCTTTACCTGAAAACGCATTTTCTGCCACCACAACGCCTGGCTCGTGTTAAAATCCTTCGTCAGATTATTCGTATCCCAGTAGATACCGCGAACCAGAAAATAACCGCTGACACTGTAGTCCGTGGCGGAGGCCATGCCCACAACACCAAGAACCATACAAACCGCAATCGCTACAACGAGCAGTTTCTTCATTGAAATTCCTCCTAGTCAAATGTGTGTTAACAAAAACCCTTATGTGCCTGCTTTAATAACACTAATTGCTTATTGTTTTCGGACCTCACCCCCTTTCTCTCGCAATAACCGGGATATACCAATCCCTTTTTACACGAATTATCGGCAACGCTACCACCACGTCATGAGAATGTCAAGATTTTTTGCTGTTTTCCCTTCACTTCAGGGGGCGGTTGTTCGGGAAGGGGCGAAAGGGCATTTTTTCATTGACAGGACAGGGTGCGACCGTTATACTCCGCACGTCTTAATCCTCGATTCGTCCGGATTTGCTCCGGAAGTGCCGTTAATTATCATTGCCGAAGGAATCGGATATTGTTCAGGGAGGAGAGATGCATGACCGTCAGTCAGAATGTGGTTGAAGGTTGTATCTCTCAACGCGGTGTCCGTTTTATTACGGTAGCGGTGGTGGCGGTATTATGAGGCGCCCCGGCGTGAACCGTGGGGCTTTTGCATACGGATCAATTCACCCCAACTGATGTCTGGATCTTTGACAACGCCGGTTTTCCACGAATGGGTTCTTCCGTGATGCTGTTTTGCTTTTGTGGGTTACGATATCTGTACCTCCATGGGCGGAATCTGCGTGGGAGCGGTGAGTTGTCTGGCGTTCATAGAGATGACGAAAAGTGCGCATGCGCGCTTCGAGTTATTGCATCATGGTGCGTTTGTATCGATCTTCTGTGTTGATGCGCCGGCGTACCGATTATTTCTTAAGGAAATGGAGGTAGTAAAATGTCAGAACAGGTTGAATTGAAGGAGGTCTATCCCGTCCCGGAGAAGGTGAAGCAAAATGCGTTCATCAGCGGGAAAGATCAGTATGAGATGCTCTACAAGCGATCCATCGAGGAGCCGGACGCGTTCTGGTCTGAGATCGCCGATGAATACATCGATTGGTTCAAAAAGTGGGACACGGTGGAAGACTACAACTTCGATATGAGGAAGGGTCCCATTTACGTGAAGTATTTCGAGGGAGGGAAACTGAACGTATCGTACAACTGTCTCGACCGGCACCTGAACACGCGCGGCGACAAAGTGGCCCTGCAGTTCGAAGGCAACGAACCCGGCGACGACAAGGGGTATACCTACAAGGAACTTCACGAACTCGTCTGCAAGTTCGCCAACGTGCTGAAGGCACACGGCGTCACCAAGGGAGACCGGGTCTGTATCTATCTGCCCATGATCCCTGAGCTTGCCATCGCCATGCTCGCCTGCACGCGTATCGGCGCCATTCACAGCATCGTCTTCGGCGGTTTCAGCGCCGATTCACTGAAAGACCGTATCATCGACAGCGGCGCGAAACTTCTCATTACCTGCGACGGTACCTTCCGCGGCGCGAAGGCTGTTCCGCAGAAGGCAAACGCCGACGCCGCCGTGAAGAGTTGTCCCTCCATTGATAACATGATCGTGGTGAAACGGGTCGGCGATCGCATCGAGTGTAACTGGAAAGAAGGATTCGATCTCTGGTGGCACGAAGAAATGGCGAAAGTGGATGCCGTCTGCGAACCGGAGTGGATGGATTCGGAAGATCCGCTCTTCATCCTCTACACGTCGGGCTCCACGGGCAAACCCAAGGGCGTGTCGCACACAACGGGCGGCTATTTGACTTATGTCGCCTATACGCACAAGATGATCTTCGATTGCCACGAGGACGACATCTACTGGTGTACCGCCGATATCGGCTGGGTGACTGGTCACAGCTACATCGTGTATGGCCCCCTCGCCAACGGCGCCACCTCCGTCATGTTCGAGGGTGTGCCCAATTACCCCGACGTGAGCCGGTTCTGGCAGATCGTGGAAAAATACAAAATCACCCTTTTCTATACAGCCCCCACGGCGATCCGCGCCATTGCGAAGGAAGGCAACGAGTGGGTGAAAAAAGCGGATATCTCATCACTGCGTATCCTCGGTACAGTGGGCGAGCCCATCAATCCCGAGGCCTGGAACTGGTATTACAATATCATCGGCCGCGGTGAGTGTCCCATCGTCGATACCTGGTGGCAGACGGAAACGGGCGGCATTCTCATTACGCCCCTACCCGGTGCGACGGATATCAAGCCGGGCATGGCGACGGTGCCCTTCATGGGTGTCTGGCCGGTGCTCCTTGACGACGAGGGCAATGAAATCGAGGATGTCGTCGCGAGCGGCGCTCTGGCCATGAAGAAACCCTGGCCGGGCATGATGCGCGGTGTCTACGGCGATCCGCAGCGGTTCCAGGAAACCTACTTCGAGCAGTTCCCTGGATACTATACCGCCGGTGACGGCGCGCGTCGCGACAAAGATGCGTACTACCAGATTACCGGTCGTATCGATGACGTGATCAACGTTTCCGGTCACCGCATGGGAACGGCGGAAGTGGAAAGCGCCCTTGTCGCCCATCCCGACGTGGCCGAGGCGGCCGTTGTGGGTTATCCCCATGAGTTGAAGGGTCAGTCCATCTACGCATACGTCACCCTGAAGACCGGTGTGGAACAAACGGATGACCTGAAGAAGGAACTGGTCAAACATGTCCGGTCCGAAATCGGGCCCATTGCTACGCCGGAGAAGATTCAGTGGGCCGACGGTCTTCCCAAAACGCGAAGCGGCAAGATCATGCGCCGTATACTGAAGAAGGTGGCGGCGGGTGAAATCGGTGATCTCGGCGATACAACGACGCTCGCCGATCCGTCCGTTGTGGATGTGATCGTTAAAAACAGACTGTAAGCCTATGAATAATGAACAGTTATCAGGGATGTTGGCCGTACCGGGTGAATGCCCCTGGAGTTCATAGTGGAAATCGGAAACCGGCAGCCGTCCGACTGTCGGTTTCTCTATTCTGAAAGGAGGTTGCCATGAACATTGTTGTCTGTGTCAAGCAGGTCCCTGATTCGGAAACACTGGTAAAGGTCAAACCGGACGGGTCCGGCATTGAAGAGGCGGGGATAAAGTGGGTGATGAATCCCTACGACGAATTTGCCGTTGAGGAGGGATTAAAGCTCAAGGAGAAAAATGGCGGGGACGTCACCATCGTCACCCTGGGCCCCGGGCGGGCCATGGAAACGATCCGGACGGCCCTGGCCATGGGCGCCGAAAAGGGTGTTCATATCAGTGAGGAAAACTTCGATGACGAATGTGCCTACTCGAAGGCAAGTACCCTTGCCGCCGCCATCAGGGAGATCCCCTACGATATTATTCTCTGCGGCCAGCGGGCCATCGATGACGATGAAGGACAGGTCGGGGCCATCCTTGCGGAACTGCTCGGTATTCCGCAGGCTACCCTCGTTACCTCTCTCACCGTGGACGGGAATACCGCCCGTGCCGTGAAGGCGATTGAAGGGGCGCAGGTGACCATCGAAAGTTCTCTACCCTGTGTCATAACGGCGCAGAAGGGTCTCAACGAGCCCCGGTACGCGTCCCTTCCCGGTATCATGAAGGCGAAGAAAAAACCTGTCGACGTGAAGGACGCCGCATCACTGGGCATTACCGCCGACGCGAAAATCAAAATTGTCAAGTTTTCACCGCCTCCGGAACGTGCCCCGGGCAAGATTATCGAAGCTGACGATCCCGCGGCGAAGGCGCAGGAACTGGTGACATTACTGAGAGAAGAGGCAAAGGTGATCTAGCATCACGCAAGGGAGGTAATGACAATGGCGAAAAATATCTTGATTGTTGCGGAACAGCGGGACGGCGTCCTTCGCAAGGTATCCTTTGAGGTGGCCAGTGAAGCGCGGAAGGTCGCCGATGACCGCGGTGAAGAAGTTGCGGCCATTCTCCTCGGGTCGAATGTGACGGGGATCGCCGCGGAGTTGGGAAAATACGGCGTCGATACAGTGTATGTCGCCGACAATGACGTCTTTGAACCCTATTCGACAGAGGCTTACACGGACGCCGTCGCCGCGGCTGTTGCCGAATACGATCCCGCTGTGGTGATGCTCCCCGCGTCCGTCCAAGGGAAGGACCTGTCCGCACGGCTGGCAGGCCGGCTGGCCACGGGACTGGCGACGGATTGCACGGACCTTCGCATTGAGGATGGAACGCTCATCGCGACCCGTCCACTCTACGCGGGCAAGTGCTATGCCGATGTCATGGTGACGGGCACACCGCAGGTGATATCGCTCCGGCCGAAGGTTTTTCCCGCCGTGGAAAGGGCAATGGCGGGAACGGTGGTTGACTTTACACCCGCCGTCGGCGATGTGAAGGCAAAGATCGTCGATATCCAGAAAGACACGAGCGGCACCGCGGAGTTGACGGAAGCGGATATCATCGTGTCCGGCGGACGGGGCATGAAGGGGCCGGAGAATTATTCCATCATTGAAGAGCTGGCCGCCACGCTCGGTGCCGCCGTGGGCGCATCGCGTGCCGCCGTGGATGCGGGATGGCGTCCCCAGACGGATCAGGTGGGACAGACAGGCAAGACCGTTACCCCCAACCTGTATATCGCCTGCGGCATATCCGGCGCCATACAGCATCTCGCCGGGATGAGTTCTTCAAAGTATATCGTGGCCGTCAATAAAGATGCGGAAGCGCCGATTTTCGGAAAAGCCGATTACGGCATCGTCGATGACCTGTTCAAGGTCGTGCCGGAAATAACGGCCGCTGTCAAGAAGTTGCAGGAATAAAACACGATTCGGCACTCAGGGCGAAGACGCTGTCTTCGCCCTTTTTTCATGCCGCCGGAAGGACGGATCCGGTGAACTGTGAATAATCTGTCCAGTCAGTGAGCGACTCAGTCATCGTTCCACGATCATTCCACCGCACACACAATCAAGACAGTTTATAATTTCGCCTGTGGGTTGAGAAAGGGACCTATCACGTCCTCACCGAGGGTGCGTGGTTACAATCAGCCCGGGGGCCATGACTGAACGGGTTACGTATCGGTCATTCCCATATAAACGGGAATTACGGGAACAGTCGTAAAATGCTTGACAGGGCCAATCGTTTCATATAGGAAAGTTTTTTTATTAAGGTCAATGTATATAAACGGGAATTATACCTTGAGCATTGCCGTTTATTTCAGTTGGGGTTTCGGGGGTTCTCCCTTGAAATGAAATACTCTTCAAGGTTCCTGTTCTCAGAAAAATAGAGAATTCTTCACCGACGGCGTTACGATTGACAGCGACATCGCAGGGTGGCCTGTATCGTCAGCGATGCCGAAGCGATGGAGAGGATTATCCGTACTACGTGAATTATCGTGACGTGATACGCTAAAACAACGTCATTACATGTGAAAGGAGCAGGTATCTATGGATGTTACGAGGCGAGGATTCCTGAAAATCTCCGGTTCCGCACTGATCGCAAGTGGCATGGGC
>Ga0272443_10001253_pt1 | contig 38810 bp, 49 predicted proteins | sample SSMAcet12_FD_193581 | JGI IMG/M metagenome (GOLD analysis project Ga0272443, IMG submission 193581) | Marine sediment archaeal communities from Little Sippewissett salt marsh, Falmouth, MA, United States - SSM-Acet-12 | ecosystem: Environmental > Aquatic > Marine > Wetlands > Sediment ...
CCATCTTACCGGATGAGCCATGATCCTTACAAGCGCGTCGAAGACCCCCGTGATCTTCCCGGCCCAGATCACGACACTGGCCCCGACAAACACGGGTATTACCTCTTTGAAATACCATATCATGCGAGTATATGTCTTTGTGAATACATTTATGAAACTTGGCATCCTTAAAGGCGGAAGCTCCATAAAAAAAGTAGGCGCTTCGCCTTTCACAAGATGTTTGGCCAGCACTCCTGTCAACAGAAACACCGTTGAAACCGTTACCAGCCATATCGCCAGCAGATTCGGTCTGCCGCTTAACAACCCGAGCAGCACCCCCAACTGGGCCGAACAGGGAACAGCCAGTGACAACAGCAAAGTAGCGATTATCTTCTCCTTAGCCGTCTCCAGTGTCCTTGTAACTATAGTAGCCATTGTATCACACCCGAAACCCAGAGTCATGGGGATAACGGCTCTGCCGCTCAAGCCTATCTTCTTGAATATCCTGTCAACGAGCATAGCCAGCCTGGGCAGATATCCGGAATCCTCTATAACAGAAAACGCGATAAAAAATGTGGCGACTATAGGGAATATTATCGCTATCGCGTACCTTATTCCCAGTGTGATGATGCCGTATTCTCCGGCGAACAGGTCAAATAGCGCATTACTCCCGAACAAACCCTGGAAAAACATATCGACTTTCGGGTTGATAATATTCTCAAATAAATTGGTTTCGACAAGGTCCACCAGGAACCCGGCGCCGAATACCCCTACAAATTTATAAAGCCCGAACCAGACTACCACAGCAAGAAAAGGGATGCCCCAGACAGGATGGACCATCACCTGGCTTAAGGTCTCCTTCCAGTCCTGGGCCATATATACCTCTTTTGATACCACTCTCTCCTGGACTATTTCCCGTATCATGCCCATACGGTCCTGTGTAAGCTTGAACATTATCTCATGCGCCGCAAGATCAGCCAGTATATCCCGCACCCTGTCAAAATCCCCCTTTTTTCTTACGATATCCAGCATCCCCTGGTCTTCCTGCAGCAAAAGAGCGGCAACGGCCCTTTTTGACACGGAATATTCCCCCTGTAACGCGCCGCATATCCCGGATATCCTGTTCTCTATATCGGGTGAATACGTCCCCCCCGCTTCGTTATAATCGTACCTGCCCTCTACGACCTCTATAATGCGGGACATAAGATTGTCTATACCCGTACCCCTTGTAGCTACTGTCTCAACGACCGGGATACCCAGGTCATGCTCCAGATGCGCCATGTTAAGCTGCATGCCCCTGATAATGAACTCATCATACATATTAAGCACCAGGATGACCGGGATACCCGTATCCATCAGTTGAAAAGTCAGCGAAAGCATGCGTTCCAGGTTTTTGGCATCCACTATGTGAAGAATACAATCCGGCTTCCCTTCCAGTATCAACATTCTGGCAACATTTTCTTCGGCGGTAATAGGTGATAACGAATACATACCCGGAGTATCGACAAGCATCATTTTGTGATGCTTCCCAACTCTCATAAACCCCGAAGTGATGTCGACTGTCGTCCCGGGATAGTTACTGACAGTGACATAGCTTCCGGTTAAAGAGTTAAAAACGGCGCTTTTCCCCACATTGGGGCTGCCTACCAGAAAGATTTTCTTGTCTTTATACTCGTTTAATTTAAGACCGTTCGCCGCCATTAGTGTTTTTCCTTTCAGATCTTCTCCAGTACATGCCTGAGCCCTTCCTTGAAAAGGTTCCGTATGTGATCGTCAATAAGGGAATAATATGCCCTTTTGCCCTCTTTCCGGTAACCGACAAGATCGAGATCCTTTAAAGCTCTCAACTGATGCGATATAGCCGAATGGCTCATCTCCAGCGCCTGGGAAAGTTCGGCTACGCACAGTTCATGTCTGGCCAAAGCAAAGATAACGCGTGTCCTCGTCGAATCCCCGAGAACACTGAATGTCCGTGCGAGTTTTTCGATCACTTCCTCGGAATTCATCTCTTTTCTTATATTCTCAATCAGTTTTTTTCTCAAAGCACACTCTCCACAGGTTAATATATGAACACATGTTCATATATTAACCTGCAGATCCGCGATTGTCAAGTTTTTTATCTGCGGGGTTACTCAGGATCTCGGGTATAGACATGAAAAAACCCGGTGAAGCGGATCTGTAAGCCGGGTTCTGTAGACAGGTCGACCTGTCCGGTGATTATCCATCTGGGCCCGCCATCACTGGCGTGCTCAAGCAACCTACCCGGGGATCATGACGGGACTAGCCGCTCCGTACAGTCTGTCCGCATGTACCGGACTTTTCTGTTTTCCCCCTATTTGGTCTTGCTCCGCGCAGAGATTGCCGCGTTTCACCCAGATTTTGCGCAGCAAAATCTGACTCGTCTCTGTGGCTCTGATCCTCACCTTACGGTGGACGGGAATTACCCGCTGCGCCGCTATTTGGAGCCCGGACTTTCCTCTCTCCGCCGCCTGGCGGCGGAGAACAATCACCCGATCCGCTTCACTGGGTTTTAAAAGAGCGCTTTAAGATTGAGAGCTTTGTTTACAAGGCTGTCAGCTTTCTTGTTTTCCACCCTCGGTATTTCTTTCACTTCTAATTTATCAAAACATCTGAAAAGATTCAAGCAAATATCGAAAAATTTGCGGAGATCATTGTCTTTGACTTTATATTCACCTTTCAGCTGTCTTGCCACCAGCTGGCTGTCCAGGTTAAGGACGATCTTACCCGCTTTGAGAAAGCTGGCTTCCTGCAGGCCGTAAACGACCGCGAGATATTCCGCGATGTTGTTTGTGGCTTCTCCTATATATTTTGATATTTCTGTGACGACCGTACCGTTCTTATCCAGCAGAACGACCCCTATGCCCGCGGGTCCGGGATTACCGCGTGATCCGCCGTCGCAGAATATATGTAATTCATCGTATTTTTTACGCATAAAGATATCGTGATGTAGTTATTCCCGGCATTATGCCGGCAAGATCAGACATCGGAATAAAGTATCCTGGAGCAGGTCTCACAGATCACCAGGCCCTTCTGCAGCCTGGCTTCATTTATGACCTGGGGTCTTAAGGTCATGTTACATACCCCGCAGCAGTCTCCCTCGATCCTGGCGATCGCGTATTTCCCGCGGTTTTCTCTTATTTTTTCATACCTGGTTAAAAGGTCTTCCGCTATCCCGGATTTTAATTCTCCCCGGATCCCTTTCAGTTCATTCAGGCGGGCATCGACCTGCTTCTCTTCGTTCCTGATAGATTCTTTTTCAGAATTATTTTTCTTTTTTTCTTCCTCGAACAGCTTCTTTTCCTCTTCACATCTGGCCTTAGCGGCTTCGATCTCATCCATGATGCCTATGATGCCTTCCTCAAGCAGCGATATGTCGGCTTTTACGCTCTCGATCTGCTCAAGCATAGCCTTGTATTCCTTGTTTGTCTTTATCTGGGCAAGTTCGCCTTCATGTTTGAGTATTTTATCTTCACAGGACTTAAGCTCGTTGTCTTTATCATTGTTCTTTACCTGGAGCTGTTTTAATTTTTCTTCGGCTTCATTCATCCCATTTTTTTTCTTTTCAAGCATGCCGTCCAACACGGCTATTTTTTCAGGGAATGAATCTTTTTCGGACTGGAGTTCATATATCTCGGAATCGGTTTCCTGGAGACGTATCAGTTTTTGTATCTGCTCTTTATAGTCTATTGTTTCCGCCATTTTTTTGGCCGAACCTCTCGGTTTTATGGTGGGCGCAAGAGGACTCGAACCTCTGACCTCATGCATGTGAAGCATGCGCTCTAACCAGCTGAGCTACGCGCCCTGAAAACAGATGTTTGATTCTGTTATTATATGGACTTATTCAAATCTGTAAAGCACGGATAACTAACTATTTATTTCCTAATGATAATATCCAATGCTCCATTGCTCTGTAAAATTTGCCAAAGGCAAATTTTACCTGGTGGGGGCACATGGACTCGAACCATGAACCTACTGATTATGAGTCAGTTGCTCTAACCGATTGAGCTATGCCCCCACCTGTAAAAAGATCATCTGATTACCGGCTTATCAGCTATCAAGTTGCGTATTATAGCATAAGATTTTTATGATTGGCAAGTGAAATAAAGGGCCCTCCCACAGCGCGCGAGGCAAAAAAAAGAGGAGAAGAATCCACAATAACCTTCTTCCCCTCTTTTTTATTTTTCTTAAAATATCTATTTCTTTTTCTTTTTCGCGACTTTCTTCTTCGCTACTTTCTTTTTCGCGACTTTCTTTTTCGCGACTTTCTTCTTCGCTACTTTCTTTTTCGCGACTTTCTTTTTCGCGACTTTTTTCTTCGCTACTTTCTTCTTCGCGACTTTTTTCTTCGCTACTTTCTTTTTCGCAGCTTTTTTCTTTACTGCCATTTTTATCCCCCTCCCTTTGTTTTAATTACAGAAATTAAAATTCCTCTTAAAAAAAATATACATTAAAAATCCTCATTTGCAAGCATAAATATACAAAAATGTTAACTTTAATAAATATTTTTTATTTTCCATTTTTTTGCGCGCATTCTCCATGCTGTGGTATTTTTTCCATCTCACTCACTGAATCTCCACGAACTCATGGTTCGACTTTGCTCACCATCCCTCAAAGCATCCTGGGCTTGTCGAGAGACGTCCGTAGTTTCACTCTTTTGCGACCTTCGATCGATAAATCTCTCATTCATCCACGGATTAATATCCGTGGTATCCTGTCTCGAATCCATGGAGACCTTCGACCCGTTTATCCTGAGCGAAGCCGAAGGGCTCCTCACTACGTTCGTCACTTGCTCAGGGTGGTTCGGCTAGATTCAATGGTGAGCAAGCAAAGCGCGCCGAACCATAAAAAGATTTTTTTGTTTTGAAATAGGGGTCTGGATGTCTACGTATTTAGAATTGCAGGGTCCTGTGACCAGTGGCGGGGTCTTCCCGTCTCTCCGCAGGAACACCTCTGATCTCGGTTATAATGGCTTCTATTGTTATAAAGATTTCGGAGATGTCGCGCAAACATCCCGTAAGTACTTTTCTTTCTTTCCCGAACGAACAGTGAATATGTATCTCGGGTTCCGTGCCGTTTTTCACTATTGTGCCGAACCCGACCGTCTCCCACGCGTTGTCAAAAGCGACGCGGCAAGGTTCCGCGGGCAGCTTCGATCCACGCGGGCCGGCGACAATATTACCTTTTTTAAACGCGCCCAGGATCATGATCGACGCGAATCCCACGTTTTCCCTTATAATGACTTCTCTTATACCGCCCAGCAAGTCTTCGCCATGTTCAAAATTCACGGCAAATACCCTGCCGGTCTCACCTTTCGCGTATTTCATGCTTCTCCGGATCCTTCGGTTCGGTCGTCACTCCGCTCCTCCCTCTCTCAGGATAAAATCCACACCTGTAACTTACTCTCCTTTCAGTCGCGTAAGTTACGTGTGGATTTTACATATATCTTTCCGGGTGCTCCCCGCATTCATGGAAGGTCGGAGAATATTCCTGCGGGTTCCTGCCGAAACATATACCGAGTTTTTCGTGCAATGCCACCTGGTCAAGATCCACATGTCTCTGTTTTATGGCTTTTTCTGTAGGTATATACCGGATCGCCTTGCCCGTTACACCCACGATCGTCACACCTGTAATACCTTCACCGAGCAGCATCACAGCCGCGGCCCCGGCTTCATTCCCGAAATTGACATCATAAGCGGAACTGTGTCCGCATCTCACAAGATGACCCGGCGTGACATGTCTTGCCTCGGGGATCTCATAAACTCCTTCGACATACATACCGGAATCTTTCATAAAATCCTTGATCTCGGTGTCCGCGTTCAACCGTTTAGTTATTTCCTGGCATACATATTTACCCGCACCGGCAAGTTTCTTATGCCCGAAAGCATCCACACCGGCGCTTTCGTCCACTATCTCTTTACCCGAGGCATCCTGTAGTCCCTCGGCTACAACCGCAAGATACGTACCCGCTTTTACATCGCTCGACGATATCCTGTCGCACAGTTTCTTTTTTATATCAGAATACAAAATATCGAAATCTACGGGTATCTCCGGTATAAGTATGGCGTCGGCATCAGCTCCAATCCCTCCCCTGAACGCCGTATGCCCGGCATATCTTCCGAATACTTCAAGCACTATTATACGATTATGGGTGCGTCCCGTTGTCTTTAGATCTTCGGCAAAGACCGATATCCTGTTAATGGTGGAATCCCCCCCGACCGAATATGTCTGGAGGTCAAGGTCCATTGTCTTGGGTGCGTGCACACAGGGTATGCCGTGTTTTAAGAGGTCCACGATCACACTTCCCGTATCATCTCCTCCGCTTATCACAAGCGCGTCGATCCCGAACTTTTTAAGGCCCTCTTTGATGCGGTCATATTTCTTTTCATCTTTGATCTTACTGACTTTGACGCGCGAGTGTCCGGCTTCTGATCCGGCAAGATTGGAATTTATGTTGTCGAGCCTGTCAGGTGTCAACTCGGTCAATTCTTTAAAATTCACCAGGTTATACAGACCGGCGTATCCGTTGGGTATTACCACACTCGTTATCCCCTTGCTGGCAGCCATCAATGCCGCGCCTTTGACGACGGCATTCAATCCTCCGGAATCTCCCCCCGATGTCATTATCCCGATCTTTTCTATTTTTTTCATTTCTCCTCCTTATTGATGAGTTCACAATAGATAATAGAATACTAATAGAATGGGATTTTTTCAAGTACAATAATCATGCGAGAATTCAGGTATGACACACTTATGGTGGACTAACGGATATTTTACGGATCGGGATCGGGACAGGAAGACGGTACAGCTTTTACATGATCACAGTCAGCAGCATTATCACCAGCATGCCTGCGAAACCTATCTTCATTATCCGTGACCTGAAAAGGTTTTTCGTTCGGCAGCGCATAGTTATACCCGGGTCCGTAATATTACCGCACAAATACTCCCCCGCGGTATAATAAGCATCCTCTTCGTCGAATGCGTTGCATTCTATCTTTATCACGGTTTTGTATCTCACACAGCCTCCTTTTTTAAGATTTATACCGGGCGGGACCGCCCCGTTCCGTATAGCGTTTCCTGCTCCGGGAGATATTCAAATATCTTCGCAATAATTATTTTATGTTGTGTATAGCCTTATACAGAGCGCTGACCTGGTCCTTGTAAAACTTATTGTAGACTTTCATCAATTCTTTTTTTGAGGAGCCGCCGGACTTGAACCCCGCCGCTCTCCGGGACTTGCTTTTTTTACCGTAAATCGATTCTCCCAGTTCACAGGCCTGTATGTGTTTGCGTTTCTTCATCCGCTCAGCCCCCCCTTTTTCTTCTGGAAAGTAACCGTGCCGTCATGTTCCACAATGAACGCCACCTTGTCTCGTTTTCGGATACGGAAGAAATTCTGCAATGCTTTGGGTATAAATATCTGCCCTCTGTCCGAAACTGTGGCAAAAAATCTGAATTTGTTTTTAATAGACATTTATCCCCCCTTAAATATACCAAGTATAGTACAAGTAATTTTACTTGTCAAATAATCCAAAAAAAAATGGCTGATCGCGTGCCTGGTTTACAGATAATCGTTTATTGAACGTTTAAACGGTGAGTTTTTTGAAGACATCAATATTTTAAAACTTTTTCCGTCTACGACCATTTTTTTTAGGTCCTTGTCACCGCTTTTCCAGTCTCCCGCGCTTAGAAGAAACTCGTAATTCTCACCTGACTTCTGGATGGCATTTATCCTGTAAGGCTTGTATTCAAGAAACATAAAATCTATTTTTGCCTGTTTAAGGGAATACCCTTCTTTCGACGTGTCATCGAGCAACGCGTACATCGTCTCATAATCATGGTTACCCCAGGCATTTATAAATGTCGCCACAGTCCTTGCCCCCACGGGACATAATTCAATGTTCACCTTTTTATCAAATCCGCCTATAGGCAGGCCGAAATCGATATTATCGCCGTCATCAAATCCAGATGCAAAAACCTTCTCGCCGGATACGGCGAACAAAGCAAACACCAGCAGGGCCACGGACAGTTTTTGATTCATCTTACGTAATATTATCCGAATTTGTAATGTTTTCTTACCGGCTCTTTTATGTCCCATACGCAATTCAACCCTTTCTCGAATACTACAAGATCACCTGCTCCGAACTCTACCGGATCCCCGGACTCCGGCTCTACCACCACTTTGCCTTCCAGGAGGTAGCAGGTCTCTTTATCGTCATAACTCCAATCGAACCTTGAGACTTCTTTTTCCCACACGGGCCAGGAATCGACTCCAAGATCGTCCAGTTTTGTCCGGTCAGGTTTTTCAATTTTTATCATGCTCATAACAACCTCCTTGTGTTCCCCTGGATTCCAGCACGAAGGTCACGGGCCCGTCATTCACCAGCTCCACATCCATGACCGCCCCGAACCTGCCTTTCTTAACAGGGATATCATTGTTCTCTATCTCTTCGTTGAACCTTTCCCACAGCTTACTCGCGGCTTCGGGTCCAGCCGCGCCGTCAAAACCCGGCCTGTTCCCTTTTGCGGTGTCACCCAACAACGTGAACTGGGAAACACTTAATATTTCACCGCCGGTTTCCGATATATCCCTGTTCATCTTACCATCATCATCATTAAAAATACGCAGTTTGCATATTTTTGAAGCCAGCCTTTGAACATCCTTATCCGTATCGGTTTTCCCAAAACCGGCCAATAGCAATAATCCTTTTCCTATAGATGAAACGTCTTCGCCCCCCACCTTGACCCGGGCTTCTTTTACCCTTTGCACCACGACTTTCATATATGTCCTTTACTCACATGATTACACAATTTGCCTATCCCGTCTATTTCAATGATCACTTCATCCCCCGGTTTTATCTGCCCCACCCCCGGCGGAGTGCCGGTCGCTATTATGTCCCCGGGTAATAATGTCATGACGGAAGAGATGAAACTCACAAGACTGGGAATGCCGAAAATAAGTTCGGATGTCCGGGATTCCTGCGCTATTCCGCCATTGAGATACGCGCGTATGCCCAGGTCCGAAGTGTTTAGATCAGTCTCGATCCACGGCCCTGTGGGCGCGAACGTATCGAATGACTTTGCCCTCGTCCATTGTACGTCTTTTTTCTGTATATCCCTCGCGGTCACATCATTGAAGCATGTATACCCCATAATATGTTCAAGGATCCGGTCAGGTCCTATGTTGCGGGCCCGGGCCCCTATGACAACCGCTAATTCCGCCTCATAATCCACTCTTCCGGACATGCCGGGTATCACTATATGATCTCTGTGCCCGATCAAAGCCGTAGCCGGCTTGAGAAAGATCACCGGTTCATCCGGGATCTCCATACCCAATTCCACAGCATGATCCCTGTAATTCAACCCGGCGCAAATGATCTTTGACGGGACCGCCGGGGGCAGTAATCTTGCGTCCGATACGTTTATTACTTTATCGGGACTTACCGTATCCGGGATAAAAACCAGGTTGTCCCGGAATATGCCTGTGTAAACATCCTCTTCATACTCGACACGTACAATTTTCATAGATGGCTGACCAGACTTTTTGCCTCATCCTATCACGGCATCACAGCTTATTTCTATCATGGCGTTTTTCGGCAGGCCTGAGACCTGAACCACATACCTGGCAGGTTTGACGTTACCGGTAAATGTCAAGGAATACACTTCGTTCATAGCCGCGTAATCCCCTATGTCCTTCAGAAAAACACCGCATTTCACGACATTCTCCAGACCCGCTCCCTGTGATACCAGGATACGCTCGATGTTCCGAAGGACTTTCGCGGTCTGCTCCCTTATACCTCCCCTGATAACTTCCCCGGTAGTTGGGTCTATCGGTATCTGTCCGGAAATAAAAACAAGGTTCCCTGCCCGGACCGCCTGCGAATAAGGACCTATAGCCGCGGGCGCGTCTTTGCATATAATTTCTTTTATCTTTTCAGAAACCATATTGATATCGCGGATTGACCGGTGTTTTTTCACATATTAAAAACATGAAGGGGCCGGGATCATGGCCTTATTTCCACCGTTATGCCGGAACTTTTAAGCTGGTCCAGCATCCTGTCGATCTCCTGTTTTTTTCCGCCGACAATAAGTAAGGCCCACCCGCTCTCCGCGGAAAAAGACGCTTCTATGATCTTTATGTCGATCTGAAAATTTTTTATCATATTAAAGATGATCGGCTCATCTTTTAACTCACCCGGGATGAACAACTCTATCTTTTTTTCCTCCATATCACTCCCTTCTGGCAGTTTATTCAGTATATCCCATATCAAGGAAATTTTTCAGTTTTTTCGCCCTTATCGGATGTCTCAATTTCTTGAGTGCTTTCGCCTCGATCTGCCTTACCCTCTCCCTGGTAACACTGAATATCTTGCCGACCTCCTCGAGGGTCCTTGGGCATCCGTCCCCTATCCCGAATCTGAGTACCAGCACTTTACGCTCACGTTCGGTAAGGGTAGCGAGAACATCGTCCATCTGCTCTTTCAACATGGCATAAGCGGTTGCCGTGGCAGGAGATATCGCCGTTTTGTCTTCGATAAAATCCCCGAAATTAGTATCTCCTTCATCTCCTATAGGTGTCTCCAGTGAGATAGGATGCTGGGCTATTTTTATAATTCCCCTCACTTTCTCTACAGGTATCTTCATCTCGGCGGATATTTCCTCAGGAGTGGGCTCCCTTCCGTTCTTTTGTACCAGGGCCCTTGAAACCCGCACAAGTTTATTTATGGTTTCCGTCATGTGGACAGGTATACGTATGGTCCTTGATTGGTCAGCGATCGACCGCGTAATGGCCTGCCTTATCCACCATGTAGCGTAAGTGCTGAATTTATAGCCTCTTTCGTATTCAAATTTATCTACCGCTTTCATAAGCCCCATGTTCCCTTCCTGGATAAGATCCAGGAAAGAAAGGCCCCTGTTCGTGTATTTTTTAGCGATACTCACCACCAGGCGGAGGTTCGCGGCCACCAGCTCTTTTTTGGACTTTGTATATTCTGTTTCTATCTGCCTTATGGCATCGACATCCTCGACTATCTGCGTAACCGCGCTTCCAGTTTTTCTCGCGGCATTACGCAGAAGTTTTTTTGTTTTTTCAAGTTCTTTTTTCGCCCTGCCTTTCTGAAGTTTCGCCACTTTTCTGGCCAGCCGCTGCACTTCGGCCATGGGGCCTATTATTTCGTCCGCGACTTTTTCAGTGAGTGATATCGCGACTTTGAGTTTATGCATAAGATGGAGGATAGTATCGATCTTTTTTGACATCTTAAGGCGTTTTATCAGGTCCCTTTTCTTGGCCTCAAGTCTTTCCGGGTTAGCGCCGGGGTTGACATCTAAATATTCATCCAGATTGTACTGGTTATCAAGGGCGCCTTCAATTTCCTCGAGTATCTTTTTCCTGCCGACTTTTATTTTGAAAATGATATTCTTGAACTCTTTTTCTTTCCTTTTAATCCTTTTAGCCAGTTCAAGTTCTTCATTCCGGCTCAACAGGGATATCTGGCCCATCTGTTTCAGATACATCTTCACCGGATCGTCTATTTGCACAAACTTCCTGGCTTCAGCCGGTTTCTGCCTTTCCTTTACGACAAAGGGGACCCGGTCGACCTCTTCTTCGGACGACACGATCCTTATGTCCTGGTTTTCCAGCGCCATTATAACGTCATCGATCTCATCCGACGACACTATGTTTTCGGGAAGGACGTTGTTCACATCCTCGTAACTGAGAAATCCTTTATCTTTCCCGGCCTGGATCAACTTACGCATTATAGCGGACCGGCTTTTCTTGCCATCGGCCGGGCTCTCTTCTTTCTCTTTTTCCACTACGACTTTCCGGGTCTTTTTGACTTTACGGGTCTCTTTTTTCTTTTTTTTGCGAACCATGTATTATACCCCTTTTGGTATTCAGTCTTTTATATCGAGCGTTATCTACACAACTTTTTCTTCATGTATATTTTTTATCTCCAGAAGGATCTTCTCTATTTCAGGGCTGTTCTTCCGTTCCTGAGCTTTCTTGAGCCGGGAAGTCAGTTTTTTCAGCCTGTCGGCCCTGTCCTCTTTCCTCAGGCAGAAGAGACAATCTTCAAACGCCTTTTCCCGGTCCTGTGTTATATCCGCCTTGGCGACCGCCTGCATCATCGCGGATCTTCCGCCGGCGTCATTCTCGAAACGGCTCAATATCTTGCCCATATTCACATCGTTTGACTCACGGTACAGCTCTCCAAGCGCCTTGAGCACCTTCAGAACGTTCTCGTCACGGAACATATCGAACCCGATGCCGCTTTCGATCCTGAAAAATATTTCTCTATCCATTACGGCCAGGGCAAGCAGGTGTATCTCGCTTTGCCGGTGGTTGAAACAAGCCGCTTCCATCTTGGTCTCTGTTTCGTATTTGTATGAATAGTCCGGCTTGACCTTCCCCATCTCGAACCTGAGAGATGCTTCATGAAGCCCGAGGCATTCTGCAAGTTTTTTAATATAATCGGATTGCAATACCGCGTTGCTGACTTTGGATATAGTAGGCAGCATCTCATCCACTATCCCGGCTTTTACATGGATGTCCTTTATATCAACCTTCTCCGTTAAAAGGTCAAGTTTATAATCAAACAGGTCTTTGGACGCGTCTATCGCCTTCAGAAAACCCGAAGACCCGTGTTTTCTGACAAAGCTGTCGGGGTCCTCTCCCGCGGGCAAGGTGGCCACCCGCACCTTCATACCGTTCACGATAAGGATATCCAATCCCCTGAGACTGGCGGATTCCCCGGCCTGATCGGAATCAAATACCATGACCGCCGTATCAGTATGTTTTTTCAAAAGTGAAACCTGTCGCGGGGTCAAGGCGGTCCCTGAAGTAGCCACAATATTGCAAATACCGTGTTGATAGGGCATTATCACATCCATATATCCTTCCACTATCAACACATATCCCTTTTTACGTATCTCCTGGCGCGCGAAATTCAGGCCATACAGTATGTTGCTCTTGTTATACACTACAGTTTCCGGGGAATTAAGATACTTGGGAGTTGCGTCCCCCATCGCCCTGGCCCCGAAAGCCACGATCTTATCCCTGCTGTTAAAAATAGGATATATTATCCTGTTCCTGAAACGGTCATAATCCCCTTTACCCCTGTCGCTTTTTAACGTAAGACCCGCTTTTGTTAAAATGCCGGGATCCAGTTTTTTTCCCCTGTAATAGCGGATAAACCCCTCCCATTCATCCGGGGCGCAGCCAATCCTGAACTTGCTGAGGGTTTCGGGTTTTATGCCCCGGCCCTGGAGATATTTCATGGCCCTTGCCGCGCTTGCGGAACGCAGGTTGGCCTGGTAAAAACCGGCCGCGATGTTGTTGGCTTCATAGATCCTCTGGACAAGATCATCCATACCTCCGTCCCCCCGCCTCCGGTCCTCAGGTATTTCAACACCGGCCCTGTCCGCCAGCATGCGTACCGCTTCGGGAAAATCTATGTTTTCATATTTCATCACAAACCCGATCACATTACCGCCCGCGTCACATCCAAAACAATGGAATATCTGTTTATCGGGAGAAACTACGAAAGAGGGCGTTTTTTCATTGTGGAAGGGACAGCATGCCTTGAAATTCCTGCCTGCCTTTTTAAGCTGGATATACTCGGATATCACTTCCGCTATATCGACTCTGTCTAGAATATTGTCTATGATACTTTGGGGTATCTTGCCCATATTATCTTCTAACCCTTTTAAACCCCGCGCATTCAATGACTCTTAATTCATTCTTCACATCGATGCCGTCCAGCAACAGGTTCATCCCCAGGTTATCGCTGGCGATATGCCCGGCAACTATGTAATTCAAGAATTCCGACTTTACTGTCTTATACCCTGATTCCTTTATATGCATCCCTACGACCGTCTTCACTCCGGCCTGCGAAAGCCTGGCAAATACTTTGTCCGGTCCGTTTGTTCCCCCGGTCATATCAACGAATATCTTACCGGCTTTTGATTTTTCTTCTCCCGCGAGAATAAACGGGCCTGTCCCCGTACATCTTATCGAGTGACGGTATTCCGGCATCTTTCTCAACATGGCCATCACATTGGAAAGCCTGGCGGGCTTCTCCCTGTTGAACAGTTTCTGCAGATATGTCGCCACACAATTATCAGCGGTGGTATGGAGGCACATAAAAGGCATATTGAGAAGCCTTGCCGCGTCTACGGCCCTGTTATGGTTGCGCGGGGATATACCCCTGAAGACCTCTTCCATCCTGCCTTTCATTACACCTTCCGCGACTTCTTTTTCAAGCCCGAAAGTCTCCCATATCCCCGGCTGCACCGGAAGCACTTTATCCAGCTGGGCAAAAGCCCTCCCGGAGGGATGATGTGATATGACAAGATCTATCCCCATGCCTTTTTCACGCAGCCTGTCCGCCAGTACTATCTCCTGCACGTCAATATCGATCCCCACCATAACTGTCTTTATCTCTTTATCCTTCTTGCCGAATAAAACGCGGCTGTCATCATAAGGATGGACAAGCCTGTCCCTGTCGAAAGCAGCTTTTTCGATCCCCTTCAGCGCGTTAAATTCTTTTTTTGTCTTTTTCAAAGCCGCGCCTATCGCGGCTTTACCCCTGGGATCGTTCTTCAGGGCTGTTTTCACAGCTTTGCGATAGATATCGTAAAGTTTCATTTATCCTCCGTTATTCTGCTATACTCCGGACGAATCCAGGATCTCACCAAGTATATATTCCGGGTCTTTGTTCGGTATGAATTGAACGTTTTTTGTCATAAACGAGAATATCTTGACATCCAGATCCACGAAAAACGGCCCTGTCTTGGAATCCTTTTCCACAGTCTTTTTCAAAAACGGTATAGGCAGCAATAAAAGCTGCACACTTATTATACCGAAAACCAGGAAAGTCCTTACTGCCGCTATCAACGCGCCGCCGATCCTTTCCAGGGGAGGAAGAGCGTCTGTAACGGAAATATTGAATATCATTTCCATGAATTTTATAAGTGCAAATACTATAATAGTTATAAGAAAAAAAGATATAGGTCTGGCCCAACTCTGCAAGATAAACCCGAAAACCGCTGACGCTAATCCCGAATAATACCCCAATGCGAAAAATATCAATACAAACCACCATGCCAGTGAAAGAAGTTGACTCCCAACCCCGGCATGTGATCCCTTATATATCATACCCAGTAAAATAGTAAAATATAATATATCAAGCCAGTTAATCCCAGACAATATAGATGCCAATTCCACTCCTTAATGAAAAGCAAGTATATCATATAAAAATTATGGTGTCAAACCGCCCCAAAAATGCTCTAAATTCTTTTTTCTTGATTTATGTTCACTTAATTTTCGAGGAAAAACAGGGTAAAAGATTGGTGATCTTAAGGATTTTTTTGATGGACTTTCGCTACAAGGTATCCGCTGGATTCGTCTATATCATATGGAACAGCTTTCACGATGTCCCCGGCTGACCTGTAAGGATCTTCAAATTTTACGGGAACATATTCGCCGCTGTATCCATGCATCACATCTTTTTTCATGTCTCGCTCGGCCAGTACTTCGATCTCTCTGCCTATAAAACATCGTGCGAACTCATTACCGAGCATCTGTCCGGTTTTCATCAGTTCTTCCACGCGTTTTTTTATAACCTCTTGCGGCACTTTATCTTTCATCTCGAAAGAGACCGTCCCCTTGCGGTCACTATAACCGAACACGTGAAGCCTTGAAGGACGGACCTTTTTTATATATTCAAGGGTAAGAAAATGATCTTCTTCCGTTTCACCGGGAAAACCCGTTATCACATCCATCGTTATCCCGGATAAAGGCAGTTTCTCCCGTATCTTATCTATTATGTTGTCGAACATATTGATGTTGTACCGTCTTTTCATCTTTGACAATACTCTATCAGACCCGCTTTGAAGAGGTATATGGAAGTGCCTGCACACATTTTCAAGGGACTTGATAGTATTGACCAGTTCCCCTGTAATAAAATTAGGTTCGATGGAACTGAGCCGTATCCTGAAATCACCCTGTACGCGCTGTATATCCTTCAAAAGAAACGGCAGGTCCCTGCTCCCGTCCCTCCAGGCCCCCAGGCATATACCGGTCAATACTATCTCCCTGTATCCGTTGGCGTAAACCCGGCTTATTTCCTCTAGTATTTTACCGGCGGGGCGGCTTACGGAAGGGCCTCGCACGAGGCTGACTTTACAATAAGAACAGTTCTGGTCACACCCATCCTGGATCTTGACAAATGCCCTGCTATGACGGCACAGTCCTGAAACCCGTTCTTCCGTGGCAAGGTCCGCGGGACCGTCGTCGTTTAATTCCCGCACGATCGACGGTATGCGCGATTTTTTATCGTTGGTGACAACAACCGATATTTCCGGCATCTCATTCAAAAGCGCGATATCGTCATCCTCCACCGCGTAACACCCGGTCACTATTATACTGGCCCCGGGGTTTTCCTTTTTAGCTCTACGTATGCATCTGCGGGTCTTTATGTCCGCCTGCCCCGTGACCGTGCAGGAATTGACAATTATGACCGATGCGTCTTGCATGGATAATTCGGTATATCCGGCCGCCAGAAGGGATTCCCGTATAGACTGGGATTCATACTGATTGACTTTACAGCCAAAAGTTTTTATCACGAAACTTGTTTTTTTCATTTCAGGAATGATCCGGGAACTCGTACCCGATAGCTGACAGGATGAATAAACCGGCGGTATCGCTTTTGAGGACCCTCTTACCCAGGGAAACGAATTTACAACTGTCTATACCCGCCATGTTCTTCTCATCGGCCGTGAAATCGCCCTCGGGCCCCACCAATACCAGTATCTTTCCGGATCCGAACCCGGTCAGGGCTTCTTTGAGTGGTATAGTGTCATCTTCAAGGCAGGCAAAAAGAACCATGTCATAGTCGTCGAGGCCGGCGGCAATGTCACCGTAATCTTTCATGGCTTTTATATCCGGGATATCCGTTCTGCCGCACTGCTTGGCGGACTCTACGGCGATCTTCCGCCATCTTTCCACCTTTCTAGCGGCGGAAGCGTTATCCGGCCGCACTACGGTGCGGGCTGTGATCATCGGCACGATACTTCTGACTCCCAGTTCCGTAGATTTTTCTACGATGTAATCCATCCTGTTCTTTTTGGGGACCGCCTGGGCCAGGCATATATCGGGATATCTGCCGGCAGCCGGTTTCTCCGTTTTTATTATCTCGACGACCAGGGTGGAATTTTTAGCGTTGACTTTTTCTATAAAACCCGAATACTCGTTTCCTGTCCCGTCGAACACTACAACTTTGTCGCCTTCGGACATCCTCATGACATCCAGGATATGGTGGCCTTCTTTTTCGCCTATATAGATCCTGTTCTTCGCCTTATCCACGTTTGACGGCGGAACATAAAACCTACTCATTGTCTCTCTCCCCGAAGACTTCAGCGGTAAATATGTATATATCACAATCTCCTGTCCTCCAGGCGTCTTCCGGTATGCCCGCTTTATGCGCGCAGAGGCTATCCATGAACTGATCACGGGTCCAGCCTGTCTCAATAGCTACCTGGGGCAGGTAAACACCGCTCCTGAATCCCATGCGGACTATAACGCCATGCTTCCCCATCTCTATTATACCGGGGTCATCTATCTTCTTCATCGGCGACAAAGCCGATATTTCCAGGTCTATCCCGCTCATCTCGTTACCTGACACTCTGGGGAACCGCGGGTCCTGGGTCGCGGCGGCTATCGCCATATCCCTGACGGTAAGATAAAGCGGGCCCGTGGCAGTCATGTGGCCTATGCATCCCCTGAGCATCCCCCCTTTATGCAGCGTCACAAAAGCGCCCATATCCTGCTTAAGAACCTCATCTTCCACCTGCACATCCGGGACCGTGCCCGTGGATAAATAATGTTCTATACTTTCTCTCGCTATCTTGAGAAGTTTTTGACGTTGTTCAGGATTAAACATATCACCCTCCCCGGGATGTGTGCCCGCCGCGGATAAAACGGGGCTGTCCGATAATAAGACGCAACCGGCTGCCGAAAAAAAGATCAAAGCGATTGTTTTACGTACAAGACCTTTCATGCTACTCCTTTATCAAGACCGCGCTTAAATACCCGACCACCCTGTTCTTATCGCCGTACGTATCCCCGGAATTCGCGTACTTCAAGACACTCAGCTTATCAGCCCCCAGCTTTTTGCTCGCTATCATCGTCGCCACCACCGCTCCGCAGCCGCACATAAGTTCGTTATTATTTTTTACACTTTCGGAATACAGAAGCTCCGGGTCAAATTTTTTTATTATATCGACCGTGTGACTGTCTTTATCGTTAGCTTTATCATAGGTCAAATAATGGCTCATATCCGTACTGGCAAGTATAACGTAATCTTTCTCGTCTTTCAATGTATCATAAAGCGCGTTTGCCAGAAGGGTTATATTGTCATGATCCTGGGGGCCCAATTCAACAAGCACTATCTTCGAGTCTTTGAACGCTGTCTGAATAAACGGGATCTGCATCTCTATTGAATTCTCCCCCGAAAAAGCCGGGGCATAATACCGTATTCTCTTATCATAGGAAATGAGCTTTTCCGTTATCGCGCGGTCTGAATAAATGGTCCCGAGGGGTGTTGTATATGACTCTTCGTCGAAGACCGAAATACCGGGAAAATACCGCCTGTGTGAAAAACCGACGACCACTGCCGTAGCAGGGTTTAACCTGGCCGCCGCTTTGTAAGAATACGCCGCCACGGGCCCTGAAAACCTGTAACCCGCGTGCGGGACGATAAAGGCCACAGGTTCCCCCTGTATCTCGGGCACATCGGCATCGGAAAGATACTGTCTTATCTCGGAACTCAGGACCGACGGCGACCCGGAATACCACGTGCCCGCCAGGTCGGCGTATTTGGCCTGGGCTATTGCCGCCGATATCAGCAAAATAAATATAACTGCCGCTGAGACTTTTGTTTTCATGGCTTTTCCTTTTGTCCCCATAAAATAGTATATACTATAAGGCCCGTCAGGAGTATAGCCGATCCCGATCCCACTAAAGGATGGAGGATACCTCTATGGCTTATAAGAGCCTGCAGATCCGTGATACCCATATATTCCCAGATCCTGTTTAAAAAAGCTCCCATTATCAGGCTGCAGGATGAGATCGCGGCCAGATACACAAAAAGTGCTCTTTTACCCAGTTTCTGAGTTATTACCGTTATGCTGACCGAATTTGTCGCCGGTCCAGCCAGAAGAAAAACAAAAGCCGCTCCCGGGGACATACCTTTAAGCATCAAAGCCGCGGCTATGGGAATAGACCCGGAAGCGCATACATACATGGGGACCCCCACGACCAGCATTACGAGCATCGACACCCATCCCGGGCCGAGAAAACGGGACACAAAGTCCCGCGGCATAAAGTACGCGATGCAGCCGCCGATAAGGATCCCGAAGAGTATCCATTTTCCCGCGTCACGCAAAAGATCGATAAAGGCATACCGGAAAACAGCGATTATCTTTTCTCCAAGCGTATGGGAATGTGCTTCTTCCGAATGGCACTGTTTACATACCGTTTCTTTTTTAACCTCGGGTCCGGGTTCTTTATCGGGTATAAAAATGTTGGCCGAGATCCCGGCTATTACACCGGTAATAAATGACGCGGCTATTCTGTAGACCGCGAAAACCCCGCCCATAAGGGAATATGTGGCGAATATGGAATCGACACCGGTTGTCGGCGTTGAGATGAGGAAAGACAGGATAGACCCCTTACTCGCGCCTTCTTTGCGCAATGAAACAGCGGCAGGTATCACCCCGCATGAACAAAGCGGTAACGGGATGCCAAAAAGCGACGCTTTTATGACCGACATGACATTGCTGCGCCCCAGGTGCTTTGCTATGGTCGAAGAATCGATGAAAATATGTATGATACCGGCGACAAAGAACCCGAACAGAAGATACGGCGCCATGGCGTTCATAAGAAAGACGGATTCCCGTGTGATTCCTTTGATAATGTCTATGATCATGGCCTTATTTTATCCTTCGGTTCGGTCGTCACTTCGTTCCTCCCTCTCTTAGGATAAAATCTTCACCTATAACTTACGTTCCTTCCAGTCGCGTAAGTTATGTGAAGATTTTACTTGAATATAAAACCCGTTGCCTGGGACCAGAACAACAGGTCCAGTTCGCCCATCGTTATATCGATCTTTTTTGAAAACCGTTTAAGCCTGTCTTCCAGCTCAAAATATGTTTTTTTTGATATGCTTTTCGGTATTTCGTCGATCAACTTCAGCCTGGCCATATTGCGCAGGATATGCACATCCAGTATCGCGAGCTGCTCTCCCAGGCCTATGTTCCTTAAAAAATGGCTGGCTTCTTTTAATCCCAGGCCCTTTACGTTCTTCTCGAGCCATAACCGTGAAGCGAATACGTCCTCTTCATCTATCGCGTCTTTTATTGAGATGCGCCCGTTCCTGGTAAACATATCCCGCGCGGCGATTATATATTTAGATTTGTTGTTGGGGAACCGCACGGCTTTAAGGCCTTTTCTTACGGTTTTTATATCCCCGGTAAAAAGATCCCCGTTTTTTTTCAGGTAAGATATGGCCCTGTCACAGTTCACCGCGCTGGATTGAGGCGTGCATATACAAAAACATAATTCACTGAATATCCTTCTGTCGGGTTCTTCCCCTACAGAACGAAACAATTTCAAGCGGTCCCTGATCTCCTTTTTGCGTTTATCGTATTCTTTGATGAGTGATTTCACAGTCATGTCAACAAACCCCGGTCACTGCTGTGCCAGATACTTGAAAGAACCCAGGGCCGCCTTGGCGCCTTCCCCCGCGGCTATTATTATCTGTTTTTCCACGACATCCGTTACATCTCCCGCCGCGAACACACCGGGTATATTTGTCTCGTTTCTGCTGTTTACGATGATCTCGCCTCTTTCGTTCAGGTCTATATCGCTTTTAAAACCCGTGTTCGGAGACAACCCGATCTCCACAAAAACACCCTGCACCTCGATGGTCCTCTCTTCCCCGCCAGAACCTATCCTCACTTTTTCGACGAGGCTGTCACCTTCGATCGCCAGCACAGAACTGTTATTTATAACAGTTACATTATCGGCGCTTACGGCTTTATCCCGTATGATTGCGTCCCCTTCCAACTTATCCGTTATGTTTATGATATATACATGTTTAGCTATCTTGATAAGCTGGAGTACGGCTTCAAGCGCCGAATTGCCCCCTCCGATCACAGCTACATCCTTTCCGCCGAAGAGCGGGGCATCACAGGTCGCGCAATACGCTATCCCTTTGTTCCTGAATTCTTTTTCTCCCGGCACGTTCAGTTCTTTTGACCTTTTACCTGTCGCGATAACCGCTGTCCCGGCCTTATAGACACCTTTGCCGGTAGTGATCTTGATAGTATCTTTTTCCCGGGCTATACCTGTCATCTCCTCGTTTTCCCTTACTTCGACGCCATATTTTTTCATGTGTTCCTCGAATTTCATAGTCAATTCGACGCCGGTGATAAACTGGTATCCCACGTAATTTTCTATGTCACCGCTCCATGCGGTCTGGCCGCCTATATCGCCTGTCAGGACAAGTATAACCATCTTCTTCCTGGCGGCGTAGATCGAAGCCGTTATCCCGGCCGGGCCGGCTCCCACTATTATCAGATCGTATATTTTACTCATAGGTAAACCGCAACACGGACATTAAAAATGAAAATTACGGCCGCATGGCCCGAGAGGTCATATGCCAAGCGCGCTGGATATTTTATCCTTATCGAATCCTATTATGATCTCGCCCTCTATATCGACAACGGGCACACCCATCTGCCCGGATTTCTGAAGCATCTCTTGCACTTTGTCCTGGTCCTGGGAGACATCGATATCCTCGTACCCGACATTATTGCTTTTCAAATATTCCTTTACCCTCATACAGAAAGGACAGCTGGGCGTACTATACACTTTTACATTCTTCATTATCACATCCTCCCTTCATATCACACAACATCCGAAGATGTTTTTTCTCCTCCGTGAGAACACGGTCAAGGACCTCTTTCTGCTTCTCCGGTACGGTCTTCCTGATCTCCTCATACAGCAATATCGAGTCTTTTTCAAGCCCTATGGCAAGATCAAGGGCCTCCATACGGCTTCCGGCGCTCCTGGCCGCTTCTACTCCCTTGTCTTCCATTGTAAACACATATTGCCCCGCCAGGGCCCTGACATACGCGAAATATTCGTCACTGTATGCCCCGGACGGATTGTAATCACATGACTCGGAAAATATGTCCTTGAATATCTCTATATGTTTCGCCTCTTCTCCCGCCAGGAGCCTGAACAGGTCGGCCGTGTCTTTATCTTCGATTACCTCAGCCAGATGCGAATAGAAATCTTTCCCGTTCTTCTCTATCTGTATGCCTATTTCGACACCCTCACAACCAGAATAATGTGTACTCATATTCCTCCCTGGTATTGGATCCTCCGGACTTATGAAACGTGCCGGACCATGAAAACATCTTCAGGCCCCGGTTCAATAGTTAGCGCATTGCAGCTCATAATATGACCGGGGATGCAGACAAGCCGGACATTTTTCAGGAGCTTCGGGGCCTTCGTGTATATACCCGCAATTCCTGCATTTCCATTGAACAGTCGCTTCCTTTTTAAAGACTTTTCCTGATTTTACGTTTTCCAGCAGTTTGCGGTATCTCTGCTCATGTTCTTTTTCGACTTTCGCTATGTTTTCAAAGCAGGCGGCTACGTCATCGAACCCTTCTTCTTTTGCGGTTTTCGCCGCGCCGGGATACAGCTTTGTCCATTCCTCGTTCTCCCCGCAGGCCGCCGCTTCCAGGTTCTGCATGGTATCACCTATGATCCCCGCCGGATAAGAAGCCTGTATCTCCAGCATCCCGCCTTCGAGATACTTGAAAAACCTTTTGGCGTGTTCCTTTTCGTTATCCGCCGTTTCCAGAAAAATAGCCGCTATTTGTTCATATCCGGCCTTTTTTGCCACACTGGCAAAATATGTGTACCTGTTCCTTGCCTGGGATTCTCCGGCAAACGACGCAAGGAGGTTCTTTTCGGTTTTTGTGCCTTTGACAGTTGCCATCTTGTCCTTCCTTTCCTTGTTCAGTCAGCTTTTTTCCAAAGACCGTGCACATTACAATATTCGCGCACTTCCACAACATCCTGCCCGGCTACCTTGAAATCAGCCGCCGGTCTTTGTCCCGGTTTAAGTTCAGCCCTTAAGACCTTATCCTGGGTCAATATCTCGATAAATTTTATGTAGTGTTTTTCTTCCATGGGATGCTCAACACTTCCCACGACCACATTTACACCGTTATCAGACTCGGTCAATACCGGCACGTGTTTTTCCTGTCCCGCGTCTTCGGTCTTCGGGGCAAGTTTAGTCATCTCCTGCCCGCAGCATACCAGCGCCGGCGCCCCCTCGTGCACGACTTCTATTACATTACCGCAGACCTCACATTTGTAAAGTTCTCTTATAGCTGTCATGTTCCTACCTCCTCCTTTGCATGCTCTTTAATGCTCATCAAATATCTTTCATCCGGGATGTACTGGATCTTTATTTTCTCCATCATATCAAACCCGCAATCTTTCAGGATGGTTTCTATATGATCGACGCTTTGACCGCCCCATCCATAAGATCCAAATGCCCTGGCCGTCCGGTTTGCCGGAGCAAGTCCCTTGAGATACGTGAGAAATGCCGCTACAGTGGGCATCATGTTATTGTTCAGTGTAGGTGATCCCACGAAAATGTATTTCGATTCCAGTGCCATAGTCATTATATCGGAAATATGGGTTATCCTTAGATCCGCGAGCGACACCGGGATACCTCTATCTTCAAATGATTCATACAGCGCCCCGGCTATCTTTTCGGTGGAACCCCACATGGTATCATAGACGATAAGCGCCCTGTCCTCTACTTCATTATTGGCCCATTTCCTGTATTTTGCCGATATTTCCTCTATATGAGAACGCCATATAACGCCGTGGCTGGGAGCTACCATATCTATATCGAGGGAAGAAACGGCATCAAGGGCCTTATTTACCTGGCGCCCGTAAGGTAATACTATATTGGCGTAATATTTCGCGGCTTCCTCCATAACTACCCCGGCTTCCAACTCGTCGTCGAACCGCTCGCTTGACGCTATATGCTGACCAAAAGCGTCATTGGGCAGAAGAAGTCTCTCTTCCGGTATATAAGTTGCCATCGAGTCCGGCCAATGCACCATAGTCGTCAAGACAAACCGGAGGGTCTTCCCGCCGATATTGACCTGGTCCCCTGTCTCCACGACCTTGAGGTTGAGGGCATCCCCGTAATGTTTCCTCAGGCCTTTCTCCCCGTTGGGCGAGGTAAGTACAACAGCCTTCCCGGCAATGGACGTTATCACAGGCAAAGCGCCGGAATGGTCCATCTCCACATGGTTCGACACTATATAATCAATTTTTGACGGGTCAACTACGGACCTGATCCGGGAGATCATCTCGTCACAAAGATAACTTTTTACGGTATCCACCAGTACTATCTTTTCATCGACTATCAGATACGCGTTATAAGTCGAACCTCTGGGTGTATGATAGCCATGGAAGTTTCTCAACCCCCAGTCTATGCCTCCTACCCAGTAAATACCGTTCTTTATTTCCACGGCTTTCATAGATCTACTCCATTTTTACGAATTTGCTTTTATCTACCCCGCAGATCGGGCATGTCCAGTCGTCGGGGATGTCTTCAAAGGAAGTACCCGGGGCTATCCCGCCATCCGGGTCTCCGAGCTCCGGGTTATATATGTAATTGCATACAGTACATCTGTATCTCCCCGGGATCTTGCACACATTTTCCGTTTTTTCCCCTTCTATGAATGTAGGGGCGGTCTCCGGTGTCTTGCCGCATTTCTCCTCATGATAATAGTTATAGGTCATCACTCTGCCCGGCTCCAACAGACGGGATTCCGTGATCTCTCCGAGAAAAAGATTATATGTGCCGCAATCCATCTTATTCACGATCTTGCCGCCGTAATAACATAAAGCGTTTTCGGTGACGGCGGGGCATCCCGAAGCAAGGACCTCGTATCCCGTACCGGAGAACTTATCCACGTCCCTGCCGGACTTGAACCCGAACCGGCCTATGAACCTTAAAGAAGTCTCTATATTCAAAGTGGAGACCGAAAACAACCCGCTGGCTTCCATGAACTCATTTGTCAGATTACTTTTATTGATGCTTATCGCCAGCGTGTCAGGATTATTTGTGACCTGTATTATCGCGTTAGCGATCTGTCCGTTATATTTTCCGGACTTGAGAGACGCTACTATATACATCCCGTACGAAATATAATGTAACGGGTTCTTTTCCATATGACAGCTCTTTCTTTTTTTACAACTGTTCGCCGACTTCCCCCGCAGGGTCCTTCCCCGGAGCAAGGGGCCCTTAACGGGCCCCTTTACCGTGTTTTATAACTATAACGGTACTTCTATTTCTTTTTCTTCGCAGTCGTCTTCTTTTTCGATACTGTTTTTTTCTTTTTGGCCGTGCCCGGCGACTTCATCGGTCTGCCGCAACACCACAAAGTGGTCCTGGAGATCCCGGATGAACTGACAACGATCTCCCTGCCGCACGGCACACACATCAGTTTCTGCCCTTTTCTCATCTTTGCCACCTCATACCTCCTTCTTTAATCTTACACATCACATCGCCGCGGCGGCGGGAGGGGTAAAGACTCGCTTACCCAGCTCATTATCGAGCATAAACAGCCCGTTACCGTCACCGACAAGATCGATCTTCTGGAGTATTTCCATGGCATTGGACTCTTCTTCGACCTGTTCGGAAACAAACCACTGTAAAAAGATCCCGGTCGCGTGATCGTCTTCCGATTTCGCCAGAGTCACCAGATCATTTATAAGAGCCGTTACTTTCTTCTCATGCTCAAGTGTTTTCTGGAACAGGTCTTTTGCCGAAATAAAATCCTGCGGGGGTGTCTCGATCGCCTCGAGGATGACCCTTCCTCCCTGCTGGCTGACATAGTTGTATATTTTTTCGGCATGTGAAAGCTCTTCCCTGACCTGTATATTAAACCAGTTCGCGACCCCGCTAAGGCCCGCGTTCAGAGAATAAGAAGCCATACCCAGATAAAGGTACGCGGAATATATCTCCCTGTTGACCTGATGGTTCAGGCTTTTTATCATTTTTTCGCTTAACATGTCTCCTCCGTTCCTGTACGTTTTGCCGGGGTTATTCCTCCTCGACAAACTGGTCTTTTCCGGCCCCGCATTCCGGGCACACCCAATCTTCCGGCAGGTCCTCAAAGGCTACATTATTGTTCTCGGCCGGATCGTAGATATATTCACACACTATGCATCTGTATTTCTTCATCATCGCTCCTTTCACGTTTTACTCGAAATGTTTCTTTGTATATTCCACCATCAATCTGATCGCCTCATCTTTGCACTGTCCGCACACTGTCCCGAGCTTCGTGTGTTCCTGGAGCTCCAGATATGTCCTGACGCCTTCCAGGACAGCGTTTTCTATCTCGTGGTCAGTGACGTTCATGCACTGGCAGATAACCCGGGCCTCTTCCTTCTGTATTTTATCATGCATGCCGTTCCGTTCATAATAATCGTTTATCGCCGCCCTGAGAGCTTTATCCCCCAGGACCGAACAGTGGACCTTATGTTCGGGCAACCCGTCAAGTTCGGACATAAGGTCCTTGGGGGAGAGATGATACGCCTCATCGATCCTCATCCCCTTGACCTTTTCCGAAAGGACAGAAGTGCTCGCTATGGCGCTGGCACAGCCATACGTTTTCCATCTGCAATCCGTGATGACATCTTTTTCTTTATCGACTTTTATATAAAATATCATCTGGTCGCCGCACTTGATGTTCCCCACTATCCCCTTTCCGTCATACTCGTACCCTTCATCATCTATAAGGATGTTCCTGGGGTTTATAAAATGATCCCTTACTTTTTCCGAATAGGCCCAATCCATTATTTACTCCCGTTATATACAGTGGACATGCTTCTGATCTTTTTGATAGCCAGGGGTACTTTCTCAAGAACATAATCCACATCCTTATCGGTGTTCTCCCTCCCCAGGCTGAAACGCACGGACCCATGCGCTTTTTCAGCCGACAAACCTGTAGCCAGAAGCACATGGGACGGGTCCAGGGACCCCGACGCGCACGCGGACCCGGTCGAAACGAATATCCCCTCGAGATCGAGGTACAGCAATATCGACTCGCCCTCGGCTCCGTCAAAAGAAACGTTCAATGTCCCCGGCAGACAGTCTTCCGGGTGCCCGTTGAAATGTACATCCGGTATGGAGTCTTCGATCCCTTTGCGCAATCTTTCCTTCAAGCGGGCCAACCTTACGGCTTCCTCACTCATCTCGTCCCGCGCTTCGGCCACGGCTTTACCCAGGCCGATAATAGCCAGTGTGTTTTCGGTACCGGCCCTCCTGCCCTGTTCCTGGTGCCCGCCGCGTATCATAGGACAGAACGGCGCTCCTTTTTTTACATATAAAGCCCCTATGCCTTTCGGCCCATAGATCTTATGCCCTGATAAAGATAAAAAGTCGACGTCCAGTTCTTTGACATCAACCGGTATTTTACCTACAGCCTGGACGGCGTCAGTATGGACAAGCGCGCCTTTAGCGTGTGCTATAGCGGATATTTTCTTTATATCCATTATCGTACCTATCTCGTTATTGGCCATCATGATCGACACCAGGCACGTCTTTTCGTTGAGCATGTTGTCCAGCTGCGCCATATCCACCTTGCCGTAATTGTCGACTCCTACATAAGATACCTGTGTCCCCCGTTCCATAAGGCATTCCGAGGTCCTGAGGATGCAGGGATGTTCCACAGTGGAAGTTATGATCTTTTTTCCGGCCATGGAACCGGCATCGCAGCTGGGGCATTTGCAGGCAAAAATATTCAGCACCGTATTATTGGCCTCGGAACCGCTGCCCACAAAGATGACTTCCTCCCGTGAAGCGTTGATAAATGACGCCACCTGTTCCCTGGCCTCTTCTATATGTTTTCTGGCCGTCCTCCCGGCCGCGTGCAGGCTCGAAGCGTTACCGAACATCTCCAGCCCCTCGGTCAGCACCTTCTTGACCCCGGGATGAAGAGGTGTTGTGGCGTTGTTATCCATATATACTTGTCGTTTTGGCATATCGCCTCTCTTGTAAATAGTAAATATTATTATACTTCGCGATCGGCTTTTATTAAACTATTACTTGCAATAAGAATGCTTCACGCCCTTTTCTTCAGATCGGATATCCTGATCTTCTGAAGGTCCCCTTTCAACTTTTTCTCTATCACGTCCAGTTTCTTCTTCAACTTGCAGATATTCACATTCGGGCATACCTTCCGCTTAAGAATATGTTCGTTCAGCTTGAAAGGCCCCTGGAATATCGTCATCATATCATACACTGAAACGTCCTCCGGGGATACAACAAGTTTAAAGCCCCCGCCTTTCCCCTTGAACGATTTTACAATACCCTCTTTATTTAGCATCTGCATTATTTTTCTCAAGAAGGGCCTCGGCATCTTCAGCTCGCCGACCAGATAGTCGACCGATATGATCTTGCCCCGCGAAGAAGAAATGCACGTCAAAGCCTGTATCGCGTAATCGGTATTTCGTTTTATTAATCTCATATTTTTATCTGCGGGTTTTTTGTTACATCTTCTTTTGAAACATCAAAAAAGGGCAGTTTAGAGCCGTACCCAGGGCGATTTACAGCAACCCTCTTTACAATGGGCTACCGGACGAAGCATGTACCTTCCTGTCCACATGTTCAGCCTCCTTTGTTGTGATATTACAAATATTCCCCCGCCGGTTTATAACTTACCGGCCCTTTCTGTCATCTCTACAATATCGTGCCCGTAATAAAGCACTTTCCCCTCTTTATTTATCGCCACAACAGTGGGTATTCCCCTGACACCGTATAGCCGCGCCACATCGCCCGATCTATCCAGAAGGATCGGATACGACACACCCTTTTTCTCTATGAACGATGAGACTTTAGATTTGCTCTCCTGTACATTTATGCCCACGACCGCGACTGAGCCGCCGTTCTTCTTATAATAGTCCTCCACATACGGGACCTCCTGCATACAGGCGGGGCACCAGGTAGCAAAAAACACGAGTACCGCGCTTTTTGAGCTTAATGTCCCGTTTAGATTGAATTCCTGCCCATCCGCGGTGGAAAGCGTAAAATCCGGGGCGCGCGGCGCTTCCGCCTGCGGCTGTCCGGAAACATTGGAACACGCGCTCATAAAGACAAAAAATACCAGAAACACATTCATCAACTTACTTTTAAGTTCAGTTCTCATATAATCTCCAATGTTAGGGCCGGCCCCCTATATGCTCAACGTGCCGGCCTTATAAATAAAAAAACATCCCAGCACCATCATGGCAAAAGCCATTATCCTGGTCATGACACTCATCCATTTTTCGGAACGAGGCAAAGAAGCAAGGATACCGCTGAAAGTCCCTACTATCACTAGCAGGACCCCTAAACCCATCGCGAAAGAAAATAAAAGAAAAAACCCCGCGACTACGTTCTGTGTCGACGCGACATACGCCAATAGCGCCCCTATAACGGCCGTAGTGCAGGGCGCGGCCACAAAACCGGACGCGAACCCCATGAGAAACACTGATAAAAATCCGCCGCCTTTCGCGATCTTTCCTGCGCCTGCTCTTGTCAGCAGGAACGTGGGCAGCTGGACGACATCAAGCAACGCGAGAGCAAAGATGATTATCAGAGCCCCCAGTATCAGATGCGCCGTCGGATTTGTCTGCACCTGCCCGAAAAGCCTGCCGGTAAGCGCGGCGAACATGCCCAGGATGGAAAAAGTCACGGCCATCCCGCTTACATAACTGAGTGACAATAAAAACTTTCTTGATTTACTGCCTTCTTTCGTGGTGCCTATAACCCCGGCTACAATAGGTATCAAAGGGTATACACATGGCGTAAATGAAGTCGCCACACCGGCCGCGAAAACAATAATAAACGAGAGTAATGAGATGTTCTCCAAATACACTGCCATGTTTTCCATATTCCCTCCGTGCGTGTGGAACGCCTATCTGCCGCCTTGATAATGATACCACATTGGTGTCATTTGTCAAGTGCTGTTTTACATTTTTTATATTTAAGACGACGCCGTACGATCGTCCCGCGGCCCGGCCCCGTTTACTGCAAAAGCCGGGATAAAGCGCGCAAAAGCGTATCTATATGTTTTTTATTGTTGGGGATCGTACATCCGGCGACATCCGGATGCCCGCCGCCCCCGAACATCTCTGCTACCACAGCGACATTCTTTCCTTTTTTCGACCGCAGGCTGACCCTCAAGTTCCCATGGCTGTTTTCCCTGAAGAGGGCTACGATCTCCACCTCGCTGACCGCCCGCATTTCATCGGCAACGGCATCGACGTCCTCATCCTTGCCCCTGATCCTTTTGAAATCGTCCTTTTTTATTATCGACCATACAAGCCTTCCCTGTTTAAGGAACCTGCATCTTGAGAAACATATCCCCGACAGGACTATTATTTCCCTCGTCTTCGACCAGTAGACCCTGTCTACAAGCCTGTAAAAATCCACGCCTTTCCCCATCAACTCAGCGCAAAGTGAGAACGCGGAAGCCGTGACATTGGGCAGGCGGAACGAGTTTGTCTCTACTATTACAGAGGTCAGGATACTTTCGGCTATCTCTTTTGTAACCTTAACCCGCATCTGTTTTATGACTTTATATATTATTTCCCCTACGCATGCGGCGTTTGTATCGATCAGGCGCAGATCACCGAACGGGACCCGGCATTCATGATGGTCTATCTCTATAACACGATCGGCCCTGTCAAAAGCCGCGGCGACACTTCCCAGTATCTTCTTGGATCCGCAATCTACCGAAACAGCCAGGCTGACCGGCTTACCATAGCTTTTTCTGACCCTGCCCGCGCCGGAGAGAAACCTGTACCTGCCCGGGACCCCGTCCTGGCTGAGCATATGCACCTTCTTCCCCATGCTCTCGAACGCCAGGCCCAGTGCCAGCATGGAACCGATGGTATCCCCATCCGGGTTCACATGACACCCTATAATGACCTCGTCATGCTTTTTCAGCTCTTTTACGACCTTTTTTATGTTCCTCACAAAGACTCCTGATATCTCCCGGGTTTTCGTATCACACCTTTGACGGGTTGCAAAGGCTTTCCGCGTCATGGGCAGCCCTGCCGCAATTTTTACAGAAGAAACGCGGGTCCTTGACAGCTTCTTTTATTCTCGCGTAATCCTGTCTTAGTATTATCTGGCAGAGATGGTTCTTGACGTGGCACTGTTGTCCGGCTTTACAGTTATGTACCGCTTTCATATTTATCCCACCCTTTCATAAAAAAAGCCCATACAGTAAAGTATGAGCTTTAAAAATTGGTGGAGCTAAGGGGGATCGAACCCCTGACCTCCTGATTGCGAACCAGGCGCTCTTCCAGCTGAGCTATAGCCCCATGGAAAAATCGTTCAAGTATTATATCATAAAATTTCAGGACGTAAACTATCTTTATGATGCGATCCTCCTTATTATTCCAGTTCCCCGATATAGGACTCCACGGCGTTTTTTATAAGCGCCCAGTCCTCTTTGGAATGAATACCGAACTTCTGTTTGCGCCGCCACTCATCACCTTTTCTCTGCCATAAATAAAAACATATTTGTTTTTTGGCGTAACTCCTGAGCAGCACGACAGCGGCCCACCATCCGAATTTTTTATTGATCGTCTTGTAATTCAAGGCCTGAAGAGGCGGTTTGATCGGAAGCATAGCGTCATCTTCCGGAACCGCTCCGGTATCCTCACGGGACTGGCTGTCAACATCCGATCTCCCGGCATCCATTTCTTTTGTGATCTCGTCCGACATTTCGCCTCCTTGTTCTTGTATAAACCGGCCAGCGGTTCACACGTTACGCAAAACTAAAAAATCACTGGTCACTGGAAAGTTTCACCGTATAATCGCCCGGCTCACCTTCCAGCTGGACATGCCCTTCTCTTGCCAGCCAGCCGATACTCATGAGGACAAGATCTCTTTCTATTTTATCCCCCAGCTCTTCTATGATCTTTTCAAGCTGATCGACCCTGTTATGCGCGTCGAGATAGTTCCAGATATCTCCGGCCGCAAGCCCTATCCTAGTAATCATCTCTTCCTCCTTTTTATAATGTGGTATCCCGCCATGAAACAAACTATTTGATCTCGGCGTCTACCGGCACTTCTTTTTCAATATAACTCCCGCAACGGGGGCACTTTGATATATCGTCGCTTTTCGAATCGATATAAGTATTCGAGCATATGGAACAATGCCATATATATTGTTCTTCAGAGCTGTACGACCGCATCCTCGTACCGAGGTTGATGAACACCCATGATAATAAAACGAATATCACCGAGAAAAAAAGATAAAAAAACAGCGCCATCGATAGATCTATTTTTATCATATGCCGGTGAACCCTTCTTCATGCGCGACTTCCACTTCTTCCCATTCATCTTCCGCGCCGACGACCGGTTCGAATATCCAGCCGCGTATATATTTCAGGGCCTGTATATCCTGGACCGGGTACCCGGAAGTCGTAAGCAGTACGACATCCTTGACCGTGCCGTTCCCCGATACAAGGACTTTCGCCCGTATGCTGGCCGCCCCCTCCGATCCGTCCTTTTTCGCCAATGCCCCGGGAAATTCGGGCTTATAAAGAACTTTTCTTTTTGCGCCCTGTGTATCCCCGTAAACCGGTTTTGCGGACTTAATAAGCATATACTCGGGTGTACTTTTATCTGCCAGTGCCAGCTCATCGTACCTCGTGCCGTCAGCTACCGCGACACCGTATTCCGGAAACTTTTCGGTGGAAAACCTCCGCTTACTTCTCCGCACCTTCAAATATCCCTGCTGCTGGTCCGCCATGCCGAAACTGTACCTGGTCTCAAAACCCGGGGCCGAGCTTTCCAGCATTATGTCAAACGCGGTTTTCTTTAATAACGGGCCCAGAAAATCGACTTTTGTATAATTCCTTATCTTACGATTAGCCGCGGGATTGATGATCACCACCGCCGACATCATAAAAATGTGCAGCCCCAGAGATAATAATAAAGCTATCCTGAAATTCCTGTTCATCTTACCGCCCGCCGGGAAAATCACTGTGTAGTAGCGATATTGACCTGTTTCACATCGACCTGGCGGCATATATCCCATACATGTATCACCTTACCCAGGTCCGATGCTTTGTCCGCTTTTATCAGGATAGACTGCCCCCGGCGCGACGCGGCCATTATCCTTGACACAAGCTCTTCCTCTTCCACAGGCCTTTCATCAATAAAAAAACTGTTATCCTCCGTGACCACTATCACGAGTTGTTCCTTATGCAGCACTTCACTTGTTATCGCGCGGGGCAGGTTCACCCGTATCCCCGGCTGAAAAATAAAACTCGAGGTCAGCATAAAAAATATCAGAAGAAGAAAGATCACATCTATTAAAGGCGCTATATCCAGATGCCCTTTCTCCAAAGCAACCTTCCGTTTAAACCTCATCGTCATCCCTCTTGGAACCGAGTATATTTATAAGATCCGTCGCGCTTTTTTCCATTTCAAGCACAAAACCATCCACTTTGCTTACCAGAAAGTTATAAGCGACATATGTGGGAATGGCTACCGCCAACCCGGCTACCGTGGTCACCAGGGCTTCCCATATACCGCCCGCCAGGTCCCCGGGATTTACCGGGACAAAGGCCGTAGCCTTCTGCTCTATGACCTGGAAAGCCCGCACCATACCCGTGACCGTCCCCAAAAGCCCCAAAAGAGGCGTTATATGCGCTATGGTCGCGAGGACCCCCAGGTTCTTCTCCAGGCGGGGTACTTCATGCAGTCCCGCGTCTTCTATGGCCTCTTTTATTTCCGACCTGGCGCGGTCATGTTTCAATATGCCCGCTTTCAGTATATGCGCTATAGGGCCCGGAGTCGCGTTGCACACATCGATCGCGTCCATTATTTTATTACGTTTCAACACCCTGGATATCGATTCCATAAAATGTTCAGTATTTATCTTTGCTCTCCTGAGATGCCACAACCTCTCGATAACGACCGCGAAAGCTATTACGGAACTCAATATGATCAATACCATAAGCGGTCCGCCCTTTATTATCATCTCCCACATTCTTTTCCTCCGTTTCGTTCATCAGCTGAAAGCTGACTACTTTTTCATCAAACTGATCCTTTCCCTGGCGTATTCCGCCTCTTTACCCTCACCTTTGGACAGTTTTCTGTACAAATTTAAAGCCCGGTCCATCTTACCCTGTTTCTCCAGTATTCCCGCGCATTTAAAAAGCGACCTCATGACCCAGAAATCCCCGCGCGGATACTTGTATTCCACGTTAAGATATTCTTCCACAGCATCGTCTTCCCGGCCCATTTTTTCATAACATTCCGCCAGGTCGAACTGGATCTGGGCGTTTATATTGGAGTTTTCACGGGTAAGTGATACTTTGAAATACTCCACGGCAAGGCCGTATCTTCCCTGTTCCTTGTATATCAAGCCTATCCGGTTATTCGCGATATTAGTTATACTGTTGGACGGATATTTATGCAGAAGCGACTTATACCAGGCTATGGCTTCGTCGACTTTGCCGGATTTCTTGTTAATATCACCCAGGGTTAGTATAGCCTGGGGAGCCCATTCGCTTTTCGGGTGATCGTCCAATAACTTATTGAAATTTTTTATGCTTTCCCCGAGCTTGCCCTTGTCATAAAAGACCCAGCCCAGCCAGTACAGGGCCTCATCCACAAAAATACTCCCGGGGTAATTTTTCACTACCCGGGAAAGAAATTCTATAGCCTTGTCGAATTTTCCGTTTTTATAATAATATTCGCCGAACCAGAGTTCTATCCCGGGAGCCAGCGCGCTCTCTTCCTTCCGGGAAAGTATGTCATTAAAAAGCGCCAGGGCTTTCTTCTCACGGTTTGTCTTATAATAGGTCCAGCCCAGATGATACTGCGCCCGTTTTATGATATCGGCGTTCCCTGAAGACCCGATGATCTTCCTGTAGACCGCCTCGGCCGCTTCATACTGGGAGTTATTGAAGAAGGAATTCGCTTTCTGCAACAGCGCCTCGTCACGCAGGTCGCTGTCCGGATATTCTTTTAATAACCTGTCGAACTGGCCCGCCGAACTCTCGAAATCACCCTTTTCCGCGTACAGAAGACCAAGTTGATACAACGCTTTATCCACAAGATAGGAATCGGGGAAATTTATGACAAGCGACCGGTATGCCAGGATAGCCGAATCGGTGCGGCCTACTTTTTTCAGGATGAACCCGACCTGATACTGGGCGTAATCCGCCAACACACTATCCGGATAATCCCTGAGCACCCTGTCATACACGTCGATCGCGTGGTCATCCTCATCTTTCCCTTCCAATATGTCACCTATGTTGCATAAAGCGCTGACTACCAGGTCCATGTTGTCCGACATCTCCACTACCAGGTCGAATTCATGCAAGGCGTCGTTTCCCCTGTCAAGATTAAGATATGCCCAGGCCCTGTTGTAATGCATGTCATCCGAATATTCCCCGTTGGGATATTTTTCAAGGGCCGAATCGTACAACACCAGCATTTCACTCATATCCCCGGCCTTGTAAAGGTTTTCGCCGGCCCAATAATAAGCGTCATCCGTCCACTTGTTTTCCGGGGTACTGTCGATGATATCACGATAGAAACCTATCGCGCTTTCCCGGTCATTATCCGCCGCGTAGATCGCGGCCAGGCCCATCAACGCTTCACTGCGCAATCCCGGGTCGGATTTATTTTCGGCAACGACCCTGAGCCATTTTTCGCTCAATGCCGTATCTGACAATTTCATGTATGACTGCGCGATCTTGTAAGCGGCGTTATCCGCCCACGGATATTCCTCACCCATCTGTATCGCGTTCTCCAGCTTCTCGATAGCCTTTGCGTAATCCCCTGTCATATAATAACTCTCACCCAGCATGTAATACGCGTCGGATATCCTTTCGGTAACGGGATATTTCGATATAAGCTTTTCCAGTTCATCTATAGCCTCCCTGTACCGGCCGTCCCTGAACAGTATCTCGGATATTTTATATCCGGCTTTGATCACCAGTTCATCCTGGGTATATTTATCGATAAGCTCCCTCAATATTTCCACCGCCGTCTCATATTCTCCCAGCTTATCGTAACACCACGCCTGGGAATAATAAGCGAACGGCACATACCGCCTTGAGGTCCGGTCATCTATGATCCCCTGATAAGAAGTTATGGCCTGTTCGTACTCTCCCTCCTTAAAGAACACTTCCGCTCTCCAGTAGTTCGCCGCTTCCAGGATATCGGGATCGGCATAGTGTTCCACGATATAATCAAACTCCTGCAATGCTTTGCGGGATAAAGATCTTTCATAATATATGCGTCCCAGCAATAATCTTACCTCCGCTTCCACTTTCATGGATATGTTCGCGGAGAGAAGATTATGCAGCTTGTTTTCGGCAAGATCAAAAAACCCGTCCTTGATGGCTTTTCTGGCGAACTCGATATCCGATCCGGAAGATATAATGGCACTTCCCCCGGTTTCGAGATATTCATCGTCAACCGTAAGCCGCGGTTTTACATCGACCTTATCCTGTACAGTCTGCGCGTTTGAATATCCCGCGCAAAAAAAACACAGCATCCCTGATATAGTTATGTTCTTAATGAGGTTCATATTGTAAAGATTATAATTACGCGATGAATAGTTATATATATAAATCAGGCTTATATGCTAACAAATATGTGTTTAGCTGGCAAGAATTATTTCAAAAGTTAGAATTTGGCTCTCCGGAACATGAGGCAAGATCGAAAGATCTCAGCGCCGGAGAAAATCCTTGAGATACTCTCCGGTATATGACCGTTTTTTCGACATGATCTTTTCCGGCGTGCCGTCCGCGACGACTCTTCCGCCTTCATCTCCGCCCCCGGGCCCCAGGTCTATGATATGATCGGCGGATTTGACGACATCAAGGTTATGCTCTATCACAAGGACCGTATTACCATGGGATACCAGCGCCTGCAGGACATCCAGCAGTTTATGTATATCCGCGAAATGCAGCCCCGTGGTCGGTTCATCCAGTATATATAATGTCCGGCCGGTAGCGGTCTTTGACAGTTCGGTCGACAATTTGACGCGTTGAGCTTCGCCTCCCGACAAAGTGGTAGCCTGCTGTCCTAACCGTATGTACCCCAGGCCCACATCATAAAGGGTCTTCAGTTTATTCCTAACAGGCGGGATGTTCTCAAATACTCTTAGAGCTTCTTCCACGCTCAGTTCCAGCACTTCCGCGATGTTCAACCCCTTGTACCGTATCTCCAGGGTCTGGTCATTAAAGCGTTTGCCCTTGCATACCTCGCATTGCACGTATACATCCGGCAGAAAATGCATTTCTATCTTTTTCATGCCGTCACCGCTGCACGCCTCACATCTCCCGCCTTTGACGTTAAAACTGAACCGCCCGGGCTTGTACCCTCGCATCCTCGACTCCGGTATCGAACTGAATAGTTTTCTGATATGGTCGAATGCCCCTGTATACGTCGCGGGGTTGGACCGCGGCGTCCTTCCTATAGGCGACTGGTCGATCACTATCACTTTATCGATATTTTTAACCCCTTTTATGGCCTTATGTTTACCCGGATGCGTTTTTGACCTGTATAACTTTTTCGCGAGGGCGTTGTAAAGTATATCATGCACCAGAGTACTCTTCCCCGACCCCGAAACCCCGGTCACACAGTTAAAAAGACCAAGGGGTATTGTCACATCTATATTCTTCAAGTTGTGTTCACTGGCACCGATGATCTCAAGATTTTTACCCGGATCGGCGCTTCGCCTTCTGCCAGGCACTTCTATCTTCATCTCCCCCCTGAGGTATTTGCCTGTGAGCGACCTTTTACTCTTAAGGATATTCTCTATCGATCCGCTGGCGATCACTTCACCCCCGTGCTCTCCGGCTCCCGGGCCGAGATCAAGGATATAATCCGCTTTTCGTATAGTCGCCTCATCATGTTCCACCACTATAAGCGTATTACCCAGGTCCCTGAGTGCGATCAGCGTGTCCAGAAGTTTATTGTTGTCCCTTTGATGCAGCCCTATACTGGGTTCATCCAGCACATAAAGCACACCCACCAATCCGGCGCCGATCTGCGTGGCCAGCCTTATCCTCTGGTCCTCCCCTCCCGACAAAGTATTGCTCTTGCGGTCAATAGTAAGATAATCCAGCCCGACATTTGTTAAAAATTCCAGCCGCGCGTTGATCTCTTTAAGCACTTCATGCGCTATTCTTTTCTCGACATCGGTCAACCTTAATCCGGAAAAGAACTTTTTGACTTCCAGTATGGACATGGAGCACACATCGGATATGTTCTTTCCGCCTACATATACCGCGAGTGATTCCTTACGAAGTCTCTGCCCGCTGCATTCGGTACACGGGTTCAGCGACATGAATCCGCCTATCATCTCTTTTATATAATCACTATCGGTCAAGCGGAAACGTCTCTCCAGATTGGGGATAACCCCTTCGAACCCGGTTTCATTATCGCCGTAAAGTATAAACCCTTTCTGGGTTTTTGTAAGTTTTTCATACGGCTGATCGTAATCAAAATCGTAATACCTGGCCAAGTGCCGCAACTGGCGCCGGTAATAAAGTATGAGCCCCTTTCCTCCCTTTTTCCAGGGCAGCACCGCCCTCAATACGGATTCGGTTTTATCCGGCACCACCAGATCGGGGTCGATCTCCTGTTTGTTGCCAAAACCGTTGCATACAG
>Ga0272443_10001254_pt1 | contig 38797 bp, 28 predicted proteins | sample SSMAcet12_FD_193581 | JGI IMG/M metagenome (GOLD analysis project Ga0272443, IMG submission 193581) | Marine sediment archaeal communities from Little Sippewissett salt marsh, Falmouth, MA, United States - SSM-Acet-12 | ecosystem: Environmental > Aquatic > Marine > Wetlands > Sediment ...
GCATGGTTCGGAACTTGTAGAACCAGAAGGGGCGGCCGTGACGGCCGGCCCGCTGCTGGGCGAAGATGGCCGGGCCGCGGCTGCTCAGCTTGATCGCCAGGGTAATGGCCAGCAGCAGTGGCGCCAGCAGTACCAGCAGTACGGCTGCCACGAGGATGTCAAGTAGGCGTTTAAGGATTCTACACCTCTACTATGTCTGTGTCGTTGGGCAGGCGATGGGCTTTACAGCGCTTGGGTATAGCGCTGCACCAAAGCTCCGTTGGAATGCGTATTCTCGCGTCTCCGTTGCGAGATCGCCGCCCTCGCAGCGACAGGTCTTGACGCAGACGTACAACAGTCGTGCCGTCGTTCGTGGGCGTACGCTTTACGGCACGGGTTGATGCGATCCGTCGGTTGTGCCTCCAGAGTCGTCCTACCCCAGAAATCCGAGAATGGCGTCTGCTACGGCGTCCTGCATCGCGTCCGTCAGTTCCGGATACACCGGCAGCGCCATGATCTCCGCAGCCGCCTTCTCGGAGACCGGGAAGTCGCCTTCTTTATGGCCCAGCGACGCGAAGCATTTTTGAAGATGCGCCGGTACGGGGTAGTAGATCTCGCAGCCGATGTTGTTGGCGTGCAGGTGGGCCACCACCTCGTCGCGCCGCGGCACGCGGATACAGTACTGATTGTAGATCGTCTCGCAGTCGGGACTGATATAGGGCGTCTGCACGACCGTATCGGCGAACTTCTGGTTGTAGTAGGCGGCGTTATCCCGGCGGGCCTGCGACCAGTCGTCCAGGTGCGGCAGCTTCACCAGCAGCGCCACGGCCTGGATCGGGTCGAGCCGGAAGTTGGCGCCGACGTATTTGTGGTAGTACTTCGGTTCCATCCCGTGATTGCGCATCATCACGAGGCGGTGGTAGAGGTCTTCATCGTTGGTGGTGACCATCCCGCCGTCGCCGATGCCGCCGAGATTCTTGCTGGGGAAGAAGCTGAAACATCCGGCGGTGCCGACGCTGCCGGCCTTCTTGCTTTTGTAGGTGCTCGTGATCGACTGGGCCGCGTCTTCGATGACCGCCAGTCCGTGTTTGTTCGCCACGGCCATGATCGGGTCCATGTCCGCCATCTGACCGAACAGATGGACGGGCATGATCGCCTTGGTCTTGGGCGTTACCGCCGCGGCGATTTGGGCCGGATCGATGTTGTACGTCTTCGGATCGATGTCGACGAAGACCGGCTTGGCGCCAACCCGCGCGATGCTGCCCACCGTGGCAAAAAACGTGAACGGCGTCGTGATCACCTCGTCACCGGCGCCGATGTCCAGACTCATCAGACTGTTCAACAGCGCGTCGGTCCCGCTGGAAACCCCGACGCCGTACTTGCAGTCGCTGACCTTGGCGACCGCCTGCTCCAACTCCTCCACCTTGGGCCCGCCGATGCAGCGCTGTGATTCCAGCACCTCGGCCACGCCCGCCATTACCTCGTCCTTTATCGTTGCATACTGCGCTTTCAGATCCAACAGCGGTACTTGCATAAAACCTTCCCTGAACAGTGGTTACCTTCTTCTTCTCTGCCGCAACTCAGCGTAGGACATCTCTCCTACCTTCTGCTCGGCCGGCAAGGGTGCCTTTTCGTCCGGATCGAGGCGGCGCACGGCGCCAGGCTCAACCTCGCGGTAATGATCACCGCTTTCGTTGTACGGCGCTATCAATCGCACCCTTGCTCTGGACGTTGACATTATTGCCGATAGCGACCCCACTGGCAACCAGAACGTTGTGGCGCGAGGTGCAGTTGGCGCCGATGAGACCAGTGGTTAACGCCTCATCACGTATCTTGGGGTACTGCCCGGCCGAAAGCGACCTCGACGAGCACGGTTTCCAGACGGCGGGCCAGCAGTCTGCGGTCGAACTGACGTTCGGCCAGCGCACGAGCGTTGCGGCCCATTTCGGCGCACAATTCCGGTGCGGCCGCAAGTTCTACCAGCGCGCCGGCCAACGCCTCGGGATGTCGTGGATCGAGCGAACGGCCGCAGTGGTTCCCCTCAATGGTCTCGTCCAACCAGCCGCCTACGTTGATCAGCACGGGCTTGCCGGCCGCCAACGCATCGAACATTTTGTTGGGCGACCACGTGGGATTCTTGCCCGGGCGGAAGATCGTCAGGCACGCCTCACAACCGGCCACGATGTGCGCGACCTCCCCCTTGCTCGCCAGGTCCCCGAATACGACGTTCTGAAGGTTGTACCGGCGCGCCAGGGCTTTCAGCTCGTCGCGTTTGCCGCCACCGCCTTGCAGGACGAGGACGATCTGGTCCTGCTTTCGCTCGGCGAGGATGCGGGCGGCTTCGATGACGTAGTCGAGCCCGTTGGCCAGCCCCATGGCGCCGAAGTAAATGGCGGCGAATCGGTCGCCCAGACCCAAACGCGCGCGGGCGGCGCTGCCGTCGAGATCGGGACGAAACAGATCGAGGTCGCTGGCGTTGGGAATCACGGTTACTTTCTCCGGGGCGGTCCCCGTTCGCACGATGGCTGCTTTCATCCCGGGCGAGAGTGCAACGATATGGTCGGCGTGGCGGTAGATCTTCCGCGCCACCCGCTGGAGCCACCAGATCGCGGCTGGATTCGTCAGGGCCCCCACGTCCACCAGCGCCTCAGGCCAGAGGTCGCGCACTTCGAAGACAAACGGAACGTCGAAGTGCCGGCTCAACGCTATACCGGCCAGTCCGACCGTTAGCGGAGTATGGGTTGCGAAGACCACATCGGGCTTTTCCAACGTCTTGCCGATGCGGGCAGCGACGCGCGCGAACTGATAGAACTGGCGCATACGCCGGAACCCGCCCAATGCCGTCCCGATGTTGGGGTCGTTGTAGGCGGCCCGAATCGCCACCACGTCAATCCCGTCGATCTCGTAGCGCCTGTAAGGCTTGCCCTCCGGGACAGGGAACTCCGCGTTGGCCAGCCCCGAGGTGATCATCGTCACGGTGTGGCCCTGGCCCACGAGGTGCCGGCCGAACTCGTAGGATCGTGTCCCGGTTCGGCCCTGGCGTGTGGCGAAATATTGATGAATGTAGAGAATGTGCATGTCAGGTACTCACCAGTACAAGTCTTCGTAACCCATGCCGAACGTGCCAACTCTCATTGCCGTCCTTTGGCGTAGTGCTTATCGGGCTTTCTGCGGCCGCCACCTTTTTCCCTGCTTGTGTATCTTGCCTAAGTTGGCTGTATCGCGTATAATAGAATGCGTGTTTGCAGTTAATGCGGCCGTGTTCGTGTGAAAACGAGCCGGACCCAGTGAGCCTGGCCGCTGGGCAGAGGGCAAGCGGTGCCACAACGGGGGATGGTCTGTAGATGTACCCGCAGTTCTTGCATTCAAATAGCTCGAGGAGAGAGATCGCTGTCTTTCTCTTGGGTTGTGCTCTGATTTGTGCCTGGCCCGGCGCGGCGTGGCCGCGGTCTGCCGACGGTTTGGCCAAAGCCGCAACCGAGACCAAACCAGGAAATCCAAGCCGCAAGGAGATGCCGGCCGAACCCGGGCTGGTGGAGACGTTTGGCCAGGACTACCTCGTTCACGTTGCCAATAACGAAGGCAGAAATCTTGCCGACGGCATGACTGTTTACTATCTGCGCCGCGAACTCCAGGCTCTGGTCGACATGTGGCGGGCCACCGGCGATCTCGCCTATCTCGATACCGCCACGGATCTGACGTTGCAGGCCATTGACGCGGCCCAGGCCAATCCCCGGCCGCTGATCTGGCATGGAGAGCTTCGCGGCCAGTGGCCTTGTTTCTACCTACCGACGGTGGAGTCCGAAACGGGCGGGCACAACCAGCTATGCGACTTCCAGGGCGCCGTCGGCTTCATGCTGGTGGCGCGGGCTCTGCGCCAGGTCAAGGACTCAACGGCACGCGATATCGCCGCGTTCGTCAACAGCGAGATCGTCGAGAAGTGGCTTTACTACAAGCCTTCGATGACGCTTTGGCACATGCAGAACGACAATTCCTTCGACAATGCGCTGGCCACCCTGAACACCGGTCGCGACGTCCGCGAACATTTCGCCTGCCTCTGCCTGGATCTGCACCGGCTTGGATTCCGCAAATATGCCTATCGCACGTGGGCCAAGCGCCTGCTGGAACTCTATCTCACAATTCGCTACGACCCGAACGAGGCGCCGCCGAACTCCGAAGGTATCGAGGGCCTGATTCCGGACGATTGGGGATTGCTGGCGCAACAAGCGGATGAGGGCTACACGTGGTTGCTGATTCCGAGCTACGCCGGCAGCGGATCGAACCTGGCCATCGACACCTCTCATGGCAATCGCACGGCCTGGGTAGCGGCCCGGGCCTATTCGGAAGGTCTCCTCGACGCCGAGGTTCTCTACGGCCTGATCAACACGCTTGAGTTTCGGATCTGGGCTCCTGAGAAAGGGCTGTTCTATTTCAACAATTTCGCCGATGGCAGCGACGACGAATTCAACGGCCTGACGCCGGGTCGCGGCGGCAATGTCTGGTTTGGCTGGCACCGACTGGCCACGTACGACGAGGACCTCGAAGCGCTGTTCATCGTTCTGGCGCTTGATCTGGCGGCCGGTGGCCCGAATCTGCCCGACAAGGCGCAGAACAAGACGATGGCCAATGCGCCGCTCTGCCTGGAGGCCTGGGGCGCCCGTCTGCTCTCGACCGAAGGCCGGCCGCACGTCTTTCCTTGACGATTCCGTCCCAGAGCCAGGAGGCAAGCAGCGTTGCGATTCTGTCGCAAGCCCTACGGTTGCCCACCGACGGCCGAGACGACCTTCATATTCTACAACCGGGCCTTTTCGAACTGGAGCACGGCTTCGACGATCCGCTGGGCGGTCTTGCCATCCCACAGCGGTGGAACGGTTCCGTCTTTCCAGTCACCCGCCAGGATCCGCTCCGATTCTTCCGCCACGTTGGTCATGTCCACCAGCTCGTTGGTTCCTTGCGTGATGGTGATCGGACGTTCTGTGTTGGGTCGCAGGGTCAGGCAAGGCAGTTTTAGATAGGTTGTCTCTTCCTGGATTCCGCCGGAATCGGTCAGGACGAACCGGGAGTTCTTCTGCAAGGTGATGAATTCACGATAGCGGACGGGCTCGATGATGCGAAAGCCTTCGTTGAACGCGATGTCGATGCCGAACCGCTCGATGTTCTTCTTCGTTCGAGGATGCATCGGGAACACCACCGTGATACGCTCGGCGAGCTTGTTGAGGTATTCCAGGATCTCTTTCAAGCTGTCCGCGGCGTCCACGTTCGAGGGGCGGTGCAGGGTGACGAGGACGTAGCCGCCCTGCTGCAAATCGAGACGCTGGAGCGTCTCGGCCTCCTGCTCGGGACTGATGCGCCCGAGAATGGTGACGACCGAATCGATCATGATGTTGCCGACGCAGCGGACCCGATCGTGGTCGGCGCCCTCGCGGTGGAGGTTCTCGTCGCCATCGGTCGAGGGCGTGAACAGCAGATCCGAGATCGCGTCGGTCACACGCCGGTTGATCTCCTCGGGCATCCTCTCGTCGAAGCTCCGCAGGCCCGCCTCGACGTGGGCAACGGGAACGTGCAGCTTCTTGGCGGTCAGGCTACAGGCGACGGTCGAGTTGACATCGCCAAAGACGACGACCAAGTCGGGCTTTTCTTCCAGGACCACCTTCTCGAACTCCATCATCACCTTGCCCGTCTGTTCGGCATGGCTTCCGGAGCCGACTTCGAGATAGTGGTGGGGCTCGGGCAACTCCAGATCCTCAAAGAAGGCCTGGGACATAATGTAGTCGTAGTGTTGGCCCGTGTGCACGATCACCGGCTCGATCCCCTCGGTCTGTGTCATTGCGAAGTAGAGAGGGGCCATCTTCATGAAGTTCGGTCTTGCTCCGACAATCAACAGTATTTTCGACACGTGACTACCCTCTCTTTCTCTCCAGAACGGCTTCGTAGATGCGCAGGAGTTTGGTGCTTTCTTGTTCCCAGTTGTATCGCTCGCGCACAGCGCGGCGTCCGTTATCACCCATTTGGTGTGCTTCCTCGGGATGTTCGATAAGATGTGTCATCGCCTCAGCGATGCTGCCAGGTTTGTCAGGTGCGACGATCAAGCCGCACTGGTAGGGTTCGACCACCTCGCGATAGAGCGGGAAGTTCGACGCAATGACCGGCAGGCCCACCAGCATGTAGTCGAACAGCTTGTTGGGCAGGCAACTGGTATTGTTCGCATACGGCAGGTAGGTGATGATGCCCATTGCGGCCTGGGCCGAGAGGCGCTCCTTTTCTTCGTAAGGGACCCAGGCGATGAACTTGACGTTTGCCTCGATGCCCCGCTCTTTCGCCAGCGCTCGTAGCTCGCCTTCGAAGGACGCCGGTCGCGAGGAACCGACCAGATACAATTCCCAATCGGGGTGCTGCCGGACGACGAGACTGAAGGCCTCGACCACTTCGATCAATCCGCGTGTGCGGGACATCCCACCAAGGTAAATGATTCTCTTCTGTGGATCTCTCGCGAAGGTCTCGGATAGCTCGACGATCGGATAATTCTCAATCGGTCCCGACCGCACTCTCAGCTTTTCGTAGCGGGCCCCGACAAAAGGAGTCGTGTAGATCACGTAATCGAAGAAGCGTACCACGGCCCGTTCGAACAGATCGAAAAACCTGCTCGTGATTCGCCTTAACCCCTTGGATATCCAGAACTTATCCATGATACTGTTGGGGTAGTGCTCGTGGACGTCCCATATCACCTTCTTGCGGTAAAGCTTTAGCAATAGGCCGACCGTCATCAGTTCGGGATCGTGGAAATGGTACACGTCGGCCTTTTCGCGAATTGCCAGCCGGAACAGCCGCCAAAGGACTGTGGTCATACGCTGGAGCCGATGCTTCGGCTCGGGCAGCGGAACGATGCGAACGCCGTCGACCGTCTCGGCCTTGTCATGCCGCGCGATCAACACGACGTCATAGCCGGCCTTCGCCAGACTCTTCGCCTCCTTGTGGAAGATCCGCCCGTCGAACGGAATGTGGACCGAGGTCAGGATACAGACCTTTGCTCTTGGTTGTTGAGGCGAATCACTCATCAGTTGCTCTGACCTTCCGCACGACGAACTCGCGCCACTGACTGCAAGGCGTCGGCGAACACTCTCGCGTTCGCCTCCGGATCGAAGACAGTCCGGGCGCGCTCGTATCCTTCCCGACCGGCTGCTATACGGAAGGCTTCGTCCGTGATCATTCGTTCGATGGCTTCGCGCAGTTGCCTGGCATCGCGAGCCTCGACCAGCAGACCCGTCCGGCCATCGACGACCGCTTCGGGTACTCCCCCTACGTTCGTCGCCACCACGGGCAATCCGCAATTCATCGCTTCGACCACAGCCTGAGGCATTCCCTCGCTGTGGGAAGGCAGGACCAGGAAGTCAGCCGCCTGCAAGAACGTGGGAATCTCATCCGGGTGGACTCGGCCCACCAAGCGCACAGCGTCTTCACGGCCGACGCTCTTCTGAAGGGCAACAAGCCTCTCCTGGGCGGGGCCAGCGCCCACACAGACGAGTTGGAAGTTCTCGTATTGGCTCAACAAGGATTCGCAGGCGGTGGCCAGTTCGTCGATCCCCTTGCTCTCTACCAGTCCGCCGATGTAGACAGCCGTGATATTATCAAGCCTCCAATTCAGTCTTGCACGCATCTCTGCTTTGTCGCCAGCCGGGGCGAACGTGCTGGTGTCTCTGCTCAGATAGACACACAGAGGCTCGCGCCGGCATTTGCCGGTCTCGGCGAGGCGCCGGCAGATCGATTGACTGACGGCAACCGGCAGATCCACGCGCTCCAGCGTGTCGCACAATCGCCTCCACAAGACCCCCATCCGCTCGGGGTAGACCATCACGTCGCTGCCGACGGCCAAACTCGCCACGGGCAGGCCGAGCTCAGCGCCGATGATGACCGCCGCCTCTGTGTCCGGTAATATCGAGATTCCCAGTACCAGGTCGAAGGGGTTCTCGCGATGCCAGCGCCAGGCGGCCGCCAGGGCGCCGCGAGCCAGGGACTTGCCCTCGAATCGACGGAAGCCAAAACCGGGCGGGCGCAGGTAGCTGATCCGACGGGCTGCCAGACCATCGGGAGCCACGAGCGGATTGCTGGGACCATAGTCCCGCCAGCGCCGAAAGCGGTGGAGCGGCCACGGCGCCCAGGGCCGGCCCACGAGAAAATCGCACTCGATGCCATGCTTGCGGAGATATTGTGCCTCCCGGCACATAAAGATCCCATGGCGTTCCGATTGGACGGACGGGAACATATGACTAACTGTCAAAACACGCAACTTCATCGCCCTCCTCGGTCTCCTCCTCGTCATCCGTTTCGGCGCGCCAGACGCTAAGCCGTTCGGCGGCCAGGACGAAAGCGATGAAGACCCAATAGTACTTGGCTGAGAGTTGCTTGATGTTGAGCCCCATCACCAGAAGGAAGGTCAGCACGGCCCGGGCGTACAACTTCTCCAGCGTCAGGGGCATGCGTTTGACCGTCAGCATCAGCAGAACCACGAAAGCCGTGAAGAGTATTGCCCCGGGCAGGCCATAGACGCCGAGCGAGAAGAAGAAGTCGTTGTGGGGCCAGATCAGGCTGCCCGTTCGCTCGAACCAGCTATAGTAGCCGGCACCGGTGGGTCGTTCTGCCGCACTGCTGACAGCTTTTTTTATCGGCTGCATGCGAAAGGCGATCGCCTCCTTGGCGCGGCCGACGTTGGTTAGACGCGAGGCGACGGAACTGTCCAGGCCACGCTGCTTGACCAGAAAGCCGACCGAAACCGAGGCCAACAGAATCGCCAGCAGGAGCAGGATGGCCAACGTCGGGCGGCGCAGGACCTGCCGGACGAAGAGCAGAGGCGACAGCATGGTGAATGCCAAAGCCACCAGGCCACCACGCGAGCCGATCTTGAGCATCATGACCGGCAAGAACAGGATGGCGACGAGATACACGGCGCGCCAGAATATGCTCTTGTCCCGCGCGAACAGGTAGATGGCCGAGAGGAAGGCCAGCGCCGTCAGTGCCGCCAGCATATTGGCGTCGATGGCGCTGCCCAGCGTCGCGGCGTAGCGCGTATCGCGCGTCTCATGCATCGCCCGAATGGCCGCCCCGGTCTTGAAGGCCAGGACCGTCGTGCCCACCATGCCGACCACGTACGAGCGCAGCGCCCACAAAAACGTCTGCTCGGAATTGGTTTCAAGGATCCAGTATACGATCAAAACCAGCACCACCAGTTGAAACTGGGTGAAGGACCGCATGATTTCCATCTTCAGATGAGGTTGCGGCAGAGACGCCAGGAAGATCCAAACGCTCAGACCCGCCGCGATCCAGAGGGCCTTGTGTCGGATGCGCAGACCCGGACGGGTCAGCATGGCGTTGATTAGAAAAGTGATGGCCAAGGCCAGACCCACCCCCCGATCGAGACTGAACGCTTGGCGAAAGCCGATCCCGGCGCCCGTCGGGAGGACCAGCATCAGAATGCAGAGAGCGAACGTGGGCTTGATGAGCATCCCGATGAAGGTGGGCACGGCGATCACCACCGCCCCGGCGATGGGGTTCTTCGCCAAAAAGACGACGCCCAGGCCGACGGCGCAGAGCAGCAGCCACAGCGCCAGGAGCAGCGTATTCATGACGGGCGGAAACTGAATGTCCGAGGTTCGCTCCTCAGGTTCGTAGAGCAAACCGTCGTCTAGTTCATCGAGATAGGTCGCGTACATAGGGCGCGTGGTGCAATGAACACCTCTCTTGTCGTTATCGGTCTGTGGGGCTCGGTGGAACGAAGGCTAGGCCGACCCGAGCGCCTCTCTATTCTTTCGTTTCAAGAGGCGGGCGGCATGAAAGAGCCGGCGGAGAATCGGCCGATTGCCCGAGAGGGCGTAGCGGGCGAGATAGAATTTGATCATGTTTGTGTAATCGCTTCGAATCGGCTGGATAAGCTTCTGGCGATACGTGGGAACGCTCCGACCGGTCCAGCGAAAGAGGGCCATTCTGGCCTTGAGTTTTCGTTTCTTGAAAATAGCGTGGCTCTGCGAGGCAGCCAGGTCGTGAACGTCCAGGTCCGATAGTACGACGTGCTCGTCGGCCGCGGCGGCCTCCAGCAATTCCTCTCCTTCCGGCGTCCGGGTCAGCGCAAAGGAACTGCCCAGCTTGTCGGAGCCCATCACGTCCGGAATCCAGGCATCGCCGCAGGACAGATCGCTCAGCTCGCCGAGCATGTCGCTACAGAGGGTGCAGCGGCGCAGGGAATGGGGCCCGAGCTGTTTGTAGCCGTCCTTGTACGCGACCGTCGTCTCGGTTCCGTCTTGCTGCCGGATGCGCATGGTGCCGGGCCAGCCCCCGCCGCGGTAGTGCAGCGTCGCCACCGATTTGGGTGGAATACCCATGCTGCGCAGGAGCGCTTGGGTCCCCCGGAAGCTGAAGTCGATGCTACAGGCGATACTGATATGATAGCGAATCCGATCCTTCAATTTCGGAATGTGTTGTTCGGCCTTGCGAATCCCCTGGATATGGCAAGGCAGGCCCACGACGGCAAACCGGCCCTCGGAGTTGAGAATCTTGTGCAGCGCCGCACCGGCAGGCACGGGGCAATACTTGGACCGGGCGGCCGACGCGATCTCTTCCTTTGTTTGCGCGATAAAAGGCCTCGGTTCCAGCGGTTTTTCCGGGTGCATGGCCGTGACCAGGGCGCCGTCGATGAGCTTGTGCTCCAGCGCATAGGTGAGCAGAGCTGTCACCAGGCCGCCGGAGGCGCCGTCGTAGCGCACGTCCTTGTCTGCGGCGTGGCCGATATAGCTGCCCAAGTACTTGCCGAGCGCAATGTCTTCCGGAATATCTCCCATCAGCGCGCTGCTGAGTCCTTCGAAATCGACGCTGTGACCGGGGCAGACATCGACACACAATCCGCACTTGGTACACTTGGCCTTATCAAGCTGCGGGACATAGCAACCTCGTTTGCGGTCGATCACCATCCTCAGTGCGTCGTGAGGACAGATGCCTGCGCACGTGCCGCAGCCGGTGCAGAGACCCCGCTTGACGACGCGCCGGATTGTCGAGCGCTTGCGCTTCATCGGTCGGGACGGCTCTCCGCAGCGTTCTTGATCAGACGTGCGATCTGGCGCAGTTGTTTCGATAGGTCCCGGTTGATTTGGCTCAGTGACTCCCGGATGGAGGCGCGCGACCCGAGCAGTTCGAGCGCCCGGCGGGCGGCGGCTCGTTCGTCCGTGACGTCCATGTCCAAAATCTGGTGTTCGCATCGGCACATCTCTCCGATTATGCCATGTGTTCTCGTGTCCCGGCGGTTGGTCAGTGCCACGAAAGGCGTTCCCACCGAGACGCTGCCGATCAGCGAGTGCGTCCGTTCTCCAACCACGAAATCACACGCGCCAATGATACCCTTGAGCAGGCGGGGTCCGCAATCTTCTTCGAGAATCATCGTGTCATTTGGTCCCGCGTCCATCTGCTCGGTGACATGCTGGGCCGCGACGATGTCGCTACCATCGTCCTCCACCGAATGGGGCAGAAACACGACGAACGCCCCGCTCTTGGCGATCAAGGTGTCGAGAATCGTCGCAACGTACCGCGCGTGGGCCTGGCACTTGTCCTGACCCTGCAAATCGGGCCGGAACCCGGCATACACCCGGCCCTTCTCGAGCACCGTCACGGCCACCACCGGTCTGCTGGCATACCGCGCCCGGCAGTAGGATTCGTATTGACCCAGGATCTCCGCGGCCTCGTCGGGCGCCACCGGGTCCATGGCAAAGGCCGGGTCGGGGCCAAGCATTAACTTCTCAGGCTGGTGGCATACTTGTCGCATGCTTTCGCACGAATGCCGTTCGCGGAAGATACAAAAGTCACTTTCCTCCAGGGCCCGGCGATACAGACCGGCTTTGTAGAACCGTCCGGCCCCGATCCCCGTGCTGGCACCGAGGATGCCGGTCCGTTTGCCGTGCTTCTTGGCCAGGTGGATGATGCCACAGGATTCCACGCAGAAGACGCCGTCATGACCGACCAGTACGTACTCGGCGCGGTCGAAGAAGTCCTGAAGGGCCCGGCATCTCACGGTCCCTGCCCGGGTGAGATTCTTGAGCTTTGAGTAAACGCCGAGCTTTAGCTGGGACGCGATCGCCACCTGTACGAGAATGCGACGCCAACCCGAGAGGGCCGCATTGCCTTCGAAGCGAAAGATCCAGTCCTTCGGGAAAATGGTGATATTGCCTGTCTGAGTCAGTTTGGCAACGTCGCCAAAGAGGCCCAATGCGACCGGGCGACGGTCGGACAGCATCTCTTCGATACCGCGCATGATGGCCTCTTCGCCCTTGTTGGCGATAGGGACGTAATCGGCCACGAGAATGTGAAGTGTACGGTTCATTCGTGCTGTTCAGATGAGCGGAACCTCGCTCGTCTCGATTTGCGGCGCGCGACGTCTACGGCTGAGGACTTGAAGGAGCCGTTGGCGCTCGACCTGCTGCAAACTGAAGCGCCATCCACAGAGACTCGTCGTGATCGCTGTGGCCGCGAGCACGGCCAGTAGTTCAAGCCATGAATCCGGTCGAGCCAGCGATTTCCACAGCGCCATCAGCGCCACAGCCGGGAGGCTGCCCAGCAAGGCGGGCCACCACACCCGCGTCAGGCTCTGCCCAAAAGTGATGCGCATCTTGCGATTGAAGTAGACGGGCAGGATCAAGCCCGAAACCAACCCGACCGGTACCGCGTTGCACCAGGCGATGCCCTTGAGGCCCCAGCCGAGAAACTTCACGGTCAGAACGGAGCCGCAGACGCATACGAGAGCCGTCACCGCCGTCAGTAAGCCAAACACTTTGTGCTCGCCTCGACCGACGAGCACGAGGAAGTTGCTGTGTTGGGTCAGACGCAGGCAGTGCCCCACCGTCAAAATGGTCAACACCGCCGCGAGCGAGCCAACCACGGCCGGGTCGGAGAACTTCGATCCGACCCACACCGTCAGGAACTCCCGACCCAGCACGATCAGGAAACATGCCGCCGGGACGATGACCAGCAGGCTGTACTTCTGGGTCAGGAAGGCAATCTCCTGCACGCGCGAATGCTCGTCTCGGGCATCCAGGTCGCTGACGGCCGGCTTGATGGCCGCGGTGAAGGCCTGGAGGAATTGCGACAACAGGAGCACGCCGGCGGTGGCCACCGCGAACCGGCTGATCTGCGCCGTGCCCAAGAAGATGCCGATGATCAGGTCGCTGGCCTTGTACATGACCAGGGCGCCCATGGCGTACATGAAGGTATTCATGCCGTAGAAGAGCATGTCCCTGAGCAGACTCAGGTCTATGTTATGTGTTGAGAGCGCGACGCCGGGCAGCAGACGCCGCACGTAAACATACTGCAAGGCCCGCGTGCCGATCTCGCTGATTCCGAAGACCAATCCCATGGTCAACAGGCCGTATCCACCCAAGAGAAAAGCGACCACCAACGCGGTTCGGACTACCAGAATGACCAGCGTGACGATGCCGATGATGTCGTAGCGCTGGAGGCCGCTGAGCACGGCACTGGTGAGCTGGAGTGGACTGGAGATCGCGAAGCACAACCCCGTGACCAGAACGAGTTGGCCCGCCCTTTCGACCAAGTCGGGTTGTACGGCAAACCAATCACCCACGTTCGCATAGAGCACAAAGCTCAGCAGGCCGACCAGGACCGCCAGTATCGAGAAGAAGAACAGCGCCGTGCTGATCACTTTGCTTATGCCTTCGCGATCGTCCTTGGCCAGGCAGACGGGGATGTGCCGGTTGATGGCGCTGTTGAGCCCCATGCTCAAGATGCCTCGGTAGCGAAAGAGCGAGCCGATCAACACCCACACGCCGTACTGCGCTTCTCCGAGCCGGCCCAGGAAGAACCGGATCAGGAAGAAGCCGATCACCGCGTTACTCATCAACGCTGCAACGTTGAAGAACGTGTTGTGGATCAGCCGTTTCGATGTGGTGACCGGTGCTGTCATGGTCGTCCTGAGTTTGTTCCTCGAACTTCTGACGCGATGTGTCGCTCTTGTGCGCCACGCAGAAAACATTCGCTGTACGGAAATATCGCGCGTCCCACGCTTTGGCTTTCCCGATCGCGGCGTGCAGCGACCCAAATCGACGAGCCAGCAAATCCACGATCTTGAGGACCCGCGTAAAATAGCCTGTGCCGTCGAACGACACGGCGTCGAATCCATGCTCTGCCAATAACGCGGCAAGCCTGTCAGTCGAGAAATGCTCGTGCCACCGCTTCGCGGCTGACACGTCGCCGATCAGCCCGTCCGGATTGGCGGCATACCGTTTCTCGTATTCCTGGACCGCATGCGTCCGGCAGTAGAACCATCGATGCAGGCGCGGAAACAGGAATTTGAAATTGCCCAAATCCAGGAACGAGAAGAAGTGGCGGCCCGGGACGGTGACGATCAGCGTGCCGTCGTCTTGCAGGACGCGACGCAACTCGGCCAATAGAGCCCCCTGCTCGGCCACGTGCTCCAGCACATCCATCAGCGTGACCGACGAAAAGAACTTGTCGGGAAACGGCAGAGGCGTCGTTTGCGTGAGGTGAATGATCTCGAGTCCGCCGGACGCGTGGTACGCCTGTCTGACTGCTTCTCGGCTTACGTCCACCCCCACCAGGCACGTGATGCCCCTCTGCTTTAGGCTCTTGAGGAAGCGCCCGTCCCCGCATCCGAAGTCCAGGTGGGCCGCACCGCCGGCAGGAATCTGCTGCCAGGCGAAGCCGTAGCGGTTGGGCCCGTATGGATTGTCTGTGTCCAATGTCGTACGCATGTCGTGGGATCTCAACCTGGAGGAGCAGGCGATTTGACCGCCCGCCAGAGCAGGCCGCTCTCGATAAGTTCGTAGTGTCCGACCAGGAAGATCGGGTAATAGCCGGGCCGCTTCGAAGTCACGTAGACCAGACGGTTGGCGGCCAGGTGCGCGAAGGCCTCTTCGCCATAAGGGGGTGCACCGGCGCTGCGAACCAGCCCCGTGATAATCCACACGTCGGGACGCTGGCCCTGAACCTCTTGGGCATAGAGCAACGGTGCGACCGTGGTGGTATCGGCATAGATGACCGCGTTGGCAGGCACCGTTTCCAGCGCCTCCCGCGCAAAACGTTCGGCGCCGGTGTATCCTGTCTTCCAGGGCTGTAGGAAATAGGCGATGTCGTCTCGATAGGGAACGTCGCCCCGTGTCACCGGGGCCAGTTGTGCGCGCCGTGCCAGGCCGGGCGCCACGGCGTAGGCCGCTACGGGCAGCAATGAGCAACCGGCGATGAGAACGGCCAGCGCCTTGTGCGGGATACGCTCTCGCACCGCATGGGTTCCCAATCCGACCAGTAGAGAGGCGAGCGCATAGAAAGGGATGAAGAAGGCGTAGCGGTCCGCGACAGTATAGCGGAAGGCGAAGATGAAGAACAACACCATCAGTATCGCAACGACACGGCCAAACAAAGCTGTCGATCGCGTCCTGACCAGGGCGATGAGGCCCACGAAGAACAGTAACAAATTGGGGGTGGGGAAATTCAGCACCAGGAGGGCCACATTTTCTTTGACGATCTCCCACGACAGATGGGTGTTGAGCACGGCGCCCTGCCAGCGGTCGCCAAAAGCGGCCGACGCCAGCGTCGCGAGGACGTCTCCACTCTGAACCATCTGCTTGACGATCAGATACTCGTAAGGCAGGGCGCCGATCGCCCAGAAGAGGGCGACCAGAACTGCGTGCTTCCAGCGAATGATCTTCTTGCCGAGTAAGATGATGACCAGCACGGCGTAGCAGGCGGTCGCGATGGAACCCAGCATGTGCACCGCGACCGCCAGGCCGTTACATAGGCCGAGAAGATAAAGGTAACCGGCCCGCCGGGTGCGGCTGTATTGCAGCAGCATGATCAGCTCGACCAGCAACAGCGCCGTCCACAGAGTGTACGTCTCAGCGATACTGGCGTGCCGCCAGAACGTGTGAGACAGGGCCAACGTCAGCGCGGCAATGATGGCAGGAAAATGCCTGTCCAGCCAAAGGCGCATCAGCAGGTACACATTCGCGACAGCCACCGCCCCTGCGACCGCCGAGACCAGATTGACCCGGTGCGCGAAAGCTCCGATGGGCAGCGCCTTGGCTCCGATGGCGATGATATAGTACAGTGGGTGAGAAAGCGCCAGTCCCAGAAATCCCTCGAGGTCATGGCGCCACACGCGATATTGGATGAGCCCGCTGTCCTGCCATAGCGCCCCCGGCGCGCAACTGATCGCATAGAGCACGCCGCTAGCGAGCAGCACTGCCAGATAGACGAACCACGAGCAAGGCCGTGACTTCTGCATGGAAATGGATCGTTGGGAAGAGACCTGATTAACTGACGGTGACAACCAGGCCCTGGTCACTGATACTGTAGTCGAAGAAACGCGCTCGTTCGTTGGGCGGTTCCGCCTCGAGCAGCCGGCGCACGGTCCCGGCGTCGGCGGGCGACTTGCACACCATCAGGAGAAATCCGCCGCCCCCGGCACCGAGAAGTTTCGCGCCGTAGAGATAGGGCTGGAGGCGGGCCAACAGGGCCTCGATCTCCTCATTGCTGCTATTCGGGTCCAACCGCTTGTTGAGATGCCAGGCCGTGTCGACGAGTTTTCCCAGCTTGGTGATGTCCTTGCGAATGAAGCTGTCCATCACTTCACGCGCGGTTTGGCCGATGTGTCTGATCGTGGCGACCGTGGCCCGATCGCGGCTCAGGTACCGCCCTACCACCTGCTGCAGGATGTTCTTCGCCAGGCGCGTGATCCCGGTGTAGTAGAGCAACGTCTGTTCACCATTAAGTTGTGGGTCTAGTATGTCCTGTGGTACATAGTGGATGTGTGCGTCGGGCACCATCCCCGCTTCGGCCACGATCAACTTGACGCCCTCGACCACGCCCCCGATCTGATCTTGCCATCCGCCTCCGGTCGTCAGGGCCTGTTCGAGCCGCAGGACCTGGTGGAAAAGCTCGCGCTGCGACAGGTCTCTGCCGACCACGCGGGCCAGGGCCGCGACGATCACGGCTCCCATGATACTGGAGGTCCCCAGTCCACTCCCTTTGGGGATGGCGGCCAGCGTTGTCAGTTCGATTCCGCCGCCGAAGGCCTTCAGTACCTGCCGCAACGTTTGGCGGCGCCGCGCGCCCGGGCCGCGCGGCGCCAGACCCGCGAGCACCAAGGCGGCCTTGGCCAGGGCGAAACTGCTCGTGGCCTGGCGGTAGTCCAGGAGTTCGTCGAACTGGCGAATCTCGATGCGGACGCCCAGATCGATGGAGCCGATCCGGATCACGGGCTCGTCGATCACCCGCACATAAGCCTGGATCGGCGATTGACCGTTCAGATCGACCGCGGCGTTTATCACGCAACCGCCCCACTCCAGCGAATACGGCGGGGTGTCCGTCCAGCCGCCGCCCATGTCGAGTCGGGCCGGCGCCCGCGCCCACACGATCTCGTCGCTCCGCAGGACGCTGTGCGGACGGTCGCTTTCGGCGCCCCCGCTGGCGACGATGGTCTGTTCCAAAGACTCGAACGCTGCCGCCTGGGCGCGCTGAGCCCACTGGGCCACGGTCGTACCGCGCTGCGGAGCAAGCCCCAGCGACTGCAACCAGTCGCGCTGGCGGCGCGTGGCCCCCTTCTGCCACGGCGCCAGCGTCTTTGCCAGGGAGAGGCCGGCGCGCGCGTCGAGCCGTTGCAGCGCCGTCCCGAGCGTGTGCATGATGCGCGGGAAGGCGAGCGCCGTGACGCCGCCCGGGTCACCGCTCTCAGAATAGCGATACGCCTCGTCTAGAATATCGGATAGCCAGACATCGACGTCGCCATCGGCGCGCATGAGGAAGGCCAGTTCGCAGGCCGAGAATCCACTGCCGGGGCGAAACATCCGGCGCAATGAGTTGCGGATGTGTTTGGCCCAGATGCGCCGGCGACGCTGGTAGAACTCCTGATGGTCTGCCAGCGCCAGGATCTGCTTGAAACTATAGCGGTCCGCGGTGTGCCACATGGCGCGCTCGCGCTCCGAGGCGCCGGCGGGATCGAACAGCCAGAGCCAGTCGCGATAGGCAAGCTCATGCTCCGTTGCGGGGAAGAGCCGGGCCTCCCAGAGGGTTCGCTGGTGCGGTGCGACTTCCGCATCCCAGACGGCTTCGGGCCCGACCCCCATATCGTCCAACCAGGCAAGGACGTCTTTGCCACAGAAGACGGCGCTGTGGCCCGCCACTTCTTTGAAGGCGTCGTCGATGCCGTAGCAGCGGACAAACCAGACCCGCTGTCCCTGGTGGTTGCGTCCTTCTATCACGTCGAGACAGGCCCCGGCCTCCAGGGTCACCGGTTCGACGAGATCGGCGCCCACCACGATATTGTTGCCACCGAGCGTCAGTGGCGATCGGACGCGACATCCTTCCACCCAACCCGCGGTCCCATGCACCGCGCCGTTGTCTGTGATCTCGTTGTTGATGTCGAGGTAGGTTTGCAACAGTGAAACGCCGCGGTCTTCCTGGAGGAGCCTGGTGCCGCTGCTGAGAATCGCCCTGCTCGAACCGAAGTCGAGGAAATCGCAATGCTTGAGGAGTTGGACGTTGAACGGCACGGCCGACAGTGTCTTGAAGAGTTCGCCCAGCATGGCGTCGGACCACGTCGAGCCGCTCTCTCGAGCGGACTGGCGGTAGGTCGCGAGATCCGCCTGGCTTCCCAGGGCACAGCAGATTTCGCGATAGAAATCCAAGCCTCGTTCCATGACGGCCTTGCCCCGTCTGCCGGCCAGAGTCAACCGCCCTTTCGCATCGGTTCGGACACCGAACAGGTGCAGGAGGCGGGCCGCGGTGGCGGCGTCGAAGTGCATCACGCCGATATCGAGACAGGACTGGCCATAGGCGGTGACGGCACCGCGACGCTTCTGCTCAGCGATTGATGGCTTCTGGAGATAGATGCGGACCTCGCCGTCCGGGTCTTGGCAGAAGACGCCGTGCCGGCTTGCCTGCTCGGGCTGGGCATGGCAGGCCAGGCCGGTGATGCCGGACCGCGTGAAACGGACATCCGCCGGGTCGAAGCGCAGGAGGACGTCGCCGGAGGCTATGACGATTTGCCCCTCGTTCGGCGCCGGCTCGGGCAGCGCCAAATAGACGGGCAACTGCCGGTCGAATAGACTCAAACACACGGCGCTGTCATTCTCTCCGGGCACGGGTATGAAGATCTTGCCGCACGGCCCATAGGCGGGCAGTCGGCGTGAATCGCCCCCGGCGTGGATGATCAGAATGCGCAGTTGGCGCAGGGCCTCTTCCCAGACGCGCGGACCGCCCTTCCTGGCCTGGGCGGTCAGCTCCCGGGCGAGGATCTCTGTGAGGCAACCGAGCGTGCTGCCCCCGCTGCCGACGCGCTGTCCGGCCGGGTCGGCCACCACAATGGCTGCCCGCACGTCGGTGAGCAGCCCGAGTTCCCGACGGAGCGCGAGCTGCGCTTCATAGGCCTTCGCCTGCGCCTCGTTCGAGGCCGTGACGATCAAATAGTCCCAAGACCGAGCACTCTCTGTCATGGCTGTATTCCCGCTGCCCCTTCCCTAGTGCTGCGCCACATGGCGATGCTGTTCGTCGATGAGGACCCGCAAGGTTTCGTCCAAGTCGATACGCGGTTGCCAGCCGACCGTCGCCTTTATGCGTTCCGTGCTGGGGACCCGCCGCATCATGTCTTCGATCGGCCGGCCGTACGCTCTCTCGTAAGGCACGAACTCCTTCTTGCTCGGGCTATTGGTCAGCGCGATGACCCGATCCGCCAACTGTTCGATGCTCACCTCCTCAGAGGAGCCGATGTTGAAGATTCCACCCGTCGCCTGCTCTGAACGCACCAAAGCGATGACCGCCTCGACGACATCGTGGACATTGCAAAAGCAGCGGCTTTGCTGCCCTGTTCCATAGATTTGAATCGGTTCACCCGCCAGCGCCCATTCGACAAAACGGGGCACCACCATCCCATAGCGGCCGGTCTGCCGCGGCCCGATCGTGTTGAAGAATCGGCCTATCACGACGTCAAGGCCATATTGCTGGTAATAGGCCTGCCCGAGGAACTCGTCGACCGCCTTGCTGCACGCGTAGGCCCAACGCGAGAGGCTCGTGCTGCCGAGAATGATGTCGTCGTCTTCGCGAAAGGGAATGCTGTCGCTCTTGCCGTAGACCTCACTCGTCGAGGCGAGCAGGATGCGCCGGCCGAACTTGCCGGCCGCCTCCAGCACCACCTCGGTCCCACCAATGTTCGTCTCGATGGTCCGCACGGGATCGTCGGCGATCAGTTGCACCCCCACCGCCGCCGCCAGGTGAAACACGACGTCACACTGGGATGTCAGCAGTTGTGTCAGCGACACCTCGCGAATGTCGCCCCGCACGAACTGAAGCTTGGGATCGTCTTTGAACGCCTCGATGTTTTCGAGTCGGCCCGTGCTGAGGTTGTCAAGAACGATGACTTGGTGGCCATCCTGAAGGAGCCGCTGCGCCAGGTGCGAACCAATAAACCCCGCACCGCCTGTGATCAATGCTCTCATAAAGAAGCAGCCTTGCCTTTCGTCGTACCGAAACGTGTGAACTGACCGATCCGCGGGATGAAGCTACCCGATTTTGGCGCTCAGAGCAACCAGGGATTTGGACGGACTCCGTCCCCGTCGGGCTCACCACATGGTGACCCGATCTTTGCCTCGCGGCTCGACGCTCCGCTGGGAGCAGGCGAGGGCAGCGCGGCAGTGCTCGGCGCTTCGCGGCACGCAGGGCGGTGCGCGCGGACTCTTCGCCGTTAACTCTAAGTATCGGAACAACAAGAACATAGCTTTAGGCAAACCCCCCGTATGGGCGGCGAAGACGCTGGGCGAGGGCGCATGTGTCGGGCCGAAGGTAGGAGTCTGATAATCACTGGCTCGGCGCGGCTCCTGTACGCTGGTGCCAACAGCCAGCGGATCGCACGCGCGTGGAGCGAGCTGCGGCGGAGGCGCTGGCCTCTGAAGGGACCGGGTGACAGCGGCAGGCGAGTGCGTATCGGACGCTGACACGCATGCACGACATGGCGGGGGCGCGCGCCGATAAGTGGGCGGTCAGTTAAGGTGTACGGATACCAAAAACACCATAGCAGTCTTCTAGCAGCAGAACACGGCACGGCGCTGGTCTGCGCTGTGAAATCGGGCCGATCAGTGCTGATAGAGCGGTTTTTGGGTGTCACGCCGCCAGGTGAGCTGCGATGACTTCGGCGCAAGGGCGGCCGACTCGGGAAGTAGGGGCGTCCAGGCGGCGTATGGTGGAGTGGAAAGGACGTAAAGAGGCACTGTTGACGGGCCGATAGGAGAAAGTAGGCCTGAGGACTGTATGAACGGGCTGAGCAGCGCAATCGCACGGGCAGGGCAGACGGGCGGGCGCGGCCGATGGGTAGGACGCACAGGAAGGTAGCTGACGTGAAGGTTGCTGAGAGACATGAAGAGAAGGCGGCATCGAGTGACAGCCGCACTTACCTGGCGGACATCGAGCATGTTGGCCCGCTGACGTTGTCGGGGCGGATTCAGAGCTTCCGCTATGCCGGCCGGGGTGTGCGCCTGATGCTGAGGTCTCAGCACAATGCCTGGCTGCACGCGGTCGCCTCGTGCTGTGTACTGATCGTTGGGGGCCTGTGCATCTTGTCGGCGCGAGAGTGGTGCTGGATCATTCTGGCCATCATGGCGGTGTGGACGGCGGAGGCACTGAATACGGCACTGGAGCTCTTGGCTGATGTGGCGTCACCCGATTTTCACCCGCTGGTGGGGAAGGCGAAGGACGTAGCGGCGGGGGGGGTGCTCATATCCGCAATCGGTGCGGCCATCATCGGGGTGCTTGTTCTCGCGCCGCATCTGATGCCGCTGATTGTGGAGGCCCTGTCGTAGGGGGCAGGGATATCAGTGTTGGGAGCGGGCATTGAGGCGGACGTGCGTCAGGGGGCGGAGGCCTAGTTGGGCAAGGGAAAGCACGTTGGATGTGCCCCAGTGTGCCTGGAGGGGTGTGAGGGCGAGGCTTGCGAGTCGCAGTCAAGGGCGATGTTTCACGTGAAACATCGGATTTCTATGGGTATCCTTCCTTGGGCGTGCATATTTCCCCGACGTGTATTTCCTGTCTTGCGCAGATTCTCTGTGTAAATCAGATTGACCTGCCGCGGGGGTGGGCTAGGGGAGCGAAAAGGGCGCGTTCATGAGAGGCGGGAAGATATGGCAAGCGGAAACCGGGCGGGGGGCAGTCTGGGCATGCGCGGCCGAAGCGGCTTGTTTCACGTGGAACAACCTGGCGCAGAGTGCCCCGGGGGAGCAGGGCGGCAAGGCCAGGACGGGCGCACTGGGAAGAATAGTCTTGAGTCTGGCCAGCGTTTCGGATAGAATCGCGGCGAATTGTACGCCCTTAAAGAACCGTTTTCAGGGAGGATTTGCATGACCGCTGGGAAGAACGAAAAACCGCGACATCTTGGAAGAGGGCTGGAAGCCCTGTTAGGGCCGCTTTCTGGGACTGCTGAGACGACAGGCGCGGTCCCCAGCGCCGCGCCGATCGCCGCCAAGACTCCGCCGGACGAGGAACGCGAGGAAGCACTCCAGGAACTGGAGGTGGAGGTGATTTCGCCGAATCCGTACCAAGCCAGGACGGTCTGGAACGAGGAGGATCTGGCGGAACTCACCGAGTCGATTCGTGCCAACGGCATCATCCAGCCCGTGGTGGTCAGGCCATTCCAGGGACGCTACCAACTGATTGCGGGCGAACGGCGTTACCGGGCCGCGCGCATGGCTTCTCTGACGAAGATACCGGCCCTGGTACGGGACGTGAGCGACGAGCAACTGTTCGAATGGTCGCTGGTCGAGAACATCCACCGGCGCGATCTGAACGCGATTGAACGGGCCAAGGCGTACCACCGGTACCTGGCGGCCTTCTCGTTGACGCAAGCCGAGGCGGCCGAGCGGCTGGGCGAGGATCGCTCGGTGATTGCTAACCACCTACGATTGCTTGACTTACCAGAAGAACTGAAACAGATGCTGGCTGACGGGCGTTTGAGTATGGGCCATGCGCGGGCGATTCTGGGCTTGCCGACGGATGAGCTGCGACGCAAGCTGGCGAATCGGGCCCTGGCAGGGCGACTGAGCGTACGTGAGGTCGAGCGGCTCGTGCGCAAGTACCTTGCGGAAGAGAAGGGCAGCGGCGAGCGCGTCGTCGCGAAGGCGAGCCACATCCTGGCTCTTGAGGATCGCCTGAAGAAGTACCTGGGAACCAAGGTGGCGATAGAGACACGCCGCAACGGCCAGCGGGGGAAGATTGTCATCGATTTCGATTCGTTGGACGCGTTTGAGCGAATCACCGAGGCGCTTGGCATCGACTGTAGAGAAGAAGTGTGAGAGGCAAAAAAAGCCGCTGCCGGGGGCGCGGGAAATCGCTTGCACCGCTGAGATTCTGTTATAATAGACCTCCTGTGGTAAAGGTATGGTGTCATCCTGTTACAGAACTTGATTAACCGCTTTTGAAAAGGGATTGCCGTGAAACGGTCTGCAATTTCTCTAGCTTGGGTTGTGATGTGGGTAGGGATAGCTCCGGGTACAGTTCAGGCCGCAGAGCAGCCGATGCCCAGTCTGACGCTCCAGCAGGCGGCCTCGCAAGGGAACGTCGAGCAATTGAACCTGCATATTGCCCGGGGGACGGATCTGAACCAACCCGACCGGAACAACATGACGGCGTTGGCAAGGGCTGCGATGGGCGGGCATCTTGACGCGATCAAAGTGCTGGTGGCCGGGGGGGCGGACATCAACGGGGCGAGCTTCATGGGGCCGCCGTTGGTGGTCGCTGTCTCGCGGATGAAGCCGGAAATCGTTGAGTACCTGGTGGGCGCGGGCGCAGACGTCAACGGGAAGGGGCGTGGCGGCCAAACAGGGTTGATCGCCGCAGCTTCTATTGGCCAGCAGGAGATTGTGGAGTTGCTGGTGGCCAAAGGAGCGGACGTCAATGCGACCAACGACCAGGGGCAGACGGCGCTGTCGGCCGCACGCGGGTTTCCGGCGATCGCGGACTACCTGCGTGAGCATGGCGCGCAACTGCGCAGCACCGGCTATGGGGACGACCCGTATGGACGACGCGGGATGATGGCCGGCGGGGATTCAGGTTATCGGTCCATGCAGGAAGAGCCGGATGTGTTGGCCGACCCGAATGCGTTGCGGGCCAAGATCGCGGGTATTCCCGGGCTCGCCCAGCAGATTGCGGCTGTCGATGCCAATGCAGCCAGCGAGGAACGCAGTTGGGCCTCGCGCCGGAGCGACAACCGGACAATCCTCATTCGCAGTACTGGCAAGCAGTTTGGCGAGGAGCTGCTGTTCGTCAAGCGGGTCGCGACGGAAGAGAAGGCGGCCAAGACGATCGCCGCCATTGATGAGTTGGTGGTAAAGCGGCGCGAGCGTGACGCAGCGATTGGTAGTGAGTTACGCGAGGCGCGACGCGTGGCGCTCCAGGAGGAGCGAGCCACGACGGGCCGGGGTCGCGGGCGCGGGACGTCGCGCGGCCGGGGTGCGCGGACGGGGGCGGTGCAAGGCTATGACGATCCGACGGCTATGGGCGGTATGGGGCCATATGGCCAGGGGGATCCCGGTCGGATGCCGGGCCGGGGCAGGAGGACCGAAGAGGTGGAGGAAGAGCCGCTGGATCCCGATACCGCGCTGATGCTGGATGCATGGCTGGGCGCCAATCCAGAGGACAAACGCAGTTTGCTGGCGAGTGTCCACGACATGGATGTGTACGAACTGGAAGGGCTTCGGCAGACAGCGCTGGCCGAGGAGGCGAAGAAGACAACGGCGGCGATAGAAGGCTTGATGCTGGCGAAGCAGGACCGCCTCGAGCGCATCAGGACGAAGATGGCTGAGGAAGACGCGCGGCTGGAGCGCCTGGCCGAACGAACGGGCGGGGCGGTCGGAGGGCGCGGCCGGCGAGGGCGGGGCACGCTCCAGACAGAGGAGCCACAAGGCCAAGTGCCGACGACGCCGCGCCGGGGCCGGCGTAGCCGGTAGAAGCGGGCGGGACGCGGACGTCGTGCCTAGACGGAGAGATACTGGGTCTAGTATATCTGCTCCCTGGGGGCAAGGGGTGTTTGTCTGAGGATCTGTTCGGGGAGGGGGGGGGCCGTCTGGAGTGGGCCTGGGCTGGCGGGCAACGCTGGAGAAGGCGGCGAGGGGGTTGTGCCTGGGCGGGGGGTAGGCTGGGCGGTACGGGAGGTCCGATAAGACTCGCTGTTTCAGGTGTGTAACGACCCCGCGAGGAGCCCGCGCAAGAGAAAATTAACAGGGCTGGGGTGCGGAGGGAGAGGAAAAGCGAGATTACCCCAGCCCTGTGCGATTCTGGTGTTCTCTCGAGTTACCCAAGTCTACTATTATAAGGTAACCGATGGGCGGGTGGTCCGCAAGGGAAATATTGAGGGTCCCGGGAGAATCAGGATTGGGATGGGCGGAGCGTGGAAGGGTTGCGTCGATTGCTGAACGGGGCTATACTGCGGCGGCGCCATGGGAATAGTCGGGCTGTTCTCTGATCGGGCGAACGGGTACTGGTTCGGGGGCTTTGGCAGGTGGAGCATGTTGACTGACAACATTCTGGATTTGGTTGGAAATACGCCGTTGCTGCAGCTCAAGGGCGAAAAGGTGTTCGCCAAGGCCGAATTCCTCAACCCGGGTGGAAGTATCAAGGATCGGGTCGCGCTGGCGATGCTGGAGGCGGCTCAGAGGGATGGTAAACTCTCGGCCGATTCGATCATTGCGGAACCCACGAGCGGGAACACCGGGATCGGTCTGGCTCTCGTTGGACGGCTGATGGGCTATCGGGTGCGGATCGTGATGCCCGAGGGGATGAGCGAGGAGCGGAAGAAGCTGATCCGAGCGCTGGGTGCCGATCTGATCCTGATTCCGGATGAGGAGGGGTTGGCCGGTGCGGTGCGACGTGTTGAGGAGATGGCGGCCGAGGACACCCGGGTATTCGTGCCACAGCAGTTTCGCAATCCGGCGAATCCGCGGGTCCACTACGAAGAGACAGCGCGGGAGCTTTGGCGGCAGAGCGGCGGGGAGATCGACTGTTTCGTGGCCGGCGTGGGCAGCGGCGGCACCCTGCAAGGGGTGGGCAAGTTTCTGAAGGAGCAGAAGAAGGGGGTGAAAATCGTCGCGGTCGAGCCGGAAAACCGCTCGGCGCTGCTGGGCCACGAGCCGGGCCTTCATCAGATACAGGGTATCGGCGATGGCTTCATCCCGGATGTGTTGGACGTGTCCCTGGTCGATGCAGTGGTTGAGGTTTCGGATGAGGATGCCATTGAGACCACCAGGCAATTGGGTCGCGATTGCGGTTTCCTGGTCGGCATCAGTTCCGGAGCTAACGTGTGGGCGGCGCGGAAGCTGGCGCAGACGGTGGCCGGGAATATCGCGACGGTCCTGCCGGACCGGGCGGAACGGTATTTCAGTACGGCTCTGCTGTAATGGCCTGTGGCCCGACGGATCGGAGGGTTGCGGAGAGTGGGCGGTGGCACCTTTGGGGCGGGGCCGTTGTCTGCCAGGGCAACGCGCAGATTGCCCAGTATCCCTAGGTGTTTCTCTTGCTGTGGTCTTTGATTTCCCAGGATTCTCCAGATATCGGCTCCCTATTTTGATTGACAGGAGGCAAGGGTCTCTGTATTAGGGCAATTCTAAATTCCTGGATGGAAATGGCCGATAAGGAACTCAAGTGTCTGCAAATGCGGGACGAACCCGACTGGAGAGGGACGTATATGTAGGCAGGATTGGCGGTCGGGCGTTCTATTTTGAGGGCAGGGCCGATAAGAAATCCGTGGAGCAATCCAAAGACGACGAAAGTAAAAGTTGACGCATGACGAAATCTAACGGACGCAAAGCGCTGGTTATCGTGGAGTCGCCCGCCAAGGCGAAAACGATCAACAGGTATCTGGGGCCGGGCTTCGAGGTCAAGGCCTCCATGGGGCACATCCGCGATCTCCCTTCGAAGGGGATGAACGTGGATATCGAGAAGGACTTCGAGCCCACCTACGATATCATGCCGGGCAAGAAACGGGTGGTCACGGCCCTGAAAGCGGCCGCGAAGAGCTGCGATACCCTGTATCTGGCAACTGACCTTGACCGTGAAGGGGAGGCGATTGCCTGGCACCTCAGCGAGATTCTCGGTTTCGCAGAGGATCGCACGTATCGGGTGATCTTCAACGCCATCACGAAATCGGCGATCAAGGAGGCTTTTGCCTCGCCCGGTCGGATCGACGGGGACAAGGTGATGGCGCAGCAGGCGCGGCGCATCCTGGACCGGATCGTCGGGTATCAGATCAGCCCGTTGCTCTGGAAGAAAGTGACGCGGGGATTGTCGGCCGGGCGGGTGCAGTCGGTGGCGGTCAAGATGATCGTGGAGAAGGAGCACGAGATTCGCGCGTTCAAGCCGGAGGAATACTGGCTGATCCCGGCTGTGTTTACCACGGACCTGGAGAGCGACTATCAGCAGGAGTGGATCGACTTCATTACGCCGAAGTCGGATGACGATAAGGGGCCGACGCTTGTCCAGCAGGGGCAGTGGCTCGCTCAGCATCAGGCGTTCAAGGCTGAGCTGCACAAGATCGGCGACAAGAAGTTCAAAGCCACCAACGAAGAAGAGGCGCGCCAGGTCTTCGACGACCTGCAGAGGGCCGAGTTCAAGATCGCGGACATTGAGACCAAGGAATCCAAGTCGCGGCCTTCGGCGCCGTTCATCACCTCGACGTTGCAGCAGGCGGCCGCCAATCGGCTCGGTTTCAGCGCCAAGCGCACGATGTCAATTGCCCAGCAATTGTATGAAGGCATCGATCTGGGCTCGATGGGCTCGTTGGGTCTGATCACGTACATGCGTACCGACAGCACGCATCTGTCGAACGAGGCGGTGGGCGAGGCACGCGGCTATGTTGAGCATCATTTCGGGCCGCAGTACCTGCCGGAGAAGGCCAATATCTACACCGCGAAGAAGAGCGCGCAGCAGGCGCACGAAGCCATTCGTCCGACCGACGTCGACCTGACCCCGGGCGAGATCAAGGAATTCCTGAGCACCGAACAATACAAGCTGTACGATCTCATCTGGCGGCGCTTCCTGGCGTGCCAGATGCAGCCGGCGCGATGGAACGTGACGACGCTGAACATCGCAGCCCAGACCTCTCTGGGGGTTGCCAGCTACAAGGCCAACGGTCGCATCCTGGTCTTCGACGGTTTCACCAAGGTGTGGCCCACCTCGTCGAACGAACAACAACTTCCGGCCGTTGAGATCGGGCACCAGTTGGGTGTGGTGCATATGAAGGCGGAACAGCATTTCACCAAGGCCCCGGCCCGCTATACCGAAGCCTCGTTGATCAAGGCTCTGGAAAAGGAAGGAATCGGTCGGCCGAGTACCTATGCCCCGATCATCAGCACGATCCAGGATCGTGGCTATGTGGAGCAGATCGAGCGGAAATTCCATTCGACCGATCTGGGGGAAGTGGTTACGGCGAAGCTGAGCGAGTATTTCCCGCGGATCATGAACATCGCGTTCACCCGGCACATGGAAGAGGAACTCGACAAGATTGAAGAGCAGCACCTGGGTTGGCAGGGTGTGCTGCGGGACTTTTATGGGCCGTTCAAGAAGAACCTGGAGACGGCGCAGGAGGAGATGACGCACGCGAAAGCGGAGTCGACCCCGAGCGAGTACAGTTGCCCCGACTGTGGCAAGCCGCTGGTGTATCGATTCGGCAAGAACGGCCGCTTCCTGAGCTGTTCGGCCTATCCGGACTGCAAGTTTGCCTGCCCGTGCGACCGGGAAGGCAAGATGATGCAGGAAGAGGTGACGGAGCACAAATGTCCGAACTGCGGCAAGCCCATGGTGCGCAAGAGCGGTCGCTACGGCGTCTTTCTCGGGTGCAGCGATTACCCGGAGTGTAAGACGACATTGAAGCTCGACAAGGAAGGCAATGTGCTGCCGCCGAAACCGCCGGCCGAGCCGACGGGTATCAAGTGTTACAAGTGCAAGCAAGGCGAACTCGTGATTCGGCAAAGCAAGCGCGGCCCGTTCATGGGCTGCAATCGCTTTCCACGCTGCCGGACCATCGTCAGCATCAAGCAACTGGACCATCTCAAGGAACTTCAGGCCGCAGGCCAGTGGCCGCCCGAGAGCCGAGAGAAAGCCGACGAGCTTCTGGGACGTACCAAGGCCAAAGGCAAGAAGGCCAAGGCGGTGACCGCCGACAAATAGCCGGCCTGGCAGGCACGAAAAAGAGGGAACCCGGAGGTTCCCTCTTCGCAGTGAACAACACACGATGGTGCTCTTATTGCTCCCGGTCCATCGCTTGCCGGGGGGGTGCTTCGGCTCAGTTGGTGACCAGTTGACTCTGGGAAACGTCTGCGTACATCGTGGTGCCGACGAGGCCGACGCCCCCGGTGATCGAAGCGCTCTGGGTGCCCAGCACGAGGGCGCCTTCCCCCATCGTCATGAAGCTGCTGGTGGCATACTGGCCTTGCGCCGCGGCGATGCCCTGGGTTCCGGAAACTCTGCCCGGTGCCGGAGAAGTTTTGGCCAGCGTCTGACCCGCGGCGAAACCGAGCGTCTGACTTTCACGGGAGGGACCACAGCAGTCGCTGATGCGCTGGGCTTGCGTGCCAATCGGCAGTCCTCCGCCGTCGATCGTCTGGACCAGGCTCAAACCGCCGCACACACCGGAGGCCCGGCCGGCCTGGCCCAGCAGCACGCCCTGGCCCTGCAAGGCGACGGTGCCATAGGCATTGTCGGCGCCCTGAAGGTTGACAATCAATCCCGTTTGACCGGTAGTCGCCCGCGCGTTCGGGCCGGCTTCCAGGATGATACTGTCGCCCAGGCCGATATCCATCGTCTGACGTTGCAGAATGCCGGCGAACGCACCGGCGCTGAGCAAGCATACGAGCACTATTGAAACTGCAATTGCCTTTACCATGATAGACTCCTTTCCTTAAGTGCTTTTCTCTTGTCTGCCCACTCTGGGCCAATCCCGCATTGGCGCGTCAGGCATGACAAATCGGAGATGTCTCTTACGGTGCACAACCTCCTTTCTCCCCGCTTACGGGCGATGCATGTATCGTCCCTACGTCGATCGATTCGAGCTACGCAATATGTTTACAGTCGTCAAAGGACTCACGCGCGTCACCGTCTCGACAACCTCTCGGCCTGGTGACGGGCTCGCATCTTGTGTTCCGTCGGCGCGCACCATCAGCACGCCGGCTTACAGGGCCGTTCCTTCAGTGTCATGGTTGCTCGGGTGCGTACCGCGCTAGACCCGAACCCTCTCTCACTGTGGATGTGTAGCGACAACCCTCTATGGCTGTCCGGGCGGTCGCAGCGCCCGTGCGGGCGACGTCGGCGTCGCCCCTACAACTCTCCATAGTATCAGCACTTATCGAGGTGGGCTCACTGGGCTTGCCTGAGCCTAGGCGGACATGGGGTCCGACATCGATGAGCCTGGCCTCGAGCCGTACGGGCGACGCAGGCGTCACTCGTACCACGAGTTCATTCTCATCACCCTCGCGAAGGATTGGGAATTGACGTGGGTTTCGAGTGCGGGCGAGACGTGTATCGCCCCTGGTACGGGCGAATCATGATTCGCCCCTACATTGAGATTGAATACCCTCTACCGCACCCTGGACCCAGCCAATCCTTCGTCCTGTCGAACACAACCGCACCACAAAGATGAAGACAGGCGGTGGTCACCTCCGATTCCCCACCCTTCTCCGTTGTCTGGCGCCAAGGTCCGAGCGACGCACGCGTCGCCCCTGCACCAGCCCTTCAGGGGGGACTTCGATGGTGGAAAATAGTGTACGAGCTAGATCGCGTTTGTCAAGTCTTTTCTGCCAAAAAACGCGGTTGTGCAACGCATACGTCGTAGGTACCTGTGCAAAACGCATCGCTATGATATAATGATGCGTTGGCATTGGATCCTGATATTGTGAGGTTTAGTGTAGATGGCGACGAAAGAGACATCCGAGGCGCAGGCCTTTGAAACCGTCGAGCCGATCGGCAAGCGGGTCCTCATTCGCAAAGACGAGGACAAGAAGGAAACCAAAGGGGGGATCAAGCTCCCGGACAACATCGAGATCCCGACCATTACGGGACGGATCGTTTCGATCTCGGCCGAGATCGAAACGATGCCCGAGATCCCGTTGATGCAGTACGACAAAGTCCTGTTCAATCCGAAAGGGGCCATTCCCGTCGACTTCGAGGGTGACAATCGCCTCTTCGTCGTGGAAGTCGAGAACGTCGTGGCGGTCTTTCGCAAGGCGTGAAGTGCGCGGTCAGTTTGGTGGTGACGCCGTCAGGCGATCGCTTTCAGGCTCTGATGGTCCCCTCGCGAAGGGCCAGGACCGCTGCGTAGGCGCCGTCGTGGTCGAACGGTCGGGGCGATGCATGCGTCGCCCTTGCCATTGAAGGAAGGGTGAGTTCTTCGCGCACCAGTTCGAATTGCGGATGGGCCTCCAGGAAGGCACGGACCAGAGCGCCATTCTCGGCGCGTTGAAGGCTGCACGTGCTGTAGCAGATCCTGCCCCCGGGTTTTACCAGCCGGGCTGCTTTTTCCAGTAAGTCGCGCTGCGTTTGCGCCAGCTTGGTCACTGAGGCCGGCGTGATTCGGAAACGCGCCTCGATGCGTTTGGCGAGGACACCCGTGTTCGAACATGGGACGTCGAGCAGGACGGCATCGAAGCGTCGAACGCCTTTGGCGTTCGGGATAGGTCCAATAGGGCCTATGGGACGGATAGGACCGCTACCAAACGCCGAGGGCGTTTGGACGACGGTCACACTGCGGTGTCCCAGCCGGGCGAGGTTCTCGTCCAGTTTCGCCAGGCGCTTCGGGTCGATGTCGGTCGCCACGATCTGGGCCTCGTCGCGGGTCCATTCCGCCAGTTGCGTTGTCTTCGTCCCGGGCGCAGCGCAAAGATCCAAAATCGTCCAGCCTGGCTGCGGATCGAGCAGACGCACGGCGTGGGAGGCCGCGACGTCCTGGACGGTGAACCAGCCTTCGGCAAAACCGGGCAAGTGAGCGACGGATTGCGGCGCCGTGATTCGTAGGGGCAGGCGCCCGTGCCTGCCCGGGCCGATATCTGGCACTTGCTCAGCCTGAACATCCTCCGCCGTCAGTCGCTCCAGCAGGGCGGCCTCGGTCGTCTTGAGAGGATTGACTCTGACGTAGACGCCGGGCCGGCGATTGCATCCGAAGCAGATGTCCCGCGTGCGCTCGGGCCCGAATTCATCGAGCCACTCTGCCACCAGCCAGAGCGGCAGCGAGAACGATACACTCAGATAGGAGGCGAGATCGGTCTCGGGATCGGGCAGAAAGTCGATGTCGAAAGCACAGCCGCTCTCAACGTTCTGCGGCAGCGTTCGCAGCGCATGGGCCGTGGCCAGTTCCGTCCGGCGCTCGGCCATGTGTCGCAGAACGGCGCGGAGGACCGCGTTGACGAACCCGGTTTGTTTTTTGCCGCCGGTGTGTTTGGCGGTGTTGACCGCCTCATTGACGATGGAGTAAGGGGGGCTGTCCGGGCTGTAGATCAACTCATAAACGCCAATACGAATCACCGCTAGCAGAGGCTTGCTGATGCGCTCGATCCGCCGGCCCGAGAATTCGGTGATGACGGTGTCGATGGCGAGTAGGTTACGAATCGTGCCAAAAACCAGATCGGTCGCGCGCTGCTTTTCGCTGGTCTTGTTGAGCAAACGATTGAGAAGCGGTCCGGCGTAGGCACGCTGTGGATCGAACTGACGCAACACCTGAGCGGCCACGGCGCGACCCGACAAGGAGGGTGAGCCAGGCATATCAGTCTTCCACGTTCACGAACCGGTCGCCCGGCTGCACGCGCCATCCGTTGATGAAATCGGCCAGTGTCATGAGCCCGGCGCCGGCCGGCTTGAGCTTCATGATAGACAGTTTGCCGTCACCACAGATGACGTTCAGGTCACCGTCGAACGTTCCGGGCGCCGATGCAGCGGCCGTGGTGCTCCAGATCACTTCGGCCAGCGCCAGCGTCACTCGGGTGGTCTTGCCGGTTTTGGCGGACACGAAGCGGGCTGACGCTCCCGGCCAGGGCCAGAACCCCCTGATCTGATCGGCCAGGACGTAAGCGGGTTGGCTGAAGTCCAGGAAGCCATCGGCTTTCTTCAGCTTCGGTGCGAGCGAGACCTGGTTCTCATCCTGCTTGGTGTAGGTGGCCTGGCCGGCGTCGATTTTCTCCAGGGTCTCCAGCAGCAGCGGCGCCGCCAGGTGAGCGAGGCGATCGTGCAGTTCGCCGGCCGTCTCGAGCACATCGATGCTCGTCGAGCTCTGGGCCAGAATGTCACCGGCGTCCATGCGCTCGGCCAGCGTGATAATGCTCAGTCCCGTCTCCACTTCACCGCGGATGATCGCCCAATTGATCGGCGCGGCCCCGCGGAGTTTTGGCAGCAGGGACGCGTGTACGTTGATCGCGCCTTTCGGGGGCAACGCGACCAGCTCCCTGCCGATCTTCTGTCCGAACGCGATCACGACCATCACGTCGGGCTCGCTGTCGGCGATTTTCTCGATAACCTCGGGTGCGTTGACGTTGGCGGTTTCCAGGAATGGCTCGGCGTGGGCTTCGGCCCAGTGCGCCACGTGCGTGGGGCGGCGCTTGCGGCCGCGCCCCGACGGCTGCGCCGGCTGGGTCACCACCAGCGAAAGCTCGTGCCGCGAGGCCTTCACGGCCTCCAGGCAAGGAAGGCCAAATTCACCGCTGCCGAGATATACAATGTTCATACCGATCGCGGAACTCGAATCGTGGCTTGCGGATGGTATCGACGAGTGTCAGTCCGCAGTCCGCCATCCATGGGGTCATTTCTCTTTCTGTTTTTCGGTGAGCTTCTTGAGCTGACGCCGGTGGGCGATCTTGGCGGCCGCGCCCATCCGATTGACGATCGTCATCCCCTCCAGATGATCGCTTTCGTGCTGCAAGGCGCGCGCGTAGAGTCCGTCGCCTTCCTCGGTGAATTCCTGTCCGTCGAGGTCGGTGGCGGTGACCGTGGCCCGCTTGTAGCGGCGCACCTTCGTCCAGACGCCGGGCACGGAAAGACAGCCTTCCTCCAATTCCTCCAGGTCGCCGGCCGGGGTGACGGTGGGATTGACGTAGGCCCTGACGTTCTCGCGGGAGCCGTCGAGCGAGATAATGAAAAGGCGCAGGCCCACACCGGCCTGGGGTGCCGCCAAGCCGACGCCCTTGTTCTCGAGCATAATATCGGTCATCTTGACGACCAACTGGCGAATCGTGTCATCGATCTCGGCCACCGGCTCGGCCGGGTGGCCCAGCACGCCGGCCGGGTAGTGTGTGATCTTGCACTTGTCAACATCGATCATGACGCAACCCTCGTCTTTGAAACTCGTATGGCGTCGCCGGGCGAACCGTCGGCACTAGTTGTCGAACTCGTCGCCGGAAAACGTGTTACCAAGATAAGTCTTTCTGATTAGTTCATCGCGAATGATTTCGGCCGGGGGACCGGCCCCGATGACCTTGCCGTGGTCGATAATATAGGCCTTGTCCACCACCTCCAGCGTCCGCTCGACGTTATGGTCGGTAATCAGCACGCTGACGCCCGCAGCGTGAAGCTGGCGAATCTCCTCCTGCAAGTCCTCCACCGCAATCGGATCGACGCCACTGAAAGGCTCGTCCAGGAGAATCAGCGAGGGATCGGTCACCATGGCCCGGGCGATCTCGAGCTTGCGGCGCTCGCCGCCGGAGAGGAATCGGCCGTGGCTCTTGGCCACTTCCTTGAGTCCGAACCGCTCGATCAGCATATCGGCCTTGCGGTTGCGCTCGGCCCGCGTGATCGACATCGTCTCCAAAATGGCATACAGGTTGTCGCGGACGCTGAGCCGCTGGAAGATGCTGGGTTCCTGGGAGAGATAACCGATCCCCAGGCGGGCCCGCTTGTACATGGGCTGTTTGGTGATCTCCCGGCCCTCGAAGATGACCTTGCCCTTGTCGGGGGTGACCATCCCCATGATCATCCTGAAGCTGGTTGTCTTGCCGGCCCCGTTTCGACCCAACAGGCCGACGATGCTGCGCTGGTCGATGGTGATGGAGACTTCATTCACGACCACTCGCCCGGAGTAACGCTTCACCAGGTCCCGCGCTTCCAGAAGGGTTATGCCTACCAAAACTGCACCTCGCATCTGCGTTTCTGTTGAGAAAGCCGCATTATATCACCCCGGCGCGGGCAGGCAAGCCGCATTTGTCGCCCGCCGACGCCCGTAAAGTCGCTGCCGGGGCCGCGCCGGGAGCGGCTCGGTCGATAAATCTTCTGGCAATCCAGAGCCCATTTTGCTATTAGATAGGTTTTTCTCGCGTGATCACGCTGGTTTGAGAGTCTTTTGCTAAGAGAGCCTATGTTTGCGGTCCTAAGTGATATACATTCGAACATCGAAGCCCTCAGCGCCGTCTTTGCGGACATCGAGAAGCGGGGGATCAAGACGATCTATTGTCTGGGAGACGTCGTCGGGTACGGCCCGAATCCGAAGGAATGTCTCGATCTGATTATCGACCGCAGTGAGTTCTGCGTGCTGGGCAACCACGACTACGCCGTGTTCTACGAGCCGACCAACTTCAACTACGGCGCCGAGCAGGCCAGCTTCTGGACGCGGGACGTTATGGAGACCGACGAGGACAAGTCGGGCAGCGACAGACGCTGGCGGTTTTTGGGCGAATTGCCCATGCGCCGGACGGTGGAGATGCAACTGGGCCCGACCAAGACGACGATAGATTTTGTTCATGCCTCCCCGCGTCGGCCGATCAACGAGTATATCTTCCCGGACGATGTGTACACCAACCCGGCCAAGGTGCGGACGCTTTTCGAGCGCATCCCGCACATTTGTTTCGTGGGCCATACGCACATGCCGGGTGTGTTCCTGGATGAGCCCGATTTCTACTTGCCCGATGAGCTGGGCGACGCCTATCCGATCATCGAGGACGAAAAGGCGATCATCAATATCGGGTCGGTCGGCCAACCCCGGGATAAGGACAATCGCGCCAGCTACGTCTTTGTCGAAGAGAACAAAGTGCACTTCGCCCGGGTGGAGTACGATTTCGAGAAGACGATGAAGAAGATCCTCGCGATCGACCGTTTGGACAACTTCCACGCCGAGCGGCTGCGCGACGGACGATAGAACAGCGGCAGAATCGGTGTCGACCTTACTTGCCAACAAGAGCGGGGCTGAAGCGGCCGGAACCGGATTGTCCGGCAACCAGCCTGTGGTTTCTACCGCCCAATTAATGTGAAGGATAGTATGACTTTCAAAAGAGTACTTGCTTTCGTGCTTGTCGGCTTCTGCCTGTTGTGTGCCTGGCTCGTGGTTCAGTCGGGGGCCGCTCGTCGCGCTGCCGGTCTCAACAACCGTCCTTTGCCGTTGTTGCAGCAAACCGCTGAGGTCGATCGTCCGCAGACGCAGGCTGCCGCGCCGGCGCAGCCGGTCGCCGAGCCTGTGCAACTCCAGGCGGCGGCCGTGTCCTATAATGCCGTGGGGGGGGCGGCTGAAACGGTCACGCTGGGCTCCGTCGACGCCGAGAGCGGCTTCAAATTCCAACTGGAGTTGGACTCGCGCGGTGCGGCTATTCGCAAGGCCATCTTCAGTGGATACGACGACCGCGATCCCAAAGACCCGCAGCCGCTGACCTTCCTCTCCCCGGTCCGCGTTGGGGCCGGACGCGAGATGCTGTCCCTGGCCACCATGAAGCTGCACCTGGTCGACCAGCAGCGCAGCCTTAACCTGAGCCGCCTGAGCTGGAAGTCGCTGGGCATCACCACCGACGCCAACGGGGTCGGCGTCGCGTCGTTCGAAGCCACCATCACCGATGCCCAGGACGCGCCCGTCTTGAAGTTGACCAAGACCTATCGCGTCGCGCCGCAGACGTATCTGCTCGAGTGCGGTCTGACGATCGACAACCTGACGGGCGCTCCGCAAAAGGTGCGGTACGACTTGAGCGGCCCCCTGGGTCTGGAGCGCGAGGCGTTTCGCCAGGACATGCGCAAGGTCATCGGCGGGTTCCGAGGCGCCGAGGGCCAGATCGTCCGGGGCAAGATCGAGAAGAAGGACCTGGCCAAGGCCGGCAAATCCCTGCCCGTCGAACCGAAGAACGGCGGTCAGTTCCTCTGGGCGGCGGCCGTGAACAAGTACTTCGCCGCGATTCTCGTGCCCGTACCCGATGCGGGCGAGCAGCTCTGCGACTGGGTCGGCGGCAAGTACGGCACGCTCTACAACCCCGACGGCGACAAAAAGGCGGACACAGGCGACGAGACGATTGGCGTGGATCTGTCCACGGTCTCGGCCCAGTTGGCGGCCACGGGTCAGGCCGACAGCTCGCTTACGCAGACGTTCCAGCTCTATCTCGGACCCAAGGACAAAAGCCTGTTCGACAAGAACGAGATGTACCGCTCGCTGGGCTTCGTCCAGACGATCGACTTCCTGGGCTGCTGCTGTCCCTCGTCGATTATCAACCCACTGGCCTTCGGCATCCTCGCCATCATGAAGGTGATGTACGGCTTCATCCACAACTACGGCGTCGTCATCATCATCCTCGTCTTCTGCATGCGGCTGGCGATGCACCCGATCACCAAGAAGAGCCAGGTCTCCATGAGCAAGATGAGCAAGCTCGCCCCCCGGGCCGAGGAGATCAAGAAGAAGTACGCGGGCAACAAGGCCGAGATGAACAAGCGGCTCATGGAACTCTACCGCGAGCAGGGGGCCTCGCCCATCACCGGCATGCTGCCGATGTTCATCCAGATGCCGATCTGGATCGCCCTCTGGAGCGCCGTGTATACCAGCATCGACCTGCGCGGAGCGGCCTTCCTGCCCTTCTGGATCACGGACTTGTCGGTCCCGGACGCCTTGGTGCGCTTCTCCACGATTACGGTCCCGCTGCTGGGCTGGAAGATCGAATCGCTGAACCTGCTGCCGATCCTGATGGGCGTGGCGTTCTACCTCCAGCAGAAGCTGATGCCCACGCAGGCCAACGCCCAGACGAATCCGCAGATGGCGCAGCAGCAGAAGATGATGATGATCATGATGCCTCTGCTGTTCCCGCTGATGCTCTACAAGGCTCCTTCCGGCGTGAACCTCTACATCATGTCCAGTACCTTCGCCGGCGTGATCGAGCAGCACGTCATCCGCAAGCACATCCGCGAGAAGGAAGAGGAGGAGGCCAAGGGCCTCGTCCCGGTCACCAGCAAAACCGGTGGCAAGGTCAAGAAGAAGAAACCCAAACCCTTCTTCCGAACCTAAAGAGCAGGAAATAGGTCCTATCGGTCCCATAGGACCTATGCGACCTATGAACCTCAACGACACCATCGTCGCCGTCAGTTCCGCGCCCGGAGGCGTCCGGTCCATCGTCCGTCTGACGGGCCCGGAAGTGGCTTCGGTGTGCGCGCAGGTCTTCACGCCTTTTGTCCGCCAGGAATCCACTGGTGTCCTGACCGGCTCGGTGCCCATCGATAACGACCTGGCCGTTGACGCCCGCCTCTACCGGTTCGTCGCGCCGCATTCTTACACGGGCGAGCCACTGGCCGAGCTCCATGTGGAGGCCGGACCGGTGCTGGTCGAAGCGCTGGTTCAGAAGCTCCTGGCCCAAGGCATCAGGCCGGCCGGTCCGGGAGAGTTCACCGCCCGTGCCTATCTCCATGGCAAGCTGGACCTGGCCCAAGCCGAGGCGGTCAACGAAATCATCGCCAGTTCCAACCGCTTCCAGTTGGATGCGGCCGAGAGACTATTGAAAGGGCGACTGAGCGAGACGGCCGGCGCGGTGCGGTCGGATCTGCTGGATTGTTTGAGCCTGATCGAGGCGGGCCTTGATTT
>Ga0272443_10001256_pt1 | contig 38737 bp, 30 predicted proteins | sample SSMAcet12_FD_193581 | JGI IMG/M metagenome (GOLD analysis project Ga0272443, IMG submission 193581) | Marine sediment archaeal communities from Little Sippewissett salt marsh, Falmouth, MA, United States - SSM-Acet-12 | ecosystem: Environmental > Aquatic > Marine > Wetlands > Sediment ...
ATGAGGCAGCTTCTTGATTATTTGTTTTCATTTTTCCAGGCAATCGGGGCCCAGGCAAACAGCTCAATCCCTATTAAGATTGCATCCTGAGACCCAAATACCCTGTTTTTCAGGGTCGACTATTTATCTAACATTTTGATGCTGGCCAAAAGATTGTGATATCGCCATTTTTTCGTAGATGAGACTCCAATCATTTTAAAACAACCTTTTTCCCGCACAAACACCCCGCCCGGCCCGTTTTCACCTGCAGAATGAGTCAATTCTCTTTTCTCATCACCACCGAGTACACCAATCTCACAAGTATCGACGGTAATCAACGATCCCAATCTTAGCTATACGATCTCACTCCTTTAGCACCTGTGCTCAAATCATTCCTTTTCTTCTCTTCTTTGTGTCTCATCTAAGCCACATATTTTCCCAATTTTTGCTTTGACGACTTTGATGGCTTTTCGTATCGGCTAAATGACCTCGGCTATAGGTTTTTTTACACCACTTATTTTAGTTTCATTTTTTGTTTTTTTTGAATTCGCCAGCGGTATTAGAAAAGCGATACAGGCGATTAAAAAGATGACACTACCTATAAATGTAAACGTATCATGATTTCTCAAGCTCGATGCGATGAAGAAAATGGCACATATAATAAAAAGCATCCAACCGGCTATCTGATACTTGATTTTCTGTTCAATTTGTTTTTTTTGGTTTTCTTTCATTTAATTTGTACCTAATTTCACACCTCGGTCATTATAATAGTAGACCGTTATTAAAAGAGAAAAGTCAAATAAAATCCCTATTAAGAGTGACCTCATGGTTTTACATTCAGGCGTGAATAGCTCCCTGTAATGATCCACTTCAATTATGGGATAACCCTATATCTCCGCATGGCTTCTTTCACAGTCCCATTTTCTATAGATTTCTGAATGGTCCTATAGAACGCATCATCCCGAAGAGCAGTGCCAATTGCTTACCCATATTTTATATATGTAAACTCGTAATTCATCCACTTTACCTATTCGTAAATTTATTTAAAACACGGTGGAGCGTTGTTTGCGGGGTCAGAATAATCAGGTTGCCGGCAAGCACGAGCGCAACGCCCGCCAAAGCGCCGGCGGTCCATTGATACCCTTCGAATATGGTGGAAAGCACCAGAGCGATAATCGGCATCAGCAGCGTGACATAGGCCGCATACTCAGCACCGACACGGCCGATCAGCAGCATGTAACACCCGAACGCAACAATCGATCCGAATAGGGTCAGGTAGAGCATCGGCCCCAGGTAACCCACGGACCAATCCATGGTCAGCGTTCCGCCGACTAAAAAATGGATGAACAGGGTCAGCAAACCGCCATAAGCCATTCCATATGCATTCGCTTGGGTAACAGGCACGCCCTGACGGGCATTGCGGGTGCCGACCACGTTGCCCACGGAGGCCATGTAAGCACCGGCGAAGGCGATGAGCAGCCCAATCAATCCGCGGGTAGCGGAAAGGGCGGTCAGGTCATGCCAGAAAACGAAACAGATACCGGTAAGCCCCAGGATCCCCCCGTAAAAAGCCCGCCAGGCAACCGGCTGTCGCATGAAAATTCGTAAATTGATGATATTTAGCATGAGGATGATTGAATATACAACCGCCACCAACCCGCTCGTCATGTACGCCGTTGCCAGATAACTGCCGCAATAGCTGAGACCGAACAGAGTGAAACCCTGCAGCATCATGAAGCTGTGATCCCGCATAGAAAAATTTAACCGTTTTCCGGTAACCCAGCAATAGGCCAAAAGAATTAATGCCGCCAGACAGAACCGATACGCGACCGACAAAATAGGTGGAACCTGGGTCAGCTGAAGTTTAATTGCTAGCCAGGTGGAGCCCCAGATTAGTGATGCGCTTACATATAGAAAATGATTTAACATTTTAGAAACTTCGGTTTTTGATAAAAGTTTCAGATTCTTAAAGCTTAAGGGTTTGCACTGAATATCAGATTTCGGGCCAATCTGTCGATGATCAATTGAAAAACACCTCTATATCAGTCCATTGAGCGAAAACGCTGAACTGAAGAACTCAGCATTTACCCCAACATTGCATAATACTGATGTTTCCTGCCGGTATTTTATTCCTTAGTTGTCAAAGGCCAAGACATCGCTGACCCAAATCCTCACGTATAACTTATTGTCCCAGATCCCCGTGTTTGATAGGTCGCCTTATGTGAACCCTGTTTGTGCGGGCAACAACCTTTTGGGCCTATTTCATCCTTGACACAGCGGACCAATCTTCCTATGCTCCACACATTAAAAACAACTTCTTCTGAATTCAAGTCCAGTACCTCTGCGCTTTCATGACCGCGACAATCACCCATTGTCTGTTCAGTCCTTTTGAGGATTCGTTAGCGCGTCTTTGGCGATCCTGCTGGCCTGCATCTTGCCAACGCTTACCCTTTCATATCCAAGTGGATCGGGAGTGGAACCTTGGAAGTGCTCAACCCGAAAGATAAACCCCTCTATTACAGCATCATGCTCTGTTTCTCTTTCGCCATCGCCTTTATCATGCACCTCCTTCTATTTTGTACCGCGCCAATGGTCACGCCAATGATGGCGGAAATGGGCCTATCCCACGGGGATTTCGGTATTCTTTACTCGTCGGCCATGCTCAGCCTCATCCTCTTCAGGATTCCATGGGGGCTGCTGGGGGATAGAATAGGCTACCTCAACACCTTCAGGATCGTATTGCCGCTCTCTGCCGCCTCGGCAATACTGAGGGCCTTCTCACCAAACTACCTGATACTCCTTTTGTGCCAGTTTTCCCTCGGGCTGACCTTGGCTGCAATGCTCCCCTGCCTTCCCCTCATTGCGAAGGAGTGGTCACCCGACACACTGGGGTTTTCCACAGGAATCTATATATCAGGCTTTGCCGCAGGAAACGCCACAGCACTGGGGATTACGCCCTATCTTCTTGAAGTCATGGGATGGCGGCAGGTTCTCCTCCTCTACAGCGGACCTGCGTTGATCGTAAGCATTCTCTGGTGGAGTTTGGCCAGGAGCCACACCAGAGGGGCCACCGAATCCCTGTTAAAAAACCTGACCGAATCCATGAGGGAAAAAATCGTTTGGGTCTGGCTATTTTTTATCATCGCGTCCATGGGAAGTTACGACTCTCTTGCGACCTGGATACCGAAGGTGCTTGAAATGAAAGCGGTCAATAAACCGGTCGCCGTATTGCTTCCCCTTGGATTCTTTCTGGCAGGTCCCGTGACAGGGTTTGTTTCGGATCGGTTTCGCGAGAGAAAGATGACTGTGGCTATCCTCGGTGCTGTGGCCACCGCATCGATTCTCGGGATAAACTTTTCCCAAATGCCAGTGATGCTTTTATGCCTCTTTCTTTCCGGATTCTCCATTATAGGTGTACTCACCATAACGCTCACACTCCCAGTTGAACACGAACGCCTCTCTAAGTCTGCGGGGAGCGTTGTGGGCCTCATCTCTTCACTGGGAAATATCGGGCCCCTCTTGATGCCCTTTACATTCGGCCTTCTGATCGATATCACCGGTACATTCCGGGTTTCTCTAATTTTTGTTGCGGTAATCGTTGGTGTTATCTTTATCGTGGGATCGAGAATACACGAATGAAATGAGCCTCCTCGTCACTGTGGAAAGGTGAAGGTTGATCAATTAAGCGTCTCTTCAAGAAATGCCGTAAAACGTTTCCAAGATTTTTCATCAGCATCTTTCCGATACCTTTTGGAACCAAACACAGTAAATGCATGGGGGGCACCACTGTACGTAACCATTTCGTGTGAAATACCTTTTTCTTCTAACTCATTTGCAAGCCTCGCAAAATGATCCATGGTGACACTTTTATCTGCTGTGCCATGCAAAATTAGCAATTTTCCCTTTGCTTTGGAGTAGTCTTGCCCTGCCGGTGTGGTCAAACCACCATGAAATGTGACAAAGCCCTTCAGGTCTGCCCCGGATCTAGCTAACTCAAGAACAGCAGTTCCACCAAAACAGTACCCCATCGCCACCGCATTATGGAGATTGGCACCCTTAGATTTTGCAGTTTCCAGTGCAGCTCTTAACAAGGTTCGCATTTTATCACGGTTTTTATACAGTTCACCGGTACACTGGCGTTTATCTTGCAACTTTGTTGGTCTTATTCCGGCACCAAACAAGTCCGCAGCAAAAACCGCATATCCCTTATCAGCCAACATATTTGCACGTTTCACCTCATAATCCGTCAGACCGTCCCAGTCATGAACCAGCAGCACCAGTGCGGCATTGGGAGAAGGGCTAACAAAATATCCCTCATAAGGGTCTCCATTAACATCGTATGAAACGAACTCCCCGGCGGCAATAGCAATGGATGAAAAAATCGTTACATAAAAAAGCGTGAAAATATATTTCATAATCTTCCTCCTTTGAACACATTTTGTATTTGAGATTATAATATTTACTAGTGGAACTGTTGCTTTTTTAGTTGTCATTTCAGTTAATTTTTTCATTTTTTAAGAAGATACCATTATCTGTTTCGTATATCATTTAATTTAAGGTTTGGGACTTCAACTGTCAATCGTCGTTCCAGGAGGAAAAACAATGGCAGACCACAACATCTTCATTCTACCTTTCTGAATATCAAAAAGGTGATATAAGAATATCTATGACATGCCAGGGAAGCACCCCAATTTGACGGATTCGAAAACGTGATGGTTCAATATCAAGCGTCACACTAAGTGGCTTCTAAGTTCTCATCAAATCATTGTCTTCAGATAATTTGTTTACATATTGATCAAAAATCCGATAGAATCACAGATGTTGACAATCAACTTCCCTTGAATGGGAAGGATATGGGGCAGGACTTGAGTAAGCCTGTGGGTATCTGCGGCCTATATTTCGGGACATGCCCATGCTGCACTGCCCTGGAATGTAAAGAATGACGAAAACTCAAAGATCTTCGGACACTTGGACTACTTAAAGGATGAGGGAATCAAGATCGGGAATTCAGGTTGTCAAATCTGAATCAACTGAATTCAATTAAGACAGCTGGGGGTATCATGCGTGAACACGAGATTAAATTGTGGGTTAAAAGCATCATAAGAGATTTTATCCAAAATTCGCCGAAAAACAGGCTAACGGACGCAACTGGCGAGAAAGCATGGGAAGATTGCCTAATTGGGTTTTCAAACGGGGCGGACTCTATCTTTCAGGAATACAAAGAACATGTCGGGTCCTTTCATATGACCCCGCTTGAACTGTTCACCAAAAGCTTTCCCAAAACCAAACAAAAAGCGGATCAACTGACCGTCATCAGCTGGATATTGCCCCAGACCAATCAAACCAAAAGTGACAATCGCAAACAGACCGCTTACCCGGCGGAACGGTGGGCCAGAGCCAGAATCTTTGGGGAGCAGACCAATGCGGCCTTACGCGATCACGTGGTGGCGACCCTTCAAGGGCAGGGGTATCAGGCCATCGCACCCCAGCTGTCCCCTTATTGGGAAAGGAAAACGTCCGATAAATTCGGATTTGCCTCCACCTGGTCTGAGCGGCACGCCGCCTATGCCTCCGGCCTGGGGACCTTCGGTCTCTGCGATGGTCTGATAACACCGAAGGGAAAGGCGATGCGCTGTGGTTCAGTGATTGCAGATATTCAAATCCCGCCAACGGTTCGACCCTATCAAGATCATCATGAATATTGTCTATTTTTTACCGAAGGCATTTGCAAAAAGTGCATTCCGAGATGCCCTGCCGGTGCCATATCAGAGCTGGGCCATGACAAAATAAAATGTAGAGGATACATGTTTCCCATGATTAATGAATATGTAAAAACCCATTATCATTTTGATGGCTATGGCTGTGGTCTTTGCCAGACAGGCGTACCCTGTGAATCCAAAATCCCGACCGCCAAGGACGTCAATTAATCGATGGATTTTAATCCCTAAAAGGCAAGGAACAGCCCAGTGACTGTCAGTCAGTGATGCTCAAAAACTTATGTGTTTTGTATGGATGGTTGATGAGAAATCGCTCTCTGTGGATAGAGGCTTAGAGACATTGAGCTTGTGTGCCAACGTTCATACAGAAACACCCCGTCTTGTATTGTACCTGCTGCTTATATTTTTGGGGGTTAGGTGTCGGCCAACGATCTAGTGTTCTCGTTTTTGAGGATTGGAAAATCGTTATAAGTTTCCCTGAAGATGGGATCCCGAATCAACAGCCGAAAAAATGCTTTTTTTGTCGTTCAACTATCAGCTAAAAACCCTCCAAGGTATCCAGCTGCGCTTGGGGATCATAGTCATAGTCGGCCGGGTTGCTGATTTTACTGGCATCCGGCATCCCCACTGCGGGTTCGTCTTTAAGGGATTTAACCAGCTCAAAAGCCGCCTCTACCTTGTCTCGATCTCCTTCAAGGGTCAGGTGCACGGACCCTTCGGACCCTGCAACTCCGCCGGAACCAACGTGGTAAGCCCTCACTCCGAACAAGATGGCCATGGCCTCAATTTCGGTGATGGCTTTGGCATCGGGCAGGACTACGATCTTTGCCGGCAGACCCATGGTATAATCAAAGTGATAGATCCCTGTATTCTGGGAAGCGGTCATCACGCAGGGCACCATTTTCTCCAGGCCAACCGGAATGATGAATTCGGCGCCCCGTGAGGTAACAAAAGGCCACATAGCCCCCATAGTGCCGGTTTTAAGGGATGAGGCATAGGTTCCTGTGAGGCCGGTGTGATCGATGGCGTTAGCCCCCTTGATGACCACATCGCCTTTTTTGAACCTGGCCACTTCCACATTGGAGTCGGCATCTTCCAATACCTTGCCTTTTTCGATCACATGCCAGGTGCATGGCGGCGGTGTGCTGGTGGCGTTAGTGGCGCCCTCTCCCACGAAACCGGCAGTCTGGTTCGTCTTGTTCTCAATGCTGATATTAAAAAATTCCTCAGAGACATACGCATTGGTGATGCCCCGGGCGATGATGATCATTCCATTTTGGTATGCGTTTTGAACAATCGGGCTTGACACCGCGCCCTTGGCCACTAGACGGCGGGATTGGGCGGCGTTCAAAACCACATGGGCTGTCGCCTGCTTGACACCTGGAGTGGGCTGGGGTTGATCGATTGGATAAAACATATGATCCTCCTTTAATGCTGCCGGATTGGGATCCCGACCGCTGGGCTGGGTCGGATGTTCGATGGTGATCCCGATTTGTTCTGATGAGTGAAGTGCCTTGATTTTTCAGGGAAAAATAATAGGGACTTTCCCCTTATGAGTCAATGAAAAAAAATGGGAAAAATAGCCACAACTTATGACGTATCAGGTTGAATTGAAGGTTTGAGGGCCATATTCGAAAAAATATTCTGATAATTTATCCCAACGGCGCATAAAATATGAGAAAAAAACGGCATGGATTAATTCAGTCCCGCCAAAGTCGGGATTGAATAATTTCAAGGGCGAAAGCATATTAAACAGACCGTCTTTTTTCGACTCAAAATCCATGCCTTTGATAAAAATTGAGCACCTGGCGGGTGTATTCTTGGGGAAAATATTCGTAGGTGTTGTGGCCGCAGCGGGGCAGCACGGACAGCTCTCCGGACGACAGGTGGCGGTAGAACTGCACCCCCTGCTCGACGCTGAAGATGGAGCTGCGGTCGGGATACAAGATGAGAAACGGGCAGACCACCGATGGCAGCATAGGACGAAGGTCGAACACTCCCGTGCCGTATTCGCCGCCGAATCTGATAAATTGGTTGTAAAAGGCTTCGGCATAGTCGGCACCATGCCAGTCTTTCAATTTTGCCTGCCATTCTGGTTCGAGCATGTGAAACGCTTTGGGAAATACCCGGCGGTTCACTTCGGTCATGGGGTCCTGGCTGTAGCATTGGGTGCTGGATATGACGATGCTTTTGACCCGTCCGGGGTGGGCGGTAGCATAGTCCACGGCCACTACGCCGCCTTCACATTGACCAATCAGGTGAAATGAGGCCAGTCCCAGAAGTTGGGTCAATGCTGCCAGATCGTCGACGGCTCCAGAGCGAAAGCCATCGCTAGTATAAAAATTCTCAATAAAATCGTCTTCCCTTTGAGAACGCCCGTAGCCTTTGCGATCGTACAGAACTGTCTGATACCCGCTTTCGATCAGAGCGGGGAAAATGTCTTCCCAGATCCGGGTACATCCGAAACCGTGGTGCAGCAGAATAATTGGATCACCCCTACCATGAATCTCATAATACAGGTCGAATCCGTTTATAGTTGCAAAGGCCATTGTTTTTCTTTCCGCCGGCGTCGTTCGCGATATATCGTTCATCGTCTTTAATCAGATATGCATTCGCCTGTCGATCCCGGGCAGCTGCAATATCCACGATAATATTTCCGGTCGCAAGGCAGGAAGTTGGGTTATTCGTATCTATTGCAAAGTCAGCCACTTAACACTTGAACGCGGCAAATCTATATATTTTCTGATTTAAGTTTTTGAGACTCCATCGTCTGGAAGACATTTTTGAACACATCGGTCAACCGCAATATCCCCACAATTTCACCCGCCTTAGTCACAATCAGCGATTGATGATGACCCACAACAAGCATGTGGATCGCCTCACACAAAGACGTGTCCAATTCAATATATTCCCCCTCGCCAGGGGTGTACATACAATCCTTCACTTTAATATCAGCAGCATTGGAACACATATCCGTAAACGGCAACTCACACAGAGAATACTTTTCAAACATTGACTTAATAAATTCAAGACCTAAACCGGAACGGGCCAGGTTTCTCATATCTCCCATGGCCTTATACTTTGGCTCTAAGGCCATTAGAACATCCAGCTGGCTTATTTTTCCCACAATCTTTCGATTTTTGTTTAATACCAAAATGGCTCTGTGTAGGTAGTGATATCGTTTTCGATCCTGTTCCTCTTGAACCTTCTCCAAAGCCTTAACGGCTTCATAAAGGGTTGCTTCCTCATGAATAGTTACATATTCTTCAATGGGCACCATCAGATCTTTTACTGTTATTATTTCCATTTTCACCTCCGGGTTATATTTCTTCATAAATATAATTATACGCCTACTGTCTTGCGATTAAAACCTTTTTAAGGACCTGATAAGGAAAATTGACAGTAATTTGCCATTGAATAGGTCATATGATGGGATAAATCTCAAAGTGTTCAGTATCATGGGCCATTGCGCCTGCCCATTCACCCTAGGGACACAAGAACGGATCAAGGCATCATTCTCTGGCGGCTTTCTTTTCCTGATCGTTATGTTGCCTGAGGCAGACTGGAAAAATGTCGGGATTCAAAAAATAGTAGAATCTTGACCTGTTGGTGCCGTGTCGGTTAACGAATATTAGACAAGATATTACGGGGGTCAGTTTGAGTCGAATGCCTTTATTAAGGCGTACATTGTTGATATCGGTGGCCTTTCCAGCAGCGCCTGATACAGCGGTTTATCTCGGTCATAAACATCATCACGGAAGTGAACGGTTTCCCCACCTTCATCTACCCAAGCGGTTAAATAAACAATCTGGACCGAAATAGGCTCCAATAATCTCACAATCCTTGTTTTGGTGCTATCGATCGTATCCACGAGTTCATTTCGAGTCCATTCAGGATTATCTTTCAAAAGGTATTCTGCCAGTTCAATGGGTTTCTCGATTCGGATGCAACCGGAGCTGAAACTGCGCTTTTCGTATTTAAAGAATCCGCGCGCCGGAGTATCATGTATGTATACGCTGAAACTGTTTGGAAACATGAATTTTAAACGGCCGAGGGCGTTTAAAGGTCCTGGGTCTTGGACGAACTTGAATGAGAGATCTGCCGGTGCGATCTGGGACCATTCTATAAACGCCGGATTAAGCTCAAACGCTTCCGCCTGCCAATTTTCAAAAACGCGGATGTTCTGTTTGTCCAGGTATTGCGCATCCTTCTGAATCTCAGGCAATATATCTTCCTTTGCGATTTGGGGGGGGATATGCCAGTAGGGATTCAGCTCCATATAAGTCATTCGACCGTTGAACACAGGTGTTTGACGACGCTTTTTTCCCACAATGACCCGCATTTTTAATATGATTTCATTATGTTCAATCATATATAGTTGAAAATTTGGTATATTCACCAAAATATACCGCTTCCCAAAATCATGGGGAAGCCAGCGCCAGCGCTCCATATTCAGTTTGATTTGCCGCAATCGGTCTTCCACTCGCACGTTGAGCGCGGCAAGCGTCGCCGGACCAACAATCCCGTCCGCGTCCAGCCCATGGCGTATTTGGAATTCAAGGACCGCCCTTTCCAATGGCGCATCAAAAAGATCTGAAACATTTTTATTCCAATTATCCGGCCAGACAGGGACATTCAAGCGGGCCCGCAAAGCGGCAACCCGAGGGTCACGGTCGCCGCGCTTCAGATGGGTTCCCTCCGGAACGCAGCCCCACCCCCCCAAAGCCATGCGTCCTCTGTAGCGGGCAAGGGCCCCTTTTAGGGCTACATAGCCAGCATGTTGCGGACGGAGTTTGTTTAAAACGGCTGCAACGTTTTTTTGCCGGAGGGCGCTTTGAAGTGCCTCAACCAAGTCCACATGGTGGCTCTTGATGAACCATTCCGAGCGTATTGTCTCCGGGTTCACGCATCCATTCGACAAGTGGAAGCCAAACAAAAGAAAGGCGTCGGTGAGGAGTAGATCGAGATCGGCGAGCTTTTCTGGGAGCTCCGGCTGATCTGCCATCAAGTCAAGTCGTGTTTCGGTCATAAGCGCCGCAATCCTTTTGAGATGGTATGTATCGGGTCTTAGACCATCATCATCGGCTTGACGAATGGACGCAATGAGCCGCTTGGCTAGCGGTCCGGGCCCCTCATCTATGATCCAGGCAGGTCTGAAATTTCGATGCGAATAAAATCCGGGTAATACCGCCGAACCGAAAAGCGGCTCTAAACCGCAGACAATTTTTGGTTGACCCATATTGAACCCGAATCTATCCCGAAGACGTTCGCTCACCTGGTCGGATACGCTTTCGGCGGAAGCGGTGTGAATTGAGGATAAATTGATTGTACCTAAAAATAGAACAATCAACGCTAGCATTCTGAACATGGGAACCCTCGGACAATTATTTTGGTTTCAGCTTCTCCAGGTGAATCAAATATTTTTTCTCTAAAAGGTTTTGAATAAAGTGCCTGTTTGACAGAGCAACGGCTGTGCCAAAGGCTCCCTGATCAATTATTTATATGAATTCAGATAGTTAAGACCATGCTGCCAAAAAATGGAATGAAATCACATTAGTATTCAACCCGTAATGAGAAATTTTATTCCATCTAGTAGCAAGTCCATACACACTGCTGCAGGTTCGGGGAGAAACACAGGGGGATGGGGTCGGTCCATCGCATATATTAAATGGCCTCGACAGGTTTGTACTCGCAGAGCCGCCTGAGGATCATTCCTAGTTCTTTGCTTAATTTGCCCTATACGATTTCGAGACGATTCTTTGACAACCAAAACGATGGGGTATTTGCATTTCACCACCTTGTGTGATAAAATTTTCCTAATTTTCTGCTTCTTTCGTTCGGGTTTCTCACCGGTACAACCCCGTGCAATCTTATGAAAAGGAGCTTTTCTGGCAAGACCTGCAGCATATTTCCGCCAATTATCCCTGGCAAAGCCGTGCGATTAGCCTTTGAGTTATGGATGCGATTGATAATGGGATTTCATCAGATAGGGACAAAGTATTCGGAGAAGGTCGCAGCTGTATTGATATTGACATTGATACTGGCCGCAGATTTGCCATCATGGTCGTGGGCCGGGAAAACATCCAAGGATATGGGTCGATATTTTTTTTCCGGAGACGGCAACATCACCCTATATAGTGAAAGAACCGACAAATCTTTTTCCGGCACTTACCGGAAGCGTCTGGGAAGCTATGATGAAAGGGCACTTAATGAGATCTGCCAGGTATTCGACGCTCCTTTTGAACCTTCCCGGATGGTAATTTCCCTAAGACTTATCGAGTTTATCGATTATCTGGAAGACCACTTAAACCGCGGCGCAAAAATCACCATCACCTCCGGTTATCGGAAGCCGGCATACAATACCATGCTTCGGAAGAAAGGGAACCTGGCCGCCAAGGCCAGCCTTCACCAGTACGGCATGGCAGCAGATCTCAAAATCGAGGGTGTAAAAGCCGAAGCCCTGTGGCATTATGTCAGGAATCTTAACTTCGGCGGTGCAGGATATTATCATGGGGATGTGGTCCATATTGACGTGGGACCGGCCCGTTTTTGGGACGAAACCACATCCGGTGTGGGAACTGGCATTTCCGATGACAACAAACTCATTGGGTTAATAACCGATTATGATGTATACAGGCCGGGGATGACCATTATGCTTCGGTTTATTCGGATGACGGCTTTTCCCATCCATGTCATTCCAAAATTTTCCCTGATCCCCCAGGATGATAGGAATGAAATTGAAACCTGTCGGAGTTTTGTCCCTGTGTTTAGCGCGTCTCAAACAGATGGTTGCATGAAGTTTGGGAATATCGATGAGATGAACAGTATCACATGGGAACTTCCCATGGACTTAAGACCCGGCCGCTATAAAATACAGGCCCGTTTTTGCGATGACGCGTGGCCGGATATGCCCCCGCAGATTTATACCCCGGAATTTGAAATCAGCGTGTTTTAAAATTGCATAAAAGGCGGATCTGATTCACTTGACTTTCGGGCACTTTTGCCAAGTCAAGTTTCGTTCAGGGTAATCAAAAAGCTATGGAATTGATTTTTTTGGATGGTCAGCTGACTCTACCCCGATTTATCTAAAATGATCCTGGCGTCTGCGACAACACACCGGCTCGTAGAACACATCACGGGATTCAGATCAATAGACTCGAAAATTCCTTCGAGGTCCATAACCAATGCGGAGAAAGCCATTAAGGTTCGGGTTAATTTTTTGAGGTTAACGGGCTGAGTTCCGCGATAACCGTTGAGCAACTCGTGTGCTTTGAGTCCTTTCAGCATGGACTCGACATCAACTTTTTTAAGTGGCGCCATTCTTAGTTTTGTATCTTTATAGATTTCGACAGCGGTGCCGCCCAGGCCCAGAAGAATCACCGGCCCGAACTGGTAGTCTACTTTGGCGCCAACCATCAACTCGATGCCAGATACCATTTCCTCGACGAGTATGCCCGCGAAGCCTTCGAAAGAACTGAACCGTCCAAAAGTCTCAGCCAGCTCCTCATCACTGTTTATGCCAAGGACGACGCCATGGACATCGGATTTGTGAAGTGCCTTTGGTGAGATCAATTTGGCCGCAACGGGGTAACCGATGCCTCCAGCAAACCGGGCGGCTTCTTTCAAACTCCTGGCCCACAAAAATTTCGGAACGTCAATTCCGGACATGGACAAGAGGCGTTTGGCTTCGGGCTCCAAAACCCAGCCATATTCCATAGATGCCTTAATAATGGACTTGAACTCTTTTTTCAGCATGGCTTACACCTCCTCATGGCCTCAGCCATGTGCACTGCCCCCTCTATGGATGGGGAGACCGGGACGCGATTGAATTCAAAGCCTTCTATAAGCATACGATATTTTTCTACGTGGGGGACATATGCAACCAACGGCTTTTCTGCTCTTCGCGATACCTGACTTAACCTTGCGCCAACATCCGACGTCGTTCCCGGCAAGTATGGCAGAAGCAAGACTATGATACAGTCAATCTCCGGTGTACGGCTTAGTCCATCTGCCGCAGCCACAAAATCGTCATCAACCGCACTCCCCGTAAGATCGAGAGGATTCGCAATAGAAGCGATTGCCTGAATACTTGGGGAGAGCTTTTCCCTGATTTCACTCTGGAGCTGTTCTGACAGTGTTGGAACAGAAAGGCCATAGCTTGAACATATATCCACTGAAAGAGCGCCATGTCCACCGCTTCCTGTAATGATGCCTATTTTACCATCTATGGATGTTTGATAGCAACTCAGGGATTCACAAAAGGAAATCAGTTCAGCTTCACTCTTGGCCTCAACGATTCCATACTGGGAAAGGACTTCAGAGAATACGTCATAATCACCGGCGAGTGAAGCTGTGTGGCTGGATACAGCTCGACTTCCCCCGGCGCTTTTACCGCTTTTTAAAACAATGACCGGTTTGGGGCACGCACTTGCGGCCAGAACAAATTCCCTGCCTTCGTTTTTCTCGAACCCCTCCACATAAAACGCAATCACCTTTGTATTGGGTTCCTTGATGAGGTATCTGAGCAAGTCCAATTCTCTGATCAGGGCTTTGTTTCCGATACTCACAGCCAAGGACAACCCCACGCCTTCACCCGCAAATTTAACCATTTGATCAACAAGGATACCGCCGCTCTGACTGACCAGGGCAACATATCCATCATCCGGTTGGACCATACGCTCACTGGGAAGAAAAAAAGTATCCACCTTAGATGGCGAATAGATCCCCAAGCAATTGGGCCCGATGAGTGGAAATCCAGCCTCTTTGGCTATGCCGGCCAGGCGATCCTGTAAATCCTGGCGACCCGCCTCAGCAAAGCCCCCGGAAATGACCGCCGCCCCCCCCACATTAGCGTCTGCGCAGCCAGCCACAATATCCGGAACGTGTTCAGCCCGAACCGCAATGACAGCCAGATCCACTTTGTCAGGTATTTCTGAAATATGCGTAAATACCTTTTCACCTTGTAAAATTCCGCCACGAGGATTTACAGCAAATACCTCAACCGGATACCTCAATTGGTTTTTGTTAAAAACCACGTTTGCAGGATGGCGATCGTTGTCTAAAGACACGCCAACAATGGCCATGGTTTTTGGTTTAAACAATTTTCGGAAGTTCATCATGGTATCCTTTCATTCAAAAACTGGAAATGGCAACCCAATATCCCGTCGTGTTCAGCGGGAGATCATATTGGAGAGACATGATCGACAAAACGATCCTGAAATCCCCGACAAAAACCAAAACAAAGAGGATAAACCGGATTGGAAATAGCGCTAAAATATTATTTATACTGTTTGGGATTTATCGCATATTTGTTGACCTTATACCCAAAAATACGTTCAGTGGTCTTGAGCGCAATTGCCGCCCGACGCATATTCCCGCGGCTGCTTTTTAGGGCATCAATCAGCAGCTCTTTTTCAAATCTTTCAACCGCCTCCTCAAAAGACTGTGCCTGTTGCGTTCCGGTGTCCTCCGCCGTTTGGAGTGTGAGTGGCAAGTGGTAACTGTGAATTACCTGATCATCACAAAGCAGAACAGCCCTTTCCATGCAGTTTTCAAGCTCCCTGACATTCCCTGGCCAGTGGTATCTTGTCAAGGCATCAATTGCAGGCGTAGAAATTCTTTTTATATCTTTATCATATTCTTTGGAATACTTTTCGAGAAAATAGTCAGCCAGTAACAAAAGATCCGCCTCTCTTTCTCTCAAGGCCGGCAAATAGATAGGGTAGACATTCAGCCGATAAAACAAATCTTCGCGAAAGGCCCCGGCCTCAACCGCGCCGGCCAGGTCCTGATTTGTGGCCGCAATAAGACGGACATTCACCTTTATAACGCTCGTACTCCCTAACCGTTCAAGCTCCTTTTCCTGAAGGACCCTGAGTAGCTTCCCCTGACTTTCAAAAGCAAGAGAGCCGACTTCATCCAGGAAGAGGGTCCCCCCATTTGCCAGTTCGAATTTACCTGCTTTCTCCCGGTTGGCCCCGGTAAAGGCCCCTTTTTCATAACCAAACAACTCCGCCTCCACCAGGTTTTCCGGCAGTGCGGCGCAGTTGACCTTGACCAGCGGGTTCGTGTGCCTCAGGCTGTTATAGTGGATGGCGTTGGCTACCAGTTCTTTTCCGGTACCGCTCTCTCCTAAAAGGAGCACATTGGCATTGCTCGTGGCGACCTGTGTCATTAAGTAGAACACTTCCTGCATCTTGCGGCTATTGCCTATGATGCTTGTGAAGCTGTATTTCTTGTTGAGTTCCCTTTGCAACCGTATGTTTTCCTTCCTCAGTTGCTCCTGCTCTCTTCTGATCTTGTCCAGTAAGGCTACTTTTTGGGCGATAAGGGTACTTATGATAACCAGAAGTCTTAAATCGGCATCCAGGGGAGATGGACCTGCAAAGAGTCGGTCCACACTGAGGGCGCCAATCACCTTTCGCCCCTCCTTTATGGGCACACACACAAAGGATGTTTTTGATTTATCAATCCCTCTACGGGCCCCTGTTCTGTCAAGAAAGAGGGGCTCTGCATCTATGTGCGGCACGGCCATGGGACGTCCAGTCTCTATGACACGACCCGTTACCCCCTCGCCCAATTTATACCGGCCCCTCTTTTTTTCGGTATTTGAAATCCCGTGGGCAACCTCAATGTGAATTTCCGATGTATCGGGGTTTAAAAGGGTTATAGAGCTTCGATGCATACTGAGGGAGTCTGATAACAGATCCAGAACCTTATGTAATGCCTTTCTCAAGTCCAGGGTCGCATGAAGGGCCCTGGTTATTTCGTAGAGGCATTTAATCTCATCCGGTCTGGGTCTGTTATCCTTTTTAGGCATAAGAAAAAGCGTCCTGTTTTACTTATATTTAAGGGAATTCTTAACACACCACTTTTAAAAACTACAAAAATGTAGCTAAATTAGCAAACCTTTTTTTAAGTTTACTTTTTTTTCAGAAAAAAGGGTCATCCTGTTAATGAGTACCACGAAACTGATCAGAAATGAACCTTGCAGGTGGGAAGATTGAAGCAATCTTTTCGGAGTGACTGTTGGAAGGCGTTTGCTTTACCGTATCCTGGTTTTTACCAGGCACTTAACTATTTTGATCTTTTCTTCTTGTGTTCCCAGGAATCTGATTCCTGTTGCATATTTCCCGGATTCATCTCTTCGGGAATGTGCCACCTTGCCTTTAATATCTATCGTATTGTTTTCCCAATCAATGGTGGTTAACATAATATATTCTGATTCAATGGGTAGAGGCGTTTTTAGAAGAATGCCACCCTGGCTGATATTTATGGTTTCTCCAACGCCTTCTCCTAATTGGTTGTCATCTTCATCTGTACACAAATAGGAAATGACATTCTGAGTTGGGATCCTCGGATATTTTCTTTTTTCTGTTTCCGGCATGATGTCAATCCTTTGCTCTGTTTCTTTTGCAGTCTTCTGCCGCGACGATAGGGCCCAAAGTATCAGCTACATCATTGTTTTTCCGTTTTGGGTATCAATTCTAGGGTCGCCACAGAATTTTCTTCAACCTGCTTCCGATCCATCAATATGGCATGGGTCTCGCCTTTACGCCACAGTTTGCTTTGGTTGGCGTAAAATTTACTGTTAAATTGACCTGAACACCCGCTGGTAATGACCCGTTTATCGTTGGTCCGGTCTGAAAAATCAATTATCTCACGCGTGGAGGCGCCGTGTTTCGCTGTGTAAGGGTCTGTAAAATCATAAGCGGCTGGAGCTACCGTTGCCTTGCTTCCACCAATGGGGAAAGGCCCGATATTAAAAAAATTCTTTAAATATTTAATGTCCTTAAAAACCAGGTGGCCTGAAAGGTGATGATGCAATTCTCCCCAATGCCATTTCGTCATATCTTTGCCAAACCTTTCGCTGAGGTCACCGATGGCCAGTTTAATACTTTTGCGGATGATATCATCTCGCCCTTCTTTAACACCGGTGGTAGCTATGTCGTCAAACCAATTGGAATCCTCTTTGGCCATAATCAATTGGAATCCTTTGAACATCTCATTGGCCGCCCCAATATAGGCCTGATATAAATCATCGCCCAGCTCATCTTTAAAAATTTTTTCAATCAGTTTCACCTGGGTTACATGAAATATTGTCGAGGCGATACTTCTTGGGTCTGTCGTAAAGTCCCATTTCGCTAAATAGTCCAAAGCCTGTTTGATCTCCGGGCTGGGATCCGTCGTCCCCTTAAACGCGTCAAGGATGATGGGGACAATCTCCTCCGCCTCGATTGAATAAATATCGTTTTGGATAGTCTGGTTATCGTCTACCGATAGTTTTTCTTTTTCTTGAATAAGCTGAGTAATTCTCTGGGCACGATATTTGTCAGCAAAGTAGCGACTGATGTAATACGGGTAATCATCGGGAGCTGTCTTGTTATTGGCCATTATCACAAAACCCATTTCAGGATTAAAGAGGTGGGGGTTTTTTTCAAAAGGGACATATCCAACCCACTCATGCAATCCATCCCATCCCGGCATGGGCAGGGGCCCGTCACTGGGATTGGCGCGAATGGGGATTCGAGCGCAACTGAAATAACCGATATTCCCGTGTCTATCCGCATAGGGCATATTCTGACCCGGTCCGTGCAAGTGTCTGACAGCCCCCTTAAACTCTTCCCAGTTCTTTGCCGTGTTAAGACCCATGAAGCATTCCAATGCGCCCAAGTCGTCATTCAAGCTCCAACGCATGGCCAGAGCCTCTTTTAGCCCCTCCTTCACCTCGTTGATTATCGGACCATGACGGGTGATGCGGATCTTTTTTGTCACCGGGTCTTTCCCTTTGACCTGGATGAGGATTTCAACAACCCTCATATCCTCCCATTTGCCTTTGAAAAGATATTGATTGGGGTTTTGTGGATTGATCTTTTCGATGTAAAAATCCATATCGTCTAACATTACATTGGTGCACCCCCAGGCAATATCCCTGTTGTTTCCGATCACGACGGCGGGAATTCCAGGAAAGGTTACCCCGGCAGCGTCGATATCTTCTGCATTGATATGAAGCTCGTACCAGATGGAGGGGGCTGTTAGAGCCAGATGCGGGTCCTGGCATAGGATGGGCATCCCGGTTGTGGTCTTTTTCCCTGACAATGCCCATCCATTACTTCCTCCCACAGCACCAAACCGCATGGGTATTTTCTCAGCTAGTTTTTCCAATGGATACAGCGTCTTGGCAATTTGGGTAAAATTCCTTATCCCTTCCGGAATAATAGTTGGACCGTCCCCGGGATAAGAGGGCATTGCCTCATCAGCCATCTTAAGCCCCACTTTCTCGATGAGTTTCATAAGGGTCAGGTCACCCGTCCAGCCCATTTGAAGGTCCCATCCCATAAATAAATTAACATAAATCCCATCAGTTATTTTCCAAGGACCGGGTTTGTAGCCCAGTATCCTAAACTCAATGGGAAGCGAATTCGGATGGGTCTCGATAAATTCATTCACCCCGGCGGCATAAGCCGACATAGCGTCCCGATACCTTCCGCGAATCATTTCGGCCATCCGCTCTTCGGGCCACATCACGGAGAGCAATCTAAGAAAATGGTCGGTTTGAATCAAATCCTCACCCAGGATCTCAGCAAGACGTCCTGATCCAACACGACGAATAAAATCCATCTGGAAAAGCCTGTCTTGCGCCATGACATACCCGATAGCGTAAAAGAGATCATTTTTGATTTCGGCAAAGATATGGGGGACCCCCCACTTGTCCCGTATCACCTCTACCGGGGCCGACAAACCCTCCAACGCGATATGGCCTTTGGTCTCTGGCAGGGTCGATTGGAGGAACGCGTAGACACCGATCACAACCACAATAATCAGGGTGAAGAAAATACCGATCGCATATTTTATTATCTTCATGGCTATTTCTATAAATTGGTATTTTCTGTTTTACAGTCCCAGGTCCTCATTGATCAGAACGACCCTTATCCTTCCTTTGGGAAATGACTTCTCGGTGATGGTCCAGGTGTTGCAGATACGGTCCGCGCTTTTGCACTCCTCGCAACGAGATGTTTTGACACAAGGTGTTTTTTTATCCAGACGCATGGCATTAGCAGGGGCAACGTAGTTCATGATACGATACATGGCATCTTCTAAATCCGACACGATCTTATTCCGGCCCACAAGAATGATCACGTGTTTGGGACCGAATGTAATCCCTCCGATTCGGTTACCGATCATATCAAGATTAACCAGTTGTCCCATTTCAGTAATCGCATTGGTTCCAGTGATAAAAAGATCTACAAGAAGTGAGCGTCTGCGCAATTCTATCATTTCTTCACCGGAAAGACTTTTATTGAAAGTGTCAAGGATGTCCAGGTTCGGATTATCCTTTATGGAATGGTAGAGACCGGTAGCCATGAATGTCATGGATCCCCCCCATGAAACGGTCTTTGCCCCGGTATTGGGAAGAATTTCCTTCTCCACAATACGACTCGCACCAGTGGCATTATCTGCCACAAACACCTCAAAGTTGTTATCTTCCAATGCCTTTTTGACTTCACTCAGGCGCTTCTGCCAATAGGTTTCAACAGGTTTATCCATTTCGTTCCTCCCTCGCTAATATTTTAAAACGGCTCAAGAACGCTGTCCAAAAATATTGCCTCAATTACACCGAGACACCAAGTTCACATGATTTCTCTATTAAACCCGCCCAAATTTTTTCTCATGGCCTTGGAGCAATTCTAATTCCCTATTCCAAACCCTCTCAGCTGAGTGTGTAGCGTGACCCCACGCTGTTGAGTATAAAGGCAGAGGGAAATTCCTCAGAAAATCGCTTAATGGCTTTCCACCCCGTGCAGTGCATCGGCACAAGCACCTTTGGCCCCATCTTTTTCAATTCGCTGATGGTCTCTTCAATGATCGGCTCGAACGATGCCCCAGAAAGATGAAACCCGCCCAGCACTCCATAGATTGGCGCTATACCCGTCCTTTTTTGCGCATACAGGATCGTATTGATAATGCCCGCATGGCTGCAGCCGCCTATGATCACCAGACCCTTCCCTTTGAGGTTCATAACCAGGGCCTGATCGTCGGATATGGGATCTTTTTCTAGTTCGCCCTCCCTTTCCATAATGGCGTCAGGCATACCCTTTTCAAATTTCGTTACCCGTTCCACCTCTCCCGTTACCATGATCGTATCATCTGCCAGAAGCGTCGGGTGTTTTTTTGCCAAGAGCTCAACGTTTCGCGTCTCCAGATCTATCTTTTTCAACGTTTGGGGAAAACGGAGCTTTCGGCCGTCATCTAGGCGAATATATCGTGTGGCCAAAAAGGCATCCGGATGAACCACCAGAGGGATGCGATTCTCAATTCTATCGAGAAGCGGGTAAAGGGACCCCGTGTGGTCCATATGTCCGTGGCTCAGGACAATGGCTTCTATCTTTTCGATGTCCACTTCCAATTGCCCAAGATTGTGTGGGACACCCATCTGGTTGTAGCCGGTATCCAAAAGGATCGTGTGTCTTCTTTCTCCCTGATATAGGGTGACGAGAAGTGAAAGTCCATGTTCTGCCAGAAGGGTGTCGGTTGGGATTTCTTCTCCCTTTGCATGCGGGGGGCGGGTGACCACGTCTGTATTTTCCAGCAACACATCCACATAATTGTCAATAATTGTCAGGACCTCAATGCGATCTACCGCTTTTAGTTCAACGGGTAATTGATTCATTGCTTTTAATCCTTTAAGATAGATGAACTCGAAAAAAGTGATAAATTAGACGGCACAGTAAAAAGCGCCAGATGTAAGGCGCGCGAATCTTTAGGAGTGAGGCGTACTTATCGGTACGTCGGAATGACTAAAGATGAAGCGCAACGCAGCAGATGGACTTTTTACGAAGCCGTCAAGATAAACAGTTAATAACGATCTCTGCCACATCCATCACCTTTAACCGATCATCCAATTGCTCTATTTTCACCGCATCATCGAGCATCTTGGCGCACTGGGGACACGCCACAGCCATGACTCCGGCACCGGTATCAAGTGCTTCTCTTACCCTGATTCTGCCGGGGCTATCTTCACCACCCCCCAAGATATCAGTGAAAAAATTCCCGCCCCCGCCGCCACAGCAAAAACTATTCTCTCTGTTTCGATCCATCTCCACGAACTCAACGCCCGGGATGGCTTTCAGGATGTTTCGCGGGGCAATATATTCACCATTGTGTCTACCCAGATAGCAGGGATCGTGATAGGTGATCTTTTCATGAAATTCCTTTAAAGGGCTCTTGCCGGACTGTATTAATGGCGCTAAGATCTGGGTGTAATGCCAGACATCGAATTCGCCGGCCAGGGCCGGATAATCTTTTTTAAAGGTATTAAATGAATGGGGATCCAGGGTGATGATTTTTTTTATGCCGAGGTCCCTGAATAAGGCAATATTCTGCTCGGCTAAAAACTGAAACAGACCCGCCTCTCCGATAGTCCGCACCTCGTTCCCATCACAGGTCTCTCTATCCCCGAGGATGCCTATGGACACACCGGCCTTTACCAGAAGATTGCCCACTGCACGGGCGATCTTTTTGCCTCTTTCATCATAAGAGCCGACACAGCCGATATAGAGGAGATATTCCTGATCCTTATAGGTTTCAACCGAGGTTTCCTCTGCCCACTTTCCCCTCTCACTGGCAGGTTCCTTATAGGGATTTCCATTGATATTGATATTTTTCAAAAAATCTCTTACAGGAGGGGGGATGATCCCGTCATTGACCATTTCCTCCCTTGCCGAGATAAAAATATTGACAAGGTCCTCGCTGAATGTGAATACGCAGTGCTCAACACAGTTTGCGCACGTGGCACAGGAGAAGAGGATTTCCTGAAAGCGATTGCTGTTTTTTATCTCACCATTAAGCCAGGCCCTGATGAGCCACATCCTGCCGCCGGGCGAATAGGTTTCAAACCTGAATTTTCGGTAGGTGGGACAATTAAAATCAGTATAATCGCCGGTGAATTTACAGTAGCCGCACCGAAAGCACCTGTGAACAATATCCGCGTATTTCATGTCTAAATAACCTCCCAGTTTCCGGGATTCAAAATACCATTGGGATCCAGGTTTTCTTTTATCATTTTCATCAGACCCAGGGTATTGGGGTCCATTTTCTCAATAGCCATTTGCTGCTCCTCTACGGTGGCCTTCCAGAAGACACCACCGGCTTCAAGCGCAAATTCACTGACCTCACGCAATGCCTCCCGGGTTCTGTCCATCATGTCAGGGTCCGCCCGGTTGAATGTGAAAGCAAAACCATACATCATGGCGTGACTTCTCCCGATAATCCTTGCCATACCCGAGTACCCGAGATCATATTTTTTGGCCAATTCCACTATCTTGCGAGCGCATTCAGGGTATTTTTCGACCATGATGATCGGTCCTGAATATTCAAATCCACCACCCTTTTTTACGTCTGCGAACCGGCTGACACTCCGTTGAGGCATTTCTAAAAGCGTCGGCTTCATAACAGGCGGGACCCCCATGAATCCACCGTCTTTACTCTTTATAAATCTGTCCAGGGAGTACCAGGCCGTTTTTCTCTTAAACTCAAGTTCCTCATCTGTATCCCCGGTTATAAATATGGCAATGTGGTGGTTGTCTTTGAATATCATCGGCTTTGGCTGGGAGAATATGTTAATGTCTTCGACCATCTCCGTGTGGGTAAGCTCGTATACCATATCAGGCACAAGGTCTTCCCTGTCGGTAATAAATATCTCCACGTCTCTCATCTTTTTCTTTGGATAAAGTTTCACCGCTACTTTGGTAATAATACCGGTTGCCCCAAACCAGCCTAAAAATAAACCGCTCAAATCAGGCAGGGGGGCCCCTTTTGAAAACCAGTCAGGGGAGACTGTGCATGAACCGATCTTGCACACCTCACCGGATGCCAGGACAACCTCCAGTCCGGCAATCATATCAGAATTGAAGCCATACTGCTGTGTCAAACGGCCCTGTCCATGAATCATCACGTTTGCCGCTATTGTTGCCGTTGCCGGGGAGTCCGGGATACTGTGTCGCAGCCTCGGATAGTTTTTCTCCAAGTATGCCTTTAGAAACCCTTGCGACGTGCCTCCCTCCACGATTACATGTCTCGCCTTTTCATTGACCTTCAATATCCTGTTCATCCGTTTCATATCGATAACGATTCCCCCTTTAAGGGGAATGATGAGACCGGTCAGCGCCAGCCCTGCCCCCATGGGGACGATCGGTATCTTTTCCCTGCTGGCAACCCGAACGATCTCCTGTATTTCTTCCACACATTTCGGGATGACCACATAATCCGGTTTGTGGGGGGGCATCAATCCGGGGTCCCTGGCATAAAAATAGGTTTCCTCAGGCTGATTGGAAAAATAGGCTTCCCCCACGATCATGGCAAGCGAACGGGCTATGTTATCCATCAACACCCTCCCTCCTGTTCCCCCAGTTCACCGATGGCCATCCTGCAGAGGTGGATCAGGTGGATCGGTTTTATCCCTTTTTTGGCCACCTTGTCTCCTATGGCGCTTTGACAGGCCGGGCAGTTAAAGACGCAGTACTGGGCACCATGCTCTACCATGTCATCTATGTTCCGTTTCTGGACATCATGTGCAAGATCATAGCCAAATGCCATGGCATAAATCCCGCCGCAGCAGAGGGCGTTATCGTCCTGATATTCTCTTTGAACGAGATCCACGCCAATGAGTTCCATGATATCCGCTACAAAATGGTGTTGATCCGAAGACAGTCGGGATGAACAGGGCCTCTGGTAGGCAACCCTCACATTCACCGGTCTGATCAACTCTTTTAATGCTTTCAATCGGTTATACAGATATTCAAAATAGTGAACCGATTTGAACGGGACCTCTATCCCATAGGCCGGGGCAAGATGGGCAAATGCGGCGTAGCACTCGTCGTGAACAAAGACAACCTCTTTAACGCCTAATTTTCTGATATTATCTACAATTCTGGGCAATCTCTCCTTTATGATGCTGGTATTGGCAAAATGGATGTAGACGACATTACAAAAAAATTCCTGCCCAAAAATAAACGAAGGCATGACATCTTCAAAGAGCTTCCCTTTGACCCATTGCAGGAATTCCGGCATAAAACCGAAAGAAAGCACCCTTTCTTTAATATCTCCAAGCCTGTATTTCCCCTGAGGTTCACCGATATGGACCCACTGTTGGGTGATGGCCCTTGGAGACGTCAATATGCCCTTTTCCTCTCTCTTTTCCGTAATCAGATAAAAAGGGTGATTTCCCCTTTTGCAGTACTCCTCGCATGCGTAGCAGGTAACGCAATCCTGCAGCACAAAGGAATCCGCTCCCTGACCGATCTTCACCATCTCCTCGACGGCCGCTTTTTTATCCACATCCAGATATTGACACTTAACGAGACAATCCCCGGTGGGACAGGTCTTACAGAGATTTTCATCATATTTTAGCGCAATCATGGTTTTCCCCTTTCAGGAATTCGAGCCAACCTCACGAAGACACCGGCTCCTCCCTTCAATCTGGCGTCAGGGTTTGGGCGAGGGAAAATTATCCACTGACAGGTTCAATCGCTGAATTTTAGGCTAACCCTAATAGAATACACTTCTGCAAGTCAAGATCAAACCCATTTCATATTTGACTTCATTGGAAAACTGGCATAAGAAGTTACGAAAATGCCCGCATCTGATAAGACCGGAGGACACCATGAATACGCATCGCTCGTTAGCGGATATTGTGGGTAAAGACAGGGTATCCAATAATCCAGAAGAGCTTTTTATCTATTCTCGCGACTCGGGAGCGCAATCCCCCCGCAAAGTCGACTTTGTCGTCATGCCTGAAACGGTTGAGGAAATACAGGCAATCGTCCGACTGGCCAATCAACAGAAAATTCCGATTACCCCGCTTGGCGGGGGGTTTACCCTGTCCGCCCTGGTCGTTCCCAACAGCGGGGGAATCGTCCTGGATATGAAACGCATGGACAGGATCCTTGAGGTAAATGAGATAAATAGATACGCATTGATTGAACCCGGGGTCTCACAGGCTGCCCTGCAATCTTACCTCAAGCAACATCATCCCAATCTCCAGCATTCTACCCCGGAGGCCCCTCCCACCGTAACCGTGGTGGGAAATGCCCTGATTCAGGGACACGGGCATATATCCCCCAGATACGGTCTCAACTCCGATATGATTAACGGTATGGAAGTGGTGCTGCCCACCGGTGAGGTCTGTAAGATAGGATCCAGCGCTGTCGGTCCATGCTGGTTTACCAGAGGTCCCCTTCCGGATCTACCCGGGTTGTTTATCGGCTGGTTTGGGACAACCGGAATCGTGACGAAACTATCCATGAAGCTCTATCCCAAACCGCAGTACCGAGACGTTCTGGCCTTTTCTACGGATGAGGTTGAGCTCATCGCAGATGCAATTTATGAAGTGACCCAGCTCGATTTGATGGAGGATTTTTTTCTCATCAGTCAGGAGAAACCGGACTGGATGAATCATATCTTTTTTATCGTCATCATTTCGGGCCACTTTGAGGAAGAACTTGAGCTTAAAAAGAATGTTTTTAAGAAATTATTCAGGGAGTTCAAAGGCGGGGGGAAGGTCAAATTCGTCAAAGACCTCCATCCGGCGCTTAGAAAGCGTTTCCTGGATGTCCCTCCTCTGGCAGCCCTGGCTGCAGATTTCAGGAAAGGCGGGGGATTTGAGTACACTGGTGCCATATTGCCCATCGACAAGGTCCCGGAAGCATGGAGTAAGGGGATTGAAATCTCACACAAGTATGGAATGATCTGTTCCTATGTTCATCAGGTCTTGTTAGGCCACAGTATTATGTTCGGGTTCAATTATTCTTTTAACCGGGCAGATGAAGAAGATATAGAAAAGACACGAAAAGCCCTGGAGGAATCAAACCGGCTAACCCTCGATCTGGGAGGAATGATCTGGAAAGGGGAGGTAGGCGCACAAAGACTTACCATGAATAAGATGGATTCAAACACGGCGCATCTTATACAGCGGGTAAAGAGACTTTTAGACCCCAATGGAATTATGAATCCTGGCAACTGGGAGATTGATTCCGTTGGAAGATAAGGATGGTTTTGATTTTCCCTGGCTAAAAAGAAGGGGCCTCCTGGTGTTAGGGGTAACAGGCGGTGTCGCCAGCGGCAAGACCACCGTCGCAAATATGTTGATGGCGCTGGGGGCCCCCATCGTCGATCTTGACCTGATCGCGAGACAGGTTGTGGCGCCCGGGAAACCGGCCTGGAAAGATATACGGGGGTATTTCGGAGACAAGGTGATCCGGAGAGACGGGACCATCGACCGGAAACAGCTTTCGGGAATTGTGTTCCGTGATCCTTCAAAAAGAAAAAAACTGGAAAACTTTACCCACCCACCCATTCTTGACGGGTTTGCCCGTCAAGTTACCGAGATCATGGGAAAGAACGGTTCTGGGATTATTCAGGCCGTTATCCCGCTGCTTTTCGAAGTCAATTTACAGCATCTTGTTCACAAGATCCTGCTTGTTTATATCCCGCCACATCAACAGATTGAACGTTTAGCCAAACGGGATAAAATCAGCAAAGAAGAGGCTGAAAATATCTTAAAGGCCCAGATGCCCATTGATAAAAAATTGGACTATGCCGACTTCGTGATCCATAATGAGGGGAGTCTCGATAAAACCAGGAGGCAGGTAAACGCCCTGTGGAAAGCGCTGAAAGAATCCCTTAACGTTAGGCCGGGATCAATTGCTTCGACAGATCAAAACTCTAAGGAGGTAAGACGATGAACACACCGGTTGTTTCATTGAAAGAAATAGATCGTATGGAGAGCCTGACTGTCATTGACAACTATGTGGATGTGTTGCTCACCAATACCCCGGTTGTCACACGCCCCCCTCTGTCAAAAGGTGGAGATATCCCGTCGGATACCCTCCTTGCGGAGCATGGCCTTTCTTTACTTGTGACCGTGTATCAAGGGGAAGAGAAACATACCGTGCTTTTCGATACCGGATACAGCAAGATCGGCGTGCCACACAATCTGGAACAGCTTAAAGTAGATCTCAAAGAATTGGAGGGGATTGTATTAAGCCACGGTCATATGGATCATACGGGGGCGCTGTATGCTATCCTTGATAAAATTTCCGGCACGATCCCCCTTGTCCTTCATCCAGGGGCCTTTGACGGCCCGCGTTTTTTTGGTCTTGCTGACGGCCGAAAACTTCGTTTTCCACAGACCTTGGTGAAGGAGGAACTCCTAAGCCGAAATGTAAAACTTACGGAAAGAAAAACACCCACACCCCTTGCCCATGAGGGAATCCTGGTCACCGGTGAGGTGGAGCGCATTACACCGTTTGAGAAAGGGCTCCCCAATGCCGTTTTAGAACGGGATGGAAAGATCGAAAAGGACCCCATTATAGACGATCAGGCCCTTGTTGTAAACCTTAGGGGAAAGGGGTTGGTGGTCATTGCCGGCTGCAGCCATGCAGGCATTATCAACACAGTTCTTTATGCCCAAAAATTGACCGGGATAGAAAGGGTTCACACTATTCTGGGAGGATTTCACCTGTCCGGACCTCATTTTGAACCGATCATTGAACAGACCATTGGTGAATTAAAACGGATTAACCCGAAGGTACTTGTCCCGATGCACTGCACGGGCTGGACGGCTATCCAGCGGATGTCACAGGAATTTCCGGATGCGTTTGTCCTAAACAGTGTCGGATCCACGATCACATTAGCATGACATACCGTGGCGGATGTCCTTCCACTTTATGTCAGCACCGCATCCCCCGCTTCTTGGGACCGAGGGTATTCTTTTCAACCGTGTAGGCCATTTCCACCCAGTCGCATAAGAGAGACCTCGTCTCTCGCGGATCAATGATATCCTCTATGCCAAATGCCTCCGCCGTTCGAAAAGGGGATGAGATGGCCCGGTAAGTCTCCTGCAAATTCTCAAGATAGGCCGCCGGGTCTTCTGCCGATTCGATTTCTCTCCTGTGGGCCGCATAGACACCCCCCTCCACCGGGATATTGCCCCATACGGCTGAAGGCCATGCGTACCGCCAGCTCAAGCGGATCCCGCTCTTCTGTGCGCCGCCGGCCACGCCAAAGCATTTTCGGAGATAGATCACCGCAATGGGAACCGTTGCCTGGATGATGGCAAAGCTTGCCCTCACCCCTTTACGGATCGTCCCATGCGCCTCACTTAGCTTTCCAATGGTAAATCCGGGCTGGTCGGAAAGGTTGACAATGGGAAGATGAAAGGTATCGCACATATCGATAAACCGTTGATATTTTTCAGCAACATCATAGTTAAAGGAACCACCCAGAAACTTCGGATCATTTGCCAGGACACCCACAGGATAGCCGTTCAGCCGGGCCAGGGCCGTAATCTGAGAGCGACCCTGGTACTTTCCGATCTCAAATATTGATTTGCGGTCCAGCACAAGCCTCATGATCTCTCTTATATCATAAGGCTTCCTGTTATCTCCGGGGATGATCGAAATGAGTTTTTCTTCCCGGCGTCCGGGATTATCATGATCGGCATATCGTTGTTCTGGCATTTCCCAGACATTTGAAGGGAGATAAGACAAGAATTTCTTGATCTGATCCAGGGCATCTTTTTCATCGACAGCGTCATTATCCACCACGCCCGTGAGACGGGTATGAAGCTTATAGCCGCCCAGGTCTTCCTTGCTAATATCTTCCCCAAAGGCTGATTTGACCAGAGGGGGTCCCCCAACAAAGACATGGGCCTTTTTTCTGACCATCACAGAGAAATGACTCTGGACCATGTAAAGGGCTCCCAGACCGGCCACCGAACCGAAACCGGCTGAAACCACCGGAACCTCAGACATGATCTCAACCCGGTCCTGGGCGCATTCATCGCCCGAGCTGGGCAATTCGGTGTATCCGATCTCCAGAATCTCCCGGATGGACCCGCCTGCCCCTTCAACCAATCTGACGATGGGAAGCCTCAAGGAACGGGCCATCTTTACGAAATAGGCCCCCTTGCGCTTATACATTCTCCCGACAGAGGCCCCTTTGATGGTAAAATCGTCACCGTGTACGGCAACCCGTTTCTCCCCGATCTTCCCGATCCCCATCACAAAGGGACAGGGGACCAGGTCCAGGAGTTTGGCCTTCTCATGGTCATCATAATGAGGCACACCGCTCAAAATACCCCGTTCCAAAAATGAATCTTTTTCGCACAGGGCGTCAATACGCTCCCTGACGGTCATTCTTCCGGAGGCATGCTGTTTGGCGATATTTTCTTCGCCTCCCATCTCGTAAGCGATTTTTTTCCTTGCTTTGAGCTCTTCCACCTGGTTCTTCCACATCTTCGCGTCTCCCTTTAGCCCGAACGCCACGCAATAATCATCGGTTTTCCATGGGCAGGGCACTAAAATTTCGTGGGCCAGTTGGCGAGTCGATGCTCACTCATCCCTTTGCCCTTTGACCCCCGAATGACCTGTAGGACCTTAATCAAATATTTCCGTGTGTCCCTCGGATCAATGATGTCATGAATATAATAGGCCCCCGCAGCAGCATAAGGCGCAACGTCACCGATCATCTTTTTGAGTGAGTGGTCCCGTGCGTCTCCGGAAAGTTCACTATGAACAATGTCTGCTGCAATCTCCGGGTCCATGAAACCGATCTCAGCAGTGGGCCATGCCACAATAAAATCAGGACCGGTTCCCGGACCGCACATATTCATACAGGCCTTCCCGTAACTCTTACGGATGATGATGCTTATCTTGGGGGCTGTTACCTGAAAAAGTGCCTGTTGCGCCCTTACAACCTTCGCGCCTACTTTTCGTCGCTCTGCATCCTTTCCCACCAAATGTCCCGGCGTGTCATGCAGAAATATCATCGGAACGTTGTAGGAATCGCAGAGACAAACAAAACTCGTCAGCTTATCCAGTCCATTCACATCCATTGCCCCCGCGTTCACCATAGGATTGTTGGCGATGAATCCCACAACCTCACCGTTGATCCGAGCGAAACAGGTCACCAGCATGGCACCAAACTCGGGCTTGAGCTCCAAATAGGACCCCCTGTCGACAATGCATCCAATAATAGGATGGATATCGTAAGTCTTTTTCCTGTTCGCCGGAAACAGGTTATGGATCTCGCTCATCCGGTCTCCCGAGTCCCCGGGGACCTGTCTCACTGGGGGAAGCATACCGGAGTTATCCGGCAAATAGTCCAGGAACGCCTTGATCACCCGAAAACACTCTCCCTCATTCTCAACGACCTGGTCTGTCATTCCGGTGACACGGGAGTGAACCTCCCACCCCCCCATTTCTTCCCCGGAGTAGGACTGACCGACAGCCCTGGACAGTGCACGCGGGCCAGATACAGCGAGAGAGCTTCCTTTCACCTGGACGACAAAATCGGCCAATGATGCCTGAAAATCCGGCACCCCGTAGCACTCACCCATAGCGGCAAAGATAAACGGGTGCTCCCGGAGATGTGTATAGGCTGGGGCTAGGGTATCCACACCTTCCCCGGACAGCGTACAAAATCCTTTTGAGCCCTGACAATCCGGCATCCGCGCCCCACCCGACTCACCTAACCATATGAGCGGCACCTGCATTTTTTCTTTGACCTGTGTCTTGAACTGAAGGGTCTTTTTCAGATTCGTCTCAGCATTGGTTGAGGCCAATACGGTAAAGTCATTGGCAATCACCGCCACCCGCCTGCCGTTGATCCGCCCGTAACCACAAATCACACCGTCTGCAGGTGTCTTCTCAGCCATGTCGGGAACGGCCGAATGAGCCAACAGACCCATTTCAAAAAACGAGCCCTTATCTAAGAGTTTGTCAATCCGCTCCCTGGCTGTGAGCCGGCCCTTAAGATGCTGCTTGTGAACCTTATCCGGTCCACCCATCTGGAGAGCCCGTCGCCGTTTTGATCTGAGTTGTTGAAGCAGTTTTTCCAGATCCATCGCTTGAAATTCCTATAAAAGGGTCAACGCCTTCTCACGGGTTCGATATGCCTCTCACAAACGTTCATGCTTTTCTGCCCCATCAGTGGCCAGAACAATTTTTCCGTTCTGAAAAATAAAGCGACTCAGTATCACGAACACGATGATGACACCCCCTGCTGTTCTGACCCCCAGCCATGGTAAGCCGAGACATATCCCACCGAAGAACAGGGGGACCCTGAGCCACACGGGAGCTGCTCCAAATTTGGGCAAATGCCCCTCAAGAGAATAACTAATGCAGATGACAGAGGCGCAGACAAGGATAAAGCTTGTTACAATATCCCAGACAGACCCATGGAGAAGGATGGCCGGGTTTAATACGAAGAAAAAGGGGATAAAATATTTCACAAAACCAAATTGCATCGCTTTGAATGCTGTTCTCATTGGATCAGAACCGGCCAAGCCCGCTCCTGCGAAGGCGGAGAGGGCGACGGGAGGGGTGATATAGGATGCCATTCCCCAGTACATGATAAACAGATGTACCGACAAAGGATATAGGCCGCTCTTAACCAGGGCGGGGGCAAGGATGAGGGCCAAAAAAACATAGCACGCCGTAATGGTCATCCCCATACCCAGGATGAAACTTGTCACCGCTCCCAGCATTAGCAGAAGTGCAATATTGCCTTTGGCTAAAGACAGGATTTCTGTTGAAAATGAATGGGCAACACCGGTAAGGGATAGTGCCCCTATAATTGCCCCTATCGCACAAAGCAATGCAACCAACTCTGCCAGCACCCTGCCCACCGACTCAATAAACCCGATTGCCGTTTTCCAGTTCAATCGGGTTTTTTTTCTGACATTGCAAATAGTCAGCAAAATGAGACTTGCCCAAAAGGGGGCAAATGCATCCCAGTGCAGGTATAGCAACGCCCAGACTAAAAACAACATGGCAGCAATATAGAACCAGCCTGCTGCTAATGTGTCCTTTAGTGATGGAAGGTCCTGTTTGGGCAATCCTTTAAGACCTGCTTTAGCCGCATACGCATCTATTTGAAGAAACAACCCGCCAAAGTACAATAGCGATGGGACAATCGCCGCTATACAGATCACATGATAGGGTAAGGCCAGAAACTCAGCCATGACAAAAGCGGTCACTCCCATTATGGGCGGCATCAGCACGCCACCGGTGGAAGCTGCCGCTTCAATTGCGCCTGCGTAATGGGGTGGGTACCCTGTCCGTTTCATCGTCGGTATGGTAATGGCGCCAGTCGTCAAAACATTGGATATGGAGCTTCCGCTGATACTCCCAAAAAATCCGCTGGCCATAATGGACATCTTTGCCGGCCCCCCTCTAAATCCCCCGAAAAGGGAGGAGGCTAAATCAAGGAAGAACTTTGCGCCACCGCTTGATTGAAGGGCTACCGCAAAGACCATGTATCCAATCAATATATTTCCGACGACTTTCATTGGGAGACCCACGACGCCCTCTGTACCCATTGTAAAAAATCCCACCAGACGCCGCAGTTCGACACCATAGCCTTCAAGAAAACCCGGCATATGCTGTGCATAGAGGGCATACGTGGTGAAGAAAAGGCAGATCAGAACAAATGCCGTTCCACCCGCCCTGCGAGCTGCCTCAAGCACCAGGACCAATAGAATAAACCCGAGAACATATGTTTTGATAGGGGGTATAATCTCCCACCCCTCTTCTAAAATTCTATAGGCATTTAAAAAAAAGTGCATGGGCGCAATGAAAGTCAATATCGCAAACATTAAATCATACCAGGGCACTTTCTCTTTATCGAGTTTCTTTGTTCTTGGTGCGATTAAGAAAAATAACGGGAGAAACAGAGCAATAAGCAAATAATAATAAGCGTCCCCTGCCATGACACCCAAAAATTCAAAATGAAATAATTGATAGATAGCGATTAAAATGCCAAGGGCCGAAAATATAACGAAGACCCAACGCAACAAACCGGTTAACGTTCGATATCTTTGTACAGAGATTTTCTTTTTCTTGTGTCCAAGGGTGTTCATGGTTTCGTCAGGGCATCCTTGTGTTGTCACTATGTTTATGAGAACTGGAGGGCGGCGGTCTCACCCACAGACATGATCTGTGAGATGAAAACCGCCCCTTTGCTGAACCCTATTTCTTCATTCTTGCTTTCTCTTCTGCCAAAAGCTGTGCCTGTCTTTTTTCATGAGCAGAGGTCCAGGCACCGACTTCTTTAAAGAACTTTATTGCGCCTGGATGATAGGGGCTTAAAAAACGATCCGTTTTTAAGGCGCCCTCCTTTGTCCACAACTTCAATGAGGGATGCATGGGGCTATAGATATCATACCCATTCCATATTCCCTTGGTCATCTTATATACCAGTTCATCATCCAAATCTGGATAGCAGATGAGGCCATAATAATATGAGGCAATAATTCCCGGTTTGTCTTGAGACACACCTGCGCCTTTGGTCGCCTTATATGGACGAAGATAAGGACAAAACGTATTAAGTCTCGCCCATCCTTCCGTGTCTTCTGCAGGCGCGGGTAACCAATGAATGCCATGGGGTGATGCAGCCAATTCAACCGCCTTTGAAGACGCGACCAAACAGTGCGCCGTGTCTGCAGACCCGTCAATGACTGACTTCCAAGCGGCTCCCCAGCTTGATACATTAACGACTTTGACATCATCCCAACCGAGCCCGCCAAACGCCAGGTAACCCTCGTGAAGTGCTTTACAGGCAGGGCTTGCAGGAATGAGAACGACACGTTTACCCTTTAGATCGGACAGGGTTTTAATCCCAGAATCCCCGCGAACCATCATTCCAGCGATTGCGCCCTGGGTACACGCAAAAACCAAACGAAGCGGTTGGGGCCCCCAATCACCGGTGTTAAAAACACCCATCCCCATGAGGGCATAATACTGACCCGCTCCCGTGAATAGAGATAGCTGCATCATCCCTTTCTTAAGGGGTAGTATTTTGGCCTTATCGGTCCCGGCAGGGACCACTTTTACTTTTATCCCCTCATTTTTTTGGATAGCTTCCATGAGTCCCATGGAAGTGGCGTAACCTGTTGAGCCAACCGAATAAGTTGTACAACTCAAAAGTTTGGGCAATTTTTTTGCGAGACTAATGGATGACGTTGCACAAGTGAGCCCCATACAGGCAAACATTACAAACGCAGCCAAAACGAATTGTCTACTTTTTTTCATAGGTCATTCTCCTTTTTTTGGTTTTTATTCAAAACGACACCCGGCTGATAACGCCTTTCTTTCACCTCCTTTCTCAGGCTTTTTTAATCGGATTCTTTTCACTAGAAAAAATTATGTTTTTCCAAAAAAAAACGGTCCCATTTCTTATTCGTATGTTTTCTCAAAAATAGGGGTTTTCCGGGTTTCCTTCGGTAGCTCACCCGGCTTCACAAATGCAATTTCAGGGCGTATCTTGATTTTGTTATGAAGGGCCGCACCTATTCTTTTGATTAGACCCGGCAAATCGCCTCGTCCAACCTTTTTCCCGTGTTCAATCTTTAATTTCAAAGGAGGGACGACCCTTGGCGGAGGCGCATCCAAAACGATCCTCATTTCGCCGGTAACATCGGGCGCAAACGTGGTAACAATATCTTTGATAGCCGTTGGATAGACATTAACGCCTTTTATAATCAACATATCGTCCGCCCTTCCGATCAGCTTGGCCCTTTTACCCTTGAATCCACAGCCAGGACATTCTTTGGTATAGATTTGCACCACATCCCCATAGGCATATTTCACGGCCGGACAAGCCTCTCGTTCAAGAGCGGTATGAACCATTTCGCCTATAGCGCCATCCTCATCAGAATCAACTGGCTTTTTTGTAATGGGGTCCACCAAATCGTCGTAACTGGTGCAGACATCCGGTGCCACTGCATGTAGACCGTGATATTTTTCAGCGTCACAGGAGATACCCATGGCGTTTCCACATGGCGACCAATAGTCATACACCCTGCAGCCGTAAGCAGATTCCAATTTTTTCTTTATCTCCGGTAGGGCGATACCGATTTCACCCGTGGTCAAACATCCCTTGAGTTTAAAATCTCTCACATCTTTGTTTAGGACCTTAGGGGTTTTTTCAATAAGAAACTCGGCTAAAGAGGGGGTACATGCTAAATATGTCGGGCGAGTCAGTTCAATAAATTGAAGCAAAAGGTCTGTTCCGGCCCTTGCATCTATATCGATTGGAAGCGCACCCAGTTCCCTGAGCCCCCAAAGGGTCATTGTGGTGGCGTAAATCCCCAGCGCAAAAAAGAAGACCACCCTATCCCCTTTTCCTATACCTGCAAGGGAAAGCCGATGCCCGAGTTGACGGCCTATAAAATTTATGTCTCGTTTCGTAAAAGTGTAACTAAAGGTTGGAGTCCCGGTTGTTCCCGATGTCGTGCCCGTGAGATAAATTTCCTCAACAGGGGCACACAGGTGTAATCCAAAGGGGTGGCTATATTTTTTCAGGGACTCTTGAGCGCTCTTTCTTTCATCATCCTTGACCATAAAAATGGGTAGCTTTCTTAGATCATCAATCGTAGCAATATCCTCAGGTTTTGCCCCGGCCTCATCAAATTTATGCCGGTAGAACGCTGAGGTCCTGTAACAATACGCCAGTTGCTTTATGAGTTTCTTCTCCTGGTATCGACGGATCTCTTCCTGAGACATCTTGTTCAATTCGGGGACTAAATAGAACTCCTTTTCCAAATTTAGATCCTCCTTGAGATGATTAATGACTGTTGTTTAGATTTCTCAATAATTGTGGAACTTACATCCACAATATGCTGAAAACAAATCTTACCCGCTTCTTCAAATTTGCTTTGCTTGAGGAGGTCGACTATTTTCCGGTGCTGGTCAAGCGTCTTTTTTACCATAGGGACAGACGCCTCTACATTTTCAAAGAACTCAATCGACAGATCTACAATGACTTTATGCATAAGAATGACAATCGGATTATCAGTGATGCCAGCCAACATCGTGTGAAATCCGAAGTTTGTGCGGAGCCTTTCGCTGTTTTCGTTTTTTAAAAATTGAGCCCCGGCCATATCAATATTTTTCACCAGCCTTTCACAATCCTTTTCAGTTATCTTTGAAGGGATAAGTTCACTCAAAATCTCTCTTTCAAGTGATGCCCTGGCTTTTGCCAAATGCGGAAAGGTCACATTTGTCATTTTCAGGGCATTCCCTATCTGATTGACGACCGCATCAAGGTCCATTTTCCTGACATAAGCCCCTCCACGGGACCCTTGTCTGACGACGATAATGCCGAACTGTTCCATTGACCGTATCGCTTCACGGACGGTGACACGACTTACCCCAAAGATCTCGCTCAGTTCTTTTTCAGAAGGGAGTTTGTCATTGGGCTTAAGGTCCCCCCTGAAAATGGCCTCAAGAACTTGGTTAACGATATTTTCATACATCCGGTTTTGTTTGATCTTCTTAAACATTTTTCCTCTACTCGATCAAAAAATAATATATTATATGTATAAATATATAAATATATATATGTCAACTAAATTATTTGCCACCACTGAAATGCCTTCCAAAAAGCGTACAGGCATCAAGCCTTTTTTGATAAGAGAAAAGTGATTCATCCGGCTAATGAGTATGCCTCAAGACAACACATGGTTGCAGAATTGAAGGGTGAAGCGGTCTTTTCTTCGCTTCCATCGAATAGTGTCATTAGGAACATATCCGAAAACCATCTTGACCCGTCTATATTGACCCATGCCTTCACATCATTATCGGTCTGATTTTATATTCCAACACATAATCAAATAGTTAGGGCAATAGGGGCCCGAAGGGGTGAGCGGCATTAATTTTGCGTACAGTTTGCAGCGACGAATGCGTGAAAAGGGACCACAAAACTAAAGACCAGAGAAGGGCGCTTTCCAAAAGGGGGATAAAGGGGAACTGTGCAAAAAATCTTAGCGATTTACAATGAACAGCAGAATTTTAATGCCTTAGCCGCATTTTTAAAGAGTGTTATGCCTGACTGTGCCGTGACAACGGCGCAGTCAGGCATCGAAGGGATTGAAAAGGCAAGGTCAGAGTTTCCAGACACGATTCTCCTTGATATGGAAATACCTGAGAGTGAAGGACTTGAGGTAATAGAGAGACTTAAATCTGAAGAAAACACAAAATATATTCCGATCATACTTGCCGGTGGAACCACAGACCCCAAAATGCATGCTAAAGGATTAGAGCTTGGCGCCAGCGCTTTTCTTGACAGATCCATTGATGAAAATGTACTGGCCGCCCAAATCAATGCCTCCCTACGAATGAAACAGGCAGAAGATTTTTTGCGCAGAGAAAAGGAAAAACTTGAAGCCCTGCTCCGACAAAACCAAAAGAACGAGGCCATCAGCGCGCTCACCGGCGGCATTGCCCACGACTTCAACAATATTCTAACTGCCATCCTGGGCTACACTGAAATAGCAATGGGCTGCAGCCAACAGGAGACCCCAATATATACCAACCTGGAGGAAGTGCTCAAGGCGGGTTATCGGGCGCGAGATCTGGTGAAGCAGTTGCTCAATTTTACACGGCAAACCGATCAGGCCAAAAAGCCATTGGAGGTCAGCCTGGTTATCAAAGAGGCACTTAAAATGCTCAGGGCGGCCCTGCCGACGACCATTGAAATCCGCCAGAATATCAAAAACGGCTCAGCAAAGGTTATGGCCGACCCGACCCAGATCCATCAAATGTTTGTAAATCTGTGCATCAACGCCGCCCGCAACATGAGCGAGAAGGGAGGCATACTTGAGGTCATCCTGTCTGAGATTGCGCTTGATTCTTTTTTCACAGACCAACACAAGGGCTTAACGCCCGGCCCCTATATAAAACTAACGGTAAGTGACACTGGGCGTGGAATATCCCCTTCAACGATTCAGAAAATCTTTGATTCCGGTTTCGCATCAAAAGGAGAAGAAAAGGGTTTCGAGACAGGGCTTACAGTGGTTGTCGGTATCATTAAACACCACGGTGGAACACTCACAGTAGACGGTGAGCACAACAGTCGGACTATTTTCAACATATTTCTCCCCAGGATTGTGGAAGAGGGCTCCCAGAAAATTCGCCCTGCACCGTCGCTTCCCAGGGGAAACGAGCGAGTGCTTTTTGTAGACGATGAACCGGTCCTGGCAG
>Ga0272443_10001258_pt1 | contig 38709 bp, 41 predicted proteins | sample SSMAcet12_FD_193581 | JGI IMG/M metagenome (GOLD analysis project Ga0272443, IMG submission 193581) | Marine sediment archaeal communities from Little Sippewissett salt marsh, Falmouth, MA, United States - SSM-Acet-12 | ecosystem: Environmental > Aquatic > Marine > Wetlands > Sediment ...
CGACGAGCAGCAGGACCAGGTGCTCGGCCAGGCCGCCCACGGCGTGGGGCCGGCCAGCCTCGGCCTTGCTGGCCTGGGCCCTTTTCCAGGCCGGATGTAGGCGGCTGGAGGAACACGGCAGGCGTGAGGGCACGCCCTCATCGTGCTGCAGCGCAGCATAATTACACGGCACGCCTGGGAGAAATCGTGGTATTATCAACGGCATAGGCAGGCGCTATGTGCGGAAATCGGCCCCTGCGCAGCCACCGCACAGCCACCGCTGTGATGCCGCCCAGCCACCGCCCAGACACCGCCGCGCTGCCGCCAGGCCACCGCCCAGACACCGCCCGGCCACCATTTTGCTGCCGCCCTGCCAGAGCCCCCCGCGCCCTCCGCGTTTCACATAATGGCGGAATTGCGGCCCCAGCCGGCGCCCACCGATGGGTGGCCGCACCGAACACGGCCCCCGCCCTGCCCCCTAAGGGGCGCGCGGGGCCAGAGGACCCCCCCAGGACCCCCCTTTTCAAGGGGGGGGAGGGGCGCGGGGGGTTTTTTACCACAGAGCGCACGGAGGGCACAGAGATGTGCCCTGGTCTAACCCTCTGTGCTCTTTGTGCCCTCTGTGGTTTTTTTGCCCGCGCCGAGCCATGGTAAATGTTCCGGAAAAGAAAAGGCAGCAATAAAGTGATTTTCGCTGCGATAGTTCCCGAAGTAGATGTAGGGCTTCAATTTGTTCTCCATATCTGTAACGGCCCTCCTCATTTTGCTTTTATGGCGCACGCTATCCCTGTTAACTCTCTGCCTAAATTCAATATCTGATTTGTAATCAGCAGTTATTATATCAACCAATTTATTGAACGCAGTCCTTGTTTCTTTCAGTTCTGAAATAATATCTGAACCAAACAAAAATATAGCCTTCTCTTCCATTTTCAAGAAAGAATGGTATATAGGATAAAGTTCTTTCTCGGCCACTAAAGGGTAATCTCCGTTAACCCCCATCCTGTCCCTATAATCTCGTAATGCCTCTGCGTGAGCCGCGCACATTTTTACAAACTCATTGTAGAATTCCATTCTCTTTTCAAAAAGATCCAGCCTAAACCTCTCTTTTGAGTGCAAATATGCCAAATAACTAAACCACGCGGTCAGGCTACCAAAAAGAGCGACAAGCGCAACACTGGCCCATTCTGGGCCCAGAGCCCAAAGGAAGAGGAGCGCGAGAAACGCGCCTATGCCCAACAGAATGCGGGCCATCAATACCCCCCGCCGCCGATGAGGACGGAGCGCAGGGCCCGGCGCTCCTCCAGGGCCTGACCCGTGCCCTTCACGACGCACAGCAGGGGCTCATCCGCAATCGTCACGGCCAGGCCGGTGGCGTGCCGCAGCACAAAGTCCAGGTTGGACAGCAGCCCCCCCCCGCCGGTCAGGACGATCCCCCGGTCCACGATGTCGGCGGCCAGTTCGGGCGCGGTGTGCTCCAGGGCGACCTTCACGCCCTCCACAATCTGCCCCACCGGCTCCGCCAGGGCCTCGGCGATCTGCCGCTCTGTGATCACGATCTCCTTGGGCACCCCGTTCATCAGGTCCCGCCCACGGATCTCCATGGTCTGCCCCTCTCCGTCTGCGGGGGAGCACGCGGAGCCTATCTCCTTTTTGATCCGCTCTGCGGTGGTCTCCCCGATGAGCAGGTTATGCACGCGGCGGATGTAGGCGATGATGGCCTCGTCCATCTTGTCCCCCCCCACGCGGACGGAGCGGGCGTAGACGATCCCGCCCAGGGAGATGACCGCGACCTCTGTCGTGCCCCCGCCGATGTCCACGACCATGGACCCCGTGGGCTCCGTGACGGGCAGGCCCGCGCCGATGGCGGCGGCCATGGGCTCTTCAATCAAATACACCTCGGACGCCCCGGCGCTCTGCGCGCTTTCCTGTATCGCGCGGCGCTCCACGGCGGTGGAGCCAGAGGGCACGCAGATGACCATTTTGGGCCACAAGAAGGAGCGGCGGTTGTGCACGCGGCGGATGAAGTATTTGATCATCTCTTCCGTCACGTCAAAGTCCGCGATGACTCCGTCCCGCAGGGGGCGCAGGGCGGTGATGGAGCCGGGCGTGCGGCCGAGCATGAGTTTGGCCTCCGCCCCCACGGCCAGGACCTGCCGCTTGCCGTCCACGGAGGAGATGGCCACGACCGAGGGCTCGTTCAAGACGATGCCCCTGTCGCGGACATAGACCAGGGTGTTGGCGGTCCCAAGGTCTATGGCCATGTCCGCCGACATAAATCCGAAGAGGCGCCCGAGCATGATGGGGGTGGTATAGCAGGCGCGTGCGGCCCTTGGCTATAGGGCTGCGCGCAGGGCGCGGAGCTCTGCCAATACGGCGGCCAGGGCCGTCCGCTGGGCGATGGTGAGACCGGGCGCGGGGGGCTGCTGCTGCGGGCGGGGGGGAAGGTGGTGGCGGTGGTCTCTGTTTGCAGCCTGGGGCAGGGGCGCAGGGGCATCGGGCGCCAGGAGGGCCGCCTTGCCCCCCTCGCGCAGAATCTTTTGCACGCCCTTGATGGTGTAGCCCTGGTTGTGGAGCAGGTCCTGGATGCGCGCGAGCAGGGTCACATCCTCAGTCCGGTAGTAGCGCCGCCGCCCGCCGCGCTTAAGGGGCCGCACCTGCGAGAACTTGGTCTCCCAGAAGCGCAGAACGTGCTGCGGTACGGCCAGGGCCTCGGCCACCTCCCCTATGGTGCGAAAGGCCCCGTCCGCCTTGCGGCCTGCCTGGGCTTTGTCCCTCGCTGACGGGGCGGGCCCGCCTGTTTGCGCGTCTTGAGTTTTCTGGAGCGTCACGGCCATGGTCTCAGTCCGCCTTGTCCTGTTGCTCTAGAGACTCCGCGTTCACGGCGGCCCTGAGCGCGGGCGAGGCGTGGAAGCGGGCGACGCGGCGGGGGGTGATGGGCACCTCCTGCCCCGTCTTGGGGTTGCGGCCCACGCGCGGGCCCTTTTGGTGGGCGGAGAAGCTCCCGAAGCGGGCGATTTTGACCTCTTCCCCCCGGGCGAGGGTGGCGGTGATCTCCTCCAGGAGGCCTTCCACAATCTCCGCCGACTCCCGCTGGGAGAGGCCCAGGGCCCGGTGCACACTGGCCGCCAGTTCCGCACGGGTCAGGGTAATGTCAGACATCCGCAAGCTCCCCTTTCACGGCTTCACACCTATCGCGCACAAGCCCCCGCGTCAACGCCCTATCGCCGCAAGCCAAGCCGCTTGATGAGGGCGGTGTACCGCCCCGCGTCCTTGCGTTTGAGATAGTCCAGGAGCTTGCGCCGCCGGGCCACCATGGCCAAGAGGCCCCGGCGCGAGTGGAGGTCTTTTTTGTGCGTCTTCATGTGTTCGGACAGGGTGCTGATGCGCTGCGTGAGGAGGGCGACCTGCACCTCGGGCGACCCGGTGTCTCCCTTTCCTGTCTGGTATTCTTTGATGACTTCAGCCTTCTGCGACATCGTTCTCTCCTTTCTGTTTTAAGGGTCTATAGTGCCGTCCTCCGCCGGGATGTCGTCCAGCACAAAGGACAGGGGCAGCACCGCGCCGCCGGGAAGGGCGGCACTCTGCCCCATCTCTGCCAGGGTGTCCAGAGAAATCATCTCCTCCGGGCCGAAGGGGCCCACGCGCTCTCGTCGCAGAGCCGTTACGTGCCCGCCGCAGCCCAGGTTCGCGCCCATGTCTCGCGCGAGGGAGCGGACATAGGCCCCCTTGCCGGTGATGGCCCCAAAATCCGCCTCGTCCGGGCGGGCGGCCAGGAGATCCAGGCTGTGAATCATCACCTTGCGCGGCTCCAGGGCCACCTCTTGGCCCGCGCGGGCGAGGGCATAGGCCCTTTGCCCCTCAACCTTGAGCGCCGAGAACTGCGGGGGGAGCTGGTCTATCTCCCCCGTGTAGCGGGGCAGGAGTGCGCGTATGTCCTCCGTCGCGGGGCGGGTGGCGGAAGTCGCCATAACCTCCCCTTCCGCGTCGTCGGTGGTGGTGGACACGCCCCAGCGGACGGTGAAGAGGTAGGTCTTGGGCTGGTCCTGGACACGCGCAATGCGCTTTGTGGCGTGACCCAGGGCGATGGGCAGGCACCCGGTGGCCAGGGGGTCCAGTGTCCCGGCGTGCCCAGCTTTGGCTGCGCCCAGGAGAGCGCGCGCGCGGGCCATGGCCTGGACGGAGGTCCAGCCCGCCGGCTTGTCTAGCGCGAGCCACCCCGTGATGGGCTTGCCCCTGTGCTTCCTCCTGCGCATGGGGGGCGTGTAGCACGGCGGGCGGGCCACGCAAAGCGCTAAAGACCCAAGCCTAAAGCCCCACGGGGACGCAGGAGGCGAGGTGGGCGCAGGCGCGGGCGGCCTCAACCCGGGAGGTGTAGCCCGCGATGCGGGCGCGGTGGAGCACCCCCCCGCCGGGCGTGGCCAGGGGCGTCACGCGGGCCCCGGAGGGGCGGACGAGGTCTTGCGGCAGGGAGGCCAGGGCCTCCACCGTTGCGCTCTCTGCGGTGGCCCGGCTCCCGAAGGCCCCGACCTGTATAGCCCAGGCCCCGGCGTAAGGGTCCTGCGCCGGGGCGGCCAGGAGGGGTGTGTCCGCAGGGGGGGCTTTTTGCGCGTCCAGATAGACCCGGTGCGCGCGCACGGCGGCCAGGCCCGCAGCCACACGGGCCGCAGCATCCCCGGCGTCCGCTGCGTCGCCCTCTGCCACCTCGGTCTGCGCGAGCGCCCCGGCCAGCGCCCCTGGCCGCCTTGGCGGCGGCTGCGGCGCGGACGCGACACGGATGTCCGTCCCGTCCACCCCAAGGCGCGCGAAGGAGGCGTCCAAGATAGAGCGCATCTTTTCGTTGCGGGATTTTGTGCTCCGGCCCCCTATCACGACCCCGATGAGGCGCCTGCTCCCCCGCACCGCCGAGGCCGCGAGGTTGAACCCCGAGGCCGCGACATAGCCGGTCTTCAGCCCGTCCATGCCCGGATAGGACCGCATCAGGCGGTTGTGGTTCGCGTACGTCTGGCCCTTATAGGTAAAGGACCGGGTGGAAAAATAGTGGTAGCGCCTGGGGTGGACGACCATCAGGGCGCGCGCCAGGCGGGCCATGTCCCGCGCGGTGGTTACCTGCCCTGGGTTGTGCAGGCCGGAGGCGTTTTTGAAATACGTCCGGCGCAGGCCCAGCTCGCGCGCGCGCTGCGTCATCCTCTGCGCAAAGCGCGGCTCAGACCCGCCCAGGTGCTCTGCCACCACCACGGCCACGTCATTCGCAGACTTGGTGACCAGGGCGTAGATCGCATCGCGGACTGTAAGGGTGGAGCCGGGGGCGAGCCCCAACTTGCTTGGCTTGGCCTTGGCCGCGCGGGCCGAGACGCGCATGCGGGTGTCCAGGGACAGCGTCCCGGCGTCCAGGGCGTCAAAGACCATCATGAGGGTCATCATCTTGGTGAGGGAGGCCGGGTGGCGCGTGGCGTCTGCGCTGCGGGCGTGGAGGACCTCCCCCGTGCGGGCGTCCATCACGATGGCCGCGTAGGCCGGCCCGGAGGACCTGGCCAAGGCCGGCGGCGCCCAGGCGAGAGCGAGGGACAGAATCACGCAGAGGAGGCGCGCCAAATGAGCCATGGGCAAGGTTAACTCGTACAACAGGGCGGCGGGAAGGGCCGAGCGGCCAGCCACTCACAGGGAATCGTATCTGACTCGGGATTTTGTGTCTACACCCACCCCCAACATTTTCCAGACCCCCTTTCCAGGTGGGGGGAGGCGGGCTGTGTGTGGGGGCTGGCCATTAGGGTGAAAGAGCCGCGCTTTGAGGAGTGGTTTCGTATGCGTTGCCTTGTGATGGCCATTGACACCCCGCTTGATCAGATTTTGCCTCTGACAGAGGGGCACTCAGAGCCTGGCGCTGACAACGGTGCTGTGCCATCATAGGGCGCATGGCGAGCGTAGCACAGACAACGGCCCGGGCCCTGATTGAGGCCGGCTGCGTGGCGTTCTCCCCGGGCGCGCCGTTTACCTACGCCTCGGGCAAGATGGGGCCCGTGTACGTGGATGTCCGGCGCCTTTTGTCCTTCCCCGAGCAGCGCGCGCGGGTCATGGACCTGGCCGCGGACGCCCTGCGCGCCGTGGGGGCCAACGTCCTGGCGGGGGGGGAGACCGCGGGCATCCCCTACGCCGCGTTCATCGCCGACCGGCTGGATAAACCCATGGTCTATGTGCGCAAAAAGCCCAAGGGGCACGGCTCCGGCGCGGGCTCGCAGATTGAGGGCGCGATGGAGCCCGGCGCGCGCGCGGTGCTGGTGGAGGACGTGCAGAACTTCGGCGTGAGCAAGGCGGTGTTCGTGGACGCCCTGCGCGCTGCGGGCGCGGTGGTGGAGGACGTGTTTGTGATCTTTGACCACGGCATTCGCCCGGAGGTCGCCGCCGAAAACGACAAGATGGGCATCCGCCTCCATGCCCTGGCCACCTGGTGGGACGTGCTGGCGGCCCTGCGCGCGGCAGGCACCCGCGCCCCGGCCGAGCTGGACGCGCTGGAGGCCTATCTGCGCGACCCGGAGGGGTGGCGCGCACCACAGGGGTGAATAAATTAGCCTCCTATACGGGGCTCTCCAGAGAAAGCTCCTCTACGCGATTCATGGATGGCTGAATCGCGGAGCACCAAACGATGGGACTTTTGTCTATCGCAACAACTTTTTCCAGAGCCCCAATAAAGTCGGGTAGCAGAGGGTCATTGGGTGCATAGGGCGCTACCGCCCGACATTGCGCCAGAAGATCAGCATAATACCGCTTTGCGGCATCAAGGTCGGAGGGAAAGCCATGCTGGCCAGCATAAAAATTGTGGCCCAGTTTAACCTCCTGAGGGCGCAGGCCTTGCAGGTTATGCCACCAGTCGGAAAAAAACATTCTGTAAGACTTTTCACGAACAAAATCGGAGCCTTTGTTGGCATCCCACCAATCAGCCAAAAACTGCATCATGCGTAGGTGCTGATAAAAATGCACATCCAAGGAGGCCACATCCGCAACAATACGGTCAAAGCGCACAATACCATCGTCACCTATGTAGCCGTTGTGCCGAAGCCCCCTGTTTCCCAAAAAATATCCGGCTGGGCTGATCTCATAGATGGAAAATTTTGAAAACGGCTCATAGTCATGTGTTTGTGGCTTAGGCTCAAAACCAAAATGCTCTTTAAATGCATGATAATCAGTTCCTAAAATGCGCTCAATGGTCACTGCCGCCTGCTCGTTGAAGAATCTCTGAAGTTTTCCTTCCATGTTTTTTGGGGCATGTAAAATAATATGGCCCAACTCATGAAAAAATGTTATGGCAGGAGAGTGGTTATCTGAGCCCTTGATCCCTTTAAGAGCATCCAGGCATCCATCCCATCCAGGATCGTTTTTATATAAGAAATATGTAAAAGGAAAGCCCGGGGCATAATCGTAAATAACGGCCTCTCCCGGTGCTTCTTTGTTAGTAATTTGGGCTGTCCCCCCCCCACCAAGGGGTTGCCCTGCCTCTAGGGCAGGGATGACGCGTCCAGCAAAACACATGGCCTGTTCCAGGATGTCCTGGGCCGTCTTGGGGGGGCGGATGTCGTGGGGTATATCTTTGTGTTGTAAGGGCATTTCCGTATTATATTTATTCCCGGTATTAAAGTCAACGATAAATTCCCACAATCTGGATAAGGCTTGCGCATAGCCGAGGTGTCGGAGTTAATAGGGCATGAACCTCGCCTTCCACGCCTCGGCCCGTCTGCCTCACGCGTGCCGGGGCGGGGGACCCCTGCGCGACCCGGAGGGGTGGAAAGCGTAGGCACTTCAGCGTTCTAATTCACCAAGATCTCTTGGAACAGGACATCGCGGATTTTCGCGGGCGCGGCGGCCTCGTTCACGCGCCAGAGCAGCTCTGCCTCCAGGCGGTATCGCCCGGCGGAGCCGCGTAGGTCCTCCACCCGCAATTCGCGCAGGTAGGTTTGGAAGGTGTCCACCACCCGGGGCAGCGCGGCTTCCACAGCGGCCTTGTCCCCTGGGTCCTCAAGCTCCAGGACAACGGACAGGCGCAAGAAGCGGGCGGGCCCCTTTTCGGTGTTGAGGTTGACGGTCATGCGGGGGATGGTGACAAAGGAGTCCTCTCCAGCCGCAGAGCCGTGGCTGTTGTTGCCATGACCGTGGCTGTCACCGTGGCTGCTGTGGTGCTCTTTCTCTGTGTGCGTGCCCCCCTCTGCCGGCGGTGACCCACCAAAAAAGCCCAGGAAGTACGCCGCGCTGCCCCCCACCAGAAGCAGGAGAAGAACCGCAGCCCCTATGAACACAAAAAGGCGTGGCACGCCAAAAAGCGTGCCGCCGGAGGCTTGGGCCGCATCTCCCTCTTCTTGCTCCTGTACATCGTCGCCTTCCTCAGCCATGGGTTTTGCTCCTCCAGGCCCACACTATAGGCCAAATTGCGTTGCATGGTAAGGCCTCGCAGAGGCGCACCAGCGCGCGCATGGGCCCATGAGGTGGATAAGTGCGAGTCGGGGCCTTGCGGCTGCGCGCAAGTCGGTGGTAGCCTCCGCAAGAGGACAACCCACAGAGCCGGAGTGTCATGGCCCGCAGCATACGCGCAGCATACGGCAGGGGCGTCAGGGCGATCCCGCAGGCCTTGGCTGTACCTTTTACGGCGACCTTTGCGCTGGCCTCGGGGCCCTTCTTTTTTCTCCTTGCGGCGGCGGGGCTGTTTGCCCTGTCCCTGGCCCAGCCCGGCACAGCGGCGCACCTCCGCGCAGGCTTGGCGGACGCTGCGGCCCCGGTGCTTGCGGCTCTGGCTGCCCCTGTGCAGGAGGCTGTGGTGACCGTCCGGGGCGTGGTGGGCCTGGCCGACCTCCAGGCAGAGAACGCGCGCCTCGCGGCGGAGGCGGCGCGCCTGGCCGGGTGGGCGCGTGAGGCTGAGGTCCTCCGGGCCGAGAACGCGCGCCTGAAGGCCCTTTTGCATGTGTCTCCAGAGCCGCAGGGGCGGTTTGTCACGGCGCGGGTCCTGTCTGACGGGGGCCAGGCCTTTGCCCGCACAGTTTTGGTGGATGCGGGTGCGGCTGACGGTGTGGAGGCCGGTCAGGCGGCACTGGGCCCGGGCGGCCTCGCTGGGCGGGTGCTGGAGGTGGGCGCGCGTGCCTCGCGCGTGCTGCTGGTGACGGATGTGAACGCGCAGGTCCCCGTGGTCGTGGGCGGCCAGGGGCCGCGTGCGGTTTTGTCTGGGACGAACGGGGGCGAGGGCACGCTGCTGTATCTTCCGCCCGACGCGGCGGTCGCGCCCGGTGCGGCGGTTGTGACGTCTGGGGAGGGCGGGCTTATCCCGCCAGGCCTGCCAGTGGGCCGGGTCGTGGCGCCGCTTGCGGCCGGCCAGGCCCCCCGCGTGGCGTTCCACGCGGACTTTGGGGCGCTGACCCACCTGCGCCTTGTGGCGCTGCCCCCAGGCCCCGCCCAGGACCCCCTCTTGCGCCCGGTTGAGTAGGGGGAGGGCCGATGTTGCCCCCGCCGCCGCCCCGCGCCCCTTAGCACACCCCCGGGGCCGGGTGGCAAGGTTTAGAAATTTACGTATTCCTTCCAAAGAAGGCTTGGGCCTGTTTGGCCAAATTCGGCAATTGACCTAGGCCTATTTCCAAACTACCAGATGCTTTTGCCTCATCAGGCCCACCAGATAACACCAGAAGATCAAACCGGAATGTTACTACACCAAGGGAGGTACATGTAGCTTCTAGACGCAATTCGCCCTCAAGGGATTCCCACACTTTGGCCCCATTCCAAGGGCGCGCTTGTTTTCCCAAATCTACGAACCATTCCTTTAAGTCTTGATACCAGGGAGCATACCAAACTTTTGTGTGGGCAGTGATGTTTCCCCTTCTATTGAGACCGAAAATTGCTCAGGATGAAGTTCATGAAGAATCAAACGTCTATCTGATGCGCGTGATTTTATGATCATGGAAAAAAGAATATCGGGTATGTTGCCCCTTGTCCAGCGCGTAATGGCCCAGCAATGGACAAGGGGCCCCGCCCCGGCGCACAGTGCGGGCGTGATGTGCGCCGCGCCCGCTCCGCCCCGCAAGTCCGCCAGCGCGGACCAGTACGACGCCCGGCGCGACCTGCTGGCCGTCGCCCGCGCGCCTGTAGGCACGGCCTATGTGAACGGGCGCTATGTGCCACGCGCCCGCGCCGTGGTCGCGGCGGAGGACCGGGGCTTTTTGTACGCCGACGCGGTCTATGAGGTTATGGACGTCCGCGCGGGCGCCCTTGTGGACGGCCCGGCGCACACAGACCGCCTGTGGCGCGGCCTCGCCGCCCTGGGCATCGCGCCCCCCATGCCCCCCGCCGCCTTCCTGGCCGTGGTGGGGGAGGTCCTGCGCCGCTCCCGCCTCTCGTGCGGCGCGCTCTACATCCAGGTGACGCGGGGCGCCGCCCCCCGCAGCCTGGCCCCGCCGGAGCCGCCCCCGCGCCCGACCCTTGTTGTCCTGCCCATGCGCCTGGACGAGGCCGCCCTGGCCGCCACGCGCGCGCGCGGCAAGGCCGTCATCACCACGCCAGACCTCCGCTGGGCCCGGCGGGACATAAAGACCACCATGCTCCTGCCCGCGTGCCTGGCCCTGGCCGAGGCCCGCGCGGCGGGCGCGCAGGACGCCTGGCTGCTGGACGCGAGGGGCCGCGTGACCGAGGCGACATCCGCGAACGCTTGGATCGTGTCCGGCGGGGTGCTGCGCACACGCCCTGCGGGGGCGGACATCCTGAAGGGGGTCACGCGCACCGCCGTCCTGGCCATCGCGTCCGAGATGGGCCTGCCCGTGCGGGAGGTGGCCTTCACGGCGGACGAGGCCCGCGCGGCGGACGAGGCGTTCCAGAGCAGCTCTGGCGCGCGCATCGTCCCCGTTGTCCGCATAGACGGGCGCGCCCTGGGCGGCGGCGTGCCGGGCCCACACACGCAGGCCATCGCCCGGCGCTATGACGCCTATGTGCGGGCCGCGCAGGACGCCGGGGGCGCTTTTTGCGCACAATCCTGCAAAAATGCTTGACATAGCCTTAAAAGGCCCGTAATGTGGGCTACAAGGAAAAGGGGCCCCGCCTTAGTGAGAAAGGGGGCCCATTATGGTGGACACTTCACACGAAGATTGGCTGAAACTTGCAGAAATTCTGGATATTGATACAACCCAACCTCTTGATAAGATAAAAGAACAAGCTCGCGCACATCAAGATGATGAAGAATGCTGGCGAAGAGCCGCAGATTTGTGCGGGGTAGAGTCCACAGGAAATCTTGAGGAAGTTAAAGAGTGCGTTCGCGCTGCACAGGCGAGCGTGCATCCGGCGCCCGGCCACGAAGGCCCAGGCTAGCCAGCAGCGCCGCGTCGGAGTCCGCCCCCGCGTTCGGCGCGGTCAGGAGCGTATCGCCCACGAAGATCGCGTTCGCCCCGGCCATGAAGGCCAGGGCCTGCGCCTCGGGCGACAAGCTCTCCCGCCCGGCGGACAGGCGCACGAACGACCGGGGTAGCAGGACGCGCGCCACGGCCACGCAGCGCACCCACTCAAACACATCCAGGGGCTCCGCGCCCTCCAGCGGCGTGCCGGGCACGGGCACGAGCCTGTTGATGGGCACGCTCTCGGGCTGCGGGTCCAGCGTGGCCAGGCGGTGCAGCAGGGCGATGCGGTCCTCCGCGCTCTCGCCCATGCCGATGATCCCGCCGCAGCACAGGGATATACCCGCCTCCGCCACGCGCCCAATCGTCTCCAGCCGGTCCGCGTGGGTGTGGGTGGTGACGACCTGCCCGTAATACTCTTTCGATGTGTCCAGGTTGTGGTTGTAGGCCGAGAGGCCCGCATCGGCCAGCGCGCGCGCCTGCTCGGCCGTCAGCTGGCCCAGGGTCATGCAGGCCTCCAGCCCCAGGCCGCGCACGCCGCGCACCATGTCTAATATGCGCGCAAACGCCCTGGGCCCCGCCGGCCCGCGCCACGCCGCGCCCATGCAAAAGCGCGTGGAGCCAGCAGCCTTTGCCGCCCGCGCGCGCTCCAGCACAGCCTCGGTGTCCATCAGGGGCTCGGACTGCACCGCCGTGTCGTGGTGGCGGGATTGTGAGCAATAACCGCAGTCTTCCCCGCAGCCGCCGGTCTTGATGGACTGCAGCGCGCAGAGCTGCACCTCGGACGCGTCCCAGTGCGCGCGGTGCACGCACGCGGCCCGGTGGACAAGGTCTAGCAGAGGTGTCTTGTATAGTGCGCGGACGTCAGCGGGGGTGGGGATCATGGGCGGCCTTGTACGCGGTGTCACCGGTCTTGTCCACAGGCGACGGACTGACCAAAGGCCCATTTTGCGCCTTCTTTGCGGACCTTTGGTGCGCTAAAAGGGCCGCTTGTCTACAGAGGGGGACAGTGCGGTTATGGACCTACCGGCGTTTGCACCCGGGACAGTGTGGCTGGCGGGCGCGGGGCCTGGGGCACCGGGTCTGCTGACCCTCCTGGCCGCGCGGGGCCTGGCGGAGGCGGACCTCATCCTCCATGACGCCCTTGTGTCTGACGCGGTCTTGGCGCTGGCCGGGCCGGGGGCGACCCTTGCGTTCGTGGGCAAGCGCGCCGGCGTGCCTTCGCCCAAGCAGCCTGAGATAACGGCCCGGATGGTTGCCGCCGCGCGGGCGGGGCTTAAGGTCTTGCGCCTTAAGGGTGGGGACCCCTTCACCTTCGCGCGCGGTGCGGAGGAGGCCCTGGCGCTGGCCGCTGCGGGCGTCCCCTTCCGGGTTGTGCCGGGGGTGAGCGCCGGCGTTGGTGGCCTGGGCTGGGCCGGGGTGCCCATCACGCACCGGGCCGTGGGCTCCGCTGTCACCTTCATTTCTGGCCGCTGCGCCACGGGGGCCCTGCCAGAGGGCCTGAACTGGCGGGCCTTGTCCCTGGGCGCGCCGACCTTGGTCTTGTTTATGGCCCTGGGCACGCTGCCCGCCATTGCGCACCGCCTTATGGCCGGCGGGCGGAGCCCCGGGGAGGCCGTTGTGATTGTCTCCAACGCGACTTTGACCACACAGAGTGTGCTGGAAACGACCCTGGCTGCGGCTGAGCGGGATGCGGCGGGGCTTTGCGTCCCCTCTCCGGCCATTGTCGCTGTCGGCCAGGGGGCCGCCGAGGCGCGGCGGGCCGTTTTGCCCTTTCTCTTAAACGGGCGGGGCGAGGGTCAGTGCCCGGCGCAAAAACCGGGTTAAGAGAGGAAAGAGGGCTACGGCCAGCCCTGCGCCAACGCCGCCCGCGGCCCACGGGGCCAGGCTGCCCTGCGCGAGAGAGGCCAGGGCCCAGGTGAGCACTGTGATGACCAGGGCGGTCAGGGCAAAGCCGGCCCACAGGGCGAGGAAGGTCTGGCTTGTGAACAAGAGGCGCCACTGCCCCACGGCCCAGCGGGCCAGGAGGAGGGGGAGGGTTCCTGCCCCCAGGGGCAGCCCGATGAGTGCGTCGCGCAAGAGGCCGACAACGAAGAGGCCCGCAAAGGGTGCCAGTCCGGGGCGATACACCGCAGCGTAGTACACTGCGGCCAGGAAGAGCGGGGGGCGCAGGACCCCTGCCCACGGCAGGGGGAGGGGGAGAGCCTCCAGAAGAAAGAGGAGGCCAGCCGCGCCGTAAGGGGCCCACAGGGTAAGGGGGGAGATGACAAGCATTGGGCCTTATAGCGCGCCACCGCCGCCGGGGGCAGGAGGGCGGACGCTGCGGGTGCATAATTTATCCATCAAAGGGCAGAAATAGGAAATTATTGAAAAAATAACCTGCTGCAGGCCGTAATTTCTTGTCAAGCGTTTTGGATTTGCGCTAAGGTGCGTGGTATGGCGCTGCGGCATAGGCCCAGCCCTCGGCGAAACCAGATATGGTGACCGCAATATGGCCTTGCCCGTTCAAGATGCCCCTGTCGCCGTGGCTGCGCTCCGGCCCGCAAACCGCTCTAGGCGGGCAGATCTGAACGACACGGACACCACCCGTTTTGTGGAGATTAGCCCTAACAACCTTGTTGTCCTCTCGCCCGAGGGGCACATCCTGCGCGCCAATGCGAACTTTTCCTGCAACTTTGCGTCGCCCGAAGGCGGCGACTTTACCGCTCTCTTTCATGTGCAAGACCGGCCCCGCATCGCGGCCCTTTTGCGCCGCATGGCCGCAAGCCTTCAACAAGGAGACATGGATCCTGACGTGCACTACGCCTGCGAGGGGCGGATGGTGAGCCTGGATGGCCTTGCCCGCTGGATGCGCTGGGAGGTTTTCCCCGGTCAGGGCGTTTCGTATGCCATCGGACGGGACATGACAGCCATAAAAGCCCACGAGCAGGCCCTTTTGCGCAAGCAGGCAGAGTTGTGCGAGGCTGAGTCCATCGCGCGGATGGGCCGTTGGCACTGGAAGATTGGCCACGCGGAGATGCGTTGGTCTCCAGAGATCTACGCCATCCTGGGCCAGGACCCACTCAGCTTTACGCCCAGCCTGGAGACCTTGTGCGCCATAGTTGATCCGGAGAACGCTGACCGCCTGCTGCAAGTTTTCCAGCGCGCTTTGATTGAGCGGGCGTCTTATGAGGTGGACATGCGCCTTGGCAACGAAGGGGACGGCTCTTTGCGTGTCGTGCGCTGCGAGGGGCGCTGCGAGCTGGATGTGGACGGGGACGTGGTTGCTCTCTATGGCATCATGCAAGACATAACCGCACGCGTGCTGTATGAGAGGGATTTGTGTGAAGCCAAAGAGGAGGCCGAGCGTGCCAGCGCCGCCAAGACGCAGTTTTTGGCGAACATGAGCCACGAGTTGCGCACCCCCCTGAATGCCATCATAGGCTTTTCGGAGATTATGCAGTCCCAACTTTTGGGCCCGCTCTGCGCCGAAAGATATGGGGAGTACATCAACAGCATCCACGCCAGCGGGCAACACCTCTTGAGCCTCATAAGTGATATCTTGGATATGTCTAAGATTCACGCAGGGAAGTACACCCTCACGGCAGAAAACGTGAACCTGGGTAAGCTAGTGCGCCTGGCCGCGCACATGATGGAAGGCTCTGCGCAGGAGGCTGACGTGCGCTTAATTTTGGAAGGTGAGGCGCAGAACGAGGAGTCAGCCTCAACAGCCCTGGCGGACCGGCGGGCGGTCATGCAGGTTGTGCTGAATCTCCTGTCAAACGCGATCAAGTTCACCCCAGCCGGGGGCTGTGTTTCTGTGTCTTGCGCCGTCGTTGCGGGCAGGCCAGAGATCGTCGTGCGCGACACGGGGATTGGCATCCCCCCGGATTACCTGCAACACATCACCCTTCCCTTTGAGCAGGTCCAGGGGAGCTACGCCCGGCAGCACGAGGGATCCGGCCTCGGGTTGGCCATAACCAAGGACTTGGTGGAGCTGCACGGCGGGAGTCTCCTGATTGACTCCACGCCGGGCGTGGGGACCTGTGTGACGGTCTGGCTACCCGCTGCTCCGCCTCAGGAGTCGGTCACGCACAACACCTAAAAGGCAAAGGCGCGCGTTGCACGTGTCGCGGGCGGCCTCGTTTTTGGGCACCCTTTATTGCTCCTTTCCGGCGGACATGGTAGGACTTTTTCTGCCACACACATAAAAGGAGCCCACCATGACCACGCCCATCACTATGCCCGCGCTGTCCCCCACGATGACGGAAGGGACCCTGGCCCGCTGGCTTTTTGAGGAGGGGGCAGCGGTTGCGCCTGGCGATGTGATCGCGGAGATAGAAACGGACAAGGCCACCATGGAGGTGGAGGCCGTGGATGAGGGGGTTCTGGCCAAAATCCTTGTGCCTGGTGGGACGCAGGGTGTGGCCGTGGGGACCGTGATCGCCGTTCTGGCGGAAGAGGGGGAGGATGTGTCGGACATTCAGGTACCGGTTGCTGATGCTCAGAAAGAGGCAGCGGATGCCGCGCAGACCCCAAAAGCGCAGGTCGCGCAGGGCGGCGGTGCGCCTGCCGGTTCCGGGGCACAGGGCACAGGCCCCAGGATCCCGGCCTCACCCCTCGCGCGGCGCATCGCAGGGCAAAAGGGACTGGACATAGCGCAGATTGCGGGCACCGGCCCCCACGGGCGGGTGGTGAAGCGAGATGTGGAGGGGGCCGTGGCCGCCCCCTTTGCAGCGGCGGAGGTGCAGCACGGCACGACGACCATCCCGCTTACCCCCATGCGCCGGATTATCGCGCAGCGCCTGACGGAGTCTAAGGCCACCACGCCCCACTTCTACCTAGAGGCCGCATGCACGTTAGACGCCCTGCTGGCGGCCCGCGCGGCCCTTAACGCCGCCGCTGGCGGGGCCTACAAAATCTCTGTCAACGACTTTTTGGTCAAGGCCGTCGCCGCAGCGCTCATGGCCGTGCCCGCTGCTCACGTGGCCTGGGGCGAGGATGCTCTGACGCAGTTTCACAGCGCGGACATCGCCGTCGCCGTCGCCACGCCGGGCGGCCTTATCACGCCCATTGTCCGTGCGGCGCAGACCAAGGGCCTGGCCGCTATCGCGCAGGAGGTGCAGGCCCTGGCCGCCCGCGCCCGCGCTGGGTCCCTGAAAGCCCAGGAGTACCAGGGCGGGTCTTTCACCCTGTCCAACCTGGGCATGTACGGCGTAGAGCGCTTTTCCGCTATTATAAACCCGCCCCAGGCCCTCATCCTGGCCGTTGGCGCCGGGGAGCCGCGCGTCGTGGCTGTGGACGGTGCCCCGGCCGTGCGGACGGTGATGAGTGTGACGCTCTCCGCCGACCACCGGGCCGTGGACGGAGCCGTGGCCGCACAGTGGCTTTCGGCCTTCAAGCGATTTGTTGAAAACCCTGTTGAGATGCTTGCATAGAAAGGATTGTTTCATGGATCATGACCTCATCGTCATCGGCGGCGGGCCCGGGGGGTATGTCGCCGCCATCCGCGCGGCACAGCTGGGCATGAAAACAGCCCTGGTGGAGCGGGCGGAGTTGGGCGGCGTGTGCCTCAACTGGGGCTGCATCCCCACAAAGGCCCTGTTGCGGTCTGCGGAAGTCTTGCACTTGGCCCAGAACGCGCAGGCGTTTGGGGTGAACGTGCAGGGTGCCTCACATGACCTGCCAAAAATGGTCAGGCGCTCGCGGGACATATCTGCGCAACTAGCAGGTGGTATCAAACACTTGTTGCAGAAACATAAGGTGGAGGTGCGCGCGGGTGAAGCGGTGCTGACGGGGCAGGGGGGTGTCACTGTGGACGGCAAGGCGATGCCGCGCGCCAAGAACATTATTCTAGCCACAGGCGCGCGGGCGCGGACCTTGCCAGGCCTGGAGCCGGACGGCAAGCGCATCTGGACTGCGCAAGAGGCCATGACGCCAAAGGCTCTGCCCAAGAGCCTTTTGGTCGTGGGCGCGGGCGCGATAGGTATAGAGTTCGCCAGCTTTTACAATGCCCTGGGCGCTAAGGTGACGGTGGTGGAGCTGGCGGACCGCATCCTGCCCGCCGAGGACGCGGAAATCTCTGTTCTGGCAGAAAAGGCTTTCATATCCAAAGGGATAAACATCTTTACAAAGACAAAGGTTGAAAAGCTGGGCAAGGTCACCGCCACTCTGTCCAATGGCCAAGAGGTGGATGCGGAAAAGGTCCTCCTGGCCGTGGGCATCGTGGGCAACACGGACGGCATTGGGCTTGAAAAGACGCAGGCCAAGGTGGGCAAGGGCCACATCGTCACGGGCCCCCTGGGCGAAACGGGGGAGCCGGGCTTGTGGGCCATCGGGGACGTGGCGGGCCCGCCTTGGCTCGCGCATAAGGCCTCGCATGAGGGCGTGGCTTGCGCGGAGGCCATCGCTGGCCTCCACCCGCACCCCGTGGACCCCCTGCGCATCCCCGGCTGCACGTACGCCAGCCCGCAGGTGGCCAGTGTGGGGCTGAGTGAGCAGGCTGCAAAAGACCGTGGCAAGTCATTGAAAATAGGCAGATTCCCTTTCCTGGCCAACGGAAAGGCCCTGGCCATGGGCGAGGCGGAGGGCCTGGTCAAGACCATCTTTGACGCCGAGACGGGCGAACTTCTGGGTGCACACATGATCGGCGCGGAAGCGACCGAAATGATACAGGGTTTCGCTGTCGCCATGGGCCTGGAGACCACGGAAGAGGACCTGATGCGCACCATATTCCCCCACCCGACTTTAAGCGAGATGATGCATGAATCTGTGCTTGCCGCATACGGCCGCGCGATTCACACGTGACACACCATGATCCGTTCTGACACACAGGCGACCCTCTCTGCCGCACGGCGGGTGGTGGTTAAGGTCGGGTCCGCCCTTATTGTTGCAGGCGACGCGCCGCGCAGGCCCTGGCTTGCCGCACTGGCACAAGATGTGGCCGCGCTGCGCAAAAAGGGCAAAGAGGTTCTTATCGTGTCTTCTGGCGCGGTGGCCCTGGGCCGCGCCGCCGTGGGCATCTCCACGGGCATTGCCCCAGACACCATTCCCCTCGCCCAGAAACAGGCCGCGAGCGCCGTGGGGCAGTTCCACCTGTTTGCCGCGTATTCTGAGGCGTTTTTGGCGCACAACCTGACTGCTGCCCAGGTCCTCCTGACCATGGCCGAGACCGAAAATCGCCAGTCACACCTGAACGCCCGCGCGGCTCTGGAGGTGCTGCTCGCCCGCAGCATAACCCCCATCATCAACGAGAACGACGTTGTGTCCACAGGGGAGATTCGGTTTGGCGACAACGACCGCCTGGCTGTGCGCGTGGCCCAGATGGTGGGTGCAGAGGCCGTGGTGCTCTTGTCCACTGTGGGCGGACTCTACACCGCCGACCCAGGGCGGGACTCAGCGGCGCGGCATATCCCGCGTGTGGAGGCCATAGGCCCCGAGCATGTGGAGATGGCTGGCGAGGCCGTGCCGGGCCTGTCCACCGGGGGCATGAAAAGCAAGGTTGCCGCCGCGCTGTCCGCCACCCGCGCGGGCGCGGCCCTTATGATTGCAGACGGGAGAGACAGTCACTGCGTATCAAGGCTGCACACTGGCGCCCTGCGCGCCACGCTTTTTGTCCCGCAGAACAACCCTCTGGACGCCCGGAAAAGGTGGCTCCAGGCGCACCTCCATCCACGCGGCACCCTGACTGTGGACGCCGGTGCCGTCTCTGCCCTCGCAAAGGGCGGGAGCCTTCTGCCCATAGGGGTCACCAAAGTGCAGGGCCACTTCCGCCGGGGGGACGCCGTGGCCATAGCCGCTCCGGACGGCGCGCGCCTGGGCATGGGCCTGACGGCCTACAGCGACGCAGAGGCCCGCGCCCTTGCAGGCCGGCGCAGCGCGGAAATCCCCGAGGCTCTGGGCTATGCGGGTCCGGATACCCTCATCCACCGCAACGACATGGTGCTCTTCGGGGTCTAGAAATCATCCGCGCGGCCCGTTATATTCTCCTGCACATTCGCGCAACCTAAGACAAAAGAAGGGGGAAACACGACCATGGCCAAGATCATCGGCATAGACCTGGGCACCACGAACTCTTGTTTGGCTGTCATGGAGGGCAGGGAGCCTCGCGTGATTGAAAACGCGGAAGGCGCGCGGACCACGCCTTCCATGGTTGCGTTCGCCAAGGACGGGCAGCGCCTGGTCGGCCAGCCCGCGAAACGGCAGGCTGTGACCAATCCGGAAGGCACGTTGCATGCGATTAAGCGCCTCATCGGGCGGCGGTATGAGGGGAGCGCCGTGGAGCAGATGCGCAAAACGGTGCCGTTTAAGATCACCAAGAGCGACTCCGGAGATGCCTGGGTGGAGGCCGGGGGCAAGCAGTATTCCCCGCCGCAGATCTCGGCCATGTTGCTACAAAAGCTGAAGGAGGACGCGGAGCGATTCCTGGGCCAGTCTGTCACCCAGGCTGTCATCACCGTCCCCGCATACTTTAACGACTCCCAGCGCCAAGCCACCAAGGACGCGGGGAAGATCGCCGGGTTGGAGGTCTTGCGCATTATCAACGAGCCCACAGCGGCGGCCCTGGCCTATGGCCTGGACAAGAAAAAATCCGGCATCATCGCGGTCTATGACCTGGGCGGCGGGACCTTTGACATCTCTATCCTGGAGATCGGCGACGGGGTGTTTGAGGTCAAGGCCACCAATGGAGACACATTCCTGGGCGGTGAGGACTTTGACCGCCGGATTATTGACTTCCTCGCGGATGAGTTTAAGCGCGAGAACGGGGTGGACCTGCGCAACGACCGCATGGCCCTCCAGCGTCTGAAGGAGCACGCGGAAAAGGCCAAGATAGAGCTGTCCAGCGCGACCTCCACAGAGGTCAACATGCCCTTTGTCACCATGAAGCAGGAGACCGACGGCACGCAGACCCCACTGCACCTGAACATCACCCTGACGCGGGCCAAGCTAGAGGCCCTGGTGGAGGACCTGGTGCAGCGCTCCATCGCGCCGTGCAGGGCCGCCCTGAAGGACGCGGGAGTCACAGCCAAGGAGATAGACGAAGTCGTGCTGGTCGGCGGGATGACCCGGATGCCCCGGGTGATAGAGGCGGTGAAGGCCTTTTTTGGGCGGGAGCCGCATAAGGGCGTCAACCCCGACGAGGTCGTGGCCTTCGGCGCGGCCATCCAGGGCGGCGTGCTCCAGGGGGACGTAAAGGACGTCCTGCTCCTGGATGTCACGCCTCTTTCGCTGGGGATTGAGACCCTGGGCGGTGTGTTCACGCGCCTTATTGACCGCAACACCACCATCCCCACGAAAAAAAGCCAGACGTTCTCCACTGCGGACGACAACCAGAGCGCTGTGACCATCAAGGTCTTCCAGGGGGAGCGGGAGATGGCCGCAGACAACAAGCCCCTGGGGCAGTTTGACCTTGTGGGCATCCCGCCCGCCCCGCGCGGCGTACCGCAGATTGAGGTGACATTCGATATTGACGCCAACGGGATTGTCCACGTAAAGGCCGAGGACAAGGCCACGGGCAAGGAGCAGGCCATCCGCATCCAGGCCTCCGGCGGCCTGTCGGACGCGGACATAGAGCAGATGGTCAAGGACGCCGAGAGCCACGAGGCCGAGGACCGGGAGCGCCGCGCGGTTGCGGAGGCGCGGAACACGGCGGAGGCCCTCATCCACAAGACGGAGCGGGCCCTGTCTGACCTGGGCGAGGACGCGCCCGCAGGGGACAAGCAGGACGCCGAGGCGGCAATCTCTGCCCTGAGAGAGGCCCTGTCCGGGGAGGACAAGGCCGCGATAGAGCAAAAGTCCAGCACCCTGAGCGAGGTTGCCATGCGCCTGGGCCAGGCCGCGTATGAGAAGGCGCAAAAGGAGGCCGAGGCCCCAGAAGACGCGGCGGAGGGCGAGGTCCTGGACGCCGAGGTCGTGGACGCAGACCAGAGCCAGAAAAAGAGCGCGTAGACAAAAAGGCGCGCGCTGCTGTGCGGGGCGCCCCTTAAAGGGGCCTACGCCGCGTCGTCCACCAGGCGGTTGTGGCCGATCCAGGGCATCATGGCCCGCAGGCGCTTACCGGTGTCCTCAATGGGGTGCGCGGCCTGCTGCGCCCGGAGGTTCTTGAGTTTGGCCAGGCCCTCCTTGTTGCCGCCCATGAACTCCTCCACGAACGCGCCGGACTGTATCTCCTTCAAAATCTTGCGCATTTCGGCCTTTGTGGCGTCGGTGATGATCCGCCCCCCTCGCGAGTAGTCCCCGTACTCCGCCGTGTTGGATATGGAGTGGCGCATGTTGGCGATGCCGCCTTCATAGATCAGGTCCACGATGAGCTTGACCTCATGCAGACACTCAAAGTACGCCATCTCGGCCGGATAGCCGGCCTCCACCAAGGTCTCATAACCCGCTTGAATCAAGGCAGACAGCCCGCCGCAGAGCACGGCCTGCTCGCCGAACAGGTCCGTCTCGCACTCGTCCTTAAAGGTGGTCTCTATGATGCCCGAACGTCCTCCGCCGATGCCCGCAGCGTAGGACAGGGCCAGGGCCTTGGCCCCACCGGTGGCATCCTGCGCTATGGCGATAAGGCACGGCACGCCGCCGCCCTTCACATACTCCCCCCGGACGGTGTGGCCCGGGCCCTTGGGGGCAACCATAACGACGTCAGAACCTTGCGGCGGCACAATCTTGCCAAAGTGGATGGACAGGCCGTGCGCGAAGGCCAGCGCCGCGCCGGGCTTCAGGTTGGGCGCAACCTCATCACTATACAGCTCTGGCTGCACCTCGTCCGGCGCGAGAATCATCAGAACGTCCGCCCAGCGCGCCGCCTCGGCCACAGGAACAACGGTGAAGCCCGCGCGGCGGGCCCGGACGGCGGACGCTCCCTCGCGCAGGGCTATGCGGATGTCCCGAATGCCGCTATCGCGCAGGTTTTTGGCGTGCGCGGCTCCCTGGGAGCCAAAGCCAATCACGGCGACCTTGGATGCGCGGATGAGGGCAATGTCGCAGTCTTTGTCGTAGTATGTCTTGAGCGGGGCGGCCATGGGCGTGTCTCCTTTTAAGGTGTGTGGGGCAGGGGACGGGTTAGCAAACCCGCGCCGCCGCCGCAAGCCCGGCAGAATGGTGCAGCGCAAAAACCCCCTTGACGGGGGGACGCAAAAGGCGCACCTTGTGCCTTGGTACGGTAGTACCCCAGACAAGGAGACCCACCATGGCCGACGCCCAAGAACCCTCGCCCCAGGCGCAGAAATCCACACCGGAAAAGCCCGCTCTGGCGGCGGTCGCACCCCCAGCGGCTGCGCCCAAGCCCGCAGCGAAAAAGCCTGCCGCAAAAAAACCCGCCACCAGGAAGGCTGCGGCCAAGAAGTCCGCAGCGGCGGCGGCCCAGCCTGTTTCCCCGAAACCCACCATCACGCAACCTGTGGAGGCCATCATGACCAACCAAAAAACCCAGATAGACCAGGCTGCTGCCGAGGCGGCAGAACTCGGGCAGGAGTATGTCGCCAGCATTGCCAGGGCGGGCAGCGCCTTTGCCGAGCGGTGTGAGGACATTCTGCACGCCATGACCGACACAGCGCAGCAGGCCGCGCGGGTCAACGCTGACTACATGCAGCGCGCGATGGTGAGCCCGACCTTAAACACCCTCGCTGAGGTGAGCCAGAAGACCTGGGAACAGAACCTGAGCATGATGATGGAGAGCGCCGGGCGCATTTCTGACCTGACCATGAAGGCCCTGTCCGAGGCGTCGGCCCCCCTCGCTGCGCAGGCGAGCAAGGCCGCCGAGACGGTCCGCAAATCTCTTAAGGGCTAGTAGGCCACGTCAACACAGGGCCCCAAGGCGGCTCTTGGCTCATTGGGTTTCAAAAGGGCGCCCCGTAGACCTCCTCTACTTGCCAGGACTCTGCGGACCCGTCCTCCTCCCCGCTTTCGCCAGCGGCACCGGAGGCCTGCTCCGCTTCCCCCTCGTCTTCCCCCTCTTCCTCCGTCCCGGGCGCTTCCAGGCCGGGGATGAGAGGGAGGATCTGGGCGGCCGTGTCCTCCAGGGGGGCGTAGCTGTACCCCCCCGCAAGCCAGGCCTTGCGCTGTTCGGGCCCCGCGAGGGCGTGGATCGGGAGGTATATAACGATCACGATGGCCAGGCCCCGCGCAACGCCAAACAGCGCGCCCAGAGTCCTGTCCACGACGCCCAGGCCGGCGGCGTCAACGGCCTTGGCCACGACGTGGCTGAGCAGAGACACAGCCAGGACAACCCCCAGGATGAGGGCGATCCAGGTCAGGACGAGGGCCGCCGCGTCAAAGGGCAGGATGTTCATGAACCTTGGTATTTCCTCGCCCGGCGGGACCTCAGTGGGCTTCCCGAGCCAGAGGGCAACCTGGGGCGTGGCCAGGGGTGCACCGATCCAGGCAGCCGCTACGCCCCCCGCCAGGCCCAGGAGGGTCATGATCTCTCGCACGAGGCCGCGCAGAATCCCCACGAGGAGGGACACGGCCAGGACAAAAAGGATAGAGGCGTCAAGCAGCATGGCTGGCCCTATAGAACTCCACGGCCCGGATGCGGGCGCGCATGAGGGCGATGTCACGCCGCACGCGCCTTTTGTCCGCCTCCTCCTCATACAGATCAAGGTCCTCCGTGAGGTTTTTGAGTTTTTGCCGCAGATCGGCCAGGTCCAGGTCCGCCATGGGCTCCACCGCGTCGGCCAGGACGGTGCAGTGCGCGGGGCCGATGTCGGCATAGCCGCCAGTGATGAACCACGCGCCCGCGTCCGTGTCGGCGGCAAAGGTCTCGTACACCCGCACCACGCCGGGGTCCAGGACCGCGATCAGGGCCTCATGCGCCGCGCCCACGCCGAACTCCCCCGTCACGCCGGGCATGGTGGCCAGGCCCGCGGGGCCCTCCATGACCTTGGACTCAGGGGCGATGAGGGAGAAGGTGAAGGTGGTCATGTCTCGCGTTCCTTATGTGTCATCCCGTTTTGCATTGTCATCCCGGCACAAGCCGAGATCGGGTTGTGTGCTCTCTGAAAAATGAATTTTTTGGTCTATCTGGCCAAACACCCTGTTGCTTTCTTCTACTGTGCGGAAATGTAAAAACCCCCTTTTTTCCAGTGAAAAAATAATATATGCGATAACTAAATATATCCCATATTCAAAAAAATAAATTAGAAGCGCAAGAGGTATAAATTTGATAAGCCCCCAAACAGCGCAATAGAATAAGACAAATTTCCGATCTCTTAGATTTTGAAAATCGCTATTTTTGAGAGGCCTGTCTAGCATTTTATTGTCTCTGCGTCCTCTGTGGTTTAAAAATCCTAATATTTCAACCCGACCCCGGCTTTCGCGGGGATGACAACGATATTCACCCCACAATCTCTTGCATGCAAGAACGCACTTTCTCCTGATCTCGCGCGGAGAGCACGCCAAGGCTCCGCACAATCCTGTCCTGAAAAACTGTCATTGGCACGGGTTTCAGCATAGAGGGCTTGGGCAGGTGTGCAAACTCCCAGTCCTCTATCAGGGCCTCACCGAGACCCGCAGGCTCCCGCACCTGACTTGTGATGGCCATGAGGACAGCATCCGGACGGACCCTGTTATATGCGAGACAACTGACCACAACCGCCGGGCGTCGCTTGGTTTCACTGAAGTCCGTAAAGGGAAAGGGCACCAGGACGACCTGGCCGAAGTCATAGGTCATCGTACACAGAGTCCTCATCGTTGTCCCAGACCGCATTCAAAGAAGGTTGAGAAAGCGTCATCGCCCCCTCAACCAGGCGCCGGTCTTCCTGTTGACTTAAAAAGTCAATAAACAACTCCGCCTGCCGCACTTGCGCAGGGGAAAGGGTATTTATCTTCTTAACAAAACGATCAATCTGTTGTGCGTCCATCATGCCGCCTCCTGCGCCATTGTGTCGGCTTTTTGCATCACCTCGTCCAGGGTGCCGACCATATAGAACGCGGCCTCGGGCAGGTGGTCCATGGACCCGTCCACGATGGCCTTAAAGCCCTTGATGGTCTCCTCCAGGGGCACGAACACGCCGGGGGAGCCGGTGAACACCTCCGCCACGTGGAACGGCTGCGAGAGGAAGCGCTGGATCTTGCGCGCACGCGCGACGGTCAGCTTGTCGTCCTCGGACAGCTCATCCATCCCCAAAATCGCGATGATGTCTTGGAGGGACTTGTACGTCTGGAGAGTCTTTTGCACCGCGGCGGCGACCTTGTAGTGCTCGTCCCCGATGACGCGGGGGTCCAGGATGCGGCTCGTCGAATCCAGCGGGTCCACGGCGGGGTAGATGCCCATTTCGGCGATGGGGCGGCTCAAAACCGTCGTGGCGTCCAGGTGCGAGAACGTCGTCGCCGGCGCGGGGTCCGTCAGGTCGTCCGCAGGGACGTAGACGGCCTGGACGGAGGTGATGGAGCCCTTGGTGGTGGAGGTGATGCGTTCTTGCATTTCGCCCATGTCTGTGGAGAGCGTGGGCTGGTACCCCACGGCGGAGGGGATGCGGCCCAGGAGGGCGGACACCTCTGCGCCGGCCTGGGTAAAGCGGAAAATGTTGTCTATGAAGAACAGGACGTCTTGCCCATCCTCATCGCGGAAGTACTCGGCCATGGTCAGGGCGGAGAGGGCCACGCGGGCGCGGGCACCGGGGGGCTCATTCATCTGGCCATAGACCAGCGCGGCCTTTGAGTTCGCGGCGTCCCCGGGCTTGATAACGCCAGACTCTATCATTTCGTGGTACAGGTCGTTGCCCTCGCGCGTGCGCTCCCCCACGCCGGCGAAGACGGACACGCCGCCGTGCTCCTTGGCAATGTTGTTGATGAGCTCCATGATCATAACGGTTTTGCCCACGCCCGCGCCGCCGAAGAGGCCGATCTTGCCCCCCTTGGCGTAGGGGCACAGAAGGTCCACGACCTTGATGCCGGTGATGAGCTGCTCCGTCTCTGTGGCTTGGTCCGTGAGGGGGGGGGCCTGGCGGTGGATGGGCCAGTGCTCCTTTGCCTTCACAGGGCCAAGCTCGTCTATGGGCGCGCCCACGACGTTCAGGATGCGGCCCAGGACCTGAGACCCCACGGGGACCTCAATGGGCGTTCCGGTGGCCCGGACCTCCTGCCCGCGCATCATGCCGTCTGTCATGTCCATGGCGATGGTGCGCACCACGCCTTCGCCCAGGTGCTGGGCCACCTCCAGCGCGAGGGGGGTGCCGTCGTTGTCAGCCAGGAGGGAGTCCCGGATGGCGGGCACGGCGTCCTCGGGGAAGCGGACGTCCACGACGGCGCCGTTGATCTGGGTGATGGTGCCGGTGGGCTGTTGCTGCTGGGCTTTGGGCATGTGTTTGGTCTCCTTTCGGTTTGTCCTACACGGCTTCCGCGCCGCTGATGATTTCGATGAGTTCCTTAGTGATATGCGCCTGCCGCGCGCGGTTGTAGTAGAGCGTCAGTTTGTCAATCATCTCCCCGGCGTTCTTGGTGGCTCCGTCCATGGCGGTCATCCGCGCGGCCTGCTCCCCGGCGGCGCTTTCCAGAAGCGCGCGGAACACCTGCACCCCGATGTTCCGCTGCAAGAGTGCCTCAAAGTGGTGCTGTTTTTCCGGTTCAAAGTTGTATGGGACGGCCACGGACTCTTGCGGCGCGCTGGGCTCCTTCGTGCCTGTGTCCACCATGTGGTCCATCTGAAAGGGGATAAGCTGCGCCACATCTGGCTCTTGCACCAGGAGAGACTTGAAGTCCGAGTAGACGACCTCGCAGATATCGAACTCCCCTCCGTCAAACCGGTCCAGGATCTCAACCGTGATACGCCGGACATCCCCGAAGGTGACGCGGGTGCGGCCCGTGACGCCTGTGAAGTGGCTAACGATTTGGGGCCCATAGATGCGGCGGAGCGCGTCGTGCCCCTTGCGCCCCACGCACATGATGCGGACCTCGTGACCCTTGGCCTCCAAATCGCGGGTGCGGGTTTTGGCCATGCGAATCACATTGGCGTTGAACCCGCCGCACAGGCCGCGGTCCCCCGTGACGACGATAAGGAGGTAGCGCTTGTCTGTGCCGGTGCCGATGAGGAGGCGGGGGGAGGCGGGCCCCACGCCCACGGTCCCCAGAATCCGGCGCAGCATCACGGCCATCTGCGTGGCATAGGGCCGGGCGTCCTCCTCTTGCTGCTGCATCTTGCGCAGCTTTGAGGCCGCGACCATCTTCATCGCGGAGGTGATCTTCCGCGTGGACTTCACGGAGGATATGCGGTCTCGGTAGTCGCGAAGGGAGGGCATGTTTTTATCCTATAGTAAACCAGTCCGTTCTTCGAACAACAGAAAGCGGAATCTCCCACCATATCTGCCAACTCATAGAGGGCCTGAGTGATAGCACGGTTCCACTGGAATTAACAGTGCGCCACTGCTTGCCGTGCTGCGCCCATCCCTGGCTATCCACCCCCGTCAGGGCCCCACGTGGTATATAGACAATCTGATAAGCATGCTCCCGCCCCCGCTCACCGTCGCGCTTTTTGTAGGGCACCGCGATGATATCAGCGGGTGCACTGTTTAAATATTCCGTTATTCTCTTTAAGTCGCCATCAAATCGGCCGAACCTATGGCCGGAAAGGGTAAGGCTGGCTTTTTTTTCCTGAATCTGCCCGGACTTAATCTGAACAGCGTGCTCTCTGCCGTTTATAATGACCAGAATGTCAGCTTTGTCATCATGCCCGGCCTCCTGCCATTTTACATGGTGCTGGGCCTGCGTATCGGATTTTATCGCCGCGACAATCAGCTCCTCCAGCTGCCAGGCCGAGCATCGATCGCCCGTGAACAGGTCGTGAAACTTGCGCAGATCTTGGCGCAATCTTTGCTCCATCCTGGGGGTCAATGCGTACATTTTTCCATCCACTTGCGTGCAAAATCAACCCAGACGGGGTCTATCTCTATCCCGAGATATCCGATCCCCATCTTATATGCCATAATGCATTCGGAGCCCGAACCGGCAAAAGGCACAAGGACTCGCCCCCCGCGCGGGCCAATGCGCGAGCGCAGCAGGCGTTGCGTCAATGCAAATGGCTTTTGCGTCGGGTGTTTCAGTATATCGTGCCCCCGATGGGCACTTATATCGGAGGGCGCAAAAACTTCGCCCCCGCAATCCTGGCACATAAACCACCGCTCGCTGGCTCCCGCGCCACCGGCCAGGGCCGGAACCTTGAGAACATCGCGCGGCAGGGCTCCCCCCGCGTGGGCTGTATAGACGGTCTCCCTGCCCCGATCGCCTCCAAATCGGGATTGCGTTGCCGCACGCACCTTGCCAGCAGCATTGTTGAGATAAGTGTCCGTATAGGGCTCGCGAATTTGATCTATCTCCAGCGCGGGACGAGGGCCGTCCGGATGCCACAGGCACAGGATAGACTCATGCGAGCGCTGCCAAAACCGGGAGGACGGCACGGCCTTGTTTGTGTAATGCCACACAAGCCACCTTTGGGACTCCAAGGGATATTGGACCGCCACATGGGCCAGAACTTCCGGGAATCCGTAGATGTACATGATTCCATCCTCAGCCAAGCGGGCCAGGCACATATCCACCCACTGGCGCGCCCAGGCCACATACTCCGCTAGGGGCATATCGTCACGCGCTGCGCCAAAGTCCTTCCCAATGTTATAGGGGGGATCGGCGATGATGGCGTCGAACACCTGTGAGTCCGGTAGGCCCGCAAGAACACTCAGTACATCACCGCATATAATCCGGGAGTCGGGCACCTCCCGGGAATATCTCGGCGGCTGAATGAAACGATCCTGGAGTCTGCGTTCAAGTAGGGAGGGCATGGCCTAACTCTTCCCCCCCGCGAACATATTGGCGAAGTTGCCCAGGAAGGTCTTTATCTTTTCTTCCGTGTCCTCGTCTATCTTTCCTGTATCGCGGATGGCTTCCAGGGCCTCCCGTGCGTTGGCACGCGCACTTTCCAGCATCTTTTGCTCATAGCGCGGGACGTCCTCCAGCGCCACTTTGTCTAGGTAGCCACGGGTCCCTGCGTACAGGGCCAAGACCTGCTCTTCCACGGGGATGGGGGCATACTGCGGCTGGACAAGCAGGCGTGTGAGACGCGCGCCGCGGGCGAGGAGCTTTTGCGTGGCTGGGTCCAGGTCCGAGGCAAACTGCGCGAAGGCCTCCATCTCTCTGTACTGTGCGAGCTCCAGTTTAATCTTGCCTGCCACCTGCTTCATGGCCTTGATCTGCGCAGCGGAGCCCACGCGGGACACGGACGCACCGACGTTAATGGCGGGGCGGATGCCCTTGAAGAACAGGCCTGTTTCCAGGAAGATTTGCCCGTCCGTGATGGAAATAACGTTCGTGGGGATGTACGCGGAGATGTCCCCCGCTTGAGTCTCAATGATGGGCAGCGCTGTCAAAGACCCACCCCCGTGCTCCGCGTTCAGCTTTGCCGCGCGCTCCAGAAGGCGGGAGTGGAGGTAGAACACGTCCCCCGGGTACGCCTCGCGGCCCGGCGGGCGGCGCAGGAGGAGGGACATTTGCCGGTAGGCGACGGCCTGTTTGGACAGGTCATCATAGATGGCCAGCGCGTGCCGCCCGTTGTCCCGGAACCACTCCCCCATGGTGCAGCCGGCGTAGGGCGCGAGGTATTGCATGGGCGCAGGCTCCGACGCTGTGGCGGCCACGATGATGGAGTACTCCATGGCCCCCTGCTCTTCCAACTCTTTGACCAGCTGCGCCACGGTGGAGCGCTTTTGCCCGATGGAGACGTAGATGCAGTAGAGCCTCTTTGATTCGTCCGGCTGGGCGTTTACGGCCTTTTGGTTGATGATGGTGTCCACGGCGACGGCCGTCTTCCCGGTTTGCCGGTCGCCGATGATGAGTTCGCGCTGCCCCCGCCCGATGGGCACCAGGGCGTCAATGGCTTTGATGCCGGTCTGCATGGGCTCATGTACGGACTGCCGGGGGATAATGCCGGGGGCCTTGACCTCCACCCGGCGGTTCTCTGTGGCCTTAATGGGCCCCTTGCCGTCGATCGGGCGGCCCATGGCGTCCACCACACGGCCCAGGAGCGCGGGTCCCACGGGGACCTCCACGATCTGCCCTGTCCGGCGGACGATGTCCCCCTCCTTCACCGCGCGGTCAGAGCCCAAAATGACCGCGCCCACATTGTCGGACTCCAGGTTGAGCGCCATGCCCGTCACCTTCTCGCCCCTGTCTGTGCCCTGGAACTCCAGCATCTCCCCGGCGCGGGCCTTTTCCAGGCCGTATATGCGCGCCACGCCGTCCGTGACGGAGAGCACCTCCCCCACCTCCGCGATGTCCGCGTCGGCGGCGAAGCCTTCTATCTGCTTTTTGATGATGTCCGAGACCTCGGCTGCCTGTATTTTCATGGTTTTGCGTGTCCTTTCTCTTAAGCCGCATTATCCTTTTCCATTCGTCCCCTCAGCCTTTCCAGCTTACCGCGCAGAGAATCATCCATCCGGACGGAGCCCAGGGTGACGACCACCCCGCCCAAGAGGGCTGGATTCACAGCGGCTTCCAGCTCTACCTGCGCCGCTTTGGTGGACAGGGCCTTGGCGATGGCCTTGGTCTGCGCCGCGGTCAGGGGGTGCGCGCTTTCCACGCGCGCGGTGACGCGGCCCCGGCGTGTCGCCATTTCGGCGCTGAAGGCCGCCAGCACCTCTGGCAGAAGGTAGGCCCGCCCGCGCTTGGCCAGCACGGCCAAGAAGCGCGCCGTCAGGTCATGAAACCCGGCTTTTTTGGCAACAGCGGCCAGGACGGCGGCCTTGTCTCCACGGGTGACAAGGGGGGAGGCCAGGGCCGATCGCAGGTCCGCCGACTCGGCCAGGAGCCCGTTCAGGGCCGCCACATCGGCCTCCACAGGGGCCAGGTGCCCCCTCTTCCCCGCAGCGAGGTCCAAAAGGGCCGCAGCGTAGCGGCGGGCGAGCGGGCTTTGCGCCTTCATGGGCCAAGGCGTGTACCACAGCCCGCCCCGCGCGGCAAGGGCAGCACCGGAATGTGTCCCCGGTCTTCGTTGCGCCTCTTGGCCAATGTTTGGTGTGGAGCACTTTGCTCCGGCCCCTTAAAAACGCTTGCCGGCCACGGGAACGCATGGTCCCATGAGATGACCACATATGGCACGTATTGTGGCGGCGTGATTCCTGAAAACGACGAGGAGGGCTTTGCATCTGAGATCGCGCGACTACAGGAGATCACGAATCAATAGACTGCACCCGAGAATTAGCATCTCCAGTATCAGTATAGGTGCTTATGCGGTGTCGGACTTCCTCGCGCGCGCAGCTTTGTGTAAGGTAGGCCCTGTGTTCGGCCCTGCCCCCGCAATAGAGACTCTGGGCGCGGCGTATAGGGCTTTGGCCGAAGTGGTGGGCGCGGCTGGGGCGCGGGAGATGTTGGCGCGGCGTGCAGGTGCGGCCTGGGCCGATATCATTGCCCGGCCTGACACCCCTCTGTCTCCCGATATACAGGCGCAGCTGGCCCGCGACTTGGAGCGTCTGCGCGCCGGGGCACCGCCGGGGCGTGTGTTGGGCGTGCGCGGGTTCTGGGGGGCAGAGTTCGCGCTGTCCCCCGACACGCTGGAGCCCAGGCCAGACACGGAGACCCTGGTGGGGGCTGCCCTTGCGGGCCCCGCGCCGGCGCGCATCTTGGACCTAGGCACGGGCACGGGGTGCATCGCGCTGTCCTTGTTGCAAGAATGGCCCTCTGCCTGGGCCTTGGCCACAGACATCGCGCCCGGAGCCCTGGCTACTGCGCGGGCGAACGCGGCGGCCCTGGGCCTTGCGTCCCGTATCGCCTTCGCCTGTGGCCACTGGGGGGCCTGTGTAGGATCCCACAGCTTTGCCCTTATCGTGAGCAACCCTCCCTATATCCCGAGTCGAGAGATAGACACTCTCGCGCCGGAGGTCCGTCACCAAGACCCCCTCCGGGCCCTGGACGGCGGGCCGGATGGCCTGGACGCCTACCGGGCGATAGTTGTGGACATCCCCAGACTCCTCGCGCCGGGGGGTAGAGCCCTCTTGGAGATAGGCTATGGTCAGCGGGCGGCCGTGGAGGCCATGGCCCGGGACATGGGCCCCGTGACGGTTCACCAGGACCTGGCGAGGCGAGAGCGGGTTATAGAGATACATCACGGGGGATAAGTCTGGGCCCCAAAAGCGGACCCCCTTGAACGGCCCCCACGGCCCGGCGGACCCTGGGGACTGATTCGGCCAAAAAGCAAGGGAGAGGCGCGTATGCGGTACGGACCACAGGGTGGAAGCAGGCGGACCAAAAGCCGGGGCGGACAGCGCGGCAGCTCCGGCGGCGGCAAGAACAGAGTGTATGAGAGCAACGGGCCCCAGGGCCGCGTGCGGGGGACCGCCGCGCAGGTAGTGGACAAGTACGACACCCTGGGCAAGGACGCCGCATCGGCGGGAGACCTGGTCTTGGCCGAGAGCTTTTTTCAGCACGCGGAGCACTACCGCCGCCTCCTGTCCGCCCTCACGCCGGATGGACCGCAGAACAGAGAGTCCGGAGGAGACAACCGCATTGCCGCCGACAACGATGCGAACGATGCGAACGAGGGGGGCCGCGAGGACGAGGGTGACTCGGATTCGGGTGCCTCTGCCGTTCATGGGGTGCCCGCAGCGGCTGGAGCTCTGTACGCGTGAGGACCACCCTGGTTTGGCCACGGCGCCGCCTTTTGCGAGGCGGCATGGCGCGGCGCTCGGCACATGACTGATCGGGCCGCGTTTCTGGCGGGGCAGGGGGGCTGGCGCGTCGTGCGCGCCCTGGCACCGGATGCGGGGCACCGGCGGTACTGGCGCGTGGCGCGTGGCGCACACACGGCGGTGTTGGTGGAGGACGGGCAGAGCCTACCGGCGTTTTTGCGCATGGCGGAGGCTCTGCGGGCACACGGGTTTGCTGCGCCGGAGGCGTACGCCGCCGTGCCGCCCTTTGCCCTGCTGGAGGACTTTGGTGACCGGCCTTTGCGGGCCTTGCCCATGGCCCAGGCTCTGCCCCACGCGGTGGACGTCCTGCGCCACTTTGCGGCGTGCCCGGACTTGTTGCACGCCCTGGACCTCCCACACTGGGCCGGCAGCGCTCTGCAACAAAAGCGGGGAGACTTTGCACCCCCAAGTCTCGCGCCTTCTTTTGAGTCCGTCTGGGCCGAGGCGGAGAGCGCTTTGCCCCCTTATATGCCCGTCTTCACCCATGCGGACTTCCACCCGGACAACCTTATGGCCCTGCCAGACGGGCGCGTGGGCCTGTTGGACTTCCAGGACGCCCTGGCTGCGCATCCGGCCTATGACCTTGTGAATCTTCTGGAGGACGCGCGCACGGACGTGCCTAAGGGCCTGCGCGCAGACATGCTGCAGCGCTATTGCGCCGGGATGACGCCGGAAGATCGCCGCGCTTTTGAGGTTTGGTACCGCGTCCTGGGCACACAGTTCCATTGTCGCGTCTGGGCCCTGTTCTTGCGCCTGGGGGGGACGTACGCTGCGCACCTTCCCCGGTTAGAAGCGTACATCCGCGAGGCCCTGCCCCATCCGGCATTGGGGCCCGTGGCGCGCTGGTTCACAGACCACGCCCCGGCTTTTTAGTGCCTCTGGGTGCCGCCGTCCTTATCCAGCGGCCCGGTTGTGGGCGTGCCGTCCTCGCCGAGGGTGATGGCCTCCACGCGCGCCCGCGCCCGCGCCAGCGCGGCCTCACACCGCTTATGCAGGGCTACGCCCCGTTCATACGCCGCGATGGACTGGTCCAGGGGAGCCGATCCGCTCTCCAGCGCCCGGACCACACCCTCCAGCTCTGTCAGGGCCTCCTCAAAACTCAGGGCTTCCACGGGCTTCGCGGTACTTCCGGCCATCATCTCCCCCAAAACAGCCCCCCAAACAGGCTCTGTGTGCCGGTGGAGCGAGTGAAGGGATTCGAACCCTCGACCCTTACCTTGGCAAGGTAATGCTCTACCCCTGAGCTACACTCGCGCCTCTCCGGACAGGCGCGGAAGTCTACACGCCGGGGGGCAGAAGGCAAGGGGGATTTTCATGCCCTCCGTCTTACAGTGGCGCATGCGCTTTGCCCGCTCTTTGACGGCGCGGGCGCGGGCCTCTATACCTCCTGCGTAATGACGGGGGTTGTGGAGATATTTACCGACGGGGCGTGCAGCGGGAATCCGGGCCCCGGGGGCTGGGGCGCGCTTTTGCGCTGTGGTGCACATGAGCGCGAGATTGCGGGGGGCGAGGCGGTCACCACGAACAACCGGATGGAGCTTTTGGCCGCGATCAAGGCCCTGGAGGTCCTCAAGCGCCGCTCGGTCGTGCGGCTCTATACGGACAGCCAATATGTGCAGCGGGGGGTGGAGGAGTGGATGGCCGGGTGGAAGGCCAAGGGCTGGCCAAAGCGCATAAAGAATCAAGACTTATGGCTGCGCTTGGACGCCCTTACCGCGCAGCACGACGTGCGCTTCCTGTGGGTCCGGGGGCACGCCGGGCACCCGGAGAATGAGCGCGCGGACGCTTTAGCGCGATCGGCGATCGGGGGGTGAGGGAGCCTGGCGGCGGGCCTTGGCCACCTCCACCGCCGCGCGCAGGTCTATGGCGTCCAGAGTGGCGGAGAGCTCTGGCCCGGTGCCCGGAGGGCGCGGGACCGCTATCGCGTCGGCCAGGGCATGCGTGTCCGGTGCCCCGAAAAGCAGACTGGCCTGGAGCGCCGTGAGGGCCGAGAGGACCTTGCGTCCCCGCTTTGCCCCGTCGCGGGCGTTGGCCTCGTCTTCCCCGGCGGCCTGCACGGCAAGGAGCGCCCCCACATCGGTCACGGTGTGCGGCGCGTGCGCGGGGGGTGGGGCCTGCATACTCCCCAGCATACCGGCGAAGCCCGGCGCAGCAGCCTTGCCTGCCTTGTGCGTGGGGCCCGTCCCACGGGGCCCCTGCGGGCGCTCTACCTTCATGCGCCCAGTATACGCGCTGCGCTCCGGCGTTCCAGTGGTGGTGATGCGCGGGGCTCTGTGCAGGCTCTTGCTTCACCCGCAGCAGGGCCGCTTGACGGAGGGCCTGTGGATAAGTTAGAAGAGATTTTCCTGTGGATAATTCAAACCTGCGCTCATGGCCCTGCCCTGTAACACCCTTCTGCCCGGCGACAGCGCCACCGTTATGGACTCTCTGCCTGAGGGCTCTGTGGACCTCATTTTCGCGGACCCGCCCTATAACCTCCAGCTTTCGGGCGATCTGACCCGACCCACGGGCGCGCGCGTGGAGGGTGTGGACAACGCCTGGGATAAGTTTGTGGATTATGCCGCGTATGATGCCTTCACCCGCCGCTGGCTCACCGCCGCCCGGCGCGTCTTGAAGTCCGATGGCACGCTGTGGGTTATGGGCTCCTACCACAATATCTTTCGCCTTGGCGCCACGCTCCAAGACCTGGGCTTTTGGCTTTTGAACGACGTCGTATGGCGCAAGACCAACCCCATGCCGAACTTCCGGGGGCGGCGCTTCACCAACGCGCACGAGACTCTCATTTGGGCCGCGAAAAACGAGTCGTCTCGTTATTATTTTAATTACGATACGGCTCGTTCACTCAATGAGGACCTCCAGATGCGCAGCGACTGGCTCTTGCCTCTGTGCACCGGGGCGGAGCGCCTGAAGGACCCGGCAGGCAAGAAGGCGCACCCCACGCAAAAGCCTGAGGCGCTGCTGCACCGTGTTCTGGCCACCACCACGCGGCCAGGGGACGTTGTGCTAGACCCCTTCTTCGGCACGGGCACCACGGGTGCAGTGGCCAAGCGGCTTGGGCGGCGGTGGATAGGCATAGAGCAGGAAGAGGCCTATATAAAATACGCTACGAAGCGTATTGAAAATGTGGAGCCCCTGGACCCCGCGCTGGCGCACGCCCCGGCGAAGCGGGAGGAGCCGCGCGTGCCCTTCGGCGCGCTGGTGGAGGCTGGCCTTCTGCCTCCCGGGACGGTCCTCACGGATGCGCGGGCGCGGCACAGGGCGCGAGTCGCGGCGGACGGCACACTACACAGCAACACACTGCGCGGGTCTATCCATAAGGTCGGGGCGGCGGTGATGGGCGCGCCGAGCTGCAACGGCTGGACCTTCTGGCACTACCGCGAGGGCGGTGGCCGGCCGCGCCCCATAGACGCCCTGCGCACCCAGGTGCGCGCACAGATGCGTTTGGCCTAAGCGAACTGCCCGGGCACCCGTTCCACCTCCGCCCCCAGGGCGCGGAGCTTCTCCACGATGTTCTCATATCCTCGCTCCAGGTGGTATATGCGGTGGACCTCTGTCGTTCCCCGGGCCACCAGACCCGCAAGGACCAGGGCCACCGAGGCGCGCAAATCCGTGGCCATGACGGGTGCCCCGCGCAAACCGGGCACACCCCGGACGATGGCGGCGTTGCCCTGCACGCGGATGTCCGCGCCCATGCGGACCAGCTCTGGGGCGTGCATGAAGCGGTTCTCAAAGATGGTTTCCGTCACAAGGGCTGCGCCGTCCGCGCGGGCGAGCAGGGCCATGAACTGCGCCTGGAGGTCCGTGGGGAAGCCGGGGTACGGGGCGGTCATGATGTCCACGCCTTGAGGCCTGTCGCCCGTGGCCTCTACGACCAGGTCCCCACCCGTGGCAGGTGTGGGGGTGACGCCCGCTGCAGCCAAAAGGCCCGTAAGCGCGGCCAGGTGCTGCGTGTCTGCGTCTTTCAGGACAACCCGTCCCCCGGCCATGGCGGCGGCGATCATCCACGTCCCGGCCTCTATGCGGTCGGGCATCACCCGGTGCATCGCGCCGTGCAGGGACGGCACGCCCTGGACCCGTATCGTGGACGTCCCCGCGCCCTCTATGACGGCACCCATGGCGGCCAGGCACGCGGCCAGGTCCGCAATCTCCGGCTCCCGTGCTGCGCCGGCGATGACGGTTTCCCCCTTGGCCAGCGTCGCGGCCATGAGGAGGTTTTCCGTCGCGCCGACGGAAGCAGAGGGGAAGACCACCTTCGCGCCGACCAGGCCCTTTTGGGGCGCGGTGGCGGTGATATAGCCGTTTTCAAGCAGTACATTGGCCCCCAGGGCGCGCAGGGCCTGAAGGTGGAGGTCCACGGGGCGGGTGCCTATGGCGCAGCCCCCGGGCAGGGAGACGCGCGCGCGCCCAAAGCGGGCCAGAAGAGGGCCCAGGACGAGGATGGACCCGCGCATTTTGCGCACCAGGTCATAAGGCGCGGTGTGGGAGGTGAGGCGGTTCACGCGCAGAGTCATGTCAGCGCCCTGCGCGTCTACCCGGACTCCCAGATGGGCCAAAAGCGCTGTCTGTGAGGCGATATCGCGCAGACCCGTGGGCACGTTGGTGAGGCGCAGCGCTCCGTCGGCCAGCAGCGCCGCACACATGTGCTTCAGCGCCGCGTTCTTCGCCCCGCTCACCCGCACCGCGCCGTTCAGGCGCTGCCCACCCACGATGCGCAGACGGTCCAGTGCGCCACCCTGCTGCGGCGGGGCCGCCGTTGCGTCGTCTGCGTGGGCCAGAGCTTGTGCCATGGGCTACGCTTAGCGCACAAAGACCTGTGGGGCAAAGGGGTATGTGACTGTGGAGTGTGTGACTGTCCGGGCCAGCTTAATGTAGTCCGCCACATAGTCGTCTTGCATGGGCCCGAGGGTAGCCTGACAGGTTGGGGGCGGGCAAGCGCGCGACACAGGGGGGCTTGACCGGGCCCGCGCTTCGGGGCCTAAAGGGCTCATGGACGGGGGCGATGCGCGCGCGGCGATGAACCGGATGTACGGGTGGACCCGGCACGTCTATGACGCCACGCGCAAGTACTACCTCTTGGGCCGGGACGCGATGATAGAAAACCTGAACGTGTACCCCGGCATGCGGGTGTGTGAGGTCGGGTGCGGCACGGCCAGGAACCTGATCAAAATCGCCCGGCGCTGGCCGGGGGCGACCCTGTCCGGTGTGGACGCCTCGGACGCGATGCTCGTCACGGCCCGCGCGAACCTGGCCCGTGCGGGCCTGTCTGGGCACATCGCCCTGGCGCAGGGTCTAGCGCAAGACTTTGCGGGCGGGCCATACGACCGCGTTGTGTTCTCATATGCCTTGTCCATCATCCCCCCGTGGCGGGAGGCCCTGGACCACGCGCTGGACCTCCTCGGGCCCGGTGGAGAGGTACACATCGTGGACTTCGGCGGGATGGAGGGCGTCCCAGGCCCCGCGCGTGCCGCCCTGTTCTGGTGGCTGGCCCTGTTCGGCGTGCACTGGAAGCCAGAGGTTGTGGCGCGCCTCAGGGCCCTGGACTCTTCCACCGGCACGCGCCTCGTGCGCCTGTCTCCCCACAGGGGGGGCTACGCCTACCACGCCGTGCTGCGTAAGGCCTAGGTGTGTGCTATACTAGACCCGTTGCGAAAGTGGCCGCATAGGGGGGATTCACGGGGGGAATCATCTGTGATTCAGTGACGTAAGGGGACAGGAGGCCCCTGCACAAGCTCAGCCCTGAT
>Ga0272443_10001259_pt1 | contig 38709 bp, 36 predicted proteins | sample SSMAcet12_FD_193581 | JGI IMG/M metagenome (GOLD analysis project Ga0272443, IMG submission 193581) | Marine sediment archaeal communities from Little Sippewissett salt marsh, Falmouth, MA, United States - SSM-Acet-12 | ecosystem: Environmental > Aquatic > Marine > Wetlands > Sediment ...
TGTGAGGACAATACCGGCTGACATAATAAAACTGTTTAAGGAATATCTCGCAAATGGTGCTGCCTGAAATGCTTCGATGTAATTCTCGATATGGAAATGGGTTGGAAAAAGCAAAGGTGCTGAATATAGGGTTTTTGGCGGTTTTAAGGAGGTGGTAATTAACCACAAAAACGGTAATATGGAGATAAAAGCGCCCATGCTTAAAAAAACATGTCGTGTGATGCTTCTCGTTACGGATTCTTTTCTAATTGGTCTCACCTCCACGGGTAAATTTCCATTGGACGAATGAAAGGATCAACAAAATCGCGAAAATACCAACGGCTATGGTGGATGCGTATCCCAATTTGAAATATTCAAAGCCGTTTCTGTATAGCAACAAACCCAGGACATCCGTTTCATCAACTGGACCGCCGTTTGTCATCACATAAACCAGGTCAAAGATTCTGAAGGAATCAATAAAGCCGGTGATGGTTAAAAAAAGCGTAGCCGGGGATAATAACGGTATTTTAATTGATTTAAGAATGTTGAATTCAGTAGCCCCATCTATTCTTGCGGCTTCATACAGATTTGCAGAAACCCCTTGAAGTGCGGCCAAATAAATGATCATGCAAAACCCGATGCGTTTCCAAATTCCCACAATGGAAACTGAAAACAAGGCCCAGGCAGAGTCGTTTAACCAGGCGGGCCCCTGAATATTGATATATGAGAGCATGGTGTTAATGAACCCCTGTGTGGGATCAAACAAGTATCTCCAAACTACACCGGAGGCAACGGTTGGGGTAACCACCGGTAAAAAGTAAAGAATTCTGTATAGGGTTTTGCCTTTGATATCCCTGTCCAATGCAACAGCGACAAGTAACCCAATGATCAGTGACCCAAAAGTGACAATGACTGAGTAAATGATGGTAACAAGCAGGGAATTATAAAAAACACCGTTGGTAAAAAGGGTTTTATAATTCTCAAGACCGACAAAAGGCACATCGGGAGAGAACCCGTTCCATTCAAAAAATGACAACACAATGGAATAAAAAGCAGGATAGATATTAAAAACTCCTAATATTAAAATTGAAGGAAATAACAGCAAAAAGGCTGCTATTTGTTCTTTTCTAAAAAAAGCGGGAGTTAAACTCCCACTTTTAGAGGTTAAATTACGCACGTTTTGGTCCTCGTTATTTCAAAATATTGTTGACCAATTCTTCAGCACTCGCTAGAGCTTCTTCCACAGTCATTCGATCGTGTAATGCTTTCAATATTTCCTTGGAGAAAACGTCAGAAATTTCCGGATATTCCTTTATTGGCGGCCTGGCATTCGCATATTTCCCGGATTCTACAAACGGCAGGAGTAATCTTCGAGTATTTTTGATGTATGCCACATAGCCATCATCATTTGCAACGGATTTCTTAACCGGGATAAACCCTGTTGCCTTATCCCATTCGATTTGAATATCCTTACTGGTAAACCATTTAATGAATTCCCAAGCGGCTTGTTGTTCTTCTTCCGATTTGTTGAAAACGAATATCTGTTCTCCACCCATGTTGGTTGCCGGTACGCCATCTTCAGGATGGGGGAATACCGCTGCACCCAATTCAAAGTCCACTTGCATGGGGAAGAACTGGACCATCCAGGAGCCATCCATCACCATGGCGGCTTCCCCTCTGCCAAACAAGCCCCAAGGAGAGATGGAACTGACTTTATATTCATGAATCAGATCATACCAGAATTGTAAAGCCTTTCTTCCTGCTTCGCTATTGAATGCTGCCTTTTGGTAGTCCATGTCGGGATCCAAGAAATCTCCGCCTGCTCCCCAGAGGAATACCTGCCATTGCCAGGTGGTTCCTTCTCCACCCTGTGTGAAGAGTTCATAACCCATTTTACCTGTTTTTTCTTTGATTTGTTCACTGTATGCAACTAATTCTTCCCAGGTTTTTGGGGGAGTTTCTGGATCCAGACCGGCTTCTTTGAAGAGCTTTTTATTCCAGAACAAGCCCAGATTACTTGAACTGACCGGCAAACTTACAAGTTGGTTCCCTCTTTGTCCGTATACCAGTAATTCCTTATAAAAGTCATCAATGTTATAGTTGTCTTCTGATATCAATGGATTTAGGTCAATCAATTGACCTGTTTCTGCGATTAATGATATTTTAATAATATCGGATATCGCAAAAGCCGGTGTTCTTCCTGATAATGCTGCAGTTTGAATCTTTGTCACGATTGAAGATCCCGGGATAAAAACCGGTTCAATTGTGATGTCGGGATGAGCTTCGTTAAATGTTCCAACTAATTCCTCGAGTTTATCCCCGTTCGCACCGTCCCAATAGTGCCAAAATTCAATGTTGACTGCCGCAAAACTCACCAAAGTCATTAAGCAGATGAATAACAACAACACTACACCCTTTTTCATAAAGCACCTCCATTATGCAGAATCCCGTTTGATTAAAACGGATTCAAATTTCTTCCTCACTATCTCCTGATAGCCTTCCGTTTTATTTATTTTATTTAGTAACACTTCCGCGGCAAATTGACTCATTTCCTCCACAGGCTGCTTTAGAGTGGTTAGACCGATATCTTTTGACCAGATCTGATCATCCACGCCTATAATGAAGACATCTTTTCCGACTTCCAAATTAAGGTTTTTGGCAGCCACCGTTAATCCATAACCGAATAAATCACAAGTGGTAAATATCCCTACCGGGAACTTTTTTGTCTGTTGTAATAGTTTTAATGAATTGTTGAATGCAGAATGCAGATCAATCTCTGTATGATAGACTTCATCTTTATTAAAATCAATACCTGAATCTTCAACCTTATTAATAAAACCGTTGAGTCTTTTTGAAAAAACATTGGTGGTAAAAATATTGTTGGGTTCAATAAACGTTAAAACTTTTAAATTATCCGTATGTTCCAGTAAGACTTCCGCCGCTGTTTCGCCGATATCGTCATTTTCAACATAGGCACAATCATATCTTTCAGAATACATATCAACCAGAACTACATTTCTATCCGTTGGTATGATTCCATCTTTAAACAGCTTATGTACAGGCATGGAAGCCATAACAATTCCATCTGTTCGATATAAAAACGCATTACTGTCGGAAAAGCGCTCAAGTCTTTTTTTGGAAAGCAGAGGAAATATCACCGTATCATATGATTTTTCTGAAACGATTTCATCGATGGCATTCAGCATGCGATCATAAAATTCGGTTCGCACCATCGGAACAACAATCGATATCATATTGGTTGTTCCGGAAACCAACCCTCTTGCCGTTGGATCGGGACTATAGTTTAATTCTTCTATGGCTTTCATAACTCGTTTTCGTGATTTTGTCGAAACATAACCCGTATTATTTAACACTCTGGATACAGTTCCCATACCAAGATTTGCTTTCTTTGCAACGTCTTTTATAGTCGGTTTTTTCATTCTTGTATACCTCTTTATTAGACTTATTGAATCACATGGAAACGTATCCATGTGGAAACGTTTCCCTATTTCTTATTGATATTAAATCAAAATGAAAAATGAGTCAAATTTGATTTCAACCGATTTTCTCTGTTTATTGACAATGACCGTTGATTATCACCAAAAATGTGTCATAATTGGAGAAAAGGTAGGGATTACGGACCTGATATACACAATTGGGAGGTTTCATAATGAAAAAAGTACTCTTGACACTTTTATTGGTTCTATTAATTAGCGCCCTGTTCTTTGCTCAGGGACCAAAATACATCTTCATGTTCATTGGGGATGGAATGGGAACCACCCAAATAAGCGCCGCACAACTATACAAAAACACACTTGGAAAACCAGAAGGATCAAAACTGAACATGTTGACATTCCCCGTTCAGGGGATGACCACAACATACTCCGCATACTCATTCATAACCGATTCAGCTGCAGCGGGTACTGCTTTGGCCACCGGTTATAAGACAATTTCAGGTGTTATCAGTATGGATCCTTCATTAAGCATCGTTTTGGAAACACTCGCAGAGCGAGCTAAAGCCTTGGGAAGAAAGGTTGGGATCATCTCTTCTGTTTCTATTGATCATGCAACACCAGCTGCTTTTTACGCCCATCAGGAGTCAAGAAGCAGTTATTATGAAATTTCAAGACAATTGGTAGAAAGTGGATTTGATTTCTTTGGTGGCGGTTCAGTCAGAAATCCTACCGGTAAATATGGTGATCAGGAAAATATCTTCGATTATGCTACCGAAAATGGTTACAAAGTTATTCGAACACAGAGCGATTACGACGCATTTGATGCCCTGGCAAAGACTGCGGAATATGAAAAAGTTTGGGTTATAAACGAAGATATTGCCGGTGGATCAACCATGTATTATGCACTTGATAAAAAAGATACTTTTGATTTGGCCGATATTACAAAAACAGCCATTGACTACTTAGACAATGACAATGGTTTCTTCATCATGGTTGAAGGCGGAAAAATTGACTGGGCTTGTCATGCAAACGATGCTGCCTCTGCCATCATGGATACACTGGACTTTGACGAGGCGATAAAAGAAGCAATGGCTTTCTACAGCAAACATCCAAACGAGACTTTGATTGTTGTTACTGCAGATCATGAAACCGGTGGTATGACAATCGGTTCTAACGGGGTGACAGACGACTTAAAACCTGAATTAATTAGCTATCAGAATGTATCTTACGACAGATTCACAACTCATGTAAACCAACTGAAAAAGAAAGAAAGACTTGTCAGTTTTGAAAACGATTTAATGCCGGTAGTGGAAAACGCATTTGGTCTTTCTCTTGATTCAAGAAACCCAACAAATCCCGATATGATTTTATCCGCTTACGAAGTTAAACAGTTCAAGAAGGCTTTTGAAACATTTATCAATGGGGACCCATCAACCGAGGAGACTCACCTCCTTTACGCCGGATACAATCCGATTGCTATAACTTGTACCCATATCCTCAATCAAAAGGCCGGTTTTGGGTGGACAGTCTTTTCTCATACAGGTGTACCCGTTGCTACGTACGCTTTAGGAAATGGACAGGAATTATTCTCCGGTTCTTATGACAACACAGATATCGCAAAAAAATTGTTTTCCCTATTAAAGTAAGAAAAATTCTTGAAAATTAACGAGAGGAAGGCTATTTGACAGTCAAAAAGGAATTTGTGGGTAAAAAAACCCATTCAACCTATGCAATTACTGAAAATGGAAAAAAAACATTTGAAGCATACACGAATACCATGAAAAAGATTTTGGATGAAATTACTCAGTAAACCAAGACTTTAATAATACCTTGTCTGTTTATCTTTTTCAATATAACGGTTGTTTTCTCAACGATCTAATTCTGACATGATAAAGAGCAAGATTGTTTTCAATTTATAATAAATAGAATCATCATTTTCAGGGAGTGAATCGATATCCACTTTTTTCATGGACAAAATCAATAACGGGAAAACGGTTAAAGCGATGAGGTCTTCTCTGGAAATAGTTTCAAAACCCCAAAGCCCCATATATCTTCTGATAAGTTCCATACTTAGTTGCTTGAACAGATTCGTTTGAAGTAACAGGTTGGATGTGATTAAGATGGCGCATTGAAGCCTTTTGGGCCCTAAAACCATGGGATCCAAATCAATGAAATAAACGGCATCTTTATCGATTAATATATTCTCATAGACCATATCAGCAACAATAATGGTTTGGTTCTCCGCATCCAGAAAGCGCTCATAGGCCGTATCATTTTGAATCTGATTGGCTATTGATTTGAGTGTATGGTTTGACGTTTGTCCGATGATACCGGAAAATAAAGGGCCGATTGACGGCAAATCATTGTGATGTTTCTTTTCACTCTGATTTAAACTATCTTGTAGTTCTTTGGTCGCCCGAATAACATTTGAAATATCCGTTTCTGAATACTCCCGCTTTGAAATTCCGGGGAGTTTATCAATTAATTCCATGGTTTTTGTTTTGCCCTGATCGTTATAGAGTTGAGTATGATGAATCCTGGAAATATTTTTGTTTTTGAGAGTAATGGAAGCTAAAATTTCGGACTGGATTTGAGAGGATTTGAAATCCTTGTCGGATAATTTGAGTAAGTATTCGGGATATTTTGGATGTTCCATAACCAGTGTGTTGTTTTGATTATAGAGGATTGAAAAAGCATCGGATCCTTTCATTTTATATTCATTCACGATTTCATTTATCATCTGTTGTTTCATAAAAGAATCCATCCTTTTTTAGCTTTTGCCATTATAGCATTTTGAATGATGGATCAGGGTACCCATTAGGGGTACCCTGATATAACGATTGCTAAAAAATCAAAAAAATTACTACTATCAAAACTAATTATTGAGAAACCGTACGCACGGGACGAACATAATTATAAATCCTCATAACATCTCCCTGGGGTGCCGGATCCCCATAAGAGGGGATTCCAGTTTTGGAATCCGTTCGCTGACATCCTGCCCCATGAACATCCAGAAAAGTCCCATGTAAATAACCGATTGCTTCGCCAAAACAAATGATGATTGCTTCATTGGTACGATTATTGAATGTCGTGGAACTCCAGAAAGCGGGATAGTCCAGTTTATTCATTTCATCAATGATTTGAGTTATTTCAAATATGGGATCAATCGCAGCTGATTGCGTGTAATCGGGTGATCTGGAATAATCTACAATAGAATGTAACTCCTTTGCATCCGGCAAACGCCAGTCTGAATATCCGGCAAATGCAAGATTCTCACAAAAATCAAGAGCTTCTTCCCAATTCATAGAACCGTCTGTTTTTGTATAACCTGTTCTTTCATCTGAGAAATCAGCATAACCACTATCATATTTGAGCCACATCAAACCGGTATTCTTATCCGTTATCGTTCCGTCCCCGTTATCCACAAAATCATTTGTTCCATAATCGGTGTTTCCCCTGACAAGAAGAAGTGGGAAAACCTTCGTTTGTGTTGGGTAACCTTTTATATGGCCATCGGCAAAATTAACCCCAAAAACGATGTTCGGATTGTTCATGGCATCGCTGGTATATTCGGTATTACTGAGATACTGAACATCAATATACCGACCCGTGTCAGCATAGTCAAAGTTAAAATACTCGGTATTGATAAAAGGAACGGCATCAGGAGGAGCAACGCTTTGATCAGGTCCGCCGCTTCCCACACTACCGGTGAAATCAATGAGTGAATACAATTCTTTAATCGTTGGTATTCGCCAATCTGTATAGCCTCCTGTATTAGCACTGTCTGCAACAGATTGAGCATTTGACCATGTTGTTTTCGTGTAATTCTTCTGCCACATGAGTCCGGTATTGTTATCCGTTATCGTCTCATCTCCGTTATCCGTATAGGATGGTTGAATTTTCTCATAATTTGCATCTTGCCCATAAAAAGGCTCTCCTGAGTTCGGCTGATTGATTTCTGTAAAATTATCAAAGAATTTACTCAGATTCGTTCCAACAATTGTGTAAATGAAATTGGCCACGGGATCATTATCTTCGGGATTTTGTGGGATATTTCCACCGATTATTGGAAGTGTACATCCTGCAAGCATGACAACAAAAAAGAAGAAAGAAAAAGTGAATGCTGCCAGTTTACTGATTTTCATACTTATCACCTCTAATTTGATTTCTACGAGTATAGCCATCCAACCTTAAATATAGCTTGAAGAAACCGCTCAGTTCCGAGATTTTCAATGACTTATTTTTAAATTTTTCTTCTTTTCTTTTTTTATGATAAACCTGATTAAATGCCTGTTTTTGGAGTCTTTTGGATTGATTGGTAATGAAAATTATGATATATTCTTTGTAATCATACCCTTTACACACTTGATTTTCGAAATCATTTTGAATTCTAAGTTTTTACAAGGGAGGCAAGTATGGATTTCAAAGAAGTTATCTGCAAAAGAAGATCCTCGCGTAATTTTTCCTCTAAACCCATTTCCGAAGAAGTCATTCGCGAATTAATAGAAGCCGCACGATTAGCACCCTCCGGTGGTAATGCTCAAAATTGGTTTTTTGGAATTATTAAAAATAATATGACAAAAGAACACCTTGCCAAAGCAGCGGGAAATCAAGAATGGATTACTTCAGCTCCTGTTGTTATTGCTTGTTGTGCGAAATTGGGAGAGGATTTAAGAGATGTTCCATCTGATGATTTCGGTTTATTAGTGAATCAAACAAGATTTGGTGAAGATTTCATCAATTATCTGAACAACTATCCTGATCGAAAAACCGTTAACACGTTTTGGAATAATGCAGCACCTTTAATCCCCGGGGAACATATTTTTCTAGCCGCTGTTAATAGAGGTCTTTCGGCGTGTTGGGTTGGTTATCTTGATATCAAAAAAGCCGGAGAAATCCTCTCTCTACCGGAAGATGTTGTATGCTTGTTTCTCATGCCAATTGGCTATCCAAATGAAAGCCCAAAAGACATTATGAGAAAGAGCAAAAATGAGATTCTTTTCTACGAAAAATGGAACCAAGCTTTTTTAGAGTAATAGAAACCGAATAATGGAAGTAGTATAATAACTAAACTTTATCAAATAGACATAACTTGAAAAAACAAGTAATCATTTAGGAGGAAGATATGCCAAACTTGCTGAAAATCGTTGATTTTATTTCCGAAAAAATCAAAAAGGATTATTGTGATGATATTGCTATCGCAGCTTATTATGGTTCCTACGTTACCGGAACTTTTAATGAAAAATCTGACATCGATATATTCTTTATCCCCAAGACAGACAGGGGATGGGAAATGGGGGACTGTTTTCTTCTACGGGATATCGGGATCGATATCTTTCCGATCAGTTGGGAAAGGGTCGGTAGGATTTCGGAATTTGACAAATCAATTGTTTCTGTCATCGCAGATTGTAAGGTGTTTTTCTCTAGTTCATCGATTGATCTGGCAAAGTTTCAAGCCTTTCAGGAAAAGATTCAGAATTATCTGTTGCCTGAAAACAAGCTCAGCCTGCTGAAAAAAGCGACTGATAAATTCCAAAAAGCTTTTAAATTGATATACAGAATGGAAAAAACCACTGATAAAAACGATTCCTCTTTTATAAAATACGTGTATGATTTTTTGACGATTCTTTTTGAAGTATATGCCCTTATCAATCAACGATATTTTAAAAGCGGTTGGGGTAAAAATCTGAAAGAATTGTTTAACTTCGATAAATTACCTGATGGGTTTGAAAATATCATAAAAAACATTCTGGAATTAAAAGATAAGCAAAAAACAATTACCCTTTGTAAAAGTCTCATAGAGGACACGGAAGAAATACTCAAAGAAGAAACGAAACAATTCTTCAAACCCAAAAAAGCCGAAGAAGTCTTTAGTGGTTATTATGAGGAAATAAAATCTACTTTCAATAAAATCAATGTTGCATGCGACAATGATGATTATGAACTGGCTTTTTTTGCTGCTTCAAATCTGCAAATTGAAATGACTAAACTGATGGGGTTACAAGCAACATCTTTCTGGGATCCTCCTGCTTTTGATTACAGTTCTCTGGAAGTTTTTTCTGCTGCTCAGAAATTGCCGGATATTTTGTCTTATTTGGACAGTAACAACTTGAAAGAGCTTCGAGAGGCGGTGTCCGAACTGGAAAACATATTCGTGAGTTATTTAAAACAAAATGGCATTACACTTAAAAAATTCGAGAGCATTGAATCGTATCAACAATATCTTGAATTGAAATAGATGCTGTTTAAAAGCAAACCCTCTATATGATGCTAATGCTTTAATGTGTGTGTTGAAAAAATGGATCTTTAACAAAAAAATCAAGTGTAAGTTGAAAAAGATGATTTTGTATTTAACAGTGCATTTATTGAGTGTTAAAGAAAACGGCGCTAAAATTGCGTCAAGAAAATAATAACGGTTAGGGGGAAGAAAAAATGATATATATAGAAGACAAAAATTTTGAATATAAAGATGAAATGTTAAATGAATTAAGAACTTACAATTCAAAGCATACCGGACAAAAGGATTCCTCGATTGAATTTTTTTATGCACTGGAAGGTGAGAAACTGGTTGGAAGTCTATACACAAAATGTTTTTGGGATTGGGTAAAGTTTGATCATATGTTTTATGAGAACGTTGATGTCTTAAAAAAGTTGTTTTCAGAAGCGAGTCAATTCTATAAAAATAAAGCTGTCGGTATGAAATACTATACAGCGGTTCAATCTCGTGTAGAAGATTTTCAGTCGATTGGTTTTGAGATCGCAGGAATAACAGAAAACACTCCTAAAACCTCTAAATACTTCTATTTAAAGAATACCGATTTTAACATAAAGAGTCATGCTGAAACAGAAATTATTGTTCGTCATGAAATAATTGATCAATATCACACTATTTTATTAGAGCAAGAAGAGACATTTAATCAAGAAAATAAGATTTACCCATTGGAAGAAAATCACATGATGTTTGTTGCATTAGATGATAATCAATTTGTAGGTGCAGTTCATGGAACGATTACTGAAGATTCCATGTATATCGGTTGGCTAGTTGTTAAGGAAAAATATAAAGGCCAAGGGATTGGTTCAAATCTCATGCAGAAAATGGAAAAAGTGGCGAAAGAACAAAATATCTATAGCATCCATTTAGGCACAACCGGTTTTCAAGCACGAAAATTCTATGAGAAATTAGGATACAAGATCTTTCTTATTAAAGAAAATGACCCGAAGGGTTATAATACATATAGTATGGCAAAAAAATTATAACGAATACTTGATGGAGTTATCCTAAAATTGCGATTGTTCTGTTTTCATATCACAACGGAAGATACACAGAAAGGAGTTATACAATGAGGAAATTGAAATTGGGTTTAACTGATCTTGAGGTCTCTCAATTTGGCTTGGGCTGTGTCAATTTTGGTACAACGGTTTCAGAAGCTTTGTCATTCAAATTAATGGATACTTATATTGAAAACGGCGGCAATTTTTTCGATACAGCCAACAATTATGCCGTCTGGAATGGGGGAGATGGTCGGGAGAGTGAACGGGCCATCGGGGCGTGGCTGAAAGCAACCGGCAACAGGGAAAATATCTTACTTGCTACAAAATTAGGGGCTTTAGTAAAAGGAAATCAGGGTTCTGGATTCTCTCAAATGCAGGGTTTAAGCGAACAAGTCATCTATGAAGAAGTTGAAAAATCCATGCAAACCATGGGTGTTGACACCATTGATCTGTTGTATTTGCATGTGGATGATTTTAATACGGAACAAGAAGAATATTTAGCGGCCCTAAACAAATTGATTAAAAAAGGATATGTAAAAGCCGTCGGATGCAGTAACTTTCTGACCTGGAGAATTGAAACTGCAAGGCAGATTTGCAAAAAAAATGAGTATCCCTTCTTTTCTGCCGTTCAGCAACGATTAAGTTATCTGAACCCCGTGATGGACGCTGATCTTCATCCCCAGATCCCCTACAACAAAGAATTGGGGCAATATCTGGATTACAATAAAGACATGACTCTTGTGGCTTATTCTACTTTACTGGCGGGTATGTACAATCAAGACACCATTACACAAAAGGCGTATCAAACCGTTTACGGTTTTGAGAAATTTGCTGAGGCAAAAAAACACAAAAACCCCAATACATTTGTCATTAATCAAGTGGCAGACATGCATAACGGAACGGTTGTTCTACTTACTTCCAATAAGCCGGAACATTTGATTGAAAGTATTCAATCCAGGATGTGACAATAGCTTAAAAGAGTTACAATTCTCTGAGAGTGAGGCAAAATGACTATCACAACCTTCTATTTTAGTGGTACCGGTAACTCAAAATGGGCAGCGTATAAATTTCAGGATTTTTTGGTCCAAAAAGGGATCGAAAATGATGTTTTCTCTATTGAAAAAGAAATAAATAAACTGCCTGACTTAATAGATAACACCAATGGCATTGCTTTTATTTTCCCGGTATATGGCATGAATATCCCTGAGAATATGAAAAGGTTTATGAGAAGTCTCAATAAAATCAAAAGAAGCAAGGGGAAAAAGTTACCTGTTTTTATTATCACGACCTTTGGTTATGTTGATGGTTGTGGGCCTTATGAAGTAATGCGACAGTTGGATTCAAGCCAATTTCGATTAGGTGGTTACACCGGACTTAAAATGGCTAATAACATCTGTACCCCTGCTTCGTATAATGAACCGCTCACTGAAGAGGTATTTGAGAAAAGACTGGCAATCGCAACGGCTAAAATCCAAAAACTCGCATCTAAAATCTCCAATGGAAAGAGAAATATTGGTTTTGGTATGTATTTCTTTGTTGGCCCGTTCAGAAAAAAGATGGCGAAAATGGTTGAAAATGGCTTTAATAAGCTGAGTATCGATGCGGAAACATGTACAAAATGTATGCTATGTTTGAATAACTGCCCGGTTGGCGCGATTGTTTCAACGGATGGCAAGTTGGTTATCACTTCCAAATGTGTTGCCTGCATGAGGTGTTACAACAACTGTCCAACCTTCTCCGTTTTACACGGAGGACAATTTGCAGATCCCGGAAAATACAAGCGTTATAAGGATCCTGGTTTTTGAAATGCTGTTTTAAAAATTATTTCATGGTTGCAGGTTTTCAATCACAATCAATTCATCAAGCTGGCGGGAAGTGTGAGCGGCATAAGGTATAAACTCGTAGCTCTTGGCAGTATCAATAAATTGTTCCGCTAAACCGTTGATAGGGTATACGTAATCGGTAACAAATACTAATTTACCGTATTGCTTCAACATCTTAAGAAAACCAAGTCGATAGTTTCTTAACCAAAAATCAGTTGGCGACCCATCAGGCATAAAAAATAAAGATTCGATACTAACGCCACAGATGGTCTTTTTCAGTTCATCCTGCACGTCATATTGAAAGATTCCAAGAGCATTTTGCGAGATGATTTTGAAATCTTCATAGTCTTTGTCGGTTTTGATGTAATTGCCAATTTCAACCACAAAATTGATCATCTTCTCAGCTGCGTCCTGTTCGGACAACACACCTTGTTCTTCTGACCAATAATAATAACTATCTACTCTATCCAGCATGATTCCCACAAATCCTTGTTCCAGAATCTTATCTATATATTGGAAAACAATGGCTTTCCAGTCATCGTCCCAGAATTTAACATTGTAATTTCCTTCCCATTCAGGATTTTCCTCACCCAACCATTCGGGAGGGTTCGTATCCCATTCCGGCTGCCAATAGAAACGATAGTCTTCAGCCTCTCCAATACTTAAATAGGCGATGGGCATTATATTGTTGTTTTTTAGTTGATTGATCTGGTTAACTGTGTATTTGTTTTTTTCACTCCCATCCCGAGAATAATCAATAATCACTGCTTTAAAATCGGAATTGGCAATTGAGTTGATATCGGCACCGTTTATGACATAGGCCATAGATTCAACCTCCATGGTAGGTGGGATGGGAAGCATTGGGTTTAAACCACTGCATGAATTAAATACAAACGTAATTAAAATAATCAAGAATAAAAAATTAGATTTCAACATTAAAACACACCCCCAAAGCATAGTTATTAATAATAAGACGAATTTTATTAGTATAACTTACGTTAATTAGATTAAATAAGATATAATAATATTGAGGTGAAGAGTATGAAAAAAACATTATTGATATTGATTTTAACATTTGTGATCACCCTGCCTGTGTCATTTGGTTTTGAAAAGGTTGGTCTCTTTTATAAGGCATCTGAAGGAGAGTATGGAGTGAACATGCACTCGAAGTATATTATTCCTGTTTTAGAGGATTTTGGTGTTGATTACAAATTAATCGATATTGAAGGATATATGGAAGGGCACGGGAATTTCTCCGAATTTTCAGGGATTGTTTCCTTTTATTATTCTGGGGTTCTCGAAGAAGCGATAGAATATCTCGAAAGTTTGAAAGCGTATCTTTCAGATGGCGGAATTTATTATTTTTTCAATTCCATAGGAGCCCTTTCCAACGGAACCACCTATCTGGAACAAAAATGGATCAACGGTCCTCTGAATTTGATGGGGGTTCAATACAGCAACAACTGGCAAACCCTTGAAAGATATGAATATCATACTTTGGATATGGATTATTTACTTGAAAAACCCAAGATAAAAGAAAATCTTCCGGTTGAAATCTTTAATATCTTTGGGAAAAACACCCAAAAAATCTTATCGGTCCAGAATTCAAAACGTGAATTCCCAATGATATTCCTGTCTGAAAATGGTGGTGGGGCCGTTTTTAATTCCTTTATGAATGAAAACGAAGTGAATATTGACTTACACCATTTTCTACATTCGCTTGAAAACCCCATATTAGGAGATTCCAAAAACAAAGTCTTGATTGTCAGAAATACTGATTCCGATTATGATAGATCACGCTTGGAACAGTTGACCAATGCCCTTTATATTTCTCGGATGGATTACAATATAAAAACTACTGATGAAATACAGAAAACACGCTTCAGGAAACTGTCAGAATATGAATTATTTATTCTACCTTCTGTCAACGCATTAAATTCCTTAACAATTGATAAACTTTTAAATTCCGGCCGCTCGATTGTTTACCTTACTGATATCATCAATAGTCCCTGGGGATCTTTAAAAAAGGAAGCTAACACTTTTAATATAGAAAGTTTGAATTTTTCCAAGCATTTATCACCCCTGGGTAATGATGAAAACGGCAACATCTTTGTGAATTGGAACTTCACGATGAATTACACGCTTGAATTAACTGAAGGACATCAGCTTTTGGCATGGTTTGGAATGGAAGCAAAAATACCCGCTATCTGGTATGCTGAAGCTAAGAACGGTTCCATAGGTTACATTGATCCTAAGATACTAAACAAACTAACCAGGGGTCTTGTTATCAGAAGCTTAAACAAAATGATCCGTTCCGCTATCACTCCCATTATCAATTCATACACCTTTCAGATTGATGATTTTATTCTGCCGGGCTATGAAAGTAAAGTAGATTTTGGTGAATCAGAAAATATAACAGATAACGATTATTACTACAATGTATGGTGGAACGATGTCAAAAAGCTTGTGGAAGAATACAATTTAAACGCGACAGTTTATCCGGTTTTAAACTACAATAGCGCTGAATCTTATCCTTTTCAGTTTCAGGATTTAAACAACGATTTAAAACAGCGAGGGATTCACCTACTTCAAACAATAGAGCGTTCAGGGTACGAAATTGGTCTTCACGGTTATAATCACATTCACCTAACCAAAGAAAATTGGGAAGACCCCTTATTGGTTATAGAAAGCCTAAAACGTTCACAGTCTTTTTTAAATCAGGTTCTGGGAAGAGAATTAATCATTGAGAGTTATGTGGCGCCAAACAATATCATCGATGAATTTGGTGTTGAAGCTCTCTTAAAGGCAATACCAACCGTTAAAAATATCGGAACTACCTTCGAATCATACGATGCCTATAGTGAGTACCGAATCATCAACGAAGATGTCTTGATTATGCCGCGTTCCACATATGGTTATTATCCAAAATCAAGGATTATCTCCAACTCAGTTAATTCAATCTCTAATTACGGTGGATTTGAACACTTTATCCATCCAGATGATGCGTTTGCGTACGATAGAAATCCCGCTGGAAAACCCTGGAAGGATATGTTGTCCATTATGGAAAATTTTTATTCTGAAATAAAAGTTATTTACCCCTGGATGAAAAATCACCATGCCGCTGAGCATTCAAAGATCATGATCGAATATCTAACGATGCCTATCCGATATCAAAAGCATCGTGACAAAATATCAGTCTATCTCAACCCCTCTGTTACAGAAAGCAAATATTTTTATCTTGATACAACAAAAAAGCTCAAAAACATTATCGGTGGAAGGCTGATATGGTATTATATTCAACAGGACCTCTACGTGATTGAAATGGAAGACCAAAATATGGACATTTATTTTTTCTGATTATTACTTATGGATTAAGAGCGGAATTTAAGGAAGTGTGATGAATAAAAGGACTTTAATAACCCTCATTGAAACCGGATTCATATTATTAATCGTCTTTATATTGGATATAACCCTTTTTAATGGTAGTTTGTTGTCAATCAATCCTTCCCCTTATTTGTTTGTTTCTGCTATTTTTTCAGCCTTTTACGGAACACTTTGGGGATTTTTACTGGCAGCGGGGATGATCCTATTTAATATCCTCTTTATTAACGGCTTTGATTGGTTATTTCTACCCGAAAATATCTGGAAAAGTATTAGTGTTTTACTGATGGCCGTTTTGATTGGACTGATTCGAGATATATTGGATGAAAAAATAAAAAATCGCAATCACGCCATCCAATTAAGGGACGATGAAATTGCTGATTTAAAAGAAGAAAATGTGAATCTTAACGATATCGGAAACGAAATAACAAAACGATTATATTTTGAAACCGAAAGCATGGGTTATATTATGCATAGGTTGAATGACTTTTCTGAAATTGATTCTGAAAAAATCATCAGTAACGCCATCGCTTTGTTGTCAGAATTAACCGAGGCAAAGGGAATCTCTCTTTATTTTGCTTCCAAAGATAACGCTTATATTAGAAAATTACTCTTCAAGGGGAAATCATTACTCCCCAATTCCTTAAAAACCGAATCATCCAGCATGTTTAAAGAAGCTTCAAAGAAAGGGTTTGCTGTTATAAACGACGAAATCATCGAACACATCACTCAATTGGAACCCTGGATCGTGTGTCGTATCAATAATGAGCTGAATGGAACGATTTACGGGTATATCGTTGTCGAGGCCATTGAATACGAAAAACTGAACGAAAATAACTTTCAATACATCCGCCTTGTTGCCAGATGGTTAGAAGTTAATTTGAGAAACTCTTGGAATTACGAGCGTGAATATAAGAGGGAAAATCTAAATGACGATGGCACATGGAAAAATAAATCACAAAAAAGAATCCTTGATATTGAAAAAGAACGTTTTGAAAAATTCGGGATTCCCTTTCAACGTCTTCAAATTGACAGTAAAACCGATATCGGAAACGAAATCATAAGGATGATCAGAAGTTTCGATTTTCTCTTTATAGAAAAAAAAGAAAGTATTTACAGCTATACACTGATATTGACAAATACCACAAAAGAAGGGTGTGAAAAATTAACAAGCAGAATAATCGAAAAAATCCCTGAATTCCAATCCTACTTAAAGGGGATGGAATCATTTGAAAAATAGTCTGATAATCCTCATATGGATCATTTCAATTTGTATCTTTTTGATGGGAGGACTTTTGAACCTTTATTTTTTTCTTCTAAAGGATGTGGATATTCAACAATTTTTCTGGTTTGCTTTAATTTCAATCATCATCACGCTCATTCTTGCCTTTGTCCTGTTTAAGAATAATTTGAGAATTTTCGTGTTTGAGATCTTCTTTCTGATCATTCTTTACCCTTTTTCACTTTTGTTTTTATTACCGTATTTTGCACACAGGAAAAACGATAGTGAGATACCAGATCCCTTTTTTATGGGCAACTTCCTGTCAAGGAAAAGAGGGGTAAACAAATTTCTGAAAGAAAAATTCGATACTGTTCCCTTGAAATTTCTCTTGTTTAACACCGAAGATTCGACGATAAAAAAGAAAAGTGTGTTAGATTTAAAATCAAGAATACTGGATTCCAAAAAAAACAAACAAATCAAAGAACACGTCAAACTTTTAAAACTTGCTCGCTCCGATCCCCATCCGGATGTTGCTCTTTATGCCAGTGATGCTATGACGGAAATTGAAGAGTATTACGAGGACAAAATTGCCAATTTGCATGCCGGGCTACCTGAAACAGCCAAGGACTATGCCGATGGCGTATTAACTTACCTGGATTCCGAAATCCCCAAAGGTGCCATTGCACGTTTTTTTGCCCGAGATGCCGTGGGCCATCTAAAAACAGCCATCGGTGAGAATTACAACGAATTAGATTTTTATATGGAAGCTTCTGTAATCTATTCCAAAGCAGGTTTAATGAAAGAACAAATTCAGTTATTGAAAGAAGGATTCAATAAAACAAGTGATTTAACATTACTAAAACAGCAGGGGCTCATTGAATACGCCCTGGGAAATCTAAAGAATGCCACCCGATTGCATGGGGAATTTTCAGAAAAGGGTGGTGAATCTTGGTTTGCGAGTGGGACTCATTCTTGAAGGAACTTATCCGTATGTAACCGGTGGTGTTTCCGGGTGGACTCAATCTCTCATGTCAAAAATGAAAGAGGTTGAGTTTACGATTATTCATATAGGGGCAAAGCCTGAAAAAAGAGAATTACGTTATCAAATCCCGGACAATGTGAAAGAAATCTATGAATTTTCATTACAATCCATCACACCCTGGAAGAAGAAAAAGAAATTGAATCTGGAAGAAAAAAAACAATTTCTCAACACCTTAACAGATATTTTCAGCATTGCACGATACCACAGAGTTGAAAAGCTGGATGCTATTCGTGAAATACTATTTGAATATGATTTAAGGCCCATCATACAATCACGAGGTTTTTGGCAATTATTGACATCTTTTTATAAAAAAAGTCTGCCAACAAGATCATTCACCAGTTATTACTGGAACCTGCAGGGCATTATACAACCCATACTCAATTGTCTTATGGTAACTATCCCGGAGTGTGATGTTTACCACACGGTCACAACGGGTTATGCCGGGATTGTAGGGATATCTGGAGCATACCATCACAATGCCCCTTTAATTTTGACTGAACATGGTATTTATCACAGGGAAAGGGAACGGGAAATCATTGCCGCCAGCTGGCTTGAGGAGGTTTACAAGCCCATTTGGATCAACCTGTTCAAATTCATCAGTCGTTATGTCTATAAGCAATCAACCATTATCACGACGTTGTTTGAAAATAATCAGATTTTCCAGACAGAACTTGGTTGTGAAACAACAAAAATGCGGGTCATTCCCAATGGAATTGATGTCAATCGTTTTATGGAACTTCCAAGGCGAGATGAAAAAGACCCCTTTGTGGTTGGGATGGTTGGAAGAGTAGTATCCATCAAGGATATTAAAATGGCGTTAAGATGTGCCCGATTGGTCAAGGATGCCATCAATGAGTTTGAACTGCTGATCATTGGACCAACTGAAGAAGAGGAAGTCTATTTTGAAGAGTGCCAAAAACTGGTGGAGGTCTTTGACCTGGAAGAAACCGTGCACTTCACCGGACGTCAAAATGTACTGGATTACTATCCAAAAATGAACGCCTTGCTGTTAACCAGCGTGAGTGAAGGCCAACCCCTTGTTATACTGGAGGCAATGGCTGCGGGTTTACCGGTGGTTTCAACGAATGTAGGAGGATGCTCAGAACTGATATTCGGTTCAAAGGATGAAAGAATAGGTTCTGCAGGATTCATTGTCCCCCCCAAAGATTATGAATCAGCAGCAAAATTTTTAATCAGACTTTATGAAAACGATGAAATCAGGTTTCAATTTAGAAAAAACGGTGAAAAAAGAGTGCAAGAAAAATACTTAACTTCACAGATGATTGAACGCTATCATAACCTCTACAAAGAGGTGTTATGATGGCGGGAATTGGCTTTTACATCCAAAAAATGCTTCAAAAAGATACCCTCTCATCAACGGTGGTCTCTGTCATTTTTTCAGCCATCGTTTCCGTGGGTCCTTGGTTACTCACTTCCACGAGTCTCGTAGTACTTGGTTTATTATTTCCAACTGAAGGCAATTCGAATTACGAGCTCTTTTCCATGGCAACCATTTACGCCTTCATTTTTTCCACATTGGCTTCTGGCGGATTGATCATGGTCATTGTTCGACGAGTGGCGGATCTGGTTTTTGCAAAAGGGTATCATCAAATATTGAACGAATATATCGGAATCTTTTTATTCCAAGGGATATGCAGTTTTGTCGGTTCTTTTTTGTGGATCTTTTTTTTCGGACCTGACATCAACTGGGTACGTTTTTATTTCACTTTCCTTTTTACCATTCTTTCACTTTTGTGGACTACATTGTCTTTTATCAGTGTCCTTCAAAAATACTGGCAGGTCATTATTGGATTTTCTATCGGTAGCTTACTCGCCATTGTCTCACCGTTGTTGCTAATGCATTTGGAACAAGGGGTTTACTCCTTTTTCGGCTATATCTTGGGATTTGGTTTTTGTCTGACTTATTTAATCTTCATGTTATTCAAGGATATCCCTACTGCTGATATTCGAATCTCTTTTCGTTTTTTTAGAGCATTTAAAAAATACCCTGAAAACTTCTTTTTTGGACTTTTCTATTACAGTGCCATATGGGTGGATGACATCATTATTTGGTTTTCCCGCTACGGCAGCAATCCCATCAAAGGGTTTCGTTTCAGTATGATTTATGATATGCCTATGTTCCTGGCTTATTTAACCATCATTCCTTCTCTTTCATTGTTTTTTCTCGTGGTTGAAACCACATTTTACAATAAATACCGACGATTCTATGTGCATATTGAAAAAGGTGCTCAACTGAAAGAACTGGAATACGATTTAACGGATATTCGGGAGACGATCCGCCATCAAATGGGGTTTGTTATCAAAATACAACTCCTTGTGTCCATGCTCTTATTTGTGTTTTCTCCCTTTTTGATGAACTTATTGGGACTTTCAGCAACGGGTTCAAGGATTTTTCAAATAGGTATAATAGGTGCTTTTTTCAACGGTACGTTTTTAATGATCCAACTCCTTTTGTTGTATTTTGAGTTTAGAAAAGAAGTGTTAATGGTTAGTATGTTGGTCTTTTTTATTAACTTAATTTGTTCGTTTATCATTCTTCAATACTTTGAAAATTTCCTCAGCATGAGCTACCTGCTTGCCTTTTTAGTGGGTACAATTGTTGCAAAATACTTTCTTGATGTACGCCTCAAGCATTTAATTCGGATCGAATACAACCGACAACCCCTTGGATTACAGAAAGGGGAAGTTAAACGACGACACTTTTAGTTTTCGAAAAATATCCAAAGAAGTTTTTCTTTATGCATTCTTTATTTCATCATTCAAATAAACATCTTGAATCGCTTTGACTAATTTAATCCCTTCTTCAAGGGGTTTTTGGAATGAGTTTCTTCCCAAAATCAGGCCACTACCACCGGCTCTTTTATTGATCACAGCTGTTTTAATTGCTTGTGCCAGATCATTCTAAACTAAATTCCTATTTATCAACTGCAACCTTCACTTTTCAATGTTGCCAAAAATGCTTTAATTTCATTAGAAGTACTCTTCCAAATACCATTTAATGAACTTACGAGTGGTTGTAATTCAATCCAATTAAGATAAAAGGAATAGGAATGTCTGTAAAAATGGCGGAATGAAAGATATCGAGATAATAATAGCATTGTTTGCATTGAAATAACCGCACCTCTATTTTTATTTGGTGCTGTCATTTTCCTTAAAATTTCTTTATGCCATTGTGCATCATCAACGTTATCCAGATCAATCTTTTTTACGATGATCTGAAAAATATTCTCTATACCATTGTAAAAAGAATGTAGAATCGATGCCAAAGCAGCAATCTCAACTAAATCGGGTGATGACTTCTCAACTTTTGAAAAAAGATCTTGATAAGAACCAACCAATGTGTTTATTTGCTTGATTTCAAATTTAATCTTCTTGATAGCATTTTCATGCAACAAGTATCAACTCATTTTCACGGATTAGAAATTCTGAAAAAGCATCATCATTTTTAAGTTGAATAAGATCCACCGGGTGTTCCAACGTCATAATGAGTTCTGCATAGATAGCAAAAAACATTCCTTCCGGACATTTTTCTACAGCAAGGTCAATATCCGAGCTTCTGTATCCGGTTTCATTTACCAAAGAACCGAAAAGATAGATCTTTTCACAACCATTTTTTTTCAATATTTGAACTGCCTTTTCAACATCATTCCTATATTCATCAGGTATTTTTTTCATTTAGCACCTTTTGTTATTTTTTTCTTTGCTTTTTTAGTTAGTTCTTGATAAATTATATCATAGCTCAAAAAAGGAAGCCAAGGCAAAGCAAAAACTATAGATGTATAGTCGATGGTTAGTCAATTAATGAATTTCACAATCTAGCTTGCATTTTTACGCAATTGTGATTTCATCATTCAGATAAACATCTTGAACCGCTTTAACCAATTTCATACCTTCTTCAAGAGGTTTTTGGAATGCTTTTCTTCCCAAAATCAGGCCACTACCACCGGCTCTTTTGTTGATCACAGCTGTTTTAACTGCTTGCGCCAGGTCATTCTTGCCTGAGCCTCCACCGGAATTGATTAAGGGGATATTTCCGGCATAATTATTCAAAACCTGATATCTGGCCAGATCAATGGGATTATCAGAATTGAGTTTCGTATAGATCCTATCATCAAACTTTCCGTAACTGCTGTCTCCCATGTTTAACGCTTTGTATCCTCCGTTATTGACCGGCAATTTCTGTTTGATAATATCGGCTCCAATGGTCACACCCAAATGATTGGCTTGTCCGGTTAGATCAGAAGACAAATGATAATCCTTATCCTTTTTAAAGGCGTCATTACGAAGATAGCACCAAAGAATAGTGAACATCCCCAATTCATGGGCAAATGCAAAAGCTTCACTGACTTCTTGAATCTGTCTTCTGGATTCTTCAGAACCAAAATAGATTGTGGCTCCAATACCGGCAGCTCCCATATTATAACCACTTTCAACAGTGGCGAACAACGTCTGATCTGCAATATTAGGATAGGTCAACAACTCATTGTGGTTAATCTTTAGGATGAAAGGTATTTTATGAGCATATTGTCGGGAGAACAGGGATAAAACACCATAAGTGGAAGCGACACCATTACTACCTGTTTTCAATGCAAACTGAATGATCTTTTCAGGATTAAAATAGTCAATATTCTTGGCAAATGAAGCCCCTCCGGAATGTTCAACTCCCTGGTCGACGGGAAAAATCGAAAAATATCCCGTGTTAGCCAATCTACCTGTGTTATAGAGCCAGGACAAATTACCCAAAACCCGATTGTTTCTGTCTGAATTCATAAAAACTTCATCAACAAATTCTCCGGAGGGCAGTTTCAGCGTTTCCTTACTAATTTTGGGATCGGAAAAAGACAGTAGTTCTTCTCCCTCTTTGCCTAATAAATTTATGATCTCGTTGATGGACATCATTTTGTCACTCATAATCTCACTCCTAATTTATAATAGTCTAATAATATTGACGGAAATAAAAAATATATTTTTAACCGATATTATATACATCTATCACATGTTCATTGGAGTTATAAAAAAATAAAAGAAAGCACTAAGTAATTAAAATTCTTCGAAGTGTTTATTTTTACTAAAGCATTTTTTTATGATAAATATTCTTTCTGTGACCAATACGGATTATTTCTATGATGAGTTGATCATCCTTAATACTGTAAATTATTCGGTAATTCCCTTTTCTAATTCTATAAAGCAGATAGAACCCTTTTATTTTTTTACAGCCTTTTGGTCTTGGATCCACTTTCAGAGATTCAATTTGTTGAATGATATTCCTGATAACTTTCTTTTCTAATGTTTTTAATTCTTTCAGCGCTGATTTTTTCCAAGTAATTTTATAACAGGCCACTGTTTTTTAAATCCTTGATAACAGATTCGTGAGAAATGGTTTCATCATTTTTTCTTTCAACAAACTTGATCAAATCTTCCATATCCTCTAATAATTCTTGATATTCGTCAATTGATAAAATGACAGAAATTTTTTCCCCTTTTTCATCAGTAATATACTTTGGATGTAATTTATAAGTATTCAACATTTTAATCACACCTTTCAATATGCCCTAATTATATCATGAACAATCATTACTGATATTCATGATTTGCCAAGCATTTTTACTCAAGAAATGGACAAAGTTAAAACACAATTTTTTAGTGATGCTCATACTGGATTGTAGATCATTTTAATGACCTTAGACATAGATTTTGTCCGATGGATTTTCCATTCCAACAACCCTTTTGTTAACTTTAATCATTTGATCTATTTCATGAACAGGACTGGTAATGGCTTGAAAAGGACAGACTGTGACACAATGATAGCAGTGAAGGCATTTTTTGAAATCAATTTCCGCCTCCTCGGTGATGGTGATTGCACCACCCGGGCACTCCTTTTCACATTTCCCACATTGCCTGCATTTTGATTTATCGATTTTGATGGGAAGCTCGCGTAATTTTCCAACCACATGTACGATTGGAAACAAAACGTTAATCCTTGCTTTTTCAGGAGAAAAAAGCACCTTAGCCTTTTTGAAAGATAAGTTATCAAAATCTTTCCGTTGGAGTTTCTCGCAGAAATCTTTAATAATCAGTTTCGTTTTTTGGATGTCCAATACATCGTCTTTATGGTGGAAATGAGGGGCTTTGATTTTTAAACCCCCGATGATTGATATTTGTGAGCGATTCAACTTTTTTACCGTATTCATGAATGCCTTTCCGGTGGTGATCCCTGAATAGGATACGTAAACAAAGACTTTTAAGTTGTTATTAAAATCTTTTGTTTGAAAAGCCTTTAGCAGTTGCAGCATGGGTCCAAGCATATCCATATGATAAACCGGACTCCCCAGTCCAATCAAATCAAACTTTTGTGCAGCTTGAAGAACCATTTCTGGATTCTCCCGGTATGGTGACCTTCCGATATTTATTTTTTCAACGGTGTATCCGTTACTTTCGAAATGCTGAATCAAAAGATCTGTTATTTTTTCAGTTGTTCCATTTGCTGAACAAAATATCAGTCCTATTCTCATCAATTCATCGCTCCTTTTCCTTTTTTAATCCATTCAACACCAATCTTTTCAAATTCTCTGTAATTTCCTCAAATGTGACCTTATGATTCATTAGAAAATCGGGATCAAAGATGATATTGGCCATTTTAATCAACAGAAAGGCAACAATGCGGGAATTATATTCCGGCTTGATCTCCTCTTTTTTTATGCCATTTTCGATTATTTGTTCAAGATTGTTCATCATTTGTTGCTGTCTAATCTTGATCTCTTCATAGAGGTCCGGATATTTCTTCAAATGATCAAACAAGTTGATGTTTTGAGAAGCGATTTCACTTGTTACAAATGTCAACAGTTGATCGTATTTATCAACCTCGTTACCATCATTGTTTAGGATGTCGATGATCTTTTGTTGAATCAAATCATGCTTTTCAGCAATGATTACAGATATTAACACCTTTTTTGATGGAAAGTACTTGTAAAGGGTTCGTTTACTCACTCCCGCTTTTTGAGCAATGTCATCAACCCGTAAATTTTCAAATGTGGTTTCTTCCATCAGTTTTAAGGTTGCTTCGATAATCTGCTTTTTTTTGACCATCATTTCTCCTCCTTTGAAGTAAACTTTTTATACTATATTAGTTTACTTAGTATACCATTGACTCATATTTCTGTCAAACCATGGCAGAAATTGCAATGATTGTGTCGTTTTTTATCATTTTCTTTTTTTCCTGAGAAGGCTATACTAGTAATGACCATAAAAAAACGGAGGTTATGACGATGAGCAAAAAAGTGGCATTGGTAACAGGAGCCAGCAGCGGTATAGGATTTGACACGGCCATTGGCTTGAAGGAAAAGGGTTTTACGGTTTATGGGGCGGCGAGAAGATTGGAACGCATGAAAGAGCTTGAAAAGAAGGGTATCAATATCCTCCCGCTTGATGTCACGGATGATGCATCAATGGTGAATTGTGTGGATACCATCATGAAAAAAGAAGGATGCATTGACATACTTGTAAACAACGCCGGATACGGTTCATACGGGGCCATTGAAGACGTTCCTATGGAAGAGGCAAGAAGACAGATAGAGGTAAATGTCCTGGGCCTTGGCAGAATGTGTCAATTGGTCTTGCCGGTGATGAGAAAGAATCGTTCGGGAAGAATTATCAACATCACATCTATGGGCGGAAAGGTGCATACACCATTCGGTGGATGGTATCATGCCACAAAGTTTGCCGTGGAAGGATTGAGTGATTGCTTGAGAATGGAAGTAGCACAGTTTGGAATAGATGTGGTTGTGGTTGAACCAGGAGGGATTAATACAGAATGGGGGGTTATTGCCGGTGAAAATTTAAAGAAGACTTCCGGTAAAGGGGCATACAGTCAGATGGCAAACAAAATAGCCGATGGCATGATTGCCATGTATTCCAGCGGAAAAGGACTTAGTCCGACAACTGTGATTTCAGATGTGATTGTTAAGGCTTCTACTGTCAAAAAGCCAAAAACGCGATACCTGACCGGTGCGAATGCAAAACCGGTATTTATTCTGAAAAGACTCCTATCTGACAAGGCATATGATAAACTTGTTCTGAAGACGATGTCGAGAGTGATGTAACGAGACAATAGTAAATCAGGGGGTGATCATTTGGCAAGTTATTTAGTTAGCTCTAAGTACAAGGATTACCTGGATCAACTTGGTATTAACGGAGAACGGGTCTTCAGGAAATCCGGAATTCCTCTAAAGATTGAACCGAGAGGGTTGAATATCAACCGAGAACAGTTTGTAAAATTTATGACTGTTATTTCGGAAGAGTCAACTGATGAAATGATACTCTTATACAGCAAAGTTGAAGACCATTCCATGTTTATTCCGCCTATTTTTGCCGGGCTTTGTGCATCAAATGGAAAAGAATGTTTTGAAAGAATTTCAGAATATAAAGAATTGATCGGTCCATTTATTTTGAAGATTGAAAATTTAGAAAATGAAATCAGCCTTGAATTCATGTTTGATGACGAAGTAAAGACACCGCTTCCAAGATTTACGCAGATCGCTGAAATGCTTATGATGATCAATTTCATTCGAACGGGAACGGGAAAGCCTATCATTCCACAAAAGATAGAATCTTCCTATGAATATTCACAAGTATTGATCGACTACATAGGAATTAAACCGGTGAAATCAAAAGACTGCAAAATTTATTTTAGCCTTTCAGATGTTGAGGAACCATTTATCACGGAGAATAATATCATGTGGAATTATCTCGAACCGGAGTTGAAGAAACGAAAAGAAGAAATGGAAATGGATAAGAGCTTTGCTGCAAAAATCAGAACGATGCTTTTTGAGGTGATCCCTTCCGGGAACGGTAATATTGAGACTGTTGCAAGAGAATTGGCACTCTCTCCCAGAACAATTCAACGAAAGCTGTCGGAAGAAAAGACAACGTTTATGCAGCAATTAAATCATACCAGGGAATTAATGGCAAAAAATTATCTCTTGAACAACGAGATCAGCTCTGAAGAAGTCGCCTACCTGATTGGATATAGTGATGTTTATGCCTTTATGAGAGCGTTTAGACAATGGACCGGTTTCACGATAAACCAGTATAGAAAAAAACGCGAGATAAAAGTTTAGTTTTTAAGCCTGTAACAAGATAAAGACTAGAGGCATGTTGAAATCACCACTCATTTTTATTCAGTTTTCAATCGAGAAATCCTCAAATCAGAAACGGCTAACACCAGTTTTAATTGATCAGAATCCATGAGAATAAGTATTACGTAACATGGTGTAACGGTTATCATGGACCAACGATTGGTGTGGGCTATACTTATGATTTCGAAGAATTTTACCAGCTAGAAAATGCTTTCCTTCCCCACAATAGAAACGGTGTCTTGTTCCCGAGAAAAATAAATGAGAACTATGCCATGCTAAGCAGACCAAGCGATACAGGACATACGCCTTTTGGGGATATCTTCTATAGTGAAAGTCCTGATATGATTTATTGGGGAAAACACAGACATATTATGGGTAGAAGCGAAGGGTGGCAGAGCACAAAAATAGGTGCAGGCCCAATCCCCATCGAAACCAATGAAGGTTGGTTGATGATCTATCATGGCGTGCTAACGAGCTGTAACGGCTATGTCTATAGCATGGGAGCTGCTCTTCTCGATATTAACAAACCTTGGGAAGTCTTGTACAGGACAAGACCGTACATTCTTAATCCAAGAGAGCAATATGAAATGGTAGGAGATGTACCAAACGTTGCGTTCCCTTGCGCAGCATTAACAGATGCTGATACCGGAAGAATTTCCATCTACTATGGTGGTGCAGATACGGTTACCTGCTTGGCTTTTACAACCGTAGATATGCTTGTTGATTTTTTAAAAAACAATTCATTATAAATGATCCTGAGAGCAATGAAAAACAGTGAACATTCATGTGGAGAATGGTTAATATGTATCGGACTGCCAAAAGCAACCCATTTTCCAAGGCGATCTTGAAGATTCCCATTTGTTTATAGATTCAGCGACTCTACAAGTAATTTTTAGCCCAGCTCTGGCAGTCAAAGCGAGTAGATTCTTAGGATTATGATATAGATTTTTTCACTATTTTGGAATTATTGAAAATTTACAGCTTTCATTTATAATGCTTTGAAACGAGGCATCTCTTTATTACTTCTTTAGCTTTTTCCTTGGTATAATTTTCGGGAATGGAGGAATAATTTTGATGGAAATAAACAAATATATTTTTATTCATTAGTATTTTCATCAATTAAAGTTTCTTTGGGGATGTTGAATGAGAGATTTTTTACTTCAAAGTGTTCTAAAAATCAATGACATAATTTGAATTAAAAGTCTGACATTTTTAGCAGAGTAATGTGTTGATCCAAAATTCATGACAGCGGTGGTGAAGGATCATTAATTTTAATCGTACATAACCAATTAGAGATTGTTTGTTTCAATTCTTGACTTAAAGGTAAAGACGCTTCCTCGATAAATAATTTTTTCTGATTGACAACCGTTGGCTGATATTTTGTGGTATACAACATATGGTCCATCCCTTTAATCTCAACTACTGAGATATTTTCTTTCTTCCTATCTAAATCTGTTATGTTTGATTGAATATCTTTTGATCCAAAGACACATAATATGGGTATATCATTTGCATACAATAAGGTTTTGATTCTTTCTTGCGTAAACGCCAAATGTTCTTTGTACCATTTGATTTGAGTTTTTCTACCTGAATGAATGAGTTTATTGTTCATAATGGAATGAAAGAACTTTTTCCTTTTCTCAACAATTTTTTTGCTGTTGCTCAGAAATCGAAAAAGCGTGCCTTTCAAACCACTTAGTGATTGGATTTCTTTTTGTGCATATTCATACATCCTTATTTGAGCAGTACGCAAATCAGTCCCTGCTCCAGATAAAAGAATCATTCCTGAAAGTTTCTTATTTAAAGTGCTGTATATAGTTGATAATATTGCTCCTTCACTATGTCCAATGATGAAGATATTATTTTCATCAACTTCTTCCTGTTCTGAAAGAAAGGTATAAGCCACTTCAATATCATTTAATAACTCTTCAACTCCTGTTTCATAATAATTTCCTTCACTGCCAGCAATTCCTCTTTTACTATATCGAAGCGTTATAAAATCGTTTTCATTCAGGAAATCGGAGAGCTTCCGATAAGTATCCGTATTAATTCCTTTGATATTACCGTTCATGTCGAATTCCCCAGAACCACCAATAATTAAAAAGGCACTGTGTTTTTTGCTTTTTTCTTGGGGATAAGACAAAACTCCTTTTAACTTCACTTCGTGTCCAAATACAACCGCTTGATTCATATTTCCTCCTTTGAAGCTTTAATCTATTTTTATGGAAAAAACGACTATTAACAAAAGGAACTGAAATTGGCGTTATATTACTAATAGTAATATATTTCGTTTGACAATTCAAGCATAATAATGTTACAATTAGTAATATTATCTTTCGTAATATAATTTGGAGTTGATGACATATGGACTTTATTGTTTTAGGGATCCTACTTTATAAGCCGTTGACCATCTATGAGATCAATTCGTTTTTTGAAAATGGCTTATTTTTAATTTATGCAGCCAGTTACGGTAGCCTCCAGAATGCAATTAAAAAATTACTTAAAAACGATTGGATTGAATTTGAAGAAGTAGTAGAAAAGGGTCGGAACAAAAAGATCTACAACCTGAAAAAAAAAGGCACACAAGCGTTTTTTACATGGATGTTATCAGAAATCAACACGAATAAGTTGGAAACTAGTATTCTTTCAAAGATCTTCTTTCTCGGTTACATTGATTCACTGCAAGACCGTTTGTCAATTTTAAATGGGATGATTGCCAGGGTTGAAGGTGATTATAATAGCTTAAAAGCCGTTGAATCTTCTATTCAATCAAAGGCCTTTCCAGAGTCTTTTAATAAAATCGTTAAATATCAGATGAAAACATTGGAATATGGAAAGATGACACATCAGACGGCTCTGAAATGGTTACAATCAATGAAAACTGATATTGAATCTCAATTGAAAAAGCAATAATTAGCATCTATCTAATTTTCTTCTCCGTTTGATTCGAGCAACCATCCTTATAGAATATCAACTAATAAAAGCGGAATGGAATCTTAAAATCAAAGGAAAGCGTAATGAATAATTTTATTCAACAGACGTTGGTAATAATTCCATACTGGCTTAGCGGTATCGCCCTAGGAGCATTTTTAAAGACTTGGCAAAGAGATAATGTTGATAAAATTCTCCTAAAGTTGTCATCTTATAAAAGTATGCTGTTGATGCTTGTCATCTCCTCCGTTTTGGGAGCTGTTTCTCCTATTACCCTTTTTGGTGTAATACCAGTCATTTGCTCTGTTGATACGAAAAACAATAGGAAACTGGAACCCATAATAGTAGCCTTTATTACTTCGTCTATATTGATAAGCCCCAATATTTTTATTTTTACCATTAGCCTTGGGATGGATATAGCTCTCATAAGAGTTTTAAGTGTTGTGGCAATCGGTTTGATAATGGGACTTATCTCAGATATCATGATTAGTTTAAACAAATCATTCTTGACACTGAGGGAGGATGAAAAGCAAAAAGCAGATAAACTCGTCGGAAATGATGATAAAAAAATCAAAGTTTTCCTGAAAAATTTTTATTATGCCTTCAGAAAAACCGGTATCCATTTATTAGGTGGTATTCTGGTAGCCTTTACTTTATATGCCTTTGTTCCACAGTCATTTTATGATGCTACCTTTACAAGTAATACGGTCGCTGTACCGGTATCGGCTGTTCTCAGCACTTTTTTGTACCAATGTGGTGGTGCCTCAATTCCCATCATCCAGGGTCTTTTAAGAGAGGGGTTGTCAACGGGTGCCGCTATTACATTCATGTTAGTGGGGCCATTAACAAAATTGACAAATCTGGCAGCATTAAAAAGTATTATGACAATGAAATACTTCTTACTCTATTGTGGTATTTTATTGGTGTACACGTTGTCAATCGGATGGCTTTTAGGGTAGAGGAAGGAGAACATTATGGAAAAGAAAAAACCAATCATAAAAAAGATACTGTTACTGATTGGGGTAATCGTATTGATTTTTGGAGCAACAATGGTTTATAATTTTGCTTCATGGTTAAATCCCAAAAAAACAGATGTTGATATTTCTGATGTCTCATCGTCTGATGCAAGTTCTGATATCTTTATTCACCAGAATACAGACGGTATAGACAGTGGTTTTGATGAACTTATTACTCTCATGAGTGAAAATGGGTTAGCGTTTTATGATAAAAAAAACAATAACGGATTAATCGCAAAAGATGATGTGGTTATTTTAAAGATCAATGCACAATGGGATCAAAGAGGCGGCACAAACGTTGACCTTGTCCGATCGGTCATCGATACGATTATCGCACATCCTTCAGGATTTTCAGGTGAAATCATTATAGCCGATAACGGCCAGGATCAGTTTGGATCAAATAACAGTGGTGGCAGCATGGATTGGAAAAAACCAAATGCCGCTGATAAAGAAACCTCTATGCAGGAGCTGGCAGATTCGTATACAAACACAAACGTTTCGACCTATTTATGGGATAGTATTACGACAAAAAAGGTCAACGAATATGATACAGGTGATATGGCAGATGGCTTTGTGTTGTATAACAATCCCGACGAAGAGACTAAAATCACCGTATCGTATCCCAAATTTAAAACAAAGTTTGGAACGAAGATCAGCTTTAAATACGGTATCTGGGATGACGATCATAAGGCTTATGATAGTGACAGACTCAAAGTGATCAACATGCCGGTTTTAAAGACCCATTTGATTTATGGTGTAACAGGAGCTGTCAAGAACTACATGGGCGTTCCGAGTGAAAAGCTGACAAGAAATGCTCATTCCACAATCGGTATAGGCAGTATGGGAACATTAATGGTTGAAACACGTAGACCTGTTTTGACTGTAATGGATGCCATTTATATCAACGCCAACACGGAAAGAGGGAGGCAAGGTCCTTCAACAAATTATGAAGATGCCACATTCAAGAAAACGGTGCTTGTTTCCACCGACCCGGTTGCCCTTGATTATTATGCTGCTGGGAACTTGTTATATCCCGCTATTAAAGATAACGGAGATGTTCTGTCATTAAAGCATCAAAGGGACAGCAGAGAAGTAGGCAGCTTTGGTTACTGGCTTTCACTATCCATGAATGAACTGCATAAAGGTGGGTATAAAAGTGTCATGGATGAAAAAAAGATGAACATATATCACGTGAATCATTAGTTTATATCCTAGAGACATAATCAATAAATTTCTGAGCATCATGTTTCGCTATCCTCAATGATAGCATAAATATTACTCTAAAAGGAATTGATAACATGGCAGGTACAAAGATCATCGGAGTTTCATTAACAAACATATTGATAACCCTTTGTTTTTTATACCTCATAAACATCTCCTTGGCCTTTAACAATCAAGCACTTGTGGAACATTTGGATGCCTTTTTCCAACAACAACAAAATGATCCAACCGGATTGGCGGTTGGTGTTTTCCGATCCGGAAAGATTATCTACGAACGTTATCGAGGGTACAGCGATAAAAGTGACAACCGTTTTGTGAATGAAGAAACGGTCTTTGAATGGGGTTCTATTACCAAAGTTTTAACCTGGGTCAGTGTCATGCAATTAAAAGAAGAAGGAAAACTTGACCTTGAACAAGATATTCGAGAGCTCCTGCCGGAGGACTTTTTCAAAAAGTTAACCTATGACCAACGGATTACCCTGATCCACTTAATGAACCATACAGGCGGCTGGAAAGACGAAAATATGGGATTGATTAACAGCCAACAATTCAACGGTTTGAAAAACGCCCTTCAACAGACTGAACCCGAACAGATTATGCCCCCGGGTCGACAATCCGTTTATTGTAATTGGTCAACTGCTCTTGCGGGTTATATTGTTGAACAGATTAGTGGAATGTCTTTTGCAGAATACGTCCATCAAAAGATCTTTAATCCTTTACAAATAAAACAGTCTGCATTATTGCCGGATCTTTCCGATAATCCTTGGGTTCAAAATCAAAGAAAAAAGATTAAGACTTATGATTTCCAAGGGGATGCACTTGAAGGTCCCCAGTTCTCAACTTCATTGTATCCAGCAGGAATGACAACAGGAACATTAAAAGACCTGTTAACTTTTGCTGTTGCCTTAAACGATCTTGAAGATTCCCCTTTGTTTAAAGATTCAGAGACTCTACAAGAATTTTTTAGCCCAACTCTGGCAGACAAAGAGAGCGGTTTCCCCAGAATCTGCCACGGTTTATGGTGTTTCCTTTATAACCTCCCTGCAATGGGCCACATGGGATCTACTAAAGGCTTCACATCATTGCTTCTCTTTGATCCTTATCAAGCCTATGGCACGGTTATTCTAACTAACAAACAATGGGAAAATACCTTCATAGAAGGGATAGCTCAAATTGTATTTGGTGAAAACGAATAGATAAACCTTTTCAAAAAACAACATTTTTTCAATAAGTAGATTCTAAGGATTATTATACAAATCTTTTCACCATTTTGGAATGATTGAAAATTTATAGCTTTCATTTATAATGTTTCGAAACGTAGCTGCTGAAGATATTTATTCTTTTGAAATTCCTTTGTGTATTCCAATTCCATTGTTATTTTCTCCGTGGCTGGGGATTGATTGCCAAAAACTTTGACTTTCTTCAATTCTTCTGATTATCCCGGGAACATTTCTAGCCATAATCCACACGAACCCTGATTGTCAGATCCCTGTATTCAAGAGATTTTGCAAGCAACACGATTCGTTCAAGTATATGGATTACATAAGAATTATTAGCTATTCATGAGCCTCATTATCGTTTAACGGCTTATTTCGTTTCAAAAGGTCTTCTAAAACGACATCGGGATGATGGTACCTCAAAATATTCAGATTGGTATTTCCCAGAGTAATGGCTTGTTTAGGGCACCATTGCAAACACGCAAAACAATTTGCACAATGGTCTCCCCAAATCGGTTTCCCGTTTTCCATGTGTATGTTGTGAACCGGACAAATTTTTTCGCAGATTCCACAACCGTTGCAATTTTCATTTGCAGTATAGGCTAAAGCATCCCAACCGTGAAAGGCAACTTTTGTCAGCAATTTAGTAAAAGTTGGAATTGATTTAAACAAGACGCCTTGAAACAGGAATACTTTCATTGCCTCCAAAGGTTTACTCTTTTCGATGCCGTCTTTTTTATGCTCATTGATCTTGTTTGCGATCTTTGATTTTGCTTGTTCCCAATTCACAAGCATTTGCTGATGACGTTTAACAGAAAAATTTCCCGATCCGATTCCGTTGTGTGGCATTTGGAAGGACACCCCGAGATCCAACGTTCCGTCAACTTTTTGGAGTTCTTTTTGAAACTTGTTCAAGGTCTTAGATGGGGCAATCCCATAATTGCAAATAGCAAATAGATAACTTGACTCTATCCCTTTGAGTTGACTCACAAATTGATTCATCACTTCAGGTGCTTTGAAATCATAAACCGGAAAGACAAAGCCAATTGTTTCGCTTTTCAACATAACACTTTTCGTTTCGAGTAAAGGTGCAATATTCAGGGTTTTTGCACCTATCAACCCAGCTATATCCTCGGCTAATTTGAAGGAGTTTCCAGTCCCTGAAAAATAGAAAACGATCTTTTTTTCTTGTACCATTAGCATAATTAGCTCTCCTTTTTTTCTATAATCCTTTTGATTCAAGCATCCATACCAAGCAATTTTTTATAACCCGGCTGAAACGGATCAAACCATACAACGGAATGAATAACAGAATGGAAAAAATCGCAGCTAAAGCCGGTTTTTCAGAATACCCTAAAAACACAAGGACAATAAACAGAATTGTTAGGCCAAGAGCTATTGCCCGCATGTATTTTAAATCCCTTAAATTGTTATCTTTAGGTGAAATCCATTCAAACGTTTTACCATCGTTCTTTTTTTCGATGATCAAAACATCTTTATAACCATCCCTTGGAGAAAATTTTGGATTGTATACCTCTCCAAGGCCATGCTTCAATTTTAGTTGCTCTGAAGACATTGTTCGATTCAACCCTTTGATAAACACATTATATCCAGAGTCAAGCAATCTGTTGATATAGGGTATGCTGAACTCTTTTCTTCTATAACCACGATAAACAACTTCATAAATGTATTCGGACTTTAAACACTTTTCAAATCGATAACCAAAAGTAGATACCCCGACAAGTCGATAACCTTTTTCGGCCATTTCATTCAACCATTTTTTCTGGGGTCCCAGAAAATTAAAAAAATACTTAAAAATGAATTTACTCATAGTTCCCTCCTCGAAACCATCAGAATCAAGACAAAGTTTTTTTCTCAAGAGTATGAAGATTATACCAGACTTATGGAATAATGAGGGCTTACGATATTTTTGTCAAGTTAACTATCATTCGTGTACTTGGCATCATTTGACAAATAGCTCATGATATAATACATTTATATTACATCAACACTGGTTAAAAAAAACTCGGAACGTTCATTAGTTGGCTCCATCAATATTCTTTCCAAGGAGGGATTATGAATCATTCAAGAAAAAACCAACAAACAACTGATAACACAGAGAAAATACTGCATACAGCCCGACGCTGTAGGCATTACGCAATGTGTAAAGTAGGTTTTCTTGGGACTGGAATATGCCCATCTGGCACAAAGAATCATTTTATTTCTTTCTATCCCCAGGGAATGATGGATATAACCGCTGCTGTTTTGGAAAAAAGGATTCCTGTTACCACCGGTCTAGTGGAAGTGGCAAATGAATGCACGCTTTGTGGCATCTGTGATAAACAGTGTTACTTTGTCACCGAACTCAGACCCTTAGCTGTTTTTAAAACATTGAAGCGCTTTGTTGATGATTATCTTCAATCGAATGATCCCGTTGAAGTTCCTTCAGATGAGTTTCTGACTAAACTCAAGGCTATTACAGGTGACAAATATGCCACCAACGATCCCGTACATTTAATCGCTTATGCTAATGATCCCTGTCCGACTTCATACGAGACTATGCCTAAATATGTAGTGCTTCCGGGTGATACAGAGCAAGTCAGTGAAATAGTAAAGCTTTGCCATCGTAAAGGAATACCGTTCACTGTAAGAGGAAATGGTTCCTCTGCAATGGGTTTTGTATTAGGCTCTGGGGTTATCATTGATATCTCCAGAATGAAGAAGATGGTTTTTGATATCAGCAACCGTACTGTTACGATTGGTGCTGGAATCAGTTCCTTTGAGGTTCAGAAGGAAGCGGTTGCTCGCGGCTATCGGGTGCTTGCTGCTGAGCCTTCTGCATTGTATTGTGCCAATATTATGTGTTCTGGGTTATTTTCGTTATTCTCCAGTTCATATGGAACAGGTACCGACAATCTGATTGATGCGGAATTTGTTACAAAAGAGGGGGATATTTTTGCCCTTTCCCAAAGAACCGCTCACAATTTGTTTGGTTTCAATAAAAATGAGCCGCCTATTCAAGACATATGCACGCAGGCTGTGGTTAAGCTCCACCCCATTGAAGCAGATGAATCAGCGATAGCCGTACCCTTTTCGGATATGCAATCAGCTATTGCCTATGCGGAAAAACTGAATCGTAGGCATATTGGTCTTGGTATCGGGGTACTTGGAGGAGAATACCTGAGTACGTTTATTTCACCGACCTCTGAACTTGCCGAAATTCTTCGGAATGTTTTTCATAAGGAGCTGGGTATTGAATATCTTGTTGTCGTGCTGGGAAACAAACATCACTTGGAGGCCGCGAGAGATATGGCTCCAGTCGTTCTTGAACAGGATATCATGAAGGCATTAATGCTGGGATTACCTGCACTGGGTGAAGAAGGACTTATTCAAATTATCCGTGGGATGGAAGGCGAAGAAAAACCATATGAAATATTAGCAAAGCCGGAAATGTTACCCCTTATCGAAACAGCTCTTGATTCTTCTCCCCAACGGTTATCCGAATCTGTTGAAGAGGATTTTAAAGCCTTTTACGAGAAGCTGTACAGTCGCAATGAGCTTACAAATATGCTCTGGTTGAATACCTTTAGAATTGTGAGTTCCAGGATGGGAAGAGATGGGCATCTTATCGTTTCCATCGTTTACGTACCACTCGATAACATCCCCCAAGTAGAAGCGATCCACCATGCCTTCAAGGATTTGACACATACTTGTGGCGTGCGAGGTGAATTTGGTTTTCTTACACCAGTCGATCAGGGAGCGATGGGAATTTTTGAGTGGGATATGTATCTGGATCATGCGGATCCTGTAGAAGTAGAGAAGATGCAAAAAGCTATGGCAAAAGTAGGCCCTATGCTGGAAGAATTTACTCAGAAGGACCCTCGGGTACTTTGGATTATGGATGTTCTTAACAAAGGTTTTTCCAGGAAGGAGGGCTATTTATATCATGGCGCAAGTTTCAGTGAATAGTTCACCCATTTTGATTACAGGTGCAACCGGCTTTCTTGGCGGATTTTTAGCGGGAGAACTGATAAAAAGGGGACGAAAGTCCCTCCTTTTAGTGCGTCCGAAAGGAAATGATTCTGCTCAGAAGCGTGTGACAAGACTTATGAAGTTTCTTGATATAGACCCGGCGCATGAGCCAATCGTAGTTCCTGGAGAAATTGATAAACCCGGACTGGGCCTCTCGGCTGAGCACACGGAAGTACTACAGAAAGTGAAAGAGGTCCTCCATTGTGCGGCAGATACTTCATTTGCGGAAAGAAAGAAACAACAAGTTGAACAAACCAATTTACAAGGACTTCAGAATGTATTTGATGCTGTCCCGAATTGTGAAAGATTTTACCACATGAGCTCCGCTTATTCTGCCGGAAAACAAGAAGGAATTATTAAAGAGGAAATGCAGAATCCACCGGCTTTCCATAACCCCTACGAACGGTCAAAAAATGAAGCCGAAAAGCTTATAACCGACTTATGTAGTGAAAAAGGAATCGAACTCACTATTTTTCGCCCCTCCATTACTTATGGTGATACATCAACCGGGAAAAGCCTACGGTTTAATGCATTGTATTTCCCGGTAAGAACACTGCTTTTTTTCAAAGATTCATTAAAGAAAGATATTTTAGAAAGATCAGGCCAACGAGCCGCTGAACTGGGTGTTTCGATAAACGAAAACGGAACCATAAACCTGCCATTAACATTTCCCGGAAGTGGCGGATTGAACCTTGTACCAATAAACTTCTTGGTAAAAGCGGTTATCGCAATAATGGACAGTGGAGAAACCGGGATTTTTCATATTGTCAACCCGCAAATTGAGACCATACAACAGCTTGCACAGAATATCCAGAAACATTATGCTATTTCCGGCTTGTCTGTAGCCGAGGAAGCGGCGCAGGATGGTCCTTTACAAACTCTGATAAATAGTTATATTGATGTATACTATCCCTATTTCTGCGATAAAAGAATATTTGACGATTACCGAGCCCAAAAAATACT